>ENA-UOYA01000277-UOYA01000277.1-activated-sludge-metagenome-genome-assembly--contig:-NODE-277-length-71010-cov-41.910873_pt1 | contig 71010 bp, 60 predicted proteins | sample MGYA00238163_ERZ764804 | MGnify/ENA primary metagenome ERZ764804 (study PRJEB28919, sample SAMN05720223) | activated sludge metagenome | isolation source: Anaerobic digester | place: Hong Kong...
TAGTTACTGTAATTATCTATGTATGCATCCCCTTACAGCTAACGGCCCGGCGGTATGTTTTAGTAGGCGTAACCCGACGACAGCACCGGGCAGAGTCCTGGTACCCCGCGCCAGCGGGGCCACAAAACTGTCACGGTGCAAGGAGGGTTTGGCGCGTGTTTTTGCAGTCATGGTACAAATTTTATTGAGTGCTGGCGCGATCGCGGTACAATTTTGATCGGCGCCACGAACTTATCCCCGGTTACAAAACTTGTTAGGAGCACTGGTGCAGTGTCGCGGTACAAAGTTGATCGGAGCCAGAAAACTGTCTCGATGCAGAATTTTAATTGCAAGCAGATGTGCGTGTCCGGGTGCAAGAAGCATTACAAATCTATCTTGAGGGCAGGGGCAAAGCAAAAACCGTGACAAGCCTATTAAACATACCGTCCGTGTTAGGTTTAGGGCTTTTTTAATCTGTCCCCTTAAACAAATCCTCATTTTGAGTACATATCAATAGTACCGGCGGTGGAAGGCTCTTTTGCAGCTTTTGGAAGTGCGATGATTTGCGGGAGCTGCAAATGTGCCTGACTGCAATGTTTTGAAGTTGCTAACAGAATACGCTCAACACAGTAATGATTAAAGCAATTATGGCAAATAGAAGTGATACTATTGTCACCCTGTTAGCAAATTGGATTGTTGGATTTGGATGAGCCCAATGTATAAGAAAAAGTTTATGGAAAATATTTGCTTTATAAATAAGAAGATCGACTTCATCATGTTTCTGGATGTTTAAGACATCTCTATAAAACTCATTAATGATCATGTAATTAACAGAGTCTTCATTGATTATTTTAGAAGTATTCTTTTCGTTATAGATTTTTATAAAATTTTCGTCAATAGTTCTTTTGAAGGTTTTAATACATCTAGAGTTTTTGGGATTTTTTATAATGATAAATCCTTTAGGAATGTTATTGCAATTTGTCCAGATCCAGGATTCTAGGGATTCCTCTGCTATAGTGGGCTTAATTAAAAATTTTATCAACATAATTTTAAGTTTTACTTGGATTCAAATTTGAGTTTATTTGTCCAATATACCTCCAAAATTGTTTTTATACAGTAATCATAATGGTCTTTGGGGATATTCAAAGTAATCGTTCTAGTTGCACCATTTTCGTCATCTCTGAAATTAAGTTTCGCAATTGTTCCTTTCTTTTCTTTGGTACCGATGACTTTAAATTGCCTTCTTTCTGCTTCTTTTTGTTTTCTAAAACTTGCAATAGCATATCCAATACCGCCGGGGAATCCTAACGGCATAGTGGCTTTTAGCATACTGAAGTTTGGGACGATAATGGATGTATTCTCTGTAAGCTCCAACGAAAGTATATCTTGCCGCCAGATTCCAAAAACATGAAATTGGTGTAGATTATTGTAAGATAGGAAGAAAACCATAGCATTTTCAAACGGATTTATCTGAAAGAGACAATCTGTTTCCACAAATTTATGTTCTCCAAATCGTGCATCAAAATATGGGATGCCATCCATGTATACAATCATTGCTTCATGTTTGTTGGAATAGAGCCAGCCTCCAGATATGAGACCATAATCCTTGCCCAGCTTTTGCTGGTTTTCTTCTTTAGACAAGTCAATACTCATGATAATAGGTTTAAGTTATTAATTGAAAAGCAGAGATCACTGATGGATAGGTAACATCAGAATTTTTTCAGTCATTTATTTCTTGTTTGGTTGTGTTGCATTAATAAAGCTTCTTCATAAGTCCATCTATTCTCCTCCGGAATAGTGAGTAAAATACTTTTATTCTTGTTTAATAACGATTCAATTACTGATGCAATAATATCGCAACATTGTTCAGGAAAATTTTTAATTTGATTTTCAGTGAATCTGACTACGGCCCAGTTTAGGTTTAGAAAGTAACTATTCCTTTCATCATCATTGGAACCAATATAATGAATTGGCAGTTTTTCTGTTAGAGAGTATGGTTCATCAATTTCGATATCAATATGTAATCCAGTTTTATCATCAACGAATACAAAATCTGGTCTGAATGGGCTGTATCCTTTATTTGGAATTAAGTCAGCGTGAATATTTCTACCAAATTTCTTTATAAGGAAGGGTAAGAAATCCAATTCAGATTTTCCTCTAATTATATTTTCTTTTGCACGGGAGGTAGAAATGAATGATTTCAAAGATTGGATATGCAGTTCTTTGATTACTCTTGCTCTTTCTGTTTTAACCATTTTCCCAATGTCACTTAATTCCTTTCTATATTTATTATCATTTTCAATATTCTGTTTTTCAGCGTCTATTTTCTTCTTATTGTATTCGTTATTAAGTATTTGATATTCACTTTCTGAAAGTGGTACTTCATTATCAACTTCGATGAATCTAGGCTTCCATGCCCAAAAGAAAATCATGAAAATGAAAAAAAATAAGAATAATAGCGCTGTTCCAATATTACCTTTTTGAAAGCTCATTATTGATACTAGTCCAAAGAATAATCCCATTGGTGTAATTAATACTTTTTCCCATGTTTCGCTATTTGATACTAACTTTTCAGTTTTTATAATTTTGTATTTCTTGGGTGGACTTAATAAGATAGGTGTCGGTTTCCTTATCTGAATATTTAAATAGTTAATAATCTCGTTTTCCGATATATCCTTGTTTAAAGATTCAATAATTTGCATGGGCAAAAGCACAAGAGGATATTTTTCAGGTCGATGGAGTGAACTTATATCGTTGTATCGCATTTTTAGTGATTTAATTCGAGGTTTATTATTGTTAAATAAGGGTATACTAAAGTTAAGAATTCATTCTTTTATCTTAATGTCAAGATTGGTAGATATTTAATTTTTACCTTCACAAGCATGTGTTTGGCGTCAGCCAAACTCTTGCTGGTGCGTTGGCAGCCATATAATACTGCAATGTCGCCTTAAACCTAACTCGTTTATATATGCACTAAAAGTATGCATATTCATCTTAATAAGTGTATAATGTGCACTTTATTGTACATTTATATTTTAAATGCTAAAGATCATCAAACGGACTCCTGATCTTCTCAATGCTCTGCATTGTTACATGAGTGTAAATCTCCGTAGTACGACTGCTTTTATGCCCCAGCAACGCCTGTATATACCTCAGATCAGTACCCGCCTCAAGCAAATGAGTCGCATAACTGTGCCGTAATCCATGCAGTGCAATGTCTTTTTTATTGATCCCTGCCTTCTCATATGCTGTCCTGAATACCTTCTCAAGACTATCCGGACTGTACCTGCTGCCTTCTGCCTGACCTTCAAATAAATAACAATCAGGTTTGTAATGCAACAGATACTCATCCACCATCCTGATAAGCCTGTCTGATAAGGGCACCAGCCTGTCCTTAAATCCTTTCGATTGCCTTATGCATATCAGCTTCCTGTCGCGGTCTATGTCGCCAGGTGTTAACTCCAGGACCTCACTTCTCCTTAAACCACATCCGTAAACCAGACTAAGCATCACCTTGATTTCGGAATCCGGATTTTTCATTTCGGAATCAGTCTTCTTGTAAGATACAGTGTTTCAATATCATTTACTGAAGTCACCCCATCTTTCAATAAGAACCAGACCAGGCTGTTCATTGTCAGGTAAATGCCATGCTTTCATTTGAGCACTCCATCGAATATTCCCGATTTGCTTCACAAATGCAATGAGCTCTGCATCATATGGGAATTTAAGGCAAATTCGTTCCTCTCCATCATGCATTACCCTGGACGCAATAATCTTTTTCATGCGTAAAGCGACATTTTTCAGATACTTATGAGCTGAAAATGCACAGCAATGCTCCGTCAGTCCCAATAATAATCCGCCTTCACAATGATTCCTTCACCTTAATTTTTATGGTCCGACTTCACAGATCTTTTATCATGCGGAAATTAAACAACATCTAAGAAATTAAGAAGAAGAAATTCAGGATTTTATTCACTTTCTGACTATCCCGGATGAGATTTTTATCTGGCATGCAAATATTTATTTATGTCAATTTTTACAATATAGACATCTTTTTCTCCTATCAACCGGCCAAAAAGCGGGGTTCCTGTCAACCCAAGATGTGTGATATTGCCTTTTTTATCAATATGAATATCTTTCCCGGATGTTCCGCCTGTAAATCCCTGAGCCTCAAAGATCCTTTCGCATAACATGTCACCATTCTTATTGTAAATCCTTATAAAGGCTTTTTCAGGCGGCAGATTGATTATCCCGCTGATGAAGACTTTGTCAGATACTTTATCGTTAATATCGATTCCTCTTACACCGTCATTCTGATCAGTCCCGAATTGTCTTTTCCAGATTATTTCACCTTTTTTATCCATTCTGAGAATGAAACAATCACCTGCTCCGGCCTGTGCCGATGCAAAATTGCCTGACGTTGTTCCCGCCACAAAAAGGTCATTCCTGTCATCTGCCGCTAATACAAGCGGAATATCAAAACCCTCGGATCCAAACTGATGGAATTCGGGCCTCTTCAGGTCTGATGTAAAATGCCCTGTAAAAGAGTCAACAAATCCTGCATTTGTTCCTTCAAGATTACCCCATGTTGTTCCGCAGACAAAAACTGAATTATGCATTCCCGGAACAACCGAATAACACATATCATCCTTTTCAGTTCCGAACTGGACAGTCTTTACGATGTTCCCATCCTGATCAAGCTTGATGAGAAAACAATCACTCTTTCCACGGGAAACCTGACCAAGCCTGCCTGTTGTCATCCCTGTTACATATACAAATCCTCGGGCGTCAACACATATTCCTTTTGCAATATCAGTGCTGTCACTTCCGATTTGTTTTTTCCAAACCAGTTTCCCGGAAGAAGAGTATTTTACAATTAAGACATCTTCCTTTCCGTAATTTTTTCCTGTAAGTGCACCTGTTGTAAAGCCGGTTACATAAATATTCCCTGAATTATCCAGCGCAGACCATTGAATGTCTTCGTCGCCATCCGATCCGAACTGAACTGACCAAAGTTCATTCCCTGACCTGTCGAGCTTAATCACAAATCCGTCATTCTGACCCAGATTGCTTCCGCCAATATCTCCCTTTGTCTTACCGGGAATGTAAATATTGCCACCGTTATCGACAACATGATTCAGTACATATTCTTCCTTATCCGAACCCAGCATTTTGCCCCAGACTGTTTCCTGCGAGTTTGCCTGAATCGGGAAAACTGTTGTAAAAAGAATTACCGGAAGTGATGTATTAAAAAGCTTCATATTATGTGTTTTTTGATTTGAGTCACAGATGAAAAATTCTTGATTGCGTCTGTCATGGAATCAGATCCGTCTACCTGAGAGTATTGTCGTTTCTTTCAATTATCATTCTTATTTTTTTATTTATTGCCGGCTGTCCTGTTTTTATTTCTTTATCGTCGGTGATACTGCATCGGTGATGACCCATTCTCTTTGAACATCTTTATCTAAGGCCCTTTATTCACTGATTTCGATATAGTTTTCAAAGTCACTTGTTACTCTTTAGGTTCTTTCATAAACCATATTCTTTGCTCGACACCGGTTTCCTTTATCTCATCTGACCAATCCTCAGGACAACAAAAGTAAAGGTTCCATATTCAGGCCTAAGATCGGTAATTTTCATCTTGCCCCTGCATGCGCTTTTCAGGTTGTTTTTCAGATACTTCCCCGATTTTTCATCAATACTTCGGTCACCAGATAAATGGCAGCAGCCTGTACCTTGTCTTCACTGAATATTCAGCATAACCGGCCAGCTCCTCTCTTAGTTTTTTATCTTCAAGCGAGGTTCTTATAAATTGAAGCAGAATGATTACAGAAACCGGTATTATGCTCCAGAGAGATCCGAAAAGAAGCGGAAATCCTGCCGCCTGGATTAACGTTCCAAGGTAGGCAGGGTGCCTGACGAACTTATAAAGCCCGGTATCGCACACAGTATGTCCTCTTTCCTTTTGAATTCTTACCATACTCGAAAAGAACTTATTCTGTTTCTGTGCGATGAGAAAAAGAAGCTGCCCAACTGCTGTTAAAATAATGCCGGTTATAACAAGCACAGGTTGAAAATCAGGCGACCAGCGGAACCTCCCGGAATCAAGACCTGCAACCACGTACATTGCAAGAGTCATCAGGAACGAGATGCCCAATACTCCCTTATCCCACTTTTCAGCCCCTTCTCCCGGTTTTGACCGTTCCGCGAGAAGCTCCGGATCAGGTTTCAGGACCGTATAGTTCAGCACACCCATTAACAAACCCAGTGCAACATAAATTATTCCCTGCAGGTAGTCAAGTCTTCCGGCACTGATAAATAGTATTGAGAAAAACACAATCGTCCCTGCAAAATGCCTGATAATATATCCTCCTTTCATGGCTTATCTGTTGTTAAAGTAAATATAATATGATATTACTGAATGCAGAAAGATTATTAGCAGGATAATTTTTCCCTCGTTCACAAAAAAGTATTTCTCTATAAACTGCAAAATACTCAAATCTCTGTCGCTGACTCAAAAAGAAGGAAATAATAACCTGCACTGTGAGTGCTGAAAAACAAAGAGTTGTAATTTTATCATGAATATCTTAGCCCTCCTTCAGAGGACTTGGGGGTAAAACAAAACATGTTCAGAGATGAGCCGCGGGTATTACATGTAAAACGCGGCAGCCAAAGAGACAGTTCCTCAGAGCAGGCTGGCGGCAGCAATTACCGAAATAATGGCTGTGAATATGATTAACCTTATTATTATTTCACGGTGATAATAACTCATGGCAATGGTATTTCCAATATTAACAGACCGTATCTGCAAAATGTCCCAGAGCTGCCTGATTATGAACAGGTACGGTGCTGATCTTTCTGTTACTGTATGTACCTTCAATAAGATGGTACCTTTCATATCGTGATCTGCTGATAAGCTTTCCTTCCATTATGCCCATCAGGACAGAAGTCGAATCAAAGCTGATCTCAGATTCATCCTTTCCGTAACACTTCACATAATACTTCCCAATCTCCCCGACATTTCCGGGAACATACCTGAAAGCCATCTCTTCAAGAGGATTTTCAAAAAAAACCTTTTTGCCTGCTCCGATCCTGTTCTGGATAATATCTGTTTGTATTTTCCTTATCAGCCTTGTCATTAAACCCAAAATCATACAAATGATTATTATTTTCCCCTTTACATTTGTTGAAACGGCAATTCCATTCAAAATATTGCCTTAATCAAGCCTTGAAGATGATAGTCTTTAAGAACAATTAAACATCCTAAGCCTGTTATTGTTTTTCCCCGTGCTCCATGATGCCGTCATGGAACGACAAAGTATAAAAAAAATATCCTGAAAATCAAGAGTAATTATAATCTTTTAAAAGGCACAAACCTTACAAAGGTAAGCCGGCTCTTTTCAACCGTGCCGTTATTCTTCTCAACCAGGATAAGTTCCTGTACAGCCAGCGGAGGGCCAACCGGTATAACAAGCCTGCCTCCCTCTGCAAGCTGATCAATCAGAGGTTGTGGGATTTGTTCGGCAGCGGCCGTAACAATAATTATGTCGAATGGTGAATATTCGGGCCAGCCTTTGTAACCGTCACCTGTCTTAAAGAAGATATTCCGATAACCCAGATCATTAAGCCTCTTCGATGCTTCCTTTGCAAGTTCAGGGATTATTTCTATTGTATAAACTTTGTCAACTGTCTCAGCGAGCACGGCAGCCTGATACCCCGAGCCTGTACCGATTTCCAGTGCTTTTTTCGACTTCTCCGGTTTTACAACCTCTGTCATATACGCTACAATAAAAGGCTGCGAAATTGTCTGTGAATACCCAATCGGGAGGGGATTGTCATCATATGATTCGCCGAGATATTCTTCAGGAACGAAAAGATGCCGTGGAACCTTTCTCATAGCCCTGAGCGTCGCCGGATCAGTAATACCCCGGCTCTCAATCTGTTCCTTTACCATCCTTTCCCTGGCTGCTGCAAATCTGCCGTCCTGGCTCAAAAACAAACCTCCCATTGTAAGAAATAATATGACAGGCAAATACTTCACGACTGTCGTCGTTTCTTACAATATACATGATTTCCACGATATTTCAAAAGGGCTGTATCAAAAGCAGACACTTTTCTTTTTCCATTCTTTGAGACCTTTGTGCATTCGAGTACCCGGGATGGTGATCCTTTGTGGTTCAATGATTTATATTTGATCAACATCCCGGGTAACTGCGAACACAAAGGATAACGCAAAGCTTAAAAGGGACTCCTGATACAGCCTTTCAGCTTGCTCCGATTATTGACAGGAATCCGCGGGACAGGAATTCCATTGCCGGACCGATTGGGAACAGATCCAGATCCGTGAATACTGTTAAAAGAATAAGCCCCAGGAATATATATGACCCGTATTTGTACAGTGCATCATACAAGTTTGGGAATTTCCTGAACTGGCTGAGCAAAAGATGAGAACCATCAAGTGGTGGAAGGGGGATAAGATTAAATATGAATAATCCCCAGTTGATGTAAATCCCGTAAAGAAAGATCTCTCTGATTACCCGAACGCTGTTGTTGTAGTTTCCTTCAGTCATATTGCCGTAAAACAGATACAGCACCGAAAGAAACATGGCGAACAGGGCATTTGAAACAGGCCCGGCTGCCGCGATCTTCATTATGTCTTTTCGCGGATTCCTGAGATTTGCCTCATTGAACTCGACCGGTCTGGCCCAGCCAAAACCTGCAATAAGAAGCATCAGGAAGCCCAGAAGATCGATGTGCTTGAATGGATTAAGCGTCACCCGGCCCTGCGCTTCAGAAGTGTCGTCGCCGCAATGTCTGGCCATATATGCATGGCTGAATTCATGGACGGTGAGCCCGAGAACTATTCCCGGCAGGAACTTCAGCATGCGGGCCAGATCGAAATGCTCCATGTCAGTTCCTGTTCTTTTTTACCGGAAGCCAGAAATCACTCTCCTTCAACCCGCATTTCCTGATCATCTCCCGGGCATAAGCGGCGCCCGTGAAATTTTCATCAGCGTTGTTTGTGCCAACAGTGAACTTGATTCCAGCCTTCTTTGCCCTTTTAATAAAGGTTTCAGACGGTATTTTGAACCTGTTGTTTATCTCAATTGCAATATTGTTGCTCTTTGCAGCCTGAATTACCTTGTCCATCCTTTCAGGGGTCCAGAACTGATCATACCGCCCGGCCATCTGCTCCGGCAGGTATGTTGAATTGACATATACATCAATGGGCTCGGTATTGAGAATCTTAACAAGGGTATTAACCATATAATCCATGAATTGTTCTTCATCATCTATCCATGTTTCCTCTTTCAGCCATATTCTGTTCCTTCTTCCTTTCTCGTCGGTGAAGGTCATGCAATCTGTAAATACATAGTCAAATTTTTCTCTCGATTCTTTTGAGAAAGTGTTTACCCATTCCCTTCCTTCAGCCTGCATGGCAACATAAAACTGGGGATATCCTTTGAATGTGGCAAGAACCGAATCTATCTGATTGTCATTATGAATCGGGAAACCAACTCCGCAGTTGACAGCTATGCCGTAATCAATGTTCTCTGCTTTTGATTTTGCAACTGCATCTTCAATTGTAAGCTTTCCCTTCAAATGAACATGGAGGTCTGTAATCCTGAATTCTTCTTTTGTGCTGCAGCCCAGTGCAAATACTGTCATTATCGCTATTGCTCCCAATAAGTTTCTTTTCATTTCTGTGAATTGATTTGTATTAAATAATTGTGTTTTTCAGAAAGGCCTAAAGCTAATCAAAAAACAACGAACCGACAAGATCAGGTAATATGCTAATTCAAAAAAAACTATTAGGTTTACATTTCACAATTAGATATGAAACGGACAATACTGCTTTTTTCTCTTCTGCTGATGATCACGCCGGCAGCTCTTGTCTCACAGGAAGCGCCTGCAGCCGAACTTTATCTTCTTACCTGCGGACCCGGAACAGAGACATACTCAATTTACGGGCACAGTGCTCTAAGGGTTGTGATACCTGAAAAGAACAGCGATATGGTTTACAACTGGGGCGTCTTTGATTTTGCCACAAGCAACTTTGCGTGGAAATTTGCAAAGGGAAGATTGAAATATTCTCTTGGTGTAACATCATACGATCGCTTCCTGAAGGAATACTATCTGGAACAAAGATGGGTGGTATCCCAGAAGCTTAATCTTCATGGCAATGAAATTCAGAAGGTGTTTGACCTTATTGTCGAAAATCTTAAGCCGGAAAATGTTTCGTATAAATATGATTTTTTCTATGATAACTGTTCCACAAGGATCAGGGATCTTATAGAGAAGGCATTGGGGGAGGTGTTGGTCTATCCTCCTGACAAACCTTCAGGGGAGCTTCTGACTTTCAGAAGCCTGATCGGAAAATATGAAAAAGGTTATCCGTGGCTTCAGTTCGGAACCGACCTTCTTATAGGATCTCCTGCCGATAAAAAAGCTTCGTTCCGGAATGCCATGTTCCTTCCGCTGGAATTGAAGGATGGCCTTTCGGAATGCGTGGTCAGAAGGGAAGGGAAAATGATACCTCTCCTTACTGATCCGGTGCTTGTCGTCGACTTTCCGACACCCGCCGCAAAAGAAAAACTCCTTGCCTCGCCGCTCTTTGTCCTTTCACTTCTGCTGATCGCCATGATAATCATCACAGGCACCATTCGTGCCAGAAAGGCCAACGACATTATTGACCTGATTCTCTATTCGGTCTTTTCCGTTCTTGCACTCATTATGGTCTTTTTCAATTTCTTTGCCGATCATATTGAAACCAGATGGAACCTGAACATCATATGGCTCAGTCCCTTCCTTTTCATATGCCTCATAAACCTGATACTTAAAAAGTACCGAAGCCTGTGGTTCAGGGTGGTTTTCTTCATGACAACAGCATTTCTTGCATTTATTGTAATACTGCCCCAGGATATAAATAATGCGTTTGTTCCCCTCATCATCATAATTATGCTTAGAAGTTCGATACGTGCAGGATTTGCCTGGAACCCGCTCACGCTGCCGTATTTAACACAACTTTAACACTTCTTAACTCCGTTTTAGTATTTAGAGGCCTTCTTTTGTGTGTCTTTTCCGGCCCCTCTTCACCGGGGCCGGTGACACTCTGATTTTATTATATTTGAAGCTTAAATTTTTCATCTATGGAGCAGACAACAGATATCAGGTTACTGAATGAGAAGATTGAAAAGGAAAGTTCATTTGTCGACATTGTAAGACTGGAAATGAACAAGGTCATTGTCGGCCAGAAACATCTCACCGACTCACTTATGATTGGCCTTCTTGCAAACGGGCATATCCTCCTGGAAGGCGTTCCCGGTCTTGCAAAAACTCTGGCAATTAAATCGCTGGCATCAATAATCGATGCCCGTTTCAGCAGGATACAGTTCACTCCCGATCTTCTCCCTGCCGACCTCATAGGAACAATGATATATAGTCAGAAAAAGGAAGAATTCATTGTCAAAAAAGGTCCCATCTTCGCCAACTTCATACTTGCCGATGAAATAAACAGGTCTCCCGCGAAAGTTCAGAGCGCACTTCTCGAAGCCATGCAGGAAAGACAGGTTACAATAGGGGAACATACTTACAAACTCGACGAGCCATTTCTTGTTCTGGCGACCCAGAACCCAATAGAGCAGGAGGGGACATATCCTCTCCCCGAAGCTCAGGTCGACCGTTTCATGCTGAAGGTGCTAATCGATTACCCGTCGATGGAGGAGGAAAAGCTTATAATCCGCGAGAACCTGGCAAGTGAATTCCCCGGTGCAAACAGTGTGCTCAAACCCCACGATATTATAAGGGCCAGAAATGTTGTTCGCGAAGTGTACATGGATGAAAAGATCGAAAACTATATACTGAATATCGTTTTTGCCAGCCGGAATCCCGATAAATACGGGCTGACGGCTTTCACTAACATGATTTCATATGGAGCCTCCCCCAGAGCCTCCATTTACCTTGCCCTTGCAGCAAAAGCATTTGCATTTATAAGGAGAAGGGGCTATGTGATACCTGAAGATGTTCGCAGCGTGTGTCCCGATGTTATGCGCCACAGGATCGGCCTGACATATGAGGCTGAAGCAGAAAACATAAACCAGGATAAAATAATTGCTGAGATCCTCAATGTTGTCGAAGTACCCTGATACCAAATCCGGGCCGGGTATTCCTCACCTGCATGCAGGTAGTTGACTGAATATTGTTCAATAAAATGAGAATCAGTAGCAGTGGAAGCAACAGAACTATTAAAGAAGGTTAGGCGAATCGAAATAAAGACACGCGGTCTTACACGGCATATCTTTGCCGGAGAATATCACAGCGCCTTCAAGGGCAGGGGAATTGCCTTCAGCGAGGTAAGGGAATATCAGTTCGGCGATGATATCCGGAGTATCGACTGGAATGTGACTGCAAGGTTCAACCATCCGTATGTCAGGGTATATGAAGAAGAAAGGGAACTTACTGTTATGCTGCTTATTGATGTCAGCGGATCGGGCAATTTCGGTACAAATTCCGGCTTTAAAAGGGACCTCATGACGGAAATAGCCGCCGTACTCTCATTTTCAGCTATATACAATAACGATAAGACAGGCGTAATCTTCTTTTCCGACAAAGTGGAAAAATTCATACCCCCGCAGAAGGGAAGAAAACATATCCTGAGGATAATAAGAGAGCTTCTTGATTTTCAGCCTTCCTCCGGAAATACAAACCTGAGCGAGCCGTTGAGATATCTAACAAACGGCATTAAAAAGAGATGCACTGCCTTTATTTTGTCCGACTTCATTGCACCTGAATTCGAGGAGGCATTGAGAATTGCCGCTAATAAACATGATGTTGTCGCACTGAGGATATCTGATAAACTCGAAAAAAGCCTGCCTGATGTTGGCCTTATTAAGATAAAAGATGCTGAAAACGGCTTGGAAAGATGGATCGACACTTCCTCAAAACATAACCGGAAAGTATACCGGGAATGGTGGTCGCGTCACACCGAGTCTCTCAGTGTCAGATTCAATAAATGCGGTGTCAGCTTTACAGAACTTAACACCGGAGAAGACTATGTGAAACCTCTTATTAAATTATTTGAGAGCAGATAGCATATAGCATATGAAAAAACTTGATCGCTGCATATTGCTGCTTATCCTTTCGCTCCCTGTCGCCCTGAAGTCGCAGGATGTATCAGTGTCGGCCGCTTTTGATACAACAAGCATAATGATAGGTGACCAGATACACTTCTCGGTCACCGTTGAACAACCTTCCGGCATGAAACTGGAAATTCCCGTTTTCAGGGATACGATTGCGAAATATATTGAGATACTGTCGGGACCTCATAAGGATACCTCTCAGATACAGGGTAACAGGCTCAGAATAACCGACAGTTACCTTGTAACATCATTTGACTCGGGGTATTATAAAGTAAAGCCGGTATACGCGGAACTAAACGACATTGGCGGACTGAAAAGATACTTTTCCGACTATTCAATCCTTGAGGTGCACCGCGTCAGGCTGGCTCCCCCCGATACATCAGCGAAAATATTCGATATTAAAGGTCCTTACAGGGCGCCTCTGACACTTGGAGAACTGCTTCCCTGGATACTTGTTGCACTGCTTGCCGCAGCAATAACATGGATGGTAATAAGGCTCATTAAACTTAACAGAAGAACAGCAGGGAAACAGACTGCCCCGGTTATAACCGAGCCTGCACATGTAATTGCTTTTCGTGAACTGGAAAAACTTAAAGAGGAACAGCTATGGCAGAAAGGTGAAACTAAAAAATACTATACCCGCCTTACTGAAATAGTGCGCCAGTACCTTGAGAACCGGTTTGATGTGTATTCTATGGAAATGACAACCTCTGAGACTCTTCAGGCTCTTTTAAGAACCGGATTTAAAAGAGATGAGCACTATAACAGGCTTAAAATGGTTTTCACGGCTGCAGATCTTGTGAAATTTGCAAAACACAAACCGGATCCTGATGAAAATGAAAAGTGTTTTTCGGATTCATGGGAATTTGTTTCAGGAACAAAGGCTGCCGAACCAACCCGGGATGGCCAGGCTGCAATAGAAGGGAAGGAGGGACGGTCACATGAATAACATTACATTTGCAAACCCCGCATATCTTTATTTCCTGATCCTTATCCCGGCCCTGGTAGCATTTTATATCTTCCGGCAGGAAAAGACATCTGCCGCTGTCAGGATACATTCGGCAGAACAGTTCGGAGAAACAGTTCCAACCTTCAGAAATTATCTCAGACACATTCTTTTCTCAATGCGGATGCTTGCAGCCGGGTTGCTGATAGTGGTCCTCTCTCGTCCTCAGTCGACAGACAGGTTTCAGGATGTATCAACAGAAGGGATCGACATCGTAATGGCTCTCGACATTTCGGGGAGCATGCTTGCACGTGATTTTAAACCCGACAGGCTCGATGCTTCAAAGGATGTGGCAACAGAATTCATTTCTGGGCGGCCCTACGACAGGATAGGACTTGTCGTGTTCAGCGGTGAAAGCTTTACCCAATGCCCCATTACAACCGACCATGCTGTTCTTATTAATCTCCTGCGTGAGGTTGAAAGCGGCATGATTGAAGATGGCACTGCAATTGGCATGGGACTTGCAAATGCAGTCAACAGACTAAGGGATTCAGAAGCAAAAAGCAAGGTGATAATACTTCTTACTGACGGTGTAAACAACAGGGGGGAAATAGCGCCTGCAACCGCTGCCGAACTGGCTAAAACATATGGCATACGTGTTTATACCATTGGTGTCGGCACTCAGGGCATGGCCCCATATCCCGTTCAGACTCCCTTCGGCATCCGGTACCAGAATATGCCTGTCGAAATCGACGAACCCATTCTTAAGGAAATCGCACAAAAAACAGGCGGTCGTTATTTCAGGGCCACTGATAATGACAAGCTGGTTCAGGTATATAACGAGATCGATAAACTGGAAAAATCGAAGATAGACGTGAAGCAGTTTACAAGAAAAGAGGAAAAATACCTTGTCCCGGCACTGATAGCCTTTTGCCTCATTGCACTTGAAATTATGGCAAGGAATACTATAATGAAGAGTCTGACTTAATTTAAGCTGAACTATGCAACTATTCAGATTTGCAAATCCGGAATATCTTTATCTGCTGCTTCTTCTGCCACTGCTGACAGTGCTGTTCGTAATAAATGCTGTCAGAAGAAGAAAAGCGCTCGACAGGCTTGGCGACAGGACTCTTGTCGGAAAACTCATGCCTGAGGCTTCCAGGTTTCGGCCGGTGGTGAAATTTGTCTTTATTCTTGTTGCTGTTTCTGCTTCAGTTATTATGCTTGCCCGTCCTCAGTACGGATCAAAGCTCGAGGAGGTTAAACGGCGGGGGGTGGAGGTTATTATCGCCCTCGATGTCAGCAATTCAATGCTTGCCGAAGATATACAGCCAAACAGGCTTACCAGGGCTAAACAGGCAATATCAAGGCTTGTCGACAATCTCGATAACGATAAGATCGGACTAATTGTTTTCGCAGGAGATGCATATACACAGATCCCGGTAACAACCGACTATGTTTCTGCTAAAATGTTCCTGTCAACAATTAATCCCGATATGGTTCCCAAACAGGGTACCGCCATAGGGGCTGCAATAAAACTTGCAGCAAAATCGTTCACCCCCGGGGATGGTAAAAGCAAGGCGTTGATAATCATCACCGATGGTGAAAATCATGAGGACGACCCGGTGGCAGATGCTGAGGAGGCCTCAAAGTCAGGCGTTGTGATCCATACAATCGGAATAGGTTCCGCGGAAGGAGTTCCGGTTCCTGTTACTTCCGGCGGAAGACGCGACTATCTTAAAGACAGGGATGGCTCAACGGTTATTACAAAGCTTGACGAGGATATACTGAAAAAAATAGCTATGGCATCCGGAGGCAGCTATATCAGGGCCAGCAATTCCAATATAGGCCTTGATGAGATATTCCGCGAAATAAAAGGCATGAAGAAAGATGAAATTGAAAGCACGGTTTACACGGAATATGATGATCAGTTTCAGATCTTTTCAGGTATCGCACTTTTTTTCCTTCTTCTTGAATTCATAATCATGGACAGAAAGAACAGAAAACTTCAGAATGTTCGCCTTTTCAGATTTAAAATTTGATTATCAAAATGTTAAAGATATGCAGTCAGTATCATTCAAAATAAGCGCACATGCATTGTCAGTGACATTTTTCCTGATCCTGCTGAACTTTTCGGTAATGCCCCTCATGGCCCAGGCTGACAAGAAATATATCCGCCAGGGAAACAGACAGTATGAAAAGAAAAACTACTCCGATTCAGAGATACTGTACAGGAAAGCTGTCGACAAGAACAAAGGTTCGGCCGACGCCGTATTCAATACAGGCAATGCACTTTACAAACAGAAAAAATTCGAAGATGCAGGACGCCAGTTCAGCGAGAACCAGAAGATGTACGAAGATAAGGACAAAAAATCAGCCAGCCTTTATAACCTGGGCAACTCCCTCCTAATGGCGAATAAGGTGAAGGAAAGCATTGAGGCCTACAAAAGTTCGCTGAGGCTAAAGCCCGATGATCCTGAAGCGAAATATAACCTTGCATACGCTCAGGACCTTCTGAGAAAACAGGAGGAACAGCAACAGCAACAACAACAGAATGAGAACGGCCAGAATAAAGAACAGAATAAAAAAGATGATCAGAAAAGGGATCAGAACAATAATGACCGGCAACAGGATCAGCAACAGCAGGATCGACAGAATAAGCAACAGGATCCCCAGGCCATTTCAAAGGAGGATGCAGAGCGTCTGCTGAACGCCATAGCAAACGATGAAAAAAATGTTCAGGAAAAAGTGAAACTTGCAAAAGCTTCTAAAGAAAAGGTAAATACTATCAAAAACTGGTAATTTCGTGCAATGAAAAAAATCCGATTCATACCGGTTCTGTTTCTTCTGATCTGCTTCAGGGCAGAGGCACAGGAAATATCTGTCGTCGCCGACTATCCCGAAGTTGTAAGCACCGGCCAGCAGTTCGCAGTATCATGGACAATAAATGCATCCGGTGGAGATTTTACAGAACCATCATTTAATGGTTTCTATAAGCTCATGGGGCCTCAGACCTCATACAGCTCAAGTACCCAGATCATAAACGGCAAAATAACCAGGGAAACATCTTATACTTATGTTTATTACCTTCAGGCAATGACACCTGGCAAATATGTGATCCCCCCGGCCGTTTACAGGATCAGGAACAAATCATATTTTTCCGATTCATTGAGGATCGAAGTAACAGGAAACGGAACGGCACAGCATGGTGCATCCGGAAGATCGGGTCAGAATGTTCAGGATGAGAATATTGAAACAGATGATGACATCTTTGTGAACCTTATCCTTGATAATAAGGAAGTGTTCATGGGGCAGCATATTGTTGCAACAGTGAAGATATATTCAAGAGTTGATATCTCCGGAATCAACGAAATCAAATACCCGGGATTTGAGGGATTTCTCAAAACGGATCTGGAAACTCCCCAGCTTACTTCTCTCCGACGCGAAAATATAAACGGCAGGTTGTACGGAACAGGTATTGTACAGCAATTTCTCCTGTATCCCCAGAAACCCGGAGAGATCACTATTGATCCGGTTCAGATCTCAGTCCTCATCCAACAGAAGTCAGGGCAGTCCGATCCTTTCTTCGGCGACTTTTTCCAGACCTATACGACGGTTCCAAAGGCCATTTTCAGCAAAGCCCTTAAAATAAAGGTAAAACCGCTTCCCGGAACAAAACCCGATGATTTCTCCGGCATTGTCGGCAAAGCTTCAATAACAGCATCTGTCGAAAAGGATTCGGTCAATGTGAATGACGCCGTAAACCTGAAAATAGTTGTATCAGGCTCAGGTAACCTGAAGCTTGCAAATGCGCCTGACATAAAGATGCCAGCCGACATTGAGGTCTATGATCCTAAAGTCACGGATAACCTTAAAAACAGTTCATCCGGGACTTCTGGTCAGAAAATTTTTGAATATCTCCTCATTCCCCGTCACTATGGTTCGTTTAAGATACCGCCTGTCAGGTATTCGTATTTTGATCTGTCAACACGGAAATATGAAACCCTCACTACACCGGAAATCAGTTTCTATGCCCGGAAGGTAAGCGATCAGAATTCAGGAATAACAGTTTATGGAGGCGTTTCCAAGGAAGATGTAAAATATCTGGGAAAGGATATAAGATTCATAAAATCAAATCCGGGAGCTCTTAAGAAAACCGGAAACCTTATTGCATCGAAACGCTCATTTTATACATTTTACGCTTTTGCCCTGTTGCTGTTCTTTGCAGTTCTGTTTGTCAGGAGGGAACATGTAAGACGCAACTCCGATCTGACGTCCGTGAGAAACCGTAAAGCAGGAAAAGTGGCAACCCGGAGATTGAAAGAAGCTGAAAAATGCCTGAAGGAAAAAAAGACCGACAAGTTTTATGAGGAAATGCTGAAAGCTGTCTGGGGCTATCTGAGCGACAAACTGAACATACCGGTTTCAGAGCTGACACGCTCAAGCGCGGTTCAGGCGCTGACCGCAAAAGGCATTCCTGAGGAAGAAATCAATATTCTCACCTCTATCATTGATAAATGCGAGTATGCCCGGTATGCACCCTCATCATCATCTGAAGAGGCCGGGAAAATTTACGACGGTGCATCCCGATTTATCAGGTTCGTTGAAAATTCAATCGGATGAGACATGAAAACATTTAATAAATATGTTCTTACTGCACTGCTGCTCATAATTGCGCTTCACAGGGCAGTTTCACAGGACGACCACCTTGCGAAATTCAATAAAGGCGTGGAATACTACTCCGCCTCGAAATACCAGGAGGCTCTTAATGAATGGATCGATCTTTATAATACCGGCTACAGGTCAGCAACACTGAATTACAATATAGGGAACGCCTATTTCAAACTTAATAATGTTCCTGGAGCGATATTGTTCTATGAACGGGCTTACCTGCTCAAACCTGCCGACAATAATATCAACTACAACCTGCAGATCGCGAAATCCCTTTGCGTTGATAAATTCGATTCTATTCCGGAACTGTTCTTCGTCCGTTGGTTTAATTTTCTTTCGTTACTTGCTCCGACAAACAGTTGGGCTGTTATCAGTATTGTAACATTTGTTACATTTTTATTACTCCTCTCCGTTTATATCTATTCTTCCAAATACAGGATAAAAGTCATCTGCTTCTGGACGGCCATCCTGCTATTCATTGTTTCGGGCTTGTCTTTCAGCTTTGCACAACGTAACAAAACTCTCGTCTACGACAGCAAAAGAGCCGTGATCTTTGCACCCGTGGTCAACGGGAAGAGTTCTCCGGACGCAAGCGGCACCGACCTTTTTGTCCTGCATGAGGGATCAACCGTATCGGTCGAAGATATGGTAGGAGACTGGTATGAAATCCGTATGTCGGACGGCAACAAGGGATGGGTTCCTTCCGGAAGCCTTACAATCATTTGAAACTGTATTTTTATCAGTATGGGCAAAAAACAGATTAACAGCAGCCGCATGCCTGTCTACAGGGATGCCGGATTCGAACTGTATGATGCTTCAACAACAAAAGAAGCATTTTCAAAGGAAACGGAAAATGAGAGGATCCCTGAATTATATATCTATTCAAGATACAGGAATCCTACAGTTACTGCCGCCGAGGACGAGATAATGAAGCTTGAAAAATGCGAGTGGGCTCTTCTGACACAGTCAGGCATGTCGGCAATCGATACTGCCTTGTCTGTGTTTCAGAGAGGTAGTGCGACCAGGCCCTGGCTGTTTTTCAGTGAGATCTACGGCGGAACAATATCGTACACGGAATCCGTTTTAAAGGGCAGAAGGGGCCTGCGGGTGCATTCATTTTTCCCGTCGGGGGAAAAGTATGACATTCAGGCTTTCACCAGAATTATGGCCGAAACAGCCCCTGAAATCGTTTATGTTGAGATCATCTCTAACCCGATGCTAATCGTCACCGATATCAGGAATGTTATCGATACCGCCCATAGTCATGGCGCCAAAGTCATCGTCGACAATACCTTCGCAACTCCCATTCTCTGCCGTCCGCTTGATCTTGGAGCCGACATGGTCATTCACAGCGCTACAAAGTATTTCTCGGGTCATGGAAACATTACGGCAGGAGTTGTCTGCGGCAATGATCAGTCGCTCATGAAACAAGCCATCGAATACAGGAAATTCGTGGGACATATGATTTCTCCTGATGATGCTTACAGGCTTACAACACAGATACAAACCTTTCCGCTCAGGTTCAGGCAGCAGTGCATGAATGCTGAAATGATAACCAATCTCATGAAATCTCATCCTTCCGTGGGCAAAATATGGTATCCAGGGCTGAAATCGCACCCGACACATGATGAGGCTGTGAAGCTGTTCGGCGCAGGAGGATTCGGGGCAATGGTGACTGTCGATTTTGCCGGGAAAACGAATGAAGAGAAGAAAAACAACCGCGACAAGTTTATTAAGTCAGTATCGGATGAAATAAAGGTAATCCCTTCCCTGGGCGATCCCAAAACCATCATTATGCCTGTTGAACCGGTATGGGGCGCGAAATATCCCGAACCGGGTATTATAAGAATATCCGCGGGATTTGAAGATACTTCAGATCTTGAGGTTACAATTAAAAAAGCACTGGAAGAAGCAGCCGGAAATTAAGCTTTTATTGCCAATTGACCGGTTCTATGCCATTTTGCTTAAGATATTCATTGCAACGGCTGAAATGCCTGTTCCCAAAGAATCCCCTGGAGGCAGAAAGAGGAGAGGGGTGAACCGATTCAAGCACGAGATGCCTTGTTCTGTCTATCGATTCTCCCTTTTTCTGGGCATAAGCTCCCCATAGAAAGAACACCAAATGGTCCTTTTCACTGTTCAGTTTGCTGATCGCGCAATCCGTAAACTCTTCCCAACCTTTCTTCTGATGAGAACCCGCATGATGAGCCCTTACCGTAAGGGTGGCATTAAGGAGAAGCACTCCCTGCCCGGCCCATCTTGTAAGATCTCCCGACTTTGGACGGGGTATCCCGAGGTCAGACTCTATTTCCCTGAAAATGTTTATCAGACTTGGTGGAAACTCAATGCCATCCCTTACTGAGAAGCAAAGACCATGCGCCTGCCCCGGGCCATGGTAAGGGTCCTGCCCGATAATTACAGCCTTCACCCTGTCGAAGGGACATAAGTTGAAAGCATTGAAAATAAGAGATCCGGGCGGATAAACAGTTGTTTTTCTGTACTCATCCCTCACGAAATCAGTAAGTCTTATGAAATAATCCTTTTCAAACTCTTCACACAGGCGGGATTTCCAGCCTGATTCTATTTTAACTTCCATGCCTGAAAATTAATAAATCGCCTTCCATAAACAAAATGGACTGATGTTTTTGCACCAGTCCATACACGAATATCTACCCGCACAACCTAAAACTAAAGAAACTAATCCCTAATCAACATCTTTATGATCAAATATAAATTAAAATACACATCTTTGATAAAAAACCTAACTAATTTTGATAAAAATGTTAATAAAATTTATCAACATCGTTTTAACGGTTTTCTTAAATTTGGAATCAAAAATATGGCCACGGAAACAGAACGTAAATTTCTGGTTAAAGGTGAATTCAGACATCTTGTTTCAGGGAAGAAAGAAATAATACAGGGCTATTTATCAGTCGATTCAGAAAGGGTTATCCGCATAAGGATCGTTGATAACAAATCATATATTACAATCAAGTCTTCCTCCGGTCCGACAGGAATCACCAGGAATGAATGGCAATACGACATACCTTTGAACGATGCCCTGGAACTAATGAGTATCTGTCTTCCCGGCCGCATCGAAAAAACAAGGTTTATTGTCCCGTCGGGAAAACACACAATAGAAATCGATGAATTCCACGGGAAACATGAGGGTCTCGTAATTGCGGAAATAGAACTTGAAGATGAAAATGAGGCATTTATAAAGCCTGAATGGCTTGGAGAGGAAGTGACGGGGAGGCCCGAGTATTATAACTCAAATATGATCTGAACCGCCTTATTTTTTAAATACAAAATAGACCGCAAGCACAAGGAAGAAAAATCCGATAAGATGATTCATTCTGAAATGTTCATCCCTGAAAACGATCAGTGTAAAAACAGTAAATACAACCAGTGAAATAACTTCCTGTATCACTTTTAATTCAACAAGAGAGAAGGGGCCATCGTTACCTTTGAAGCCTAACCTGTTGGCCGGTACCTGCAATGAGTATTCAAAAAGAGCGATTCCCCACGACAGAAGAATTATCGCAAGAAGGCTCAGGTTTTCAAACCTGCTGATAGTCTTTAGTTTAAGATGACCGTACCATGCAAAAGTCATGAACGTGTTTGAAGCGATCAAAAGCAGAATTGTATATAATCCTTTCATTTATTATTGCACTAAATAAACATCCTGTCAGAAACCCGATTCTCAGAGAACCTTTGAGTAGATCTGCTTCGGGTCTCCGGGTCCGTAAAAATCCCTGAGACTTGCCGCAAGCTCATATCCGTTTCTTTTATAAAAACTTTCAGTCGGAGCATACAGAGGCCTTCCGGATGTTTCTATCCAGAGAATTTTACCTCCGCGTTCCCTGACATCGTCTTCGGCTGCCCTGAGAAGAAGCGACCCTAATTTCTTGTTCCTCGAGTTATTATGAACGGCTATCCAGTAAAGGTCCCATGAATGCACTGAAAAAGGATTTCTGCCGTAATTGGTAAATGCAACAAAACCATCACTGTCTGTTATTTTCAACCAGTAATATCCGCAAACGTCACTTCCTTTTTCCAGTGTTTCATCTGCTATTTCAAGGGCTGTCTGGATCTCGAATTCATAGAAGAAACCGGTCGATCTCAAAATATCTTCAATATATTTCCTGTCGTCGTGTGATATCCCTGCAGAAACTTTTACCATTCTGTATCAATGATTTAAGTCTGAAATAATCCTTTTTAAAACTTCAGTTATCGGGATCCCCGCCTGCATCGTGGCAGCAACAAGGCCACTGTCGGGCGACATGCACGGATTGGCATTGACCTCGATCACATAAGGATTGTGATTGTTATCAACCCTCATGTCAACCCTGGCATACCCTTTAAGCCCGAAAACCTCCCAACACTGCAATGCTATGTCGCTTATCCTGCCGGCAAGCACCGGGCTAAGCTTATCGCCCGGAAAATCTCTTCTTGTATTCTCATATTCAAAGCTTTCTTCTATCCATTTGGCCCTGAAGTCAACTATCTTCGGCCGCGAAGCATCAAAATTATAAAAGACCATTTCGGCCGGGGGCATCACCTCGGGACCGGCATGGCCGTGCAAAATACTGATATTGAACTCTCTTCCATCAATGAAGTCCTGGATTATCCAGTGCGAATCATCATACGCGGCAAGCTTTTCCTTTTGACTATCATCAAAAGTAAAGACTGAATCCCCTGTTATTCCAAGTGATCCGTCTTCCCACACAGGCTTAATAATATATCTCCTGCCGGGTTCAAGCCTGTCGCGCTGTGACGGGAAATATGCGGCGGGTGTGGGTATATTTTTTTCGGTAAGGATTCTGTGAGTAAGGGCCTTGCTTGTCGTTATGAACATGGCCTCAAGCGGATTGCCTGTATAAGGTATGGAATGAAGGTTCAGAAGCGCGGGAATGAAATAGCAGAGTTCTCCCTTGTTTTTTATGGACTCAACCAGGTTAAAGACAAAATCGGGTTTTTCATCAGCCAGAGCTCCTATCTCATTCATGAAATCAGCGGTTATGCCTTTTCTGTATGTTGCAACACCTATAAGATTCAGGTTTTTCTCGATATATTCAACCTGGTCGAGAACATCCAGTTCATCGGGCAGGGCGCCTTCTCTGGGCAGATTAAACAATATGCAGCATTTTTCCATTTTCATTGGTTGAGGTGATGACGTTCTATTGCTGAGTTAACTATCATTTCGATAAGTTGCTGGTATTCAACCCCCGACATACGCGACAATATCGGCAGGTCAGAATGAACAGGATGCAGGCCCGCGAGGGGGTTTACTTCAATAAAGCAAATCCTTCCATTCCTGTCAGCCTTTACATCAACTCTGCCCGCATCAACTCCTCCAAGAGCCCTCCAGACATTCAGGGCTACACTTTTGCATTCATCAGCAAAATCACCCGGCAAAGGGGTATATTTGCAAAAGATCTGGTAATTCTCCTTGAATTCAACGGAATAGGGGAGATTATCCCTGCATTCAATCTCCATGCCGCCTATCGCGGCGGCATTATCCCCTGAACCAATGATTCCGACAGTGAATTCCCTCCCCGGAAGATATTCCTCAACAAGAGCCGGCTGGTTAAACCGGCCAAGCAGGTATCCGGCCATCTCCCTGAGTTCTTCCTTCGAACTTAAAAGGCTCTTTTCCGTTATTCCTTTGCCTGTGCCTTCCGATACAGGCTTTATGAAAAGAGGATACTCCAGGCGGCATTTTTCCACATCCTTCATGTTACATATCAACATGCCGGGGCTAACCGGCACACCGGCAGCAGATACTATCAGGCGCGTAAGATGCTTGTTCAGCGATATACCCATTATGACAGGCCCGCTGAAAACATAGGGGATTCTGTATTGATCGAGTATGGCAGGAACAACCGACTCCCTTCCGTCGCCATAAAGTCCTTCAGCTATATTGAACACCAGGTCCCATCTTTTCCCGGCCGAAAGCGCATCAATAAGCTGAAAACAGTTTCCTACAGATTCAGTCGCGAAACCCATTTTCCTCAGTGCACTTTCGATTGCATCAACTGTTTCCTGTTTGTCGAATTCGGCGGTATCTTCCATAGAATAACCCCGGTCGAGGTACCAGGACCGCAAATCATAAGTCAACCCGATTTTCATCTGTAATGGCTTACTTTTCAGGATATTCACATGTCAGGCCCTTGTAGTTTCGCAGCACTATATGTTCACTGTTGTGCTCCACAACATAATCGGGCAGCAAAGGTATCTTGCCTCCGCCGCCAGGGGCGTCGACAACAAACGTTGGAACTGCATAGCCGCTTGTAAACCCACGTAACCCTTTTATGATCTCAAGACCTTTGGCCACTGTCGTTCTGAAATGACCCGAGCCGGGTATCAGATCACACTGGTACAGGTAATATGGCCTTACCCTGACCTTCAGGAGCTTATGCATAAGCTCCTTCATGACGGGAACATTGTCATTTATTCCCTTCAGCAGGACTGTCTGGCTTCCCAGGGGAAATCCTCCGTCTGCCAGCTTGTTGCAGGCCAGGGCACACTCATCCGTAATCTCGGCCGGATGGGAAAAATGAAGGCTCAGGAACAATGGATGGTATTTTCTAAGAACGCTGATCAATCCGTCAGTAATACGCTGCGGAAGAACCACCGGCGTCCTTGTACCTATCCGGACTATCTCAACATGTTCAATTTTCCTGATATTATAGAGGATATAATCAAGCGTTTCGTCAGTTAATGTCAATGGATCTCCGCCGCTGATAAGTACATCCCTTACTTCCTTGTGAGAAGCTATATAACTGAAAGCTTTTTCAAAATCCTGCTTTCCCAGCTTATCAAGCCTTCCCACGGAATGCGACCTTGTACAGTATCTGCAATAGTTCGAACAGACTTGTGTCACCGTGAAAAGCACCCTGTCGGGATACCTGTGAACAATACCCCTGACAGGAGAAAAGGATTTCTCGTGCAGCGGATCCGACTGTTCACTTGGCGAAACAAGAAGTTCTTCAACAACCGGCACTACATTCCTCCGGAGAGGATGACCGGGTTTTGAATCATAAATCAGCGAAGCGAAATACGGAGTAATCCTTAAAGGAAGACGGCCCTTTAAATTGTTGATAGCCATTATCTCCTTGTCGGACAGTTTCATGATCTTCTTCAGCTCTTCGATACTTGTATAAGCATTCCGAAGCTGCCATTTCCAATCATTCCAGGATTCGATAGTCGTTAGGGGGAAGTACCGGCGCATAAATTCCGAACTCCGGTTGCTAACTAACTGGTTGGGGATTACATCTTGCGAAAAAAACGTGGTTTTCGCGCCAGGCTCTTCATCAGAAGAGCAACCCACGAGGCGACCCTCACCGTGGAGGGTGGTAACCTCATTATTGTTAGCGTTCATAACGGTTGATGAAATTAATCATCAGTTGCTAAATTTTCTTGTTGTTAAAAGTTTTGGTTATAAAAAATTTGGACGAAAATATAATTTCTGATGATACATTGTTCTTTCCGGCCTTAATAAATATTAACACGACTTGTAATTTATTAACAGAATAAAATCTTATTCCATAAATTTCTTATTATCATATTATTGTACGACAATGCATTGATCGTCGCCATCTCGTTTCCAGGGATGCATACCCAACTGGTATTTTCTTGCTCAAAAAAACCTTTTTGCAGCCCTGTCTGTAAAAAAATCACATCCTTGTCCATTTTACTTTTTTTAAGATTCCTTTCAATCAATTATTATGCCACAATTCACAACGTTAATTCAGGCATGGTTTCTCAAAAATTGCATGCATTATAACGCATATGCCGGTGATTAATTATACGAAATAAAAAAATCCTGACCGCCAGCATTATTCACTGTGGGTCAGGATTTTGATAATTTACCTTTATCTTATTCGGCCTCCCCTGAAATGTCTTTATTGCTCCGGGTCTGCTTTATCCTGCTGTGCCGACGTTTTTGATCGAGCCGCCTGGCAACAGATTTTGCCGTCGGTAATGTCATTATCCTTTCCGGATTTTCTGTCAGGGCAGCAGCCAGAAGCGCCAGCAGCTTTTCAACTGCCTTGTTTCTGTTCCCTGACTGGGTGCGCTGTGACTGTGACCTGATTGTAAGTTCTCCTGCCTTGCTGATTCTTTTCCCGAGCCTTGCAAGCAATATCTCCTCCTCATCCCGAGAAAAAACGCCTGATTCAATAATATTGAACCTGAGCTCGATCTTTGTATTGACCTTGTTGACATTCTGCCCCCCGGGACCGCTGCTCCTCGAAGCAACGAAGGTGAATGCCGGTTCAGGTATACGCTTCCTTAGTTCCTCGGCAGTCAAAGTAGTTATCAATCAATTAGTTCAAAAATATATTCTCCCGATCCGGCAGATATTTCAACACGTTTTTCTTTATTGTCAGGCTTTATTGTAAACGGATCTTTTTCCTGTTTTGCCTTGTTCCCTTTCGTTCCTGAAACCGGCCCTTTATATTTTATCTTTGAGATGTCGTCGGTGGGAAGAAATATTCTGGCCGTGGTGTTTACCGGTATGTTAACAGTGAAGACCAGTTTGCCGTCCTTCCTTTCCCATCCTGAAGAAATGAGACCGTAAGGACTCTCAAAGTCGGCCCTGGAAAAATCAAGTCTTTTTGTCACCCTAGGGTAAATAGTGATCTCCTTGTATCCGGGTTTTGCATAATTTATCCCTGCCGAGCTTCTGTACATCCAGTTTCCGATCGCTCCGTAGGCATAATGGTTGAAAGAGTTCATTCCCGGATCCTGGAAAGTGCTGTCGGTCTTTTGCCCGTCCCATCTTTCCCAGATGGTAGTTGCCCCCATTTTCACAGGATACAGCCAGGAAGGATATGTTTCCTGAAGGAGAAGATCATATGCGACATCCTCGTAACCATAAAGTGTGAGAACATGGCAAAGATATGGAGTTCCAAGGAAACCTGTGGAAAGATGGTTCCTCCTGCCTCTTATATCGTCGGCAAGAAATTTTGCAGCTTTCGGTCGCAGATCATCAGGAAGCAGGTCGAACATGAGTGCCAGAACATATGATGTCTGTGAGTTTGTCCCAACACGTCCGGCAGGTGTAACATATTCTCTGTTAAATACTTCTTTAATCTTGTTGTAAATACCTGTATAAAGTTGTTCATCTTCTTTCCTGCCCAGTTCCCTGGCAGCTTTTGCAAGAATGTCTGCAGAATATGCATAGAAAGCTGTCGATATAAAATCGTGCTCGGTAAAACCGTCAGCTTCAGAGTGATTGTTCACCGGAGGATGGTAAAACAGCCAGTCACCGTACTTGCTTCCTCCTTTCCATATATATGAATCGCCTGCCTTGGCACGGATATATTCGACCCACGCTTTCATGCTCGGGTACTGGTTCTCAAGAAGCTGCCTGTCGGCGTATACCTGATACATGTTCCACGGAACTATTACTGCCACGTCACCCCATCCTGCTGACGGCTGGGCGGTTAAGGCATTCTGCGGGTTAAGAACGTCGGGAACCACATCCGGTACTTCTCCTCCCGGCTTCTGATCGAGGGCAACATCCTTCAGCCATTTGGTAAAAAAGGCCGACACATCAAAATTAAAGGCCGCTGTACTGCTGAATGCCTGGGCATCGCCTGTCCATCCCAGCCTTTCGTCCCTCTGCGGACAATCTGTCGGGACATCGACGAAATTTCCTTTCTGTCCCCACTGGATATTATGCTGCAACTGGTTGAGAAGCGGATTGGAGCTCGTATAGGTTCCGGTAACCGGCATATCCGAATGAACAACCACCCCGGTAATATTGTCAGCGGTGAGTTCGCCCGGAAACCCTGTAACCTCGATGTATCTGAATCCCATGAATGTGAACCGCGGTTCGTAAGTTTCCTGACCTTCTCCCGAAAGAGTATAGGTGATCTGGCATTTGGCGCTCCTCAGGTTTTTTGTATAAAACTCGCCAAATTTATCAAGAACCTCCGCGTGGCGTATTGTGACGACAGTGCCTTTTGCACCTGACACCTTCAGCCTTATCCAGCCGACCATATTCTGGCCCATATCGACAAGAAGGCTCCCCCCGGGTGAACGGAATACCTTTACAGGCTTAATCTCCGCGATTTTTCTTACCGGAGCCCCCTGCGAAGCAACAATGTTGTTTTTATAATTGCCGGTTTTAACCGCCTTCCAGCTGCCTTCATTATAGCCGGGCAGGTCCCATCCGGTCAGCTTGCGCCTTGCATCATACGTTTCACCGTTATAGATGTCATTCATCCTTATAGCCCCGTCGTTGCAGCACTTCCATGTTCCGTCTGTAACTATCATCGATTCTGTACCGTCGGTGTATGTTATTTTCAACTGCATCAGCAGTCCGAGTCTTTTGCCGTACACTGCCCAGTTGTTACCCCATGCCAGAGTTCCTCTGTACCATCCGTCACCAAGCACGGCACCAACTGCATTTTTACCTTTAACGACCTGATCGGTTACATCATAAACCTGGTACTGAAGCCTTTTACCGTATGATGTCCACCCCGGCGTCAGCACCTGGTCACCAACCTTTCTGCCATTCAGATGAAGCTCATAAAAACCATGTGATGTCACATAGACTACGGCTTTTGCGACACTCTTGTCAACATTGAATTCCTTTCTGAAATGAGGTGAAGGAGCATACCTGTTTGTATCGCTTTCCATCTCAATCCAGCCCGCTTTCCAGTTTTCCTGATTAAGCAACCCTGCCTCCCAGAAAGCAGTTTCACTCCATCTTGAGGACTTTCCCCTGTTGTCCCAGACCATTACCTGCCAGTAATATCTCTGTCCGGGCTTCAGGTCCTTTCCCTGGTATGAAACAAGTACCGATTCGCCTGAAGCAACCTTGCCCGTACTCCAGACGATACCCGATCGGGAAAAATTCTGATCGGTAGAGACCCTTATCGAATATGCGGTTTGCATGACATTGTTGCCAGTGCTCCTTATTTTCCAGGACAACCGCGGCTGAAGGGCGTCAATTCCCAGAGGATTTGTCCTGTGTTCACAGGTGAGATCATATAAAGTCAGGTCCTGCGATTGTAAAATTGCAGGGATAAACACCAGAAGGAGAAAGAGTTTTGCTGATTTCATGGTAAATATTTAGGTTTATAGAATTTAAGATTTGAAATTTATCTATTTTTAATCGAAACAAAAAAGGTAAAATAGCTATTTTTATTCTTTAAAACTACAACCTAAAACAAATCCATTAAATGAATCCGATCGCAGGAATTATGTTGATAGCACTTGGCAGCATTGGCGCTGCAAGTTTCTATGTTCCATTCAAAAAGGTAAAAGTCTGGGCATGGGAGTCATACTGGATAGCACAGGGAGTGGCAGCGTGGCTGATCGCACCCTGGCTCTTTGCCCTGATCTTTGTTCCTCACGGCGAACTTATTCCGATATTGAGGGAATCGCCATCCTCCGCCAAATTAATGGCAATGGTTTTTGGTATTTTGTGGGGATTCGGCGGGCTTACCTTCGGATTGAGCATGCGTTATCTTGGAGTAGCCCTTGGACAGAGCATTGCACTCGGATTGTGTGCTGCTTTTGGTACAATAATACCTGCGGTGGTGGCCGGGCAAAACCTTTTTTCATCCCGTCCGGGCATTTTGACAATTACGGGTGTGGCAATGACAGTTGCGGGTATTGCAATAATAGGCTATGCAGGTGCATTGAAAAGCAAAAACCTGACTGAAGATGAGAAAAAAGCTGCAATAAAGGAATTCGCGCTTAAAAAAGGCATACTGATAGCCATTTTCTCAGGGATAATGAGCGCATGTTTCAATTTTGGATACGAAGCAGGAAAACCAATTGAAAATGTTGCTCTTGCTCATGGGACAAATCCTCTTTTCCAGAAAAATCCCACCCTCATTTTCATACTCCTTGGAGGATTCATTACCAATCTTATATATTGCGGATCCCTGAATATCAAAAACAAAACTTACACTGATTATCTTAATGTCTCGTCAGGAGTTTTGTTGAATAACATCGCTTTCACTTTTCTTGCCGGCTTTCTCTGGTTCCTCCAGTTCCATTTCTTCGGAATGGGGTCGAGCAAACTGCCCGAAGGCATGGCTGTTTTCGGATGGAGCATCCTTATGGCTCTCAATATTGCAATCAGCAACATATGGGGGATACTTCTCAGAGAATGGAAAGGAGTGAGCAGAAAGACAATTATAGTACTGATTATTGGTATTTTAGTACTCATTCTTTCTACATTTGTGGTAAAATTAAGCTGAAATGACTGTGAAAAGATTTGGCTTTAAAATGAAACTTAATCCCGGATTCAGGGATGAGTACAAAAAGCGCCACGGCGAAATATGGCCGGAGCTTGTCAGGTTACTTAAAGACAATGGAATTGGGAACTATTCCATCTTTTTCGATGAAGAAACAAATATTCTTTTCGCCTATCAGGAACAAAAAGGTGAATGCACCTCGCAGGACCTTGGCGAACAGGAAATTGTAAAAAAATGGTGGAATTATATGTCGGACATAATGGAAACAAATCCTGATAATTCTCCTGTTACTGTTCCTCTTGAACAGGTTTTCTTCATGGAATAACATATTGACACCTACTAATACCTTATAAAATGAATAAAGATCTTATTAAAAAATCATATCAGATTGCAAAAGAACAATATGCCGAAATCGGCATTGATACTGACAGGGTACTTGACCAGCTTGATGACATAGTCATAAGCCTTCACTGCTGGCAGACAGATGACGTCGGTGGTTTTGAAAAAGAGGGTGCTGAACTTGGCGGAGGCGGTATTCAGGCCACAGGAAACTATCCCGGAAAAGCAAGAACAATCACCCAGATGCGCGATGATCTCGACAAGGTAATGTCGCTGCTTCCGGGAAAGCAAAAACTCAGCCTTCATGCAATCTATGGTGAGTTTGAAGGCAAAAAGGTCGACAGGGACCAGATTGAAGTCAAACATTTCCAGGGATGGATCGACTGGGCAAAAAAGAGAGGGATCGGACTCGACTTTAACTGTACCTGCTTCTCCCATCCTTATGCCGATGACGGATTTACATTGTCGAGTAAAAACCCGAAAATCAGAAAATTCTGGGTTGAACATACAAAACGATGCCGTGCAATCGCTGCCGAGATGGGCAGACAGCTTGGCACTCCCTCGGTTCATAACCTGTGGATACCCGACGGTTCAAAGGATACACCCGTCGACAGATTCGGACTGAGAAAGATTCTTAAAAAGTCGCTCGACGAGATATTTTCTGTAAAGTATCCCAAAAAGCATCTGAAGGATTCCGTCGAAAGCAAACTTTTCGGTATTGGATCAGAATCAATGGTAGTTGGCTCTCACGACTTTTATCTGGGATATGCCGTTCAGAACAATACATTGATTACACTTGATAATGGGCACTTCCATCCTACGGAACAGGTTGGCGATAAGATTTCTTCAATCCTGCTTTACATAGATGAACTATTGCTTCACCTTACAAGGGGCGTAAGGTGGGATAGCGACCATGTCCTTACGTTTAATGATGAACTGGTCCTTATCGCACAGGAAATCGTAAGGGCTAAAGCATTGAGAAGGGTAAATATCGGGCTGGATTTCTTCGATGCAAGCCTTAACAGGATAGGAGCTTATGTAATAGGGACAAGATCTGCCCAGATGGCATTTCTTTTTGCAATGCTTGAACCAACCGAGACGCTTGTTAAATTTGAGGAGACGGGAAGAACATTTGAAAGATTATCCTGGCTCGAACTGCTCAAATCCAAACCATTCGGTGCAGTATGGGATTACTACTGTCTCAGGTCAGGAGTTCCTGCAGGCCAGGATTATGTTGAAGAGATAGTTAAATACGAACAGGAAGTTCTGAATAAAAGAGAATAAAAAAACCCTTGTGGTTTAGGGTGTTCAAATTGCGGTATTAAAATCTATGAAGCAAAAAGTAATTGCAATATTCGATATAGGAAAAACAAACAAGAAACTCCTTTTGTTTGATCATGATCTCAGGCTTGTTTCAGAGGAAGAAACAAGATTCCCCGAGGCTGTGGATGATGATGGTTTTGAATGCGACAATATTGAACTGATTGAAAAATGGGTCAAGGATTCTCTCGTGGATCTTGTCCATTCCGACAAATATGAGCTCACGGCACTGAATTTTGCCACCTATGGCGCAACCATTGTATATCTTGATGAAAAAGGAAAACGCATTGCACCGGCATATAATTACCTTAAACCAATCGATGAAAGGATCCCGGAACGTATTTACAGGAGATACGGCGGACAGGATGAATTTTGCAGGAGAACGGCGTCTCCGGCACTTGGTATGCTTAACTCGGGAATGCAGATACTTTGGTTAAAAACCGCGAAGCCCGAATTATTTGAAAAGGTCCGGCACATACTGCACCTGCCTCAATACCTCTCGTACCTCATTACCGGCAGGATCTTTTCCGAACATACATCAATAGGGTGCCATACAGCCTTGTGGGATTTCGACTCCATGAAATATCATCCATGGGTGAGCGATCAGGGGCTCAATCTTCCACCACCTTCTCCTGTCACAACACTGTCCGATGCCCTTATCGACAACGTTCCTGTCAAAGCCGGAATAGGGATTCACGACAGCTCAGCTTCCCTTGCACCTTATTTCTCAGGAGCCAAAGGCAAATTCCTGCTTTTATCAACAGGTACCTGGTGCATTAATATGAACCCTTTCAATCCCGAAAGGCTGACAGTCGGACAGCTCGACAATGATTGTCTTTGCTATATGAGCATAAACCAGCAGCCGGTAAAATCATCGAGGATATTCCTTGGAAACATGCATGAAACGGCAGTAAAAATGCTGAATGAACATTTCAGGACTACCGAAAATTTTTATAAAAACGTGAAGTACGATAACGAAATGATCAACATGCTGAAGATAAGATACCGCGGGGATAAAAGGGCGTTTTTTAACAGCGGGCCGGAAGCACGGGAATTCAGGCAGCATATCGACCTTTTTGATTTCAAATCATTCGACGAAGCATACCATCAGCTTATGAGTGAACTGTGCAGCCTCGCCGTCGGGGCAGTAAAACTTATCCTGCCCGAAAAGGATGATATTGCAAATATATACATCACAGGAGGATTTGCGAAGAACCAGATTTTTCTGAAACTAATGGCCGGATCATTCCCCGGAAAAAAGGTTTATACTTCGGTCATGAGCAATTCCACCGCCCTTGGAGCCGCCATTGTCGTTCTGAATTCAATGACTTCTGAAATGCCCGAGCTCAACCTTGGACTGACAGAATATCAGGCATAACTGCCAGCACATGGCTTGGATTCTGACCTGAGCGCCCTGAAGTGAATCTTACTTGCCTGCCCCCGCTGCGCCTTAATCTAGTCCATACTATGAAAGTTCTTTTTCTTTTTTAAAGGGCAGGAGGGTATTTCAGGGGTCCTCCTGTAGTAAGAGTAATTATTGAAAGAATTTTAAATTGAAGCAATATTCTAAGCAATTTAAACTTTTGGCAAACGTTGTCATTTAAAGAACGAATAAAATATAAAATGGTCTTTTTTCATTAAACTATTATAATTTTGCGGCCCGAAATGTATTATCTTTTTAGCTTGAATCAAAAAAACCTGCAAATGAAAGCAACAAAATATATATTGCTGGTTTTGGCTATAGCCGGAATCAGTACCGGTCTCGCAGCCCAGAACTCCGGACAGGAGAAGAAAATCAAAAGTATTATTGTCACCCAGGAAAAATATGATATGCTTGTTACCAGAAAATACAAGGATTCCGAACAGTATTTCGACAACAGGGGAAACCTGGTGGAAGACATAACCTATAAACAGGGAAAGATCAGCAGGCATTTCAAATATCAGTACGATGCTGATAATAACAAAATAAGGGAAGAAGAATACGATCCGAACGGAAGACTTATTGAATATTCCGAATACAGGTATGAGAATGGCCTGCGGGTTGAGAAGAATGTATATGACTCGAATAGGAAACTTAAATCACGGAAGATTTATCAGTACACAGTATATTAAATATGATTGCTGAAATAAAAGATATTGTTGATTCTTTTGGGGCTGTCACCCTCGAAGAGATGGATGCTGTAAAGCTTATGGACAGGTATGATACAAAATTCCTTCTCAATGTGCGAAGAGTTCCTGAATTGCTGAAACTGATGGAAAAGGATTACCGCGTTCTGGAAGTAAACGAAACAAGAATTTCAGGTTACAATACAACATATCTCGACACGCCCGATTTCTTATTCTATAATCAACATATTACTGACAGGGATGGCAGAACTAAGGTGAGGTTCAGAAAGTACCTTTCTACAGGTAAGACATTCCTGGAGATCAAAAAGAAGAACAGAAAACAGAAAACAATAAAATGGAGGATTGAAGGCAACCTTCATGAGGGGCATCTTGATAATACCGCTGATGATTTCATTAAGAAACATATCCCTTTAAACTCTGTTGTTCTGAAACCGGTTATCGCGAACAGTTTTAAAAGGATCACTTTTGTAAGATTTGATATTCCCGAACGTATTACCCTCGACCTCGATCTTTCTTTCTCGGGGCTTGATGGAAGAAGCAGGGAACTTCCCCTTCTGGCAATTACCGAGCTGAAAAGCCAGGGAATTGCCGTAAGATCACCCTTTTCAAAACTGATCAGAAGCCTGTCATTCTTCCCGGTCGGTTTCAGCAAGTATTGCACAGGACTGGCCTTGCTTTATGATGTCCCAAAAAAGAATATTCTCAAACAGAAAATTTTGTTGCTAAACAGGATTGAAAATGAATTTAATGGAGTCCTTAGTGCCTGATAATGTAAACGTTGCAGGAATAAGTCTGCTGGACCTCCCAAACTTCCTTGAGTTTGTGCTGAGGTTCATACTTAATATGTCGGTGATTATGATCCTGGTCCGATGGCTTTATTATTCAAAAACCAGGCGTAAAGATTACCTTTTCACATATATTCTTATCTCCAGCATTGTTTTCCTGCTTTGTTTTCTTCTCGAAAGCGTTAAACTTCAGATTGGCTTTGCCCTCGGAATGTTCGCCATTTTCGGGATAATACGCTACAGAACCGATGCCCTGCCTATAAAGGAAATGACCTATCTGTTCCTTATTATAGGAGTCTCGGTAATAAATGCCCTCACAAATGCTGAAACAAGCCTGCTTGACCTCCTTTTCACAAATGCAGTTATTATCTTCATAACCTATGGACTAGAAAAGGTATGGCTGCTTAAACATGAATCATCAAAACTGATAGTTTACGAAAAGATCAATCTTATAAAAAAGGAAAATTATGATCTTCTGATAAAGGATCTTCAGGAAAGGACTGGGATAAAAAAGATAAACAGGGTAGAGGTGGGAAAAATAAATTTCCTGCGCGACATATGTGACCTGACAATTTATTATTATGCCGATAATGAGGAAAACATTCCGGGAAAGCCTGTAAACAACGAAAACGACGATGATGACGATTAAGAAAACACTGCTGATAATTTTAACATTAAGCCTGGCAACCACCACTTATTCGCAGAAGAAAGACTTTGGCATTTACTATGGGATAGGAGGCGAGGTAAAACTGGCCCGAAGGCTGGAAATGGAAATTTATTCCAGTCTGAGGACTCTTGATAATGCCTCGGCAATCAGACAGGTCTTTCTCGAAACAGATATTATGTACAAATTTAACAAATTCCTTTCTGCAGGGGCAGGATACCGTATAACCTCTTTTTACGAAGATGATGAGTCTTTTCATCCCCGCCACCGATGGTACTCCGACCTGAAAGGCAGGCTTAGCGCCGGAGATTTTGATTTCTCCGCCAGGCTAAGGTTCCAGCAATCTTTCAAAACATATTTCGAAAACGAAAGTGATAAGGATCCTTATGAGGAGTTGAGATTCAAGCTGAAGGCATTATATAATATCCCTTCATTCCCTGTAAATCCATATCTGGCAACAGAGTTTTTTATGCCTGTTCCGCGGAATTCGATGAAGACAATTGACACACGGAGATATATGGCCGGGGCTGAATATAAAATCTCGAAAAAGCACTCCGTTGAACTTGAATACATGTATCAACATGATTTTCTGCCAAAAGAGAAGAGCAGGAACGTCGTGGCGGTAAATTACAATTTCAAGTTCTGAATAATCTGCACTCATTGAATTTCTTGAATTATACAATGTATAATTTTAAGAATTGAGAATGAGATTCTTCAATTCGTTCAGAATCTCATTCTTTTAACCGGACACTGTTCGATTTATCACAATGATTTTCTACTTTTAAGGCAACACTGTTAAAAATGAAGCTCAATGAAAATAGGACTGGCTTTACCGGCTTTTGTATTCCTTTCATTATCAATGATATCCCCGGCACAGATTAAACCTGAACGTCAATGGCCCGGTTACAGGGGCTACCTTGCTTCGGGTGTCCTCGACAATGCCGGTTTACCTGAAACATTTGATTTCCAGAAGATGCAAAATGTCAGATGGAAAATTAACATCCCCGGAATGGGAATATCAAGCCCTGTGATCTGGGATGATAAGCTGTTCATCACGACCGCAGTAAGCGGGGGCGATAAGACGGGTTTCAGGCCGGGGCTTTATGGTGATGTCACTCCTGTAAATGATGCTTCGGTCCATGAATGGAAGGTTTATTGCATTGATAAAACCTCAGGGAAGGTGATATGGGAAAGAACATCGTGCAAGGGTATTCCGAAAATAAAGCGCCATCCCAAATCAACACATGCCAACGCGACAGTTGCCACCGACGGAAAACATGTAGTGGCCTTTTTTGGTTCAGAAGGCCTCTATTGCTATGATGTCAGCGGTAAATTGCTGTGGCAGAAAGATTTTGGAGTTCTTAAATCGGTTTTCTTTTCAATGCCTGGCGCCGGGTGGGAATTTGCGAGTTCGCCGATAATTCACAATGGCGTAGTTGTGATCCAGTGCGATGTGCTCGAGAACTCATTCCTGGCAGCCTATGATGTGAAAACCGGAAAAGAATTGTGGAAAACACAACGTGATGAATATCCTGGTTGGTGTACTCCAAATATTTATACCTGGAACGGGAAAACATATGTTTGCGTAAACGGGTATAAACATCGGGGTGGATATGATTTTACAACCGGAAAAGAAATCTGGAAAATGTCGGGTGGAGGCGATATACAGATTCCTACCCCTGTTGTCGGAAATAACCTTGTTTACTTTAACAGCGCTCATGGCAAAAGCTCACCTATAATAGCTGTCAGGACAGACGCCTCAGGCGATATTACCCTGAAAGAGGATGAAACCTCCAACAAGGGTGTCCTATGGTCGATTCCCCGGGGAGGATCCTACATGCACACAATGCTTCTGTACAGAAACAAACTTTACAATGTAAACTGGAACGGGACCATAAACTGCCTTGATCCTCTTACGGGAAAGGAAATTTACAATGCCAAACTCGGCGCCTCAAAGAGCTTCATAGCTTCACCAGTGGCTTCCGACGGAAGGATATATATTGTGGATGAGGAGGGGACCGTTTATATAATCTCAGATGAGCCTTCTTTCAGGCAACTGGCGGAGATCCCCATGAATGACATATGTTTGACGGCACCTGCAATCACCGACGGAATGATATTCTTCAGGACCCAGAACTATTTGTATGCTGTAGGAAAACAGTAGGATGAAAAACCTGTTATTCATTTCTGATCCTGGCTGTCAGATCATCTTTTTTCACTGATCTTACCGAGATGGCCAGTGCAGCAAGGCCTGTAAGAAGGATCAGGAGTATCATACTTCCGATTGTTAACCATGGGACAGAGGCATTTCCTGCGATTGAAGGCCATGTGGCAAGAATTGCAGATATGACCCCCGTAATTGTACCTGCAACCAGTATGCGTGAATGATCCCTTAAAATCATCATTCGTATTGTTTTCACCGAAAAGCCTGTCGCCATCATCAGGCCAAATTCACGCTTACGCTGGTCGAAATTTCTGATAAGTATGAACCCGAGACCTGCCACTCCAAGTATGATTCCTATCCCGCCCAGGATGGTGAAAACTGTAAGATAGGTGTTTGTTACCACAAAAAACGATGAAAGACGATCAGAAGCAGGTTCAAAATGTGCTCCGTATTCTGAAAGACGTTCATTAAGAGCACTTTGATAGATACCGGCCTTTCCGGGATCTCCGTCGGCAAGAAAAATCCGGCTGCCCGAAATGGAAGGGAAGAAACGGCTGAAATCCTTGTCGCCTGTCAGAACATAACCCTGAAATACTGACGATTTCAGCCCGGCCGAAATCACAATGTTAAGTATCTGACCGTTCTCAGATCTTATTCTGAGCGTATCTCCTGTCCGGATCTTAAGACCATATTGAAGAACAGTCTGGTCAGCAATGCCATAAATGGTACTGTCGTCAGGAGGATTGTTCAGCGTAAGCCATGGATCTGTATTTTTCAAACCTTTCATCCGGGTGGCAAAGGAAAAGGAACCTCTTCTAACAAATGCCGAGGGGTCAATCCCTGCAAGAGGTGGAGTGGTTATGTGGTTAAGATTCAGACAACTCGCGTCGTTCCCTGATGTTTTTGCTGCCTGGACAAAAAACAGATCTTTATAATCAGCTTCATCCAGCCCGAGATCGTGCCTTTTCCCAGGAGAATTAAGGTCACCCGGCACAGGAACGGGTGATTCGCCCCATAAAAGGAATCCGCCGGTCCCTCCTGATCTCTTAAGCATGGAATCATTAATATCCATCCTGTTGACGCTGGTTATTATAACTGCAAATAACCCTGCAGCAAGAAACAGAACCGGCGCTATTGCCTGCTGTGGATTGAATGAATAATATCTGCCTGAGATCAGCCATGTATTCCTGAAACCCGGAGTAACTGATATCTTTTTCCCGAGATAACTCTGCCTCACAATAAGTATCATGGCGGCAAATGCCGATATCCCGGCACAAAATGACAGGAGAGTCGATTGTTCCGGAATCAGGAATGATAATGCAGCAATAAGAACAGTGGCAGCGGAAATGGCAACAGTCAGAATGAAATTCACTTTTGAAGATGGCTCACGTATCGCTCCCGTATCTTTTCTGTTTAACCGTTTCAGAAACCTGCCGGATCTGAACATCAGGACCAGGAAGATCAGCAAAATGCTTGTTCCAAAACCCGTCAGAAGAGTGCCGGGATAAAAACCTGCGCTCAGTGTGTCTGTCTGCACCGCACCCTGCCAGACAGAATTCAGGGCCCGTACCACAATAATGTTGAAAAGACTGCCTGCAAAGGCACCGGGCACGGCACCGCACAAAGCAATAATTGCTGTTTCTGTCAGTAATATCCTCCGTATGCTGCTGTCGCGGAATCCTAACGAAAACAGTGTGCCGATCTGTTTCCTTTTTGATTCAAGAAAAGTCGAAACAACGAGAATAAGTAGTATGATTGCTGACAGAATAATAAAGAATCCCAGACCAAGGAACAGCGAGCTGAAATCGACACTGCTGCCGGCAGCAGCGGATAACACCGCTGGCAGATCGTTAATTGTAAAGCCTGATTTATACGGGTCAAGTGATCCTGTTGTCTTTGCATAAATCAGGCTGTCACTGACACCTTTCTCAAAACGGATTGAAGTAACGGGACCATAGTTGCTTCCCCACAATTCCTTTCCTTTTTCATAGTTTATAAATGCCTTGGGAGTTCCCCTGAATGAATTCCAGTATTTTTCATCTTTATCCCTTATGAGGTCCATATTAATTGATATACCGGCATCCCATGATGAGCACGACTCTTTACCTGCGATACCCGGGAATTCAGGCATAAGCAGGGAATCTGACCAGATACCGTTCATTTCAACAATTTCACTGACTATGAAATCATTTTTGGCTTCAACAAGGCGGTTTTTTGAGTCGGGAATATAATAAGTCATTGTCACTGTATCGCCTGGTAAGGCTTTCAGATCTTCAGCAATCCACCGGTTAAGGATGATGCCGTTTCTGCCGGGCACTCCGGGATAAAGCTCAGGATCAAGGGCTGAAACAAAGGAATATGGAGTCGTCCTGTCAGCAAATCTTATATTGTTTGCAAGGTATGTTATCGCGGGATGTGACTGCAACGGCAGTTTTTCAATCTCACCGGCAATGAGATCATCAATGAAGATCCTGTCGGAGATAAGTTCATAGCCTCCGGTAGCCGGAATCTTTCTGACTGTCATGCCTATATCCCCGGGATCCATGACTTTATACAGGCTGTTGTAAATATCCGGCACTGTTATGCCTGACTTTCTTTCAAACAGCAGCCTGTTGATACCGGGGAAATTGTCAATCCTGTTTTTAAGATCGGAAAGGCTCATGAAAATGTTTAATGGAGTGATCTGGCTTATTCCAAGAGAGAAATTTCCTGATTGTGAGCCGGCAAGTACTTTTCCGGCTTTGATCACAATGGATCCGGTCGTGTTTTTGTCAGGTGAAAACGGAGCATCTGCCGGAAGATCACTGAGTGTACCGAACCTGATGATAATATCATCTCCAGGCCTGAGATCGAGGTAGGATGCAAGCTTTTCATTCAGTGCTGCTTCTCCTTTATCTAATACTATGGCATCGTTTCCCATGAACGGGAAAAAACTCTCGTCGACAGCAAAGATTTTTACTGATGGTGAAGTGGTCCCGGTTGAAAAATTCTGGCAGTATCCGTCAATTTCAAGAATGCCGGTAGTTCTGAGCCCCGTTGCCGTTTCCATCTTTCTGCAAAGTCCGGGATCAAAATACCTGATCCCTGAACTGACCATTATTCCAGTTTTGCCTATCTTAGCGAGTGATGTCTTTTTCAGACTGCCCCTGACGGAATTGCCTGTCATCAAGGAGCCTGTTATTACAGCGGTCAGAAGAATGATGATCAGTACCTGGTAGAAAACTCCCTTGCGGTCGTGCAACAATGATTTAAAGGCAATATGATATAGCTTCAACCTCATCATTCATTAGTTATGCTTTCCGTTGGCGGGAAAAAGTTTTCCTTCTGAAAGGTTGAATCTAAACTTCATCTTGTCGGCAAGTTCAGCAGAATGTGTAGCAACAATCAGCGTGATTCCATATTCGTTGTTCATCCCGACAAGCAGATCTCCAAGGTTCTCGGCATTTTTCCTGTCGAGAGAGCCGGTCGGCTCATCTGCGAGCAGAATGGATGGCCTGTTAACAAGAGCCCTTACCAGCGTCGCTCTTTGCGCTTCGCCTCCTGATATCTGACCCGGATACTTGCCGGCAAGATCAGCAATGCCCGTCTTCTTCATCATTTCCACAGCATCTTCAACCCTTTTATCAAACTCGTTACCTGAAAGATTTGAAGCAAGAAGAGGAAGGAGAATATTCTCTTTTACCGTAAGATAGGGCAGGAGAAGATGTTCCTGGAATACGAACCCCACATTCTGGTTCCTGTAAGAAGCGGAACTGTCCTGATCATAATCAAGTATCCTGACTCCCCTGAACAGTACATCGCCACTGTCCGGCTTGTCGAGTAACCCAATAATATTGAGAAGAGTAGTCTTTCCAGAACCCGACGGGCCGGCTATTGAAACAGAATCACCCTCATTAACATTGAGCGTCAGCTCATTAAGAACCATACCCCTCTGCCGGAAGGATTTTGTTATGTTTTTTATTTCAAGCATTTTTCAACGTTTTTTCATATACTGTGGCAAGTCCTTCTGACATCCTGGCAAGTGAGAATTTTTCACGAACGTTTTGCATACCTTCAGAACTGAGCTGTGCCAACCGCTCATGGTCGGAAAGAAGGCCATAAAGTGAAGATGCAAGCTCTTCCACCGTATCCGGTGAATAAATAATACCACCGCCCGTCTTTCCGATTATCTCCCGAAATGCACCAGTATCAGGCTGGACCACAGGGATCCCTGAAGCGTTTGCTTCAAGAAGGTAAAGTCCATAGCCATCGTATTTGCGAACAGGAACTGTTATGACATCGACATCATTAATGAACCTCATCTTCCCTTCACCCTGAAAGTCAGGATATATATGAACATATTTAGATAGTCCTGCCTCCCTGATTTTCCTAATCTGCGCAGAAAGAAATTGTTTATCGGCTCCGGTGTATCCTCCGCAGACATTGAGTGTCAGCCCGGGTATACCATCCTTTCTTTTGAGCTCAATGAATGCATCGACAAGCTTGTCAAATCCATTGTGGTGATTCACCCTGCTGAAATACCCTATTGCATAAGGTGCCGGTCTAACCGCCCGGACAGGGGCATTGTCGGGATCAAAACCAAGCGGAATTATCGACACATTATTGCCGTTAATGCCCGTTCTTTGAATAAAAAAGTCTTTGTAATACCTGCTGGGGGTGACAAATGAGTCGACATAAACGGCTTCCTGGGCGATCATTCCCCAGGCCCTGGATCTGAAAGGCTCAGCCATATCATCTATCCAGTCATCCTCATTCAGGAGGGAGCATACAATTTTTACGTCCATCCTTTTTTTGAGCTGTCTTGCAATTCCAAGTATTAAGGCATTTGAAAGATGAATTATATCGGGTTTCCCGTCCCGTGAGAGATATCTGACGAGCCTGTCGACTTCGGATTTCCTGAACGCATTGTTGCCTTCGATCATATTGATGGTAAGCTCCTCATATCCTTCTGAGCTCGTTGTGCCGGCCTGTTTTGCCGCGAGTTTCAGGAAAAGACCTGTGTCGAGGAGTTTGTCAAAAAATGCAGGCATGTTCCTGAGAAATTTGACCTTTTCCCTGAGATACATCGATATGGCGCCAAAAAACACGTTATTGTCGAAGCCACTTTCCTTCAATGTTGTCTTGTCAGGAGGCAGATACAGTGGAATGGCTTTAGCATCTATGCCATTAACTTTCCGTATTGCCCTTACATAAAGCATATCGCGGTAGCAATTTCCGCAATAGAATGATCCTCCGGAACCGGTAATAAGATATGCTATTTTCATTCTTTTATTTTTTACCGAAGGCAAGGAGCCTTCCATCTTCAGTCAGAATGTAAAACCTGTCGCCTGAAACGGCCGGAGAGCTGCTTACCGGAGCCCCTGTGTTAAAGCTCCATATCTTTTTCCCGTCAGCCTGGTTAAGCATGTATACATAACCGTCGAGGCTCCCGAAAATGACCTTTGTGGGGGTTAATACGGCAGAACCTGTTATCCTTCCGTTTGTTCTGAACTTCCACCTGAGTTTTCCGGTGATGAGGTCATAGCAATACAAATGTTTGTCCTCATTCCCGACAACAACTAAATTCCTGCCTATTGCCGGTATCGCAAGAATCGATCCTGAATTTTCATTTGCCTTTACCTCCCAGACCAGTTTTCCCGTCAGCATATCGAGGCAGTAAAGGTTTCCGTCATAATCCCCGAAACATGCTTTTCCGCCTGAAAGGGCAGGGGAGGAGGCTATATATACTCCTATCCGGATTGTATCTTTTTCCCTTCCCGATACTGCATCGGCAACCCTAATTATGCCGTCACATCCTCCGAAAACAATATTGTTATTCAACACTGAGGGGGTTCCGTTCACATAGTTTTCAGTTTCGAGTTTCCACTGAAATCTGCCGTTTTCCGGATCAACTGAATGAAGAAAATAGTCGTAACTGCCAACGACAATGCCTGAACGTTTTCCTGTGCTCCAGTAATTTGCAGATCCGACGATCTGGTTTTCGGTCCTGTATTTCCAGAGAAGTTTCCCGGTAGTACGGTCAACTGAATGCAGTGAACCGTCGCCAAAACCTGTTATGACGCTGTTCCCGAAAACAAGCGGCGGAGATTCCGCGCTTCCTCCTCCTTCATACTTCCACTTCAGTTTGCCGTCGTTTTCCACAGCCACGATGGTGCCCTTGTCAGTTCCGAAGAAGATGGTGCCGTAGCTGATCACGGGAGAAGACCTTGACCTGGTGCCAGCTGAATAGCTCCATAAAAGCGAGGGGGATGGAGTCAGCTCATTGACAGTAAAACCGGCAAGATCAGATTTGCCCCTGAAAACGGGCCATTCCTGTCCGGGGTCCTGTGCAAGAACCGACGGAAAAATAAAAGCAGCAGATATGTATGTCAACAGTTGTTTCACTTTCCTGTTATACTTCGGTAATGTCCAAGTGCCCCTGTAGGGCATATTTCAATGCATTTATCAGTCATTGTCGGGAGTATGTCGTCAAAGTTGTCGAAAAGTGGTTCGGAAATTGCCGAGACAAACCCCCTGTTGACAAAACATAATGAGGGTTCTTCTTTCTTATCTCCGCACAGCCTCACACATAACCCGCATTTTATACATTTTGAATTCTCAAAAATCAGGCCTGTTTTTTTGCTTATTTTCTTCGTTACAGGCAAATTTACAAATTTCCCTTTTGGATCCTTCAGTCCAAAATTCTCTGCAAGTTCCCTCAGCCGGCAATTTCCCGCAGCTCTGCAATCGCAGCGCATGCAGCTTCCGGCTTCTTCCACCGCATCTTTTATTTCCGTTATTTCCCTGTGGCGTTTCACCCCGGTTTCGCATTCCTTAAGCCATTCGCTTTGTTCGACATCATCAATCTGACCGATCCTTGATGAAAATCTTTTCTTAAGGTCAACAGGCTTATGATAATCCGAACTGATAATGGCTCCTTTTTCGTAAGGGGAAGAATTGTACAGGAAAATCCTTGTGTTACGTATTGATACAGGTGTGTCAATTTTTTTCCTTCTGCAGGCGTTTTCACAGAAAGCCTTGCATGTAAAGCAATTAAGATCTTTTCCTCCGGTTTCGGCAAGTAATAGTTCCCTTGCCTCATCTGTTTTTCCGGCTGAAAGGAGACGGTTCATAAGCGGGATATTGTAACCCATCGGACACACCACCCTGCACTGGCCTTCGCATTCGGCCCTGTGTTCCGATAAAAGAAGGGTAACTGCTTTCTTCCGTAACCGAATAACCTCATCGCCTGAAGCATCAATCACCATATCGTCCTGCACCAGGTATGAGCATGACGGTACAAAGCTGTTTCTCCTTACATCCTTAACCATGCAGACCATGCACGATGAATAATGTTCCAGACCATCACCATGGCAGAGAGTAGGAATTTGAATTCCTGCCTTTCGTGCAGCATCAAGAACTGTCTGTCCCTTTTCTGCTTCAACTTCTATGTCGTCAATTCTGATTTTCATTTTTTACATCCACTAGTTCAATGGCACTTTCAGGACAGACCATCCTGCAGTTGTCGCATTTCGTGCATTTCGACTGGTCTATCTCATGTTTCTCATATGGACGGAATTCGATAGCACCCACGGGACACTCCTGAAAGCACTTTGTGCACCCTGTGCACTTGTCTGTTATGGAGTATTTTACAAGATCCCTGCATCTTTTTGCCGGGCATATCCCCCTTGCATGGGCCTCATATTCCTCCCTGAAATACTTAAGACCGGTGATAACAGGATTTGGAGCTGTTTTGCCAAGACCGCACAAACTGCCTTCCTTTACCTCGCAGCAGAGATTTTCGAGCTCATCTATATCGGACAGGGATGCCTTGCCCTGGCTTAACCTGGTAAGAATATCGAGCATGTGTTTGGTTCCAACCCTGCAGAACGTACATTTGCCGCATGATTGTTTGTGGGTGAAATCAAGAAAATACTTCGCCATGTCAACCATGCAGTCAGTATTATCAAGAACCACCATTCCTCCAGATCCCATCATTGCGCCCAACCTCGCAAGCTCTTCATAGTCGACAGGTGTTCCGGCCATTTCGGCAGGTATGCAGCCTCCTGATGGGCCACCAATCTGAACAGCCTTGAACGTTCTTCCCTCTGCCACTCCGCATCCTATCTTTTCAACTATATCCTTTATAGAAATGCCCATGGGGACTTCAATGAGTCCTCCTTTGGCCACCTTCCCTGCAAGTGCAAATACCTTTGTTCCCGTGCTTTTATCAGTTCCGATTGAGCTGAATGCACCGGCGCCGTTATTGATTATCCATGGGACCAGTGCCAGTGTCTCGACATTGTTAACAAGCGTAGGTAATCCCATGAATCCTTTTTCGGCAGGATATGGAGGGCGAAGATGAGGAGTTCCTCTTTTCCCTTCAAGTGAAGCAATGAGGGCAGTCTCTTCACCACAGACGAAAGCACCGGCTCCTTCGAAAACCTCAATTTCAAAAGAGAAGTTGCTCCCAAGTATGTTTGATCCTGTAAGCCCTTTATCATAACATATCTTCAGTGCATTTTTAATACGGGTCACAGCAAGCGGATATTCAGCGCGTATGTAAAAGATGCCCCTGCCGGCACCTGTTGCAAATCCTGCAATCAGCATCCCTTCGATTATCCTGAATGGGAAAGACTCCAGCAGCATCCTGTCCATAAATGCGCCAGGGTCGCCTTCATCTCCATTGCAAACCACGTATTTTGGCACTGATACTGATTCAGCCGATATCTCCCATTTGCGTCCTGTAAGGAAACCGGCACCGCCTCTTCCCCTCAGTCCGCTAGCCTTAATCGTGCTTATGACTGAGTTTCTGTCGCCTGACATCAGGACTTTGCCCAAAGCATTGAAGCCCCCCAGAAGCTTATATTCATCATAAGAGTCCGGAGTCATCATTCCCCCGTTTAGTGTTGCAAGATGCTTCTGGGCCTGAAGGAAATTATTCAGGGTTTGTTCCCGGACCTCGCCCGGCAGATTGACAGGACTGTAAAGCATGTCGTCCGAAAGGAATGTGTCGGCAATATTATTTATCGTGAACCTGAACTTCTTATTCAGTGACCGCGGCTTTATGTGTTTCAGCAGAATCTCTTCGACCTGGTCCTTCCTGACGTTTGTATACCTTGTGCTCTTATTATCAGTGCTGACAATTTCAAGAAGGGGCGTTTGATTGCAAACACCCACGCATCCGACAGGCTTTACTTTGATGTTCAGGTCGTAGAATTCCCTGATGTCAGTAAGCTTTGACAGGATTTCCCTGCTGCCGCCTGCAACACAGCACGATCCAAGACCGATCCTGACTTCAGCATCAAAATCTTCCTTTGCTGTTTTTCTCTCATGTTCCTTCCTTCTTCCCTGCGATTTCAGGAAATCATTTACTATCTCATTTACCTGAGTCGGTTTAACATGACCGTAAGTCTTGTTATCAATCTGGACCACGGGGGCCAGTGTGCAACAACCGAGACAGGCTACTTCCTCAATGGAGAACAGGTTGTCGGGTGAACTGTTCCTCTCTTCGGTTATTTTAAGATCCCTTTTGAAGGCTTCCGAGATCAGCTGTGATCCTTTTACATGACAGGCTGTCCCTGAACAAACCTTAATAATATGTCGTCCAGCCGGTATGTGTCTGAACTGTGAATAGAAAGTCGAAACCCCTGAAATCTGTCCGGGAGTTATATCCGTTATTCTGCAAATATGCTTAAGTGCTTCAGAAGGCAGATAGTTAAGCTTCTTCTGGACCTCCTGAAGGATAAGTATCACTTTGTTCCTTTCCGTCCCTGTTTCCTTCACCACCGACTCAACAGCAGAATTGATCTCCTCAACTGTCAGTGACTTGTTTTCGCAGTTACAGGCTTTTATTTCTTCCTTTGTATTTTTCAATTTTCAGAAATGCAAAAAATGTTATTTCTACTTCTTATATAGATCTTTTTATCAGAAAATGCAGGTGTGCAGTCGGCCGGTTCACCTAGCGGCGATTCAGCTAACAGCTCATATTTTCCGCTTTCCTTAACGATATGCATCGTTCCGCTCCGGTCCAGGAACCATACCTTTTCATCAGCAATCACCGGCGAAGCATAAAACTGATCCATGAAATAATGAGTCCACAGTGTGTCACCTTTCTGTGAGTCATAACAAACCACATCACCATTACCCGTTGAGAGGAACAGAAACTCGTCGGTTGCCACCGGGCTCGAAACATCGGGGGTGAATGTGTTATCTTCCCAGGCGATTGAAGGTCCCGGCCCCGGCTTTATGGCTGCAAGCCTGGCATAATCCGTAACAGCGTACACCATCGAGCTGTTTACTGCAAGGGATGGAGCAACATCGCCTGTAAGAACCTCAAGCGACCAGAGTTCCTTTCCGCTTACAGGATCAAAGGCAGCAACTTCCGGGTTTCCGTTTATCACAACCTGGGCCTGTCCGTTGAAGTGAGCAATTACAGGGGAGGCCCAGCTTGCCCTTCCGCGTCTTAAAGTTTCCCATTTCTGTTCACCTGTTGATGTATCAAAACCCATGACTGACACTTTTTCGTTCGAATCGAACTGAACTATAAGCAATCCTTCATGTATTACCAGTGAGCATGAATATCCATAGACATTACTTGGAATGCCGATATTTTTTGACCATTTTTTGTTTCCGTCGTGATCGAAACATAAAAGATTTCCGTTGGCAAAGATCGCGCATACCGATTTTTCGTCAGTTGCCACACTTGATACAGCAAGGCCGCCTTCTGAATCTGTTTCAGGCGCAACTGCAGGTTCTCCTTCAATCCCTGATCCCGGGGCTGTCCATAATATCTTCCCTGTATTCTTGTCGAGGCAGTATATTTCGCAGGATTTTCCCTCGGCACCCGTCACATAAAGCCTGTCACCCCAGATCACCGGAGAGCTTTTCCCATTCTTCGGAACAGCTGTTTTCCATTTTATGTTTCTGCCATCTTCCCCGTTCCATTCAACCGGATAACCCGAACCACCTGCTATTGCCCTTCCATCCTGCCCTCTGAAAAAAGGATAATTAGTGGCATCGGGCTTGAAATTACCTGCAACAGCGCCTGATGTGGATTCCCTGTCTTTGTTCCTTTCTTTTCTTTCAGCCCTGGCAGATGCCTTTCCGCTCAGGTCGGGAAGATCGCTCCTGAGCATAAATGAAGAGATTATCGCTGCAACTGTCAGAAATGCCACTGTGCCGGCCAGATATTTTGCATACCGGGCTTTCTGTGTTACCTGGAACTGGTGTTCACCCGGAACTGAAGGCATGATCTTTTCACTTCCGGCTATGATTCTCTGGCATAGAACAAAAATAACAGCTCCGGCAAGCAAAAGATAAGATCCTGTTTCGACCTGACGGCGTGAGGCAAAATAGGCTTTTCTTGCCATGAGGTCGAGGGCTCTTACCTGCTCGGCCTTTAAGGCATTGTCGGGATTTTTGTCGTACTCTTCCTTTATTGAACTGATTGCTGGATTATCGAGCGGATCCATGGCTTTAAGCTGGATCAGGCTCAGCAGCATAGTAATGGCAACAATCAGGGTGAAAACGCCCGAGCCAATACCGATTCCCCTGATTATCTTAAGGTCCTTTTCTTCAAACTTTATCATCCGATTTCTTATTATTAACATCGACAGGGCAATACTTAAAGCACCTGCCGCAACTGTAACATTTCCCTTTGTGTGGCACATAGCCGGGCCTCCTTGTTCTTGTTGCAAGCGAAACAAGGCTCAGGCCGAAGGAAATTCCCAGGAACAGACCAACCAATGCCGATCCTTTCCTGAAACGTTCATGAATCTTCATCTCTTCGGCAAACAGCTCAGTCTCAGTCTTCCCGGCTTCTTTGAAAGCAAGCGCTGCTTTGGATGCAGATGGAACCCGGTTCTCATTTTCTGCTCTTATCTCCCTGGCAAGCTGCACATTGCTGTTCAGTCCAGCAAATGCAGGTGAGAGATTCCTGAAAAGCAATAAGCCGCCTGCTGCAAAAAACGGGATGAGAAGCACATAAACAATGAACCTCCTTCTTTCCTTCTGCGGTTCTTCAGGAGGTGATGAAATATCAGAAGGAAGGATGGCATCGTACGGGCATGCATCTTCACACAGACGGCAGTTTGTACATTCCGCGGGCGTTATGGTAAGGTGCCGCGATGAGAACCTTGAGAAGATGTTGAGAAGAACGCCATAAGGGCAGAAATATCTGCAATATGGCCTGTTTATGAATATACCGGCAACAAGGAGAAGCCCTCCGAATATTATCATGGTATAAGGAGCGTCAAGCCTGAAGATGCCTACAAAGGGATCATACCTGCAAATCAGAAACTGGCTTTCTGTTGCAGCCGACAAGACTGCCAGACCCAGATAGATGAATGGCACAGATATCATGACTGATTCCACCGCTTTCGGAAGTTTAACAGGACGGAAACCTGTAAGTTCCTGAATCGCACCCAACGGACAAACACCTGCACAGAATACTCTGCCAAATGCAAGCGCATAGACTAACGGTATTATAAAAAACAACAAAACGGTTATGGGAATTGTATAGTCGCTGTTGAAAAGCGCCAGCGCCACATTCTGTACCGACCCGACCGGGCAGATACATCCTTCCCTGACGAATCCGAAATATGCAAGCGAAAATACAGATAACCACACAAGGCCCTGCCTTGAACGTTTCTTTAAAGCAAGCCATGATGCCAGTGACAATGCGCCTGTCAGAAGGGCCAGGTCAATATATTCCCAGTAAGGCGCCCTCTGCAGCGGCATCTGATGTTCAGGATATACATATCCCGATTCAAATTCCGGTCTGGGAAACCTGTCCTGTGCAACCAGCACAACATGCCATCCCAGCATCAGAAACAACAAAATATATGGTAACTTCCTTTTCAAACCTTTGTTCTTTATTTAGTATCTCCGAATTACTGATTTGTACTTTTTACTTTTGCCTTTTATCTTTTATCTTTTATCCTTCCGCTTTCTTCTCCTTCGGAATATACTGAATCCTGTCGCTCACTCTCGACACTGCATCCGACGGGCAATTTCTGGCAATTGAGCATTCATTGCAGTATACGCACAGATCCTGGTTTATCTGGAGATAAAGTGAACCATTGCCGAAATCAGCGCATCCCTTGACACATTTTCCGCAGCCATCGCAAAGATCTTCATTAATGGTATATTCAAAATAAGGCTCCTCGACAAATTTCCTTGTTATGGCAGCGGTAGGACACATCTGATTCTCAGCCGCAGTGCTGATGGTTTTTACACCCTGGCGAAGATATCCTCCGCACAGATCGCAATAACCGCACATCACATAAGCATGAACAGCTTTTACCGCTGATGGTGTAAGGACGCAATTTGTCTTACACTGACCGCATTGCGTACATTTATGCGGATCAATCTGCCAGACATTCCCTGATGCCGATACTTTTTTCGAAAGCACTACGGGAAGTGCGATTACCGGAGCAACTATAAGGATTTTTCCTGCTTTACGGACAAAATCCCTTCTTGTCTGATATTTATTCTTATTCTCTTTCATCCCGGAAGTGTTATTTTCGTTCACAGGAATTCTTACCGCTGCACGCTGATTTAACAGGACATCCTGAACAATCGCGGGCTGAAACGACCCTGTTTCCGACTGCAAAAACAATCAAGGCGAGCAGAAACCATAATCCTACACGAACTATGCTTTTTATAAAATCTGTTCTGTCTGTCATTTTCTTTCAAAAATATATAGTTTCGAATTGGCATTATCAGCCGCATAAATCCCTTTTCCGCTATCTGCAGCCAAATCGAGCGGGACTGATTTATCAAAGGAATTATGTGAAGAAACAAATTCAATAAAATGGCCTTCACGATCAAGAATCTTAACTCTGTTTATTCCTTTTTCGGCGGTTACAATTCCGTAGGGAGTAACTGCAAGGTGAGAAGGATTACAACATCCGCAGAAAGATCCGGGTGCTGTCCCCGGTTCACCGAATGCCGAGATCATTCTGCCATCGGTGCTCCAGGTTTCAACGCGACGTCTGCCTGGATTGGCCACCACGAGATCATTACCCGACCAGGCCAGGTCGAAATAAGGACTTGGAATTATGAAATGATCGCCCGACTGACCGAGCATTGACACGACATCACCGTCCGGGCCAAGGATAAAGACCCTTTTGCTGCCGGCATCTGCAACCGCCAGCATGCCATGATTAGCCGACAAGGATGTTATTATTGAGTTACCTTCGTAGGGGCCCCATTCATTAAGTATTTTCCCGTTTTTTGAAACAACAAGAATTGTTTCTTCAGTGGATGCAAAAATAGTATCACCTGAAACCGCGAGTGCGGTAATCTTTTGTTCTGTCCCTGTGCTCCATAGTTCCTTATGACCATGGTCAACAGCCTTAATAAACGAATCGCCTGCCAGGCAGATCGTCCCGTTATCTGAAACAGCAACGGACGAAAGAATGCCTTCACCAACACTTACGGTCCCGGATATTTTCCAGTTATCAGAATACATTGTATCGCGGGAAGTCTCTGATGCAGGTTCCCTGTCGGACCCTGAAGCAGCATCGTAAATAATGTAAACCATGAATGCCAGGATGATGGTCAGGGCAGATATGACGGAAAGCTTTTTATTCATGATGCGGGATTTTTACCGATATAAAGACAAAGAAGGTTCCGGGAGTCCCTCAGAATAAGATAATTGCCGGCCAGTGCCATCGGTCCCCAGGCCTCTATCCCTTTTATGACAGAGTGCCGGGATATCAGTTCTGCCTGTGAGCCGTTAAGCCTGAAATAATAAAGATTGGCATCATCATCCAGAAGCAGCATTTTTCCATCCTTAACAATAAATGGCCCGAGGCCTCGTCCGAATCTTCTGTCTTTTCCGCTGCTCCAGACAGGATTTTTAAGGTCGGACCGGTTATAACAAACCAGCTGTTTCTTTAGCGGACCCGCGTTCTCAGGCATCACTGTCCAGATGAAATCACCTGTCATTACCGGAGTCTGCTGGTCGCTCGCGATGCCTTCCGTTGCTTTGTGCGTTTCCACAACAACAGCAGAATACCGTGATCCGTCAAAGTCGATCCTGAGCCTTGCACCTCCGGCACCATAACTTCCGAAAACTGCTATTTCGTTATTTCCCAGGTAAAGAGGTGAAGCAGCAGTTGTCGCAGGGCTCCATTCCCTGGTTGTCCACAGCAGCTTTCCTGTTTCGGGTCCCTCGGCAGCAACACCAACAACACCGCCAACAGCATTGTAAACATACATCCTGCGGCCGTGAATTAACATGGGAATTATGGAACCATGCGACATCCTCAATGAGTCAGGGTTTGGAGTCTTCCACAGTATCATGCCATCGGAGCATCTGACACCAATCATCAAAGCCTTGGCACCAGGTGCAAGAACTGCCACATCGTTGTCAATCAGCGGGCACTGGCCTGTATAAAAGTCGGGAGTGACTTTTCCCTTTTCACTGCCGGGGACTCCAAATTCCTTTTCCATGTCAATTGTCCACAACAGATTACCAGTTATCGGATCAAGGCACATGACATGCGATCTTGGGCCGATGGTTACAAGATATTTTCCGGTAACAGCCGGGACAGTTCTGGAATAGCCATGATTTCTTTTTAATTCAACATAATACCATCTTCTCCATAACTCGGTTCCGCTCTTGAGTGAAAAACACCTGAGCATGTCGGCTTTCCGCCTTTCATTGTAATCGAGGATGTAAACCCTGCCGTTCAGCACAGCGGGACCGGCATATCCTTCGCCGAGTGCCGTCTTCCACACTAAAGGAGGACCAGCGGTATCCCATGATTCTGCAAGTGCGAAAGAATCCCTGGCAATATTGCTGAAATCAGCGCCGCGAAACCTTGGCCATGATCCTGCAACTATCTCATCCATAACACCGAGTGAATCAAAGAACTCACCGATAACCGTACTGTCAGCTCTTGGCTCAATTTTGGGACGGTTATCCATTCCCGGAACGCGCAAGACCATTTCGGCAGGATAATGGTCGCCGGTAAACCACCAGATCAGTACTGCTGAAAATATTACAGATACTATTCCAGTGTAAAGAGTATTTCTGTTCTTAATTATCATAAGCCATATCTTCGGCATGCAAATTTAATAATCTAATAAACTCAATGTTTGCCGCCCTTTTCAAATATCAAATATTAGTTTATCATTTCTTACAGGGAACTAAAACTGCGTTAAATGGAAAAAACTGTTGTTTATCCCGAAAACATTCACTCATGGCAACGTATAAAATACTGTATATGAATATTGTCAAATTACAGCCTTTCCCGCATTTGTTTGCCGGTAAGGCTGCAATATAGCAAAACTCTGTCTCTAATCAATTTAAATATGTTACAATGTGTATACAAAAAAATGCCATATTTAGATTTTTTAACAAACTGCAATTCATGTTTAACAACATTTCTCAGGATAAGGATCGCCTTACAGTATAATATTTAAACACGTAAGTGCGAATCAACAGAAAAGGGGATATATACATTCCGGCAAATTGCAGCCGCTGGCCGGAAAGCATTTATTTATTCATTAAATATTTACACAAATATGATATTTATCATTAATGTTTATTAATAATTTTACCTTTTTTATAACAATTTATACATTTTAGACTAAATTATTTTTTAATTTAATATTAAGAATTAAAAAACTATTCATTAGTTTTGCTGCCTGATTTAAGTATCGCCATTTGGATAAATTGTATTAAACGGATAATATGTGCGGAGTAGTTGGAGTATTTGATTTGAAGGTAAGTCACCATGAGCTTAAGCCGACTGTCCTTAAAATGTCAAAAAGGGTGAGGCACAGGGGGCCTGACTGGTCGGGTATATTTTCGTGTGAGAAAGCAATTCTTGCCCATGAAAGATTGTCAATCGTCGATCCGCAATCGGGTCGTCAGCCATTGTACAGCAAGGACAAGAACCTCATTCTGGCGGTCAATGGTGAGATATATAATCATCAGGATATAAGGAAGCGGTACGAGAAGACATACGAATTTCAGACACGTTCCGACTGTGAGGTCATACTTCCGTTGTACAGGGACAAAGGACCCGATTTCCTTGAGGAGATGAACGGGATATTTGCTTTTGCGCTGTACGACAGGGAGAAGGATTGCTATCTTATTGCCCGCGACCACATTGGCATAATACCTCTTTATATGGGTTGGGACCAGTTCGGGAACTTCTATGTGGCATCTGAACTGAAAGCCCTTGAAGGCATATGCAACAAGATACAGGAATTCCTCCCGGGTCATTATCTCTATAGCAGGGACGGCGTTATGAAGAAATGGTACTCCCGCGACTGGATGAATTATGAGGCCGTTGAAAACAACACTACTTCAATCGGGGAACTGAAGGAAGCTCTCGAAGCTTCGGTTCACAGGCAGCTTATGTCTGATGTCCCTTATGGCGTTCTTTTATCCGGAGGGCTCGACTCCTCCGTGGTTTCAGCCATCGCGAAAAAATTTGCACCACGGCGGATTGAATCAGGAGATAAAGCTGAAGCCTGGTGGCCGCAGTTGCATTCTTTTGCAGTCGGGCTGACCGGTTCACCCGACCTGGCCGCAGCACGGAAAGTGGCCGGACATATCGGAACTGTGCATCATGAGATAAACTTTACTGTTGAGGAAGGACTTGATGCAATAAGGGATGTCATTTACCATATCGAGACATATGACGTAACTACGGTAAGGGCATCGACTCCCATGTACCTTCTTTCAAGGGTAATCAAATCGATGGGAGTAAAAATGGTGCTGTCAGGTGAAGGAGCTGACGAGATATTCGGAGGCTATCTATATTTTCACAAAGCTCCCGGACCAAGGGAATTTCATGAAGAGACAGTGAGGAAATTAAGTAAACTCCATCTTTATGACTGCCTCCGTGCCAATAAATCGCTTGCCGCATGGGGAGTGGAAGGCCGGGTGCCGTTCCTTGACAAGGAGTTCATGGATGTCGCAATGCGTCTGAACCCGAAAGATAAGATGATAACAAAGGACAGGATCGAAAAATGGGTCCTTCGTAAGGCATTTGAGGATTATCTCCCTGCAAGCGTTGTATGGAGACAAAAAGAACAATTCTCCGATGGCGTGGGTTACAACTGGATTGACACTTTAAAAATGCTTACTGCAAGGGAGGTCTCGGATGAACAGCTCAGGAATGCAAAATACCGCTTCCCGGTAAATCCTCCCATGTCGAAGGAAGAGTATTACTACAGATCGATATTTTCAGAACATTTCCCGTCTGATTCGGCAGCCGCATGTGTTCCCTCAGTACCTTCAGTCGCATGCAGCACCCCAGAGGCTCTTGCATGGGACGCGTCGTTCAAAAACATGATAGATCCGTCGGGACGTGCTGTAAAGAATATACACATCGATTCATACAAGTAGTTGTGAGGGATGCCGGTATAAGTTAAATTTCTGACTGAATTCCTTAAAAATTTGTCGTATTTTTATGTCCATCGAAACCTAAACCTGTTTTCAATGGATATAGATGAGTTTGACGATTTTAAAATAATCCTCTGGCTGATACTCTTTCTGCTGTTCGGGATAATTATAATCACATGCAAACCAAAAAACGATGATTATGTGATGACCGTGAACGGTAGGGAAGTCCCGGGAAAGATGGGAACCACTCTTGAACACGAGCACATCCTTGTCGATTTCATAGGGGCCGACAGCACCGGTTATTTCAGATGGAACCGCGACTCGGTGATTGCCAGCGCAGAACCATTTGTAAATGAGGCAAAGACAAGGGGGGTGAAGACAATTATTGATTGCACCCCTGCCTTCCTTGGCCGTGATCCACTGATGCTGAAGAACCTTTCCAGAAGAACAGGTGTCAGTATCATTACAAATACAGGCTATTACGGGGCAACCAACAATAAATTTATACCCCAAAGCTTTTATGACCAGACAGCAGAGGAAATTGCAGCCATCTGGACAAATGAATTCAAAAACGGAATCGAAAACACAGGCATAAGGCCGGGTTTCATCAAAATTGCTGTAAATCCGGCCGATTCCCTTTCTCCTGAACATTTGAAAATCATTTCTGCCGCCGGATTGACCCACCTTTCAACAGGTATGGTAATTGCTTCACACACAGGGCCCGACGGACCAGCATTTGCCCAGATCAAGGTACTTAAGGAACTGGGCATAAGCCCGTCGGCATTCATTTGGGTGCACGCCCAGAACGGAACTGCCGAAGGCAATATAGCCGCTGCAAGAGAGGGAACATGGATCTCACTTGACAATATCCGGAAAAGGGAAGGACTGGGCCCTGAAGAACAGGGAAGTCCTGAATGGTACGCTGACCGGCTGTCAGAATTCAAAGATCAGGGACTCCTGAACAAAGTCCTTATATCACACGATTCGGGCTGGTACGACCCGTCTGAGCCCGGCGGAGGCAAGTTCAACGGCTATACCGATATTTTCGATTATCTTGTTCCCGTACTTAAAGCGAAAGGCTTCTCAAATGATGAAATCGACCAGATACTGATAAAAAACCCAGCCGAAGCCTTCACCATCAGGATCAGAAAATCAGATTGAGAAAATTCAGCAATGTTCCAATATTTCAAACAATCAAATATTTATATGTATATTAATACATTCAAAAATTCAAGCACCTGAACATTAATTACCGGAACTCTGAAACCCTGAAACGCTTAAACCTCAGATGAAACCACTGATTCCCGCCGCACTATGTACCAGCCTTTCACTTTTATCCTGCAGCCATCCCGAGAGAAACAAACAACTGCCCAACATCGTTTACATACTTGCTGATGACCTTGGTTATGGTGACCTGAGCTGCTATGGCCAGGCAAGATACACCACCCCCAGCCTCGACAGGCTCGCAAGCCGGGGAATGAAGTTCCGGATGCACTATACTGGTTGTACCGTAAGTGCTCCTTCAAGATCGTGCCTGATGACTGGCCTTCATTCAGGACATACGCCAATAAGGGGTAATAAGAACTGGAATCCCGAAGGTAACTGGCCATTGCCCGGCCCTTCGGTGACAATCGCGGAAATGCTGAAAACAAGAGGGTACACGACAGGAGCTTTTGGTAAATGGGGACTTGGGTACATCGACACTGAAGGAGACCCCAATGCACAGGGTTTTGATGAGTTTTACGGTTATAACTGCCAGACACTGGCACATAACTACTATCCCGATCATCTCTGGCATAATCATGAAAAAATCATCCTCCATGAAAATGAGGGTGCGCGGAATGGTTCCTACAGCCGGATCTTATTCACGGAGAAGCTCTTAAATTTATCGAAAAGAACAGGTCAAAGCCCTTCTTCCTCTTTTATTCCACAACACTTCCTCATGCTGAGCTTTTTGCCAAAGAAGAATATATGAATATGTTCAGAGGTAAATTTGACCCGGAAAAATCATTCAGAGGTACTGACAACGGACCGGCTTTCAGGCTTGGTCCCTATGGATCCCAGCAAGAAGCCCATGCCGCTTTTGCCGCAATGATAAAGGAACTGGACGACTATGTGGGTGAGATCCTGGCAAAACTGGAGGAACTTGGACTTGAGAAGAACACCGTAGTGATGTTTGCATCCGACAACGGCCCTTATTTTGAAGGAGGAGCCGATCCGGACTATTTCAACAGCAACGGCCCTCTGAGAGGTTTCAAGCGCGACCTTTACGAAGGAGGGATAAGAACACCTATGATAGTCAGATGGCCCGGGAAAGTTAAGGAAAACACGGTTTCTGACCATATTTCAGCATTCTGGGATGTTCTGCCAACCCTGGCTGAAATATCAGGTGCCGAAGTACCTGCAGAAACAGATGGAATTTCGTTCCTTCCCGCCCTGCTGGGTAAGAAACAGAAAGGTCACGACTACCTTTACTGGGAGTTTCACGAAGAAGGTGGCAAGGCCGGGGTAAGGATGGGCAACTGGAAAGCTGTTAAACTGAATGCTGACCAGGGTATTCAGGATCCTATAGAACTTTACGATCTTTCGAAGGATGAGGGTGAGACAAATGATGTTTCTGCTTCAAATCCGGAAATTGTGAGAAAACTGATAGGAATAATGAATGATGCCCATACCGCGTCAGATGTATTCCCATTTGAATTTGAAAAGAAGCAGAAACAAGAATGAGACATACCACGGTTTTTTTGTGAACCGGACAAAGGCTGAAGATGGAAGCTGACCGGCCGGCGGGGGAGATTATGAGGGACCTTCAAAATAACGGGCTCGATAAAAACACTCTCGCAATTTTCGCAAGAGATAACGGGCCCTGGCTTAATTTTGGCGGCCCTGCAGGACCGACCGGAGAGCTGCGTGAAAGAAAAGCGACAAGCCTGGAAGAAGAACAAAGAGTACCCTGCATAATGAAATGGCCGGACATAATTCCCAGGATGTCTTTCCGCAACATGTCCTCTGTTATTATTATAAACAGAACAGCCCTGAGGTAGATCAAAAGGATTACCGGAAACTTGTGCATCGACCCGGGTGAAAGATTTAATGTGGCAGACCAACATCCCGAAGTTGCAAGATACCTTCAGTCTGTTGTTGAAGAAGCAAGAAGAGATCTTGTTGATGACATGACAAAAAATCCGGGATTGAACCGCAGACCGGCCTGACAAATTTCAATGTGCGAGCGATGAACCTAAGGCATTTTTTTGATAATGTTTCTTTTAACAACCTGATTTTAAAACCTTAAAGATGAAATTAAATCTCAGATACCCGGCATTGCTTGGAGCGGCAGCAGCATTAGGACAGGCTGCCATTTCCCAGGTCGGGGGCCAGCAACGGCCGAATATTATTTACATAATGTCCGACGACCATGCCTACCAGGCAATAAGTGCATACGGTGGTCCTCTAAAAGACCTCGCTTCAACACCGAATATCGACAGGATCGGAAAGGAAGGCATCAGGTTTGACAGATGCCTGGTTACAAATTCAATTTCCGGGCCATGCAGGGCCGTTATCCTTACGGGGAAATACAGTCATATTAACGGTTTTTTGAATAATGAAAGCCAGAAACCATTTGACGGATCCCAGCAGACTTTTCCAAAACTGCTCCAAAAAGCCGGTTATCAGACGGCAATGATTGGAAAATGGCATCTTGAATCAGAGCCCACAGGGTTTGACCATTGGGAAGTGCTCCCCGGCCAGGGTAGCTATTATAACCCGGAATTCATTACGAAAGAAGGCAGACATATCGACAAGGGATATGTTACAGAACTGATCACTGAAAAATGTCTGAAATGGCTCGGTGAGGCCCGGAAATCAGGAAAGCCTTTTATGCTCATGATGCATCATAAAGCACCGCACAGGGATTGGCAGCCCGGACCAGACGAACTCAGACTGTACAAGAATGTCAAATTTCCGGAACCTCCGACTCTGTTTGATGATTATGAAAACAGGGGCACCGCTGAAAAGACTCAGGATATGACAATTTCAGAAACGATGAGGATTGAAGAGGATCTTAAACTCTACAGGGACAAATCGAAAATGAAATCAACAGGACTTACAAGAATGGATTCTCTCCAGATGGCAGACTGGAATGCTGTCTATGATCCGATCATAAAAGAATTCTATTCACTGAATCTTACAGGGCTCGATCTTGTCCGTTACAAGTACCAGCGCTATCTGCAGGACTATCTTGCCTGCATTGCCGCAGTCGACAAAAGTGTGGGAGAGGTGCTTGATTATCTCAGGGAATCTGGTCTTGATAAGAATACAGTTGTCATTTATGCTTCCGACCAGGGATTTTATCTTGGAGAACATGGCTGGTTCGACAAGCGCTGGATGTTTGAAGAATCTTACAGGACACCGCTTCTTATAAGCTGGCCGGGTGTAACAAAGCCGGGATCTGTAAACGGAGACATGGTCTCAAACATTGACCTTCCCGAGACATTCCTTGAAATTGCAGGTGTTAAAGTGCCGGATGATATGCAGGGAAGAAGCATGGTTCCGATATTGAAAGGAAAAACTCCTTCAAACTGGAGAAAAGAACATTACTATCACTATTATGAATATCCGGGTTCACATATGGTAAAACGTCATTATGGCATGAGCACTGAAAGGTACAAGCTTATCCATTATTATTATGACATTGATGAATGGGAGCTTTATGATATTAAAGCAGATCCTCTGGAAATGAAAAATGTCTATAACGATCCTGAATATGCTTCCGTAAGAAAATATCTTCATGGGAGACTTTCAAAACTAATGAAAAAATACGGTGACAGTGAACAACTTGCAAAGAGCTTTCTGCCTGAGAATTAGTCTCATCCTGGTCGTTTTCTGCGTGGCCATTGCCTGCAGGGATAACAGCAGGGTAAAGGATCCGGGGTACCGCTTGATTCCGGCAGAGAAAATTAGATTCAATTCGATGGTCGACTGCAATATGGCTGAGGCCTGGATTGGTGACACTTTCAGAATCTTCCCGGGGAAATACGGTGAGGATCCGCTATGGGGCAATGCAAGCGACCTTAAGTTTTCTGACGGGAAAAATGCGCCCGACGCTTTTGATAATGATTCATCGGAGTTTTACAATCCGCGCATGCCGGAGAATGTTCCTCCGGGACATGATGGATTGCATGGCGCCGTATGGTTTGAAACGATTTACCAGGATAAAAATGATCCCGCCGGGAAAACCCTTTACGCCATATATCATAATGAAAATTATCCGTCAACCCTTCCGTACGATTCAGTTACAGGAGAAGGTTATAAAAACACAGACTGGCCCCAGGGTCTTCTGGGCCCCGAATCGCCGGCAGCCGTTTGCAGGACAGGCATTATGAAATCGACTGACGGTGGCAGAAGCTGGGAAAACAAAGGTATTTTTATTGAGGATCTATACCCCCGCATGATCCTCAAACCATATAACACCTCAAATACTTTTGCAGGGGGTGTAGGCGACCCATCTGCTGTGGCAAGCGGTGATTACCTGTACCTATTCTATGGTGAATATGGATATCCGGGCGTATATGAAGAAAACACTTATTCGAGAGAAAAGGAATGGCTCGGACAATGCATAAGTGTCGCGAGAATAGCCCTGAATGATCTGGATGATCCGCAGGGAAAGGCGCTCAGATGGGATGGCAATGACTTTACAGTGCCCTATAATGGCATTGGGAAACCTGTATCATCGCTTCAGATCCCGGTGGAAGAGGGTGGAGGACCGGCTTCATCACCCGGCGGTGGTTTTCACTGGGGGCCATCGGTAAGCTGGAATACATATCTTAATTGCTGGGTCATGCTGATGGGGCATGTAACAGGGCCATCGTGGAAAGGAAGCAAAGTGTTCATTTCCTTCAATAAAAATAAGGATTTCAGTAAACCGCGAAACAGCCAGGAATGGTCAAAGCCTCAGCTTTTGCTTGATATGCCCGGATATACTCTCTGGTATCCCTCATTGCAACCCATGAACACTCCTGAAGATATTGAAGAACGGACAACCTGTCTCAGACTGGGTAGAAAAGCCAGACTTTTTGTAAAACGCCTCAGTCCATCAGGTGATGAATACGCTTCGGAGCATATTATTGAATTTGAGAAAGGATCCCCCGATTAAAAAGTGTATGGGAACCTGCCCATGCAGCAGTTTTTAAATTTTTTCCCGCTTCCGCACGGACAGGGTTCATTCCTTTCGGGCACGGCTCCTTTTATTACCTGGTTTTCCCTGTTCCTTACCCAAGCCATTACATTGGCAGGAGGACGTTTGTTTTTAAGTTCCCTGGCCATGAAATCCATATATGGCTCAGCATGTGTAAAGAACATCTTGTAAGCACTGCACAGGTAATTAAGACCATATGACCCGTCGGGCGCCCTGGTAAACCTGTGTTTGGGGCATTCTCCATGGCATGCATAACGAACGTTGCATTGCAGGCAGTAAGGCGGTAATGAATTCCTCTTGGCTATTCCAAAATCAAATTGCCTCTGCGACCTGGCCATGTCGGTAAGAGGGGTCGTATTGATGTTTCCGAGATAATGCCCGGGATATACGTAGTGATCGCAGGAAAATACATCGCCATTGTGCTCCATTGCCAAGGCATCCCCGCATGTGTCATTGAAAACGCACAGGCCGGGATTTTCGCCGGTATAATTGGCCAGTGTCGCATCGAATATCTGAACAAAATAGCGGGCAACGTCATTTCTTACCCACTCATCAAATATTGTTACAAGGAATTTCCCGTATTCTTCCGGTTTGACCGACCACCCGGTGACTTTCGGATTTTCAGAATGTTCAGGAGCCAGAAGATAAAGATCATCCTGATCTCTCTTGCCGTCTGTTATTTCCACTACAGGCAGAAACTGCATAAAACCGCTTCCAATCTTTTTGAGAAACCGGTAGGTCTCGGATGCAAATGCAGCATTGTAACTATTTACTGCACTGAGGGTGTTGAATTCTACTTTATGACGATGGAGAAGCTCAATTCCCTTCATCACCCTGCTGAAGCTGCTTCGTCCTGAAATTGTTCTCCGGTAATGATCATGATTATGTTCTTCACCATCAATTGAGATACCTACAAGTATATTATTGTCAGCAAAGAACTTACACCAGTCATCATTGAGTCGTGTGCCATTCGTCTGAAAAGCATTTTCAATCTTTTTCCCTCCGCCATGCTTTTTTTGAAGTTCAAGAGCTCTCCTGTAAAAATCGAGTCCCATCAGGGTGGGTTCTCCTCCCTGCCATGTGAATGTGACCGCAGGTACCTGATGTGCTTCGATGAATTGCTTCGTGAAAAGCTCAAGAAGTTCCGGTGTCATCTTCATTTCATTCGAAGAACCGAAAAGCTTTTTCTTTTCAAGATAATAACAGTAAGTGCAGCTCAGGTTGCATGACGGGCCGGCCGGTTTTAGCATTACCTGAAACGCGGCGGGCCTTTTAAGTTTGAGTGCATCGGTGAATAAAAGGAATGACTTCATCAGAAAACTCGTGACTGAGATATGCAATTATACAAATAAATACAGAGTCATGCAGCAAAATGTAATCAATGGCAGCCGAAAAGAACACTGATATTCTGATTTATTTGACTTATATTAATTTAAATCGTAAATTATTGCAGAAATTGAGTCGCTGATTATAATTGCCTAAACTGCAAAACCTGGCAATCAGGTTACTTCATGAGAGCACTGACCGGGTTAATATTTGTTTTTAGCTTTCAAATTATCAACGCTCAGAAAGTACTGATTCCTGAACTAAACAGTTTTCAGGGAAAGTTTATTCATTATCCGCTTACTGAACCAGGGGCTGATATTTCAACGACCAGGCTTCTTTTCGATAAAAAGGGATTTCTCTGGACCGGTACATTTGACGGACTGTACAGGTATGACGGTAACAAATACAAAAGCTACACATTCCGAAACTTTGTAAACACATCGCTGGCCGGCCATTTAGTGACAAGCCTTCATGAAGACGATCAGGGAATAATGTGGATCGGGACTTACGGTGCACTGAACAGGCTCGAGCGAAAAAACGGAAACATTCAGCATTTTTACCCCGATTCAACTGATTATCTGAGTCTTAATAACCGGATAAGGAGTATTCACCAGGCCAGAACCGGAAAGCTGTGGCTGCTTACCTGTGAAGACGTGTTTTCCTTTGACAGGAATTCATTCAGATTTACGCGTTATAAACTGGATGGATCAAGGACTGCCTGGCCTGAAAAACAGTTCCAGCTTTTTGAAGACTCCAAGGGAAGGATTTGGATAACCTCAGACAACGGATTGTTCAGATATTTCACTGATAGTGGCAGATTTGTCAGGTTCGGACATGATCCGGAAAACAGGACCAGTATAAGCTGCAACAAGGTCACATGCATCACAGAGGACCCGTCAGGGACATTATGGTGCGGAACCGATGGAGGAGGACTGAACAGGATCTCTGATCCTGAAAAAGGCATCTTTCACAGAATTGAATTCACCAACGATAAAAAGGATGCCTCAGGTCTTTGCAGTATTCTTACACTTCTCAGTGACAATTCGGGAAAGATCTGGCTTTTCGGAAATGGGATATTTGCAGGTTTTTGTCCGGGAAACGGATTAAAGGATATTTACTCGGTAAAGCCTGTCAATGAACTTTTCCGAAATTCAAGGGGACATTCAATGCAATTTCAGCAGGCAATGCAGGATTGTAATGGCAAAATCTGGTTTCTGCAAGTGCAGGGCCTGCTTTTCAGATTTAATCCCGCTGATGAAAAGCTTACACTTTATCCTGTCCCCAACTGGAATGTCTTTCACTGGATAAAGGATAAAAACAATTCATTCTGGTTCGGATGCGCAAACGGCAACACCTGGAGACTTGTGATGAATTCGCTTCCATTTCAGTCAGAATATGTTCCGAATATGTTCAATGTTTCAGTTGTAAATAATCCAAGAATAGCGCAGAACGAAACGGGGGATTTATGGCTGGCGTTATCCACAGGCATATACAAAGTCAGGAAATTTGACACTGAATCTGCCCTCAGACTTGAAAAAATCAGACTTCCTGAGGGTGATACGGTTGCAGGATGTATGATCACGGATTCCAAAGGCAACCTATGGATGAGTCTGGAAAAAGGAAGGCTGGCAAAGATCGGCAAAACCGGTACTTATACTTCATATAAAAACACTTATAATTCATCAGATCAAATATATAACATTGCTGAAGATCATGAGTCAAATATCTGGTTGCAATGCCTTTACAATATTTATTGCCTTAGGTCAGGGTCGGGTGAAATAGAGGAATTAGAGGTCAGGGATGAAGGTCTCAGAAAATCAATTCTGACAGGAATCTTCGATATCTGTCCCGACCAGAATGGCAATTTATGGATTGCGACTTTTGGTAACGGGATATTCTGCATCAGGAATGATAAGAAAACTGTTTGTCGTTTTACAACCGAAAAAGGGTCTGAACTGGCCGCAGGCGACTATTGCCTGAGAATTGAAGAGGACATTTACGGAAAGATCTGGATTCTTTTTGCTTATAACGGCCTTTATTATCTTGACCGAGATAATGAAATGCTCGTAAAAGTAAAAATACCGGATGAAATGCCGGGAAGATTTTCTTTTATGGACTTCTATATAGGTTCAGGCAATAACTTCTTTATATACAACAACCGGGGTGTAATTCTTTATAACAGTCGAACAGGTAAAACAAGACAGATTCATTCCTTGCAACATCCCGGCAGCATGTGTTCTTATCAGCTTGGCAGTGGAAGGATAATCAACCTGTACGGATCTGAAGTAAGGCTTTTTAGCGAACCTGTTGAATATAACAGTCAGATACCAGAGGTGTTTCTCAGCGGCCTGTTCATAAACAATACTGATATAAGCACAGTAATTCCCGGGACGGCCGAAACATCAGACCTCAGGGAAATTTCTCTGAGGCAGAAAAACGACAGGATCAGGTTTGAACTGGCTTCAATGAACTTTCTTTACCCGGAGAACAACAGTTTTAAATATTTCATGACGGGAATTGATAATGATACCATGCTGATGGAAAGTAATCATCCCGTGGAATATACGAGTTTAAGACCGGGAAATTACAAATTTTGGTTCACAGGTTCAAATAACGATAAAATCTGGAACGCTGAGGGTAAAACAATAAATATTCACGTAAATCCACCACCGGCACGTTCGGTGTTAGCGTTTGTCACTTATGGGATGATAATCCTTTTCATAACGGCAGTGTTCGTCAGAAGACATTTCAACAAGCTGATAAACGATAAAAAACTGCTTGAAACAGAAGTTCATAACCGTACAATGGAGCTTGAAAAGAAAAACCAGCAGATTGAACAGCTCGACAGGATGAAAACCAGGTTTTTTACCGAGATCTCGCATGAATTCAGGACTCCGCTTTCGCTTATCCAGGGACCAATCGAGAGCCTCCTGTCAGACAGCGTTGAAGGGGATAAAGAAAAGCAGCTAAAAATGATGGAGGTAATAAAAAGGAACAGTTTAAGGATGCTTAACCTTGTGAATCAACTTCTCGATATTTCAAGAATTGACGCGGGCAAAATGAAGATCACCCTTTCTGAAGCAGATCTCCTTAAAACCCTGAGGGTCCTTGTTTATGAATATTTAAGCACTGCCGAAAACCGGAAGATCCATTTTGCAGTTGATGTATCAGACGAACCCTGCATTACATATTTTGACAGGGATAAAATTGAAAAGATAGTATCAAACTTACTTTCCAATGCTTTTAAATTTACTCCGCCGCACGGAACTGTATATTGCAAAATTGAGATCATCGTTCCGAATTATGACGGTGTACCTCCTGAACTATGTATTACTGTGCAGGATACGGGTGTGGGAATAAGCAAGGAAGAAATTGACAAAATATTTGATCGCTTTTATCGCGTTGAAGGACAGTGCGAAAAGGATGGGGGAGGCACCGGCATCGGTCTGTCCCTTACTGAGGAATTCGTCACTCTCCTGCATGGAAATATAGAAGTCACCAGCGAAAAGGGAACCGGCACGAAGTTTATTGTAAGGATACCTCTTGGGAAGGATCATCTTTCGAAGGATGAATATGTTGTTGTTTCAGGTGAAGCACAGGATGTTCGGGAAAGCGAAGTTGAAATGAACATCCGTAACCTGCTTATGGAAATGGATCCTGAAGCAGGAGGTAAAAAAGCACAGGTACTTGTTATTGAAGACAATACGGATCTTCGTGATTTTATAAAGGAAAATCTGTCAAGGGAATATTGTGTTTATGAAGCCTCAAATGGAAGATCGGCAATAAACCTGGCCTTCGACAGGATACCAGATATTGTCGTGACTGATATTATCATGCCTGATATAAACGGGATTGACGTATGCAGGAAGCTGAAGAACGATGAAAGAACCAGCCACATTCCGGTTATAATACTTACTGCAAAGACCGGCCTTGAGGAGCGTATTGAAGGACTCGCCAGCGGAGCGGATGACTACCTTAATAAGCCATTTGATATCAATGAATTAAAGATAAGAATTGCCAATCTTCTTGTGCAGCGTGCAAGGCTGAGACAGAAATATGAATCAATTGAAGATCTGGATGGATCATACAGTCCTGCCGGTACCATTGACGAGAAATTCATGAAAAAAGTCAACGCGATTATAAGGGAAAGGATCCATAATTTTGATTTTGATGTCGGAGCACTTCAGGAAGAACTCGGAATGAGCAGGGTTCACCTTTACAGGAAGCTTAAAGCACTGACGGGAGAATCACCGGGAGCAATGATACATAATTGCAGGATGAAGATTGCGGCCAGGCTGATCAGGGAGAAAAAGGGAAACCTTTCCGAGATTGCCCTGAGTGTTGGTATTTCAAATCCATCGTATTTCTCAAGGAGCTTCCGGGAATACTATGGTGTTTCACCGCGTGACTTTACAGGTCATCAGAAAAGAACAAGAAAGGAAGTTAAAGGATAGACTCACTTTTCAGCAGCCATAAACCGCTGATAAACTTCCCTCTGCAGAAATAACTTACTTTGGGGTTCACCCACTTTATCTTTGTATTCTCATGTGCTTTTTGAAGTCGGAATATGCCAAATCATTTGTAACCTTACATGAAATTTCTTTGTAAAATATTAATAATGAAAAATTTCACAAAGTATTTTATGTTTATTACAACATTTCTCATTGCATGGTGTACGTTTTCGGTTCAAAATGCAACTGCTCAGGAATCGACACAGTGTCTGGCAGTAATTACAGGCAAAACCGGAAATGTACTGTTAAAAAAAGCCGGAAGCGGTGAGTTTGTAAAAGCCGGCTGGGGAACCCTGCTATTTAAAGGCGATCAGATCCGAACCGAAAGTGCATCAGGAGTACATATCACATTTACCGACGGCAATGTCATTGCATTCGGCCCGGGCGCAACGATTACTTTTGATGGCAATAACAGCCCCTCTGTTTCAAATGCCGGAAATGTGAAAAAAGTAACAGCCGGAATGATGTCAAATATGTCAGCCCTGACGGTAAAAAGAGAAACAAGAAAGGATATTGCCGACCTGGCCGGACTTAGGGTCAGCCACCGGGGCTGATCCGGTTGAACTGCTCTCTCCTGACAACACTCTGATCAAAACAAACCGCCCGACCTTTATCTGGTTTCCTGATAAACCCTATGACAGGTTTATTGTAAACCTGTACAACAGCAAAGGTTTTGTCTGGAGCAGTAAGGTTTCTGAAAGCCCCATGAAATATCCTTAAAAGGAGAAAGGTCTGCAGCCCGGAGAGACATATTTCCGGTACGTGGAAGCCGGGGACCTTATTGATAACAGGAAATCGTCAGGTCTCAGCTTCTCGGTCCTTTCGCAGGAGAAATCAAAAGAAGTTTACGACCAGGAAATGCTTATACGGCTTACCTTCGGGAATGACCCCGATAGCAGCAGCCTTCACTCATTTTTGGGGGCATATTATATAAACCAGGGTTTGCTGGAGGATGCCATAAAGGAATTTGAGATAATCTCAGAAATGAATCCCGATGCGCCGCTTCCTCATGAGATTCTTGGCTCGCTTTATTCGGACATCGGAAAAAAAGACAAGGCAATTGCAGAACTTCAGAAAGCCCTTGAACTTGCCAGGGAACGGGGAGAAAAGTAGAGAAACTTTTTTCGGGAGGATGTTGCTTACCGCTGAAAAAAGGGCTTAAAACATGATCCTCTTTCAAATATCATGAAATACAGTAAAATATTTGTTAAGACTGGCCGGAAGTTAATTCCTGCCGGTCTTATTTTATTTCTGACAGTACCGCGATTGGCCATCGCCCAGACTCCATCACGGCTGTCAGCCGCGGATCTTGATAAGCAATTGAGGAAAGCACTCATTCAAAATGAAAAGGACAGAGCGTTGGCAATTATCAGCGGAAACAGGCTGCTCATCAAGCCATTTGTTGATGGACTTGTGAGAGAGGCTATAACCCTTGTTCTCAAGGGTAAAAAACCGGAATCGGAACAGATTAAAATGACTGGTGAGAAAGCTGCCTCATTTTTTGAAGAGGTTTTTGGAGAAAAGAGTCTTGCCACAGGTGTTAAATATTTAACAATCTGGACGAAAGAGGAAAAGAAAAAGAAACTCACTGCCGACAGCCTTTATTCCCCTGGAACAGAATTGCGTATTAAGGTACGGGGAGAATTTATCTTCGTGTGCCGCTTTTCCGCACCCCTCGTACCACATTACTGGAATTAAACATTGCCCAAAACCGGAATAGTCGGGCCTTTTGCTGAAAAACAACGTAAAATGTAACGAAAGTGTCATTTTATGTTACAAAAGTGGTAGACTTTGCCATAGCTCCCGTCGTAACTTTATATATAATCTATCCCGACACCTGTATAAATGGTACACGAAGGTATCATATCTGATCTAATCCCACCAGAGGGGCCCAAACCTTGCTTCTTCTGTGATGCGTATCTTCCCATTAAGATGCTAATCCACTAATTCTCTTATCCCGCCCTATGGACCCGTTAAAAAACAAATTCAGGCTTATTTCCCTCGCCACAGCCGTCGTGATGCTGATCAGTTCAGCAGAAAGCTCTTCTCAGGTAAGGAAGACGTCGGCAAAAGAGCTGACTGAGGCATCAACAGCCGTGCTGTATGGCAAATGCAAAGGGAAAAGATGCGAATGGAATGAAAACAGGAGTGCCATATATACATATATGGCCATAGCTCCTGAAGAATACATCAAAGGTCACCTTGGTTCCGAAGTGGTGGTAATGATACCCGGCGGAAGAGTTTATGACATCTTGTACGAAGTTTCCGAG
>ENA-UOYA01000285-UOYA01000285.1-activated-sludge-metagenome-genome-assembly--contig:-NODE-285-length-69951-cov-22.751488_pt1 | contig 69951 bp, 62 predicted proteins | sample MGYA00238163_ERZ764804 | MGnify/ENA primary metagenome ERZ764804 (study PRJEB28919, sample SAMN05720223) | activated sludge metagenome | isolation source: Anaerobic digester | place: Hong Kong...
ACCCCGGGAAACCTCAACTACGCTGAAATGCACCTGACGGGATGGTGAGATTACGCCCGTAAAGGACAACTCCAGGGGCGTATTTTCCTCTTTGATGCGCGGCATGCAGCCCAGCACTGAATCCACCGCCCGGCGCAGCAGTACGGCATAACGTTCCAGGTCAATGGTGCGCGGGTCGGGGCGGTCGGGCAGGTCCCAGGCGCACACGCCGGGGCGCCCGCGGGTGAATACAAAGCGGACATACTGCCCGGCGCGCAGCGGGGGTTTTCCGGCAGTTTCCAGCTGCAGGGCTGCCCGCGCCGCGGGGGAAGGCGTGCGATATTCTGACACCACCCGGCTCAACTTCTGGCGCAGCACCAGGTCCGTCACCGGCACCCGCCCATGCTGCAGGCAGCGCAGCTCTGCCCGGATGTATGCCTGCGCCCGGGCAACGTAGACGGGCAGGTCCGCTACAGAAGGCGCCCTTGCCAGGATTTCCAGCACATGCATCTGCACCCCGGTCACCCAGGGTGGTGAATCATGCCGCCGGGCTTCCAACCCGCGCACCTTGATGGAACCATCTGTAAAAACCCCAAAGTAGCGGTTGGGCACGGGAACCCGGGCATCCACCCGGGATGGCAGGAAGGCAACCCAGCGGTACACCCCTTCCAGCCCAATGGAAAGCCCGGTGCGGGCACGGATTTCTTCCATCAATGGCTGCAGATCGCCGGGCGGAGAACCATCCGGGCGTTGAATCCAGATCCCATCCACATACATGTGCAGGACGATGAAGCCTGCATCCTCAGCTGCCTCCTTGGCAAGCAGCAGGCATTCCCGGCTCCAGGCAGTCACCTCCTGGTGGGCTTCAATCCGCCCAAAGCGGGCATTCTTGTAACCCAAATATCCAAAACAGGTCACCAACAGCCACTTGTGCGCCGTCATCCGGGACTTGAACAGTTTACGGCGCAGATCGCCGGGAGGCAGGTCAGCCATTTGGTTTTTGAGCGCCACCCGTTTTTTCAGCAGCGGGGAAAGCGTGGTTGGAATCAACCCGGGGTCCGCCTTGATGTCACCGTTGGTTTCGGGAGAGATATTAAAGCTGGTCATGATGCTGGGGTACATGGAGATAAAATCCAGTTCGGCGACATGGGCATGCAGCCCGCAAATTGGCTGGTACACCAGCCCGCCCTGATCGGCGTGCAGTAAATCCAGCGCAGTGCGGGGCTGCTCTACCTGCTGCTTGCGCCACGGGACCAGGATTTTGCCGCGCAGTGCAGTGACAATCTGCATGGCGGAAATTCCACTGCCGGGGGAAAGCCGGGCTGCCTGCTGCACCGGCTGCGAGGTGACCCGAGCGGTTTCCAGTACGCCCTCCAGGTCGTAATCCCCGTATAACAGGGAGTTGTAACAATCCAGGTGCCAGCGTCCATACAGCATCACCTGCTGGCCGCGGTGCACCACCTGACCATACGCCATGTAGCTGCGTTCCTTCCGATACAGGGGGATTCGTTCCGGGTCGCGGCTGAGCGGCAGCGGCAGCCCAAGCGCCCCCGCCTGCGCAAGCAGCCACGGCAGCAGCCAGGTATCTCCCCAATCTGCCAGCAGCAGATCGGGGTCCAGCCGCCGGAGCAGGGCTGCCAGGTTCACCAGCAGCGGACGGGGTGGATCCAGCTTCAAGGTGCAGTCACCGCCCTGCCAGCGCAGGTGGAGCAGACGGGGGTGGGCGTGGGAGGGATCGTCATCTGGTTCCATATGCAGGATGCGCAGGGGTGCAGGCGATGGATCCACTTCCCACGGGGAGGATTGCACCTCCAGTTCCTGGACAATCCCCTGCGGGGTGGCGTCCAGGCGCAGGCGGGCAAGCGGGAAGGTTCCCCAGCGGGCGGCATGGCGCAGCGGCAGCGCCAGGTCGGCATCATACCAGGTCAGGTCCGGGAAGAGGCGCGCTGCGGCTTGAAACAATGTCTCCTGGCGGGCGGGGGTGGAAACCTGCACTGCCAGAACCGGCACGGGCTGCGGCTCAAACAGGTCGCGGCGTTCCTCCCGGCGGAGCGTGGGAGGCGGGGACTGCCCTTCCAGCCAGCGCCAGAGCATCCGCAGCCGGGCGGGGTTACCGGCAGCGTAAAACGTGACCGGGAAAAACTGGGAAAAGCAGCGCCGGGTCCCATCATCCCCCAGCAGCCAGAGCGCCGCACCCGCACGCCGGTCATCATAGACATCCAGCAGCCAGCCGGTGTGTTCAGCCATCCGGAAGCTGCAGCCTCCGCTGCATGGCGTCCAGTTCCTCCCGCAGGCGCAGCAATTCCTTGTGCTCCTCCAGCAGCATTGCCAGCAGGAAGGTTTCAAACGGCAGGGCATGCGAGGCATACGCCGCGGCTGCCAGGTGCTGCCGGGCGGTGGCAAACAGGTCATCCAGCGCAAGCTGATCGGAGCGGCGCAGCGCCCTGCGGAAACGGGTGAAGGCAGCCTGCTCCTCTTCAAAACTGATGGTGATGGATGGCACGGTGCGTCCCATGGTTATTCCTCCGGTTCCCAGGTTACATCGGCTGCCGCTTTAAGGCGGGGCAGGAACGCCGTGCCGGGGCGGGCAGTCACCAGCACCTGCGCCGCCTGCGCCAGCCGCTGCAGGTCTGCCAGGCAGAGTTCCAGCAGGCGCGCCCGCTCCCGCCAGGCAACATTTTCATCTGCAAAAGTTGCCAGCAGGTCGAGGACAACCAGCGGAGTGGGCTGGGTTGGGACTTGCGCCAGCCGGACGGATGCCTGCACGCAGGTGAAAACCCGCGCCACATGCACCTGGCAAAGTGCAGATTCCAGCATAACGGTCTGGCTGCGCAGTGCCCGCGCCAGGGCATGAACATCAAAGCTGTTGCCGCCATCCAATACGTGGACGCTTTGCTTCAGTGCCATGTGAGCGAGCAGGGCTGTCACCAGGCGGCTGGTCTGGCTGCGCGGCGCCACCAGCAGGTACAGGTGGGGATCGGTAAACGGCAGGATGGCATTCATGCCTCCAGCATACCTGCCGCAGGCGTACTGCACAATGCTCCCCGGGATGAATTTGGGTGGAAAAAAGGATTAATCCCGCGGATGAGCGGGGTTGGGTCCTTCCCAGGCATTAAAATCCCAGTCCGCCAGGGCGTGCTGCAGTTCGGTGCGGCGGGAAAACCCAAATTTCTGCAGCGCATTGCGCACATGCGTCTTGACGGTGGGAACGGAAATGGAAAGGCGGCTGGCAATTTCAGCATTGGCATATCCCAGGCAGACCAGTGCCGCCACCTCCTGCTCCCGGCAGGTGAGATTCCGCCAGCGCTGCAGGTTGACTTCGGCTGCCTGGCGCTGGTGCAGGGCACCCTGCAAAAGGTCGGCTGCAATTTCATCTGCAGGGCGCTGCTCGCGCACAGCCAGTTCCAGCAGGGGCGCCATTAATGACTGGTCAAAATGCAGCGTCCGCCGGGCGGGGGCAAGGTGGAACAAATGCAGGAGGGATTGCCAGAGGGACATCCTTGAAGATCCGGGGGCAGGGGTTTGTCTGTATTATAACAGAATTTATGTTCTATTTCAAATCCGTACCCATGATTGATCCAATGTGCCAGCCTGATGCAAGGCAATCCCGGTTTGCCGTCTTAAAATCAGGACATTAAGGTACAGCCCACAATCGGATATCACCACCGGTAGCTCCCGATGCCAGGATTTTGCCATCGGGTGAAAAAGCCACCCCTGTGACGCTGGATGTATGTGCCCGCAGCCTCAGGACCTCGGACGCAGTGTTCACATCCCAGAGGCGCAGGTTATTTTCATTGGAGCAGCCAGCTGCCAGCAGGCTGCCATTGGGCGAAAATGCCACACTGTTGATGGATTGCATGTCACCTTCCAGTTGCTGTATTTGAGCGCCGCTTGCGGGATCCCAAAGAATAATGATTCCATCTGCGCCGCCACTTGCCAGGATACTGCCGTCCGGTGAAAATGCCAGGCTGAGCACTCCTGCCGACGACCCGGTCAGCCTGCGAATCTCCTCCCCGCCAGACGGGTTCCACAGGATAATGCTGCCATCACTACTGCTTGTTGCCAGGATGCTGCCATCCGGTGCAAAAGTGACACTGGAAATTGTACCCGTGCCGCTGTTGAGTACATTGAGAACAGTCCCGCTGCCCGCATCCCATATCCGGGCAGTACCATCCTTGCTGCCCGATGCCAAAAGACTGCTGTCGGGCGAGAAAGCCAGGCTGTTGATCAGGTACTCATGCCCTTCCAGTGTGCGTAATTCTGTCCCGCTCTGTGCATCCCAGAGTTTAATGAAGGCATCATTTCCACCGGATGCCAGGAGACTGCCATCGGGCGAGAATGCCGCCCCCCGTACCTGTACGGTATGACCCTGTACCCGGAATAACGGGGTTCCAGCCGGGACAGCCCATACCTGCATACTGCCATCACCTGCGCCTGCCGCCAGTCTTGTGCCATCGGGAGCAAATGCCAGGCTGAAAATAAAATTGATATATCCCTCCACGCGCTGCAGTTCGGTGCCGAGGGATGCATCCCACAGGTGTAAAACTCCATCATAGCTGTGGGAGAAAATTGTTTTCCCGTCAGGGGCATATTCTGCTCCCCAAACCTTGCTGGAGTGATTCAGCTTGCCGATTTCCTGCAAGCTGCCCGCATCCAGGATATGGATATTGCCATCAAAACAACTGCTGACCAGGGTCTTCCCATCTGGTGAGTAGGCAATAGACATGACAAAACTTAAGGATTGTTCTTCAATCCGGGAGAGTTCGGTGCCGCTGTTCACGTCCCATAAGTGAATGGCATAACTGCCGGCAGAAGCCAATGTTTTACCATCCGGTGAGAAATCAACGCTGTAAACCGGTGTACGTCCATGGCTCAAAGAGTATAAGACGGTTCCACTATTTACATCCCAAATGATCGCGGTATTATCCAACCCTGCAGAAGCCAGGCGTGTTCCATCAGGTGAAAAAACCAATCCATGGATCGTTTGCGTATGTCCTTCCAGTTGGCGCAACTCGGTTTGGGTGTCTGTGTCCCAGAGGTGGATGGTTCCACCGCTTCCACTTGAAGCCATTGTTTTACCATCCGGTGACAACGCCAGGTAGGTTGCTGTTCCAGCAGAGCCGGTAAAGCTGCCCAGTTCCTGACCGCTTTGGGAATCCCACAATTGAATTTCCGGACCACCCGAAAAGATTATGGTGCCATCCGGAGAGTAAACCACTGCTGTAATGTAGCTGCCTGTGTCAATGAACATCAAATTTTGTAATGACTGACCATCATAAATATAGATTCCATATCCTGCACCCACCACCACCCGTCTTCCATCCGGCGACCAATCAAAATCCGTGATATTGCCCTTCCCAAGGACATTCACCAGTGTCAATTCCCCTGAGTTTTCCGGGTTGATTACCTGACGAGCTTCAGGTCTGGGTGTTTTTGTGGGAACAGGTACCGTCGAATCAGCCACAGGTTCGGTGGCTTGATTTTCCGGTTGAAGTGTACCCTCAGGAGTTGAAACCTGCGTACAGGCTGTCAGAACCAGGCTCAATATCAGGAGTAAAGTCCAATAAATAATGGTTTGATTCTTCATGATTGTATCCTTTAGTAGCCTGTCTAATATCAGAAATTTACCAGATAAAAAATTATATACCTGATCCCGCCTTTAATCATCGAATGGTCGCATTCAGTGATCAAGACGCATGTGCCACCTGATCGACTGAAAGGATCGTCACGGTGTCTACTCCAATACCCGGTAGAATATTTTCGCCTCGCCCTGCAGTCACCTTTTCCAATCAGGCGGTTCTCATCAGAAAACAGGCACCCGGCAATGAAACAAAAAAGCCCCGCCAGTTAAGGCAGGGCTTCGATTTCCAACACCCAGGGTCATCAGGCTCGATTGGTCCGAATTTTAAACAGCGCATACAGCGGGCAAAAGCCGACAATCCCGGTAATCAACGGGATGAAACCCAGCCATTTGAAAATGACGCCCAACGTGCCGGTGACAATGCCGCCCCATCCCAGCACCAGCAGGACAATTCCCAAAACAACCCGTACAATCCGGTCGGTCATCGATTCATTAATCTTCATTTGATTTCTCCTCATCCATCAAGATGCTTGCTCACTATTATGGATGCTCCAGCAGTCAAAAAGTTGCACGCGGCATGGATGAATTTCCTCCCCGTTGCATGACAATTGCATACCTCCATGAGGACAATCGCCGGGTATAATCAAACCCACATCCATGGACCTGGTTACCACATTTCTGATTGCAATTGGGCTGGCAATGGACGCTTTTGCCGTCTCGCTGGGGGCGGGCACTTCACCCGGCAGGCGTTCCTGGCGTAAAGTGTTCCGGCTGGCTTTTCATTTTGGGCTGTTCCAGGGGGGCATGACGTTCATCGGCTGGCTGGCTGGCAGCACCATTTCCCGCTTCATTTCCACCTTTGACCACTGGATTGCCTTGGGATTGCTGGCATTTGTGGGTGTCCGAATGATCATCTCGGGAATCAAGCCGGACGATGACGGCGAAGAGTGTTCCACCTCCGATCCTTCCCGGGGAGGAACGCTGGTGCTGCTTTCGGTGGCAACCAGCATTGACGCCCTGGCAGTTGGGCTCAGTTATGCATTGATTGACGGGAACATCTGGTTCCCGGTGGTCATGATCGGGGTGGTGACGTTGATCCTCTCGGCGCTGGGTGTGCTGCTGGGTGAAAAGCTGGGCTGCCGTTTTGGAAAGCGGATGGAAATCATTGGCGGGCTGATCCTGGTTGGCATCGGCATCCGCATTGTGGTGTCACACCTGTTCTAGGCGGCAAACGCCACCCGCTCCAGCAGGAACCGCTCTACCCGCGGGTAATAATCGAGCAGGCTTTCACGTTTGCGAAAGCCGTGTCCTTCGCCTGCATACACCTGGTATTCCACCGGAACGCCGCGCTGCCGCAGGGCTGCCACCATTTGCTCAGACTGGTTGGGGGTCACCACAGGGTCGTCGGCGCCCTGAAAGATGATCAACGCATCCTGGATGGATTCCACGTGGAAGGCTGGCGACCAGGCATGGAAACGCGCGGCTGCTTCCGGCAAAATGCCTATCATCCGGTCGTTGTAGTGGGCTTCAAATTTATGCGTATCCATATTCAGCCCAAAGAGATTGGTAACGCCATAATTACAGACACCTGCCTTGAAACGCCCAGGGTGGCGGATGAGGGCGTTCAGCACCGTGTACCCCCCCGCCGATCCGCCCATGATTGCCAGCCGGGCGCCGTCTGCCAGTTGACTGGCTTCCAGCGCGGTGGCACCGCCCACGGCATCCTCCACATCCACCTCCCCCCAGCGCTGGCGCAGGGCGTTACGATAGGTGCGCCCATAACCGGTGCTGCCGCGATGATTCACCTCCAGCCAGCCATACCCCCGGCTGGTGAAATAAGCCCTTTCCAGTGAGTAGCGGACAGGCTCGGCGGAGGTTGGTCCCCCGTGAATTTTGACGATGGCTGGGGGCAAATTCCTGCCGGAGAAACGCGGGTTGGTTGGCGGAGAGTAGAGCCCATATACCGGGAAGCCATCCGGGGCGCGCCATTCAATCTCCACCACCGGCGGCAGCCAGGCAGGATCGATGCTTTCCGTTTCACTGCGTGCCGCTGTCCAGGTGCTTCCGTCCAGTTCATGGACCACCACCCGGTCGGGAACGGATGGAGCGGAAGCAAGGAAGGCAACTGCATCCCGGGTTGGGGATACTGCAAGCTGCGTCATCCAGGTATAAGGTGCGGTATCTAACCGCCGGGCGCCGCCCGCCAGGTCCACCAGCCACAACTCCGCCTGTCCGCGGGCATTTCCAATGGAATACACCCGGCTGCTGCGGTGATCCCACCCATAGGAGCGCCCGCCCTGCACCCAGGCGGGCAGTGCCAGGTGAAACCCGTCTCCATGGATGAGAACGCGCCGGTCACCAGTTTGCAGGTCCAGCAGAACCAGGTCTTCCCACTCCCCATTTTCCTCGATCCAGCTCAACCAGCGTCCATCCGGTGAGAACTGCGGCTGGGAAACCGGCTGGTCATCCCCCCCGGCAACGGTCTGTTCCTCCACCAGGCGGGGAACATCACCCGCCAGGCGACCCAGCTTGATGCGGCTTCCATCCCACGGCATGTTGGGATGGTTCCATTCCACCCAGGCAATCCGCTGACCATCCGGATGCCAGGCTGGCTGCATGTAAAAATCGGCACCGCGCACCAACTGCACAGGCCAATTGCGCCCTTCGGCATCCACCAGCCCTAAAAGATCGGTGCTGCCATCCGTAAATACATAGAGAATCCATTTGCCATCCGGCGAAACGGATGGGGAAGCCACGGAACCAAAGGGTGGTGTGATGGGACACGGGCGGTCGGGTGCCAGTGAACGGCGGTAAAGCCGTCCATCCCTGGCGCAGAAATACACCACACCATCCTGGCAGGTGAATTCACCCCCACCGTACCCCACCCCGCCCCGCACCGGGTGTTCATCCGTCACATCCCGGCAAACCTCGGAGGAGGGCAGGGAGACAATCACGCCCTGCCCGGAGCGTCCCTCCAGCCAGAGCAGGGTTTTTCCATCCGAATCCCAGCGCACCTCATCCAGGCGCAGGCGCTGGCTGAGCAGGCTGGCAGAAATGGGACTGGACCATTGACCAAACGGGGCTGTATTCATTAGTTATCCTTCCTGGATGCGTCTTCCAAAAATATTCATCAGGCGGGAGAGGGGCTGCAAACCCTGGGTGCGCTCGCGTTCCTGTCCGGCTATAATCAGCACAACGGTTGGAACACCCATCACCCCATACCTGCCCGTCAGGCTGGGGCATTCATCCACGTTGACATGGAATAGCTGCACCCTGCCTGCCAGCGAAGCCGCCAGTTTTTCCAGCTCCGGTTCCAGCCGCTTGCAGGGCTGGCACCAGGGAGCGCCAAATTCCACCAGCGCCGGTATTGTTGATTTAAGCACTTTTTCTTCAAAGTCTTGTTCCGTAACCTCAATCCAGGCAGTCATGCAAACCTCCCTTGTCACCCGCATCCGGGTAATAATTTGATCATGGAGATAGTATAGCGCAAGGTGTACAATTTCACCAAGAGATTGGATTGACCGCCCCCCGACCGGAACAGGAGAGACCATGCAGGATTTGACCGTACACCCCGTTCAGCCAGCCGACCAGGATTGGGTGCGGGAGATTACCATTCAAAACTGGGGGAGCGAGCGGGTTGTTCTGCATCATGCCATGTACCTGCCTCACCAGCTGCCGGGATGGATTGCCCGGCGGGATGGCGATGCCGTGGGGTTGCTGACCTATCACATCGAGGCAGCCGCGTGTGAAATTGTCACCCTGGATAGTTTCCAGCCGCGCCAGGGTGTGGGAACCGCCCTGCTGCATGCTGTCCGGCAATCAGCCTGTCTGGCAGGCTGCCGGAGGCTGTGGCTGATCACCACCAATGACAACCTGACTGCATTGGGGTTTTACCAGAAATATGGATTTCAGCTTTGCAGGTTGTACTGCGGTGCTGTCCAGCAAGCCCGCAAGATCAAGCCGGAAATTCCCCTGCTTGGTGAAAACGGCATTCCCATTCGGGATGAACTGGAACTGGAAATCTGGCTATAATTAGAATCATCAATCATTGGAAAGCGAGGCTACCATGACAGCAACCCAGCGTTTTTGCACCCATTGCGGTCAACCCCTCTCACCAGGGGCGCGGTTCTGCGGCGTATGCGGCAGCCCAATTCAAATCAGCCCGGCGGCTGCCGTCCCCACCCCGGCGCCTCCTCCGCCTCCTCCGGTCCAGGCGGAACCGGTTGTCACCATGATTCCCGGTCTGAACCGGCGCAAGGGATTCATGGGCATGGGTGCGGACATCATTTTCCTGGTCACTACGCCCATGCGGGTGATTCTTGTGCTGGTTTCAACCGATGCAATGAAATCTGCTGTTAATACAGCCCGCGAGCGGGCAAAAGCGGAGGGCAAGGGAATGCTGGGACAGGTGGCAGCCCAGATGGGCTGGGCAGGAATCATCATGGATCAAATCCAATCCATGCCTGTGGATGCATTGATGATGCAATTCCCTGGCACCACCTTTTACTATAACAATGCCATCCGCAAGGTGACCGTCCGAACGCCGATGGACGAGGACAGCAATGTGGCGATGGAGATCATCATTGAGGCAGGGGGAGAAAAAATCAAGCTGGAATCCCAGGGTTCCACCAACACCAAATCGGTGAAGCAGGCGCTGGCACAGACGCTTGGCGGAGTTGTACGCTAGAGATGGCTGAGCGCGCCCTCATCCTTCCACACGGCACCCTGCGATACCCGGTCTTCCTGCCCGATGCCACTTTTGGGGTGGTGCGCACAGTGGACGCCGCTGACCTGGAAATGGTGGGGATTGAGGGAGTGGTGATGAATACTTTCCACCTGATGCAAAAACCCGGCTCGGATGTGATCCGGGCGCTGGGTGGGTTGCATCCGATGTCCGGCTGGAACCGCCCAATCATTACCGATTCGGGTGGGTTCCAGGCGTATTCCCTCATCCGGCAGAACCCAAAATTCGGCAGAATGGACAGTCGGGGAATCACCTTTCAGCCGGAGGGGGGCAGTCGTAAATACCAGCTCACTCCTGAAAAAGCCATCCAGCTCCAGATGAGCTACGACTCGGATGTGGTGATCTGCCTGGATGACTGCACCCATGTGGATGCGCCAGCCGCAGAGCAGCGCACTTCCGTCAACCGCACCATTGCCTGGGCAAAGCGCAGCAAGGCGGAATTCCTGCGCCTGGTGGAGCAGAAGCGGATGTCCAATGAAACTCGTCCGCGCATATTTGCTGTCATCCAGGGGGGTGGAATCCCGGAACTGCGCCGGGAGTGTGCCAAGGCGTTGCTGGAGATCGGGTTTGATGGGTTTGGCTTTGGCGGGTGGCCGCTGGACGGCGAAGGCAGGCTGATTACGGAAATTCTTGCTTACACTCGGTCATTGGTTCCGGCAGTCTTTCCCATGCATGCCCTGGGGATCGGGCATCCCGAAAACCTGCTGGAGTGTTACCGGCTTGGGTACGAAATTTTCGACTGTGCCATGCCCACCCGGGATGCCCGCCACAACCGGCTGTATGGATTCAACCAGCCCTCCACTGCCCCGCTCGCCGGTCTGCAGGGAGACTGGCTCCAGTATATTTACCTGAACGATGAAAAATACATCCGGGCGGATTTGCCGGTATCCGCTGGCTGTGACTGCCCGGTCTGCTCCCGGTACTCGATTGGCTACCTGCGGCATCTCTTCAAACTGGGGGATCCGCTCCACCTGCGGCTGGCAACCCTCCACAACCTGCGTTTCATGACCCAACTGACCGAACGCATCCGCTCCCTTCCGGAGGCTGCCTGACCCATGCCAGCCCAGCCAACAGTGGAAGACCTGGTCAGCCAGGTGGCTGCAACCCCAAAGTATGCTGCCATCAATCCGGCACTGGTGCGGCGGTTGGTGGAACAGGAACTTGCCAGGGGACGCAGCCCAAAGGAAATTGTCAAAACTGTACGCTCCAGGCTGCACCAGGTGGCGGGAGCCTACCAGGAAACCCCAATTGGTTATGTGCAGGCAGGTATCGAACTGGATTCCCTGCCCACTGACCTGCATCACCCTGCCGTCACTGCTTACTGCCAAAAGATGTTATTGCGCCATGCATCCACGCGGGAACGCCTGCCCTTCTTGTCTGAATTTTATCGACAAACCCTGGCATCCATCGCGCCGGTTCATTCCGTCCTGGATCTGGCGTGCGGATTAAATCCGCTTGCCATTGCACATCTGCCCCTTGCAGCAGGCGCTCCCTACGCCGCCTGCGATGTCTATTCCGATCTTGCTGGTTATCTCAACCAGTTTTTTGCTCATTTTTCCATTCCCGGCACAGCTTCCATTTGCGACCTGGCAGCTGCCATTCCCGATCAGTCGGTGCACCTGGCATTACTCTTGAAAACCATCCCCTGCCTGGAACAGCTTGACAAAACCATCGGTCCGCGTTTGCTGAAAGCAATTCGGGCGGATCATATTCTCGTCTCGTTCCCGGCACGCTCACTGGGCGGACATGCCAAGGGCATGCCCCGAACCTACGAGGCGCATTTTCGCCAACTGATGGAAGGACTGCCTTTCACCGTGCAGCGATTTGAATTTCCCACCGAGCTTGCCTTCCTGCTCAGCCGGACGTGAACCATGCCTGTTGACCTGGATTCCTGGATTGACGAACTGGCATCCTCCCGGAAATATCACGCGATTCACCTGCCGCGCGAAACCCTGTGCGACCTGCTGGAGCAGGAATTGCCCCGCCACCGCAGCCCCAAGGAAGCCATCCGGGCTGTCCGCGAGAAATTGCATCACATTGTCGCTCCCTACCTGGGTGACCCGGATTATGCTGCAGCTGCCATCGATTTGGAGAACGCCTTTCAATCCGGCAATCCCGTGGAGATCCAATCCGCCTGCGCCGTGTTGTTAAACCAGCATGCCTCCACGCGCGAACGCCTGCCTCACCTTGTCGAATTCTACCGCGCCATCTTTGACGTAACGGGCAAACCGAGGGTCATCCTGGACCTGGCATGCGGGATTCATCCGCTTGGATTTCCCTGGATGGGACTCCCGCATACCGTCCGGTACCATGCCTGGGACCTGCATCAGCCGCGGGTGGCATTATTGAATAGATTTTTCCGCCTGCAGGGGTTGGAGGAACTGGCATTCCACGGAGATATCCTTGTGAACCCTCCCCAAACCCCGGCAGATGTGGCTTTTTTCTTCAAGGAAGCCCATCGTTTTGAACAACGCCGCCGGGGATGCAATCGGGAGTTCTGGCAGGCAATTCGAACCCGCTGGCTGGTCATCACACTTCCTGCACGCAGCCTTACCGGTCATCGATTGCTTGCCGACCAACACCGGCGGCTGGTGCTTGAAACCATTCGGGACCTTTCCTGGTCCCTGACAGAGTTGGAAGTGGGCGGGGAAATGATTTTTTGCCTGCAAAAACCCAGCCTGGCATAAAAGTTGCTCGCAAAATCAACAGGCAGACCGCCTCATAAACTGCCAGGATCAACGCGTATGCTATAATGAGAGACGGGCAAACCGCCCCAAGGGGTGGAATTTGCCATCCCTGGCGCCAGCCAAGCAATATAGGAGAAGATTGTATGACCAAGCTACCTCCCCGCCCACCCAGCCAGCAGCCCCCCGTCAGCCGCCCGCTTGGGCAGCCCACTCCCGGGGCACCTGCAGCCCCAGCCGGCTTCATTCCCCCACCCATCACGCGGGTGGAGGATACCGGGCTCTCCCATCTCTGGCTGCAGGACCTGGTATTAAAGATCATGTACTTTGAAGGCTACCTGACCGGCTTTAAAGTCGCCGAAGAGATTGCCCTGCCCTTTACCGGGGTCGTGGATACCTTGCTGGAAGCCCTCAAGCGGGAAAAATTGGTGGAAGTACGCACATCCCAGATGGGACTGGGCGAAGGTGCTTACGTCTACGCCATTACTGGCGCTGGTATTGCCCGGGCGCGTGAAGCCCTGGACCGCAGCCAGTATGCCGGTCCGGCACCGGTTCCCGTGCAGGTGTACAACGAAGCCATCCAGCGCCAAAAAGTGGGGCGGCTGCAGGTCACCAACCGCCTGATGCGGCAGGTGCTGGCGCACCTGGTGCTCTCCGAAAAAACCTATCAAAGGCTGGGACCAGCGGTGAACTCGGGAACATCCATTTTCCTGTATGGTCCCCCCGGCAACGGCAAGACCAGTATTGCGCGCGCCATCGGCAACCTGGTGCAGGCGCAAAACATCTACATCCCCTATGCAGTCAGCGTGGATGGTCAGGTGATCAAACTGTTTGACTCTGTCAACCATCACCTGGTGCCGGATGAAGATACCACCAACAAGGGCACCGGCTCGCTGCGCTCCGGCACCCGCCGCGACCCGCGTTGGGTGCGCATCCGCCGCCCATTCATTGTCACCGGCGGCGAACTGACCATGGCAGGGCTGGACCTTGTTTTTGATGACACGCTTAAATTTTATGAAGCACCTTTCCAGATGAAAGCCAATGGTGGCATCCTGTTGATTGATGATTTTGGCAGACAGCAGGTTCGACCGCGCGACCTGTTAAACCGCTGGATTGTGCCGCTGGAAAACCGGATTGACTACCTTGCCCTGCACACCGGGCGCAAGCTGGAAGTGCCTTTTGACGTGCTGGTCATTTTCTCCACGAACCTGCCGCCGCGCGAACTGGTGGATGAAGCTTTCCTGCGCCGCTTGCGCCATAAGATTGAAATTGTGGACCCCACCTACGAGGAGTACCGCGAGATTTTCAAGCGGGTTGCCGCCCAGAAGGGCGTCCAGTACACGGATCAGGGGCTTGCCTATCTGCTGCAGGAATATTACATCAAGCGCAACCGCAAGCTGCGCGCCAATCACCCGCGTGATCTCTGCGACCAGATCATTGATATATCGCGTTACCTGAACGTTGAGCCGGTCTTATCCCGTGAATTGATTGACCGGGCAACCGATTCTTATTTTGTGGAACTATGACACACCTTTACCTTCTTCCGCGTCCAATTCTTTTTGCCCACCGGGGAGCTTCGGCTTCCGCACCCGAAAACACGCTGGCTGCCTTCCGGCTCGCGGTGCGTCAGGGAGCACCAGCCATTGAGCTGGATGTCAAACTCAGCGCAGATGGGCAGGTGATGGTCTTTCACGACCCCACGGTCAACCGGACCACGGATGGCACCGGTTTCGTTCACTGCCTGCCGCTGGCAGAACTGCGCGAGCTGGATGCTGGTGGAAAATTTGATCCCAGGTTCCGGGGGGAACGAATTCCCACCCTGACGGAAGTCTTTGAAGAAGTGGGGCATGACATCTTCATCAACGTGGAACTGACCAATTACGTCACCCCGCTGGATTCCCTGGTGGACATGACAACCCAGATCGTCCGGTACATGGGAATGGAAAACCAGGTGCTGTTTTCCTCCTTCCTTGCCAACAACCTCTTCCGCGCCCGAAAATTCCTTCCGGAAGTGCCAGCTGCCATTCTGTTCGGCGAAGGCATGGCAAACCGCCGGATTCCAGCATGGCTTGGAAGACGGGCGGCGCCAAGGATTGCCCACCCGCATTATACGGATGCAACTGCAGAGTACATCCAAAAAGCACATGCGATGAACAGGCGGGTTCATGTCTGGACGGTGAATGACCCTGACGAAATGCGCCGTCTCTTTGCCCTGGATGTGGACGGCATTTTTGTGGATGACCCACAGCTTGCCTTGCGCATCCTGGAGGAGAGATGATCCCTGCCGAATGGCTGGATGAAGCTGCCGCCACGCTTGCCAACCGGGTGCAAACCACACCACTGACGCACGACCCGGAGTGGAACCTGTATTTAAAGTGGGAGAACCAGCAGATGACCGGTTCTTTCAAGCTGCGGGGGGCAGTCAATAAAGTCCTGTCCCTGCTGCCCTGGGAACAGCAGCGCGGACTTGTGGCTGCCTCGGCGGGCAACCATGGGCAGGGAGTGGCATGGGCAGCCAAACAGGTGGGGGCACCTGTCATCATTTTTGCCTCAGACCATGCTGTTCCCGCCAAGGTGGATGCCATGCGGGCACTTGGTGCAGAGGTGCGTCTTGTCCCGGGAGGATATGAACTGGCGGAGCAAACCGCCCAGCAATATGCCCTGGAACACAATCAAACCTGGATTTCCCCTTACAACGATGCCCGGGTCATTGCCGGGCAGTCCACACTGGCGATGGAAACCATCCAACAAGTGCCGGAAATCCCGGAAATCTGCCTGGTGCCGGTGGGCGGCGGCGGATTGATTGCCGGATTTGGACTGACATTCTCCCGGCTTGCCCGGCGCCCCCGCCTGGTGGGCGTCCAGTCGGAAGCTTCCCCATTTTTCCATGCCATATTCCACCAGGGCAGCCAGCAGGGTGTGACTGAACTGCCATCCCTGGCAGACGGTTTATCGGGTGCCGTGGAAGAGGGTTCCATAACCGTTCCCATTGTTAAAAACTATGTGGATGACCTGGTCCTGGTTCATGAAGAAGATGTGGAGCAGGCAATTGCCGTTGCATGGCTGCGCTGGGGGCAGAAAATTGAAGGATCGGCTGCTGTTGCCCTGGCAGCGATTCTCAACGAGAAAGTGACCCAACGCCCGGCACTGGTCATCCTGACCGGCGGAAACATCCAGCCGGAAATCCACCGCCAAATCCTGGCAAAGCATGCTGCCCCAAGGGAAGATTAACTGGTGAAAACCTGTTCCTCGCGATGGCTTTCCCTCCTCCTGCTGGCTGCTTTCCTGGCAGCCGCGGTACAGCCGGTCTCCGTCCAGGCAGCTGAAGAGTTCCAGGGAAGTGACCCGCGCCGCAAAGCGGAAACCCTGCTTGCCCGGCTCAGCCCGGAAGAGCGCGTGGGGCAACTATTTCTTGTTACTTTCAAGGGCATGGACGTGCGGGAAAACTCGCAAATTTATGATCTGCTGGTCAACCGTCATGTCGGCGGGGTGATCCTGAGCGCGGACAACAACAACTTCATTGGACCGGAAAACACTCTCAATAACACCCATACCCTGATCTCCACCCTTCAGACACACCGCTGGGTTTTTGATACCGGCGGAGCTGCACCGGACGCCACCACATCTTCCGGTAATTACATTCCTCTCCTGGTGGGAATTTCCCAGGAGGGTGACCTGGCGCCCTACGACCAGATTCTCAACGGGGTCACTTCCCTGCCAAACCCGATGGCAGTGGGTGCAACCTGGGATCCTGCGCTGGCAGAATCCACCGGAGCCGTGATGGGCAAAGAATTGCAGGCGCTTGGTTTTAACCTCTTCCTGGGTCCTTCGCTGGATGTCCTGGATGTCATCCGCACCGAGCCCAGTGAAGACCTGGGAACCCGTGCCTTTGGTGCCGACCCATACTGGGTGGGGAAAATGGGCAGCGCTTACATCAAGGGATTGCATGAAGGATCCAGTGGAAGGATGGCGGTCATTGCCAAGCATTTCCCCGGTGCTGGCGGCTCCGACCGCCCCACCGAGGATGAAGTTGCCACGGTGCGGAAATCCCTGGAGCAACTCAAGCAAATTGAACTGGCGCCTTTTTTTACCGTCACCGGGAACGCCCCCGGTGCTGAAACAACAGCAGATGGTCTGCTGGTCACCCACATTCGTTACCAGGGTTTCCAGGGAAATATCCGCGCCACCACCCGTCCGGTCAGCCTGGATGGCACATCACTGGAACAGTTACTGACCCTGCCCGAACTGGCACAATGGCGGGCAAACCAGGGAGTGCTTGTCAGCGACGACCTGGGCAGCAATGCCATTCGCCGCTTTACTGACCCCACGGGGCTGACATTTGACGCCCGGCAGGTTGCCCGTACCGCCTTTCTCGCCGGGAATGACCTGCTTTATCTTAATAATTTCATTGCCCCCGGTGCACCAGACAGCTATACAACCATCATCAGTACCCTGGATCATTTCATCCAAAAATACCGCGAGGATACGGCATTCGCCCAGCGGGTGGATCAATCCGTTCTACGCATTCTGACTCTCAAATACAAGCTCTACCCCACTTTTTCCCTGGAGCAGGTACTTGCCCCGGTGGAGGGATTGGCGGAAATTGGACAATCCGATTCGATTAATTTTGAGATTGCCCGCCAGGCGGTCACCCTGATCAGCCCATCTGCTGCGGAGCTGGCGCTGGAAATCCCGCGTCCGCCGGGTTTGCTGGACCGGATTGTGTTCCTGACAGATACAATGGATCAACGGCAATGTTCCACCTGCCCGGCGGTATCCGTCCTGGGCGAAACCAGTTTCCAACAGGCGGTCCTGCGGCTATATGGTTTTCAGGGCAGCAACCAGGTGTCCAACAGCCTGCTATCCTCCTATACATTTAATCACCTTTTATGGATGCTGGATGATCCACTCAACCAACCCAACCTGGAAACCGATTTAAAAGTTGCCACCTGGGTGGTGGTGTCCATCACACAAATCTCGGAAAACCATCCTTCTTCACTGGCGTTTCTTCGTTTGATGGAAGAGCGCCCCGAGCTTCTCGCCAACAAGAAAATCATTGTCTTTGCCTTTAATGCCCCGTATTATTTTGACAGCACGGATATCTCCAAGTTCACCGCATATTATGGGATGTACTCCAAAATTCCGGCATTTCTGGATGTGGCGAGCCGGGTACTCTTCCAGGAACTGGCACCATCCGGCGCCCTGCCGGTCTCGGTTCCCGGCATTGCATACGACCTGATCACCGCCACTTCTCCCGATCCCAACCAGGTGATTCCCCTCTTCCTGGACCTGCCGGAACCACCAGCCAACAGTACCCCCACGCCCGAATCAACCCCCCAGCCCATTTTCAAGGTGGGAGATACCATCCCGCTTCGCACCGGGGTCATCCTGGATCACAACCAGAATCCTGTCCCGGATGGAACCGTGGTTCGCTTCCTTTTCAACCTGGGAGGAGAGACGGGAACCCTCCAGCAAATTGAACAGGTTTCTGTTGATGGAGTGGCACACACCTCCTACCGGATTCCTGCCACAGGCGTTATCCGGATCAGTGTAATCAGTGAACCAGCAGTTACCTCGCAGGTCATCCAGCTGGATATCCTGGAAGGAGAGGGAGGCATCCCGGTTCTTATTACCCCAACCCCCCAGCCGACAGCCACACCTACAATGACGCCAACAGCCACACCCACTATTGTTGTGGCGACCGAAACACCCCCACCCCCCGACCCCAAAGCTCCCGGCATGGGGTACTGGTTGATTTCCATGCTCATCAGTTGGGGAGGTGCTGCAGGCATTTACCAGGTGGGGCGAAAATTCTCCACCAGGTGGGGTTTGCGCTGGGCGCTACTGGCAATTGTGGGCGGGATGTCTGCCTACTTCGTCCTATCCCTGGGATTCCCCGGTTCATTTGCCTGGCTGGAGGCATCCGGAATTCCTGGAATCCTGGGGATCACCATTGCCGGAGTACTGGTTGGATGGCTGATGGGAGCCTTGTGGTTTATGGCTGTCCGGCGGGTTGTTCGGAGAACCTGATCTTAACGTGCCAGCGTAATTATTAATGTAACCAGGCTCACCCCCACGGCTGACCAGAGAAGAGCACGCTCCGGCTCCAATCGCAATAATTCGCCAACTGTCAAAGCCTTGGATACCGGGCGCGGGATGGTGGGTGTATCCCCCAGCAGGCTTTGACGAAACCGTTCCACGCTTTCCGGGCGGTCATCCGGATGGATGCCCATTGCCCATAAAATTGCCCGTTCGGAACGCATACTCACATCCGGGTTGATCTGCCGGATTGGCGTCAGGCACTGTGGATTCAGGAACCGCTCACGGGCATCTGCAGGCGCCTGGTTGGTCAGCAAATGGTAGAGCGTGGCGCCAAAGGCATACAGATCACTTCGGGCATCCGTGTGACCGGAATCACCCCCATATTGCTCCAACGGAGTATAGAGTGCGGTTCCCTGCCCCTGCAGGACGGTAATGGTCACCTCTCCGGGCGCGAGCAATTTGACCAGTCCAAAATCCACAAGCTTTAACAACCCCGTGGGGGTCACTTTCAGGTTGCTGGGCTTGATGTCCCGGTGCAGGATGGGCGGATCCTGGCTGTGCAGATAGATGAGGGCATTTGCAAGCTGTCCCGCCCAGTTCAAGACATCCACCTCGAATAGAAACCTGCCTTCCTGTTTGGCTTCCAACATCAGGGTGCGCAGATCCTTGCCCGGCACATAATCCATGACCAGGTAATCCCGGGCGGCAATGGAAAAGAAATCGGACACCTTGGGCAGGTTGGGGTGATCCAAACGCGCCAGCACGGTTGCCTCGCGCAGAAATTGCTCGCGAGCTTCGCGCACCATTTCTGCGGGAAGCGTGCGGTCATGTTCCACTTCCTTCAGGGCGCACTGGCGACCTTCCAACCGTTGGTCATCGGCAAGGTAGATGCAGCCCATCCCACCCTGCCCGATCACCCGGCGGATGCGGTATCTGCCGCGCAGTACATCCCCGGATTTTAGGGGTACAGGCATTGGCTCAACCTTCCTGGGTTTCCGGCATCCCCCTGCATTGCAATGATTTCGGCGTATTGCTGCAGGGAGAACTCCAACTCCCGTTGTCATAACGGTTAATCTCCATTATACTAAACAACAGGGCTGGATGCACCAGGCAATTCCGGCAATGGCGCAGAAAGCCTTCCCCAGGCAGGAGAAGATGCAATGGAAACAAATCCAGGTGAATTGCCGGTCCTGATTGGACAACAGGGACCACTGAACGGGCAGCGCTGGCAGGTCGGAAAACCGATCCTGATTGGGCGGGATGCAGGCTGTGACGTGATTGTGGTTGACCGGCAAATTTCCCGTTTCCATGCACGCCTGTCGCCCACAGCCAGGGGCACCCTGCTGGAAGACCTTGGCAGTAAAAACGGGACCTATATCAACGGCAAACTGCTTGAAGAACCCTGCATTTTGCAGGATGGCGACCAGGTTCAGGTGGCACTTGTACAACATTTCACCTACCTGAGTTCGGATGCAACCATGCCGCTTGAAGGAATGCTTACCCCGCCGGGTCAGGTTCCCTCTCCGCTGCGGCTGGACCCCCGTTCCCGCCGGGTTTGGGTTGGCAGCGAGGAAATTGTCCCCCCGCTTTCGGCGCCCCAATTCCGCCTGCTGCAGGTGCTGTACAACCATCCCAACCAGGTTGTCAGCCGGATGGAACTGGTGGAAGCAATCTGGTCCGATGATGAAGCCGGGGGCGTATCCGAGCAGGCATTGGACGCCCTCATCCGCCGTCTGCGGGACCGGCTGGCTTTACTGGATCCTGAACACAACTGGATCGTTACGGTACGCGGGCACGGTCTGCGCCTGGATTTGTCTGAATAAAACCAATCAGCCGGATGACACGTCATCCGGCTGATGATTGGATTTACTGAATCCCAAAAGGGATTAATTCTTGCGGAAATTTCGCTCCATGGAAAAGCGCATGGCGGATTTATACGCTGTTTGCAGGGCGTTCACAACTTCGGCGGGTTGACCTTCGGTTTCACTTTGCACTGCCAGCTGGTTCAACAACTGAAGAAATTCCGAGGTAACCATTTCACTGTTGGCTTCCAGTATCTGCCGGCGTCCTTCCTCATCCGCAGCGCCAATCAACTGTTCCACAAGTTCAACTTCCGGCGGGGTGCTGGCTTGCTGCAGTATTCTGATAATCCTTTGGAGCTTGCCAAACCGGTCACCATCCTGGCGCTGTTGGGCATCCTGTAATTCACTCTTGATGACATTCACAAAGGCATCATTGAATTCCGCCATGTGCTCCATGGTTGCCTTTTCAATGTCCGGGGCATTGAGGATGGTTTCCAGCAGCTTGGCAGCTTCATCCATCTGTTTTTGAATTTCTTCATCAATCTGCCGGGTCAGATCCAGTAATTTCTCCCGCAATGTCAGCAGGTGGGTCTTCTCCTCGCCAGTTGCCTGTTCAATGCGGAGACTTAAAATCTGGAAGAACTGGTAATCCAGCCCGGTGCGCGCCAGTCCCACAAGGGCGACCAGGCGGGTTTCGGTGGGGGCTTCCACCAGCAGGTCCAATAATTTTTCGCGGGTAAGCCCTTTTTCCTGGGCTTCCTGCAGCGAGCGGACTGCCGCCTGGGTTTCGTCACTGCGTTCCTTCAATTCCCTTCCCAGGTTGGTGTGTTCCAGTAATTCCGCCTGCAGTCCAGCCAGTGCCTGTGCCGTGCGCTGCTCGCCTTGCTGCATGCTGACTTCAGCCAGTTGTGCCAGCATCATGAAGAATCCCTCATCAATGATCGATTCTTCCTGGCGAATGATTTCCTCGCGCGCCTCGGGGGTGGAGGTGGAAAGCAGCCGCCGCAACAGGTTCAGCCGTTGTTCCTGTTCTTCAATCATTTCCTTGGTAATGCCATCCGCTTCCAGGATTCGGTCAATCATCGTCTGGAAGGTCAGCATCGCTTGCGGGCGCAGCAGGTATGCCTTGCGCTTTTCGGCTGGCAGGCGGTCCACAACCCGGTTGATTAAAGGACCAATCATGCGTTCCTGCTCATTGACCGGCGTCCCCATATCGGGCGGGAAGAAGGTCAGGAGCAGTTCCTTATCGGGATCGTGATAGACAATCGGAACGCTGACATTGCCGGTATATCCGCATGTCGGGCAGTTCACCACATTCACCCCGCCACTGAGGAGGCGTTGTTTTGCCTGTGGATCAATGTTAAGATCAAACAACTGCTCCACATCCGCCTGGATTGGCGTGCGGCAGCGGGGACAATTGACACGAGTTTGAGCCATGGTTTTCTCTCTTTGTAAATTTGATAACTTGAAAATTATACCACCCGGAGCGCATGTATAATAGAAGAAAATCATCCTGGAGGTCATCAACCCATGCCATCACAAACCTTTGCACTGGAACAGGGCGGTCCAAAGCGGTTGGAAATATCCTGGAAAGCATTCTGGAAAGAGATCACCATCCGGATGGATGGCAGCCTGGTTGGCGTCATTCCCGGGCAGAAGGAATTGCGGGAAGGTCAGCAGTTCCGCCTGCCCGATGGTTCCGACCTGCACATCCAATTGATTCAGGGGCTGACCTCTGAATTGCGCGTCCTGCGGGATGGAAAACCCCTGCCTGGTTCCGGTTCGGATCCGCGCATACGCCTCCGGCAGGCTTATGGAGTGCTGTATTTTGTGGGAGGGGTCAGCCTGTTGGTGGGGCTGGCTGCCAGCCTGTTTCAATGGGAATTGATGCTTGAAATCGGTTTTAACTGGGTCACGGCAATCGTTGGTGCAATTTTCCTGGTGCTTGCCTTCTTTGTCCAGCGGCGCTCCCTGGCAGCCCTGTGGGCAGCAGTCATCCTGTACGGTGCGGATATTATCCTGTCGGTGTTTGGTGGAAATTTTACCGCCGCCAACCTGCTGGTGCGGGTTGTATTCCTGGTCATGATGATCGGCGGATTCCGCGCCATTAAGGAATTAAAAGCAGAATCCAGCCCTGCCAATTAGTCCTGGCGGGGCAGGGAAAAGCAAATCCGCGCCCCGTGGTTGCTTTCTGCATGCACCCAGATTCTGCCCCCATGCGCCTCCACGATGGAACGCGCCAGGTATAGCCCCAAGCCTGCCCCCTTGGTCTGCTTCGCCATATCTGGGGCGCGGTAGAACCGGTCAAATACGTGGGGGATGTCCTCCGGGGCAATTCCGGGACCTTCATCCATCACGCAAACAATGACGATCTCCGGGCGCACCTGCCCGGAGATGCGGATTTCCCCGTCTGCAGCGTATTTCAAGGCATTCGATATCAGGTTGCTGATGACCTGCTCAAGCCGCTGTTCATCCGCCAGAATTACTGGGAAGTCTGGCGGAAAATCCACCACAATCCGGTGACGGCTGGTCTGCACCTGGAAACGATCCGCCAGGCGCTGGCACAGTACCGGCAGTGCAAGGTCTGTACGCCGTAGCGCCATGCCGCCCGCCTGCAGGCGGGTGGCATCCAACAGGTTTTCGATCAACAGGCTCAACCGGTCCGCCTCTTCTTCAATCACCTGCAGGCTTTCCTGGACAATCCCGCGGTCCCAGGCAGCATCCTCCCGGCGGAGCGTGCTGGTGTAACCCTTGATGAGTGCAACCGGAGTTTTTAACTCGTGGCTGATGATGGAAATAAAAGTGGTTTTCAATTCCTCCGCCTGGCGGAACCGGGTAATATCGCGCACCGTGGCGATGATATTGACCAACGTTCCATTGGCAGCAAGCACCGGGGCATACGTGATGCCCACTGGCAAGGGAGCCTGCCCGGAACCCCGATCCAAATCTCCCTCCACGTAGAGATAGGCATGGGGTGTGAGAGGCCAGCCACCTGCCACCGCCTGTTCCAGCGTCAGGCTTTCTGGAGTTTTCGCCCAGCGGATAACCGCCTCATGGAACTGCCCACGCAGTTCCCCGGGGGTAATTTCCAGCATGCGCGCCAGTGCCGGGTTGCAAAGTTCCACTTTCAGGTCTGCCGAGAGCGTTAAAATTCCATCAGCTGCCGATGCCAGCAGGGCATCCAGCCGCTGCTTTTCGCGCGTCACCTGGGCATAGAGTTGGGCGTTCTGCACGGCAACTGCCGCCTGGTTGGCAAAGCTGCTTAACAACGCCCGATCATTGGCGGAAAAGACGTTCAGGTATCCCCGGAAGATGAAAATGACCCCAACCACTTTCTGCCGGGCAACCAGTGGCAGCCCCACGCTCGAGAGGATCCCAAGACCCACCATGGGGGTCATCTCCTGCAATGCCTTCTGAATTTCCGGCAGTTCAGACTGGGCGGATGTTTCATCCCCGGAAATGCGTTCCAACAACTGCTCCAGGTATGCCAGGTACGGGGCGGGCAATTCTTTGGATACCACCACGCGCCAGGTTCCATCCTCCTCCCGCAGGGCAATCAAGCCGGACTGCCCTCCCAGCATCTCCACCGAAACGGCAAGAATCCGTCCCAGCAGGGGTTCCAGTTCCAACTCTTCCGTCAGAGCCCGGGCAATTTCCAACAAGTGATCGCGCTGTCGCACGCGATGATCAGGCAGCATAAACATGGCGGTTACCTCTTGCCATCATTATACCCAATGTGATGGATTGCTAAAACACACGGAGGATGCGGGAAATCATTCCCGCATCCTCCGGTTTATTTTTATTGATCAGCAGGATCAGCGCTGGCTTTCCGCAATGCGGATGGCTTCCTCAAAAATTGCCAGCCCTTCATCCATCTCAGCCCTGGTGGTGCAAAGCGGCGGTGAAATGCGGATGACGCTCTTTCCGCAGCCCAGTGTCAGCAGACCTCTTTCAAATGCCAGGTCCACCACAGCATCCCGCAGTTTGTCATCCGGGTCGTTCGTCTCATGGTTCTTGATAAATTCCACACCAATCATCATGCCAATCCCGCGCACATCGCCAATGGACGGATGATTTGCCATCATGTTTTCCAGCTTGCCCAGGGCGTACGTGCCAACTTCACTGGCATTGTGCATGAATTCCTCCTCCACCAGGGAAAGGGTTGCCAGACCGGCAGCACACGCCATGGGATTGCCGCCATAGGTATTGCCATGCGATCCCTTGGGCCAGGTCATCACGCTCTTGCGCGCCACCATGGCGCCCAGCGGGAAGCCGGAGGCAATTCCCTTGGCAGTGGTGATGATATCCGGTTCGACGCCAAAGTTTTCAATCGACCACCACTTTCCGGTGCGCCCAACGCCTGCCTGGACTTCATCGGCAATCAACAGGATGCCATGCTTGTCGCACAGGCGGCGCAGCGCCGGGAAGAAACCGGTGGGGGGTACAATGTACCCTCCCTCACCCTGGATCGGCTCTACCAGGATACCGGCAATCTCATCCGCCGGGGCAATGCGAACCATAATTTCTTCTTCAATGTAACGCACCACCGTCTCACCATAATCCTCCCCCGGGCGGCTGTTAAGGATGGGGCGGTACGGATCAGGGAAGGGAACATGATTAACCCCGCTCATCAACGGGAAAAACCCGCGGTGATAGCCGGGTTTACTGGCAGTAAATGTCACCGCACCCATGGTGCGGCCATGAAAACCGCCGAAGAAACCGATGAACTGCGGGCGCTTGGTGTGATACCGGGCAAGTTTAATTGCTGCTTCCACGCTTTCGGTGCCCGAATTGGTCATAAAACAGACCGCATCCTCCTTGAAAGGAGCAATCCGGTCAAGGTATTCCCCAAATTCCACCCATTTCGTATGATAAAAATCCGAGGAAATATGAATAAATTTTTCTGCCTGCTCCTGGATGGCTTTGACCACCCGGGGATGGCTGTGACCGGTGGAAACCACCGCGATTCCTGCCGCAAAATCCAAAAAGCGGTTCCCGTCCACATCCCAGACTTCGACGCCCCTGCCATGATCCATGACGAAGGGGTAACCGCGGGGATAAGACGGTGAGATCACCTTGCGATCCCGTTCGATGATCGAGCGGGCAACCGGCCCTGGTAACTGTAGGGGCTGCATACCAAAACCTCCTGGTTTTATGATGAATTAAGATGGGAATATCTCCCCAATGGACTTGACAACTCATTATAGCATCTCCTCCCAAAGGGTGGAATTGCCTTTCCTCCCCCTTTCCCCTGCAAGCTGTCAGGATCAGCCGTTACACCGGGTAGGTCAACGAAGCCAGGGCATACGCGCCCATCAAGCCAACATCATCACCCAGTGCCGCCTGGGTGATGATCAATCCATCCAGGTAGGCAGGGGTCATCACCGAATCGCGGGCAGTTGCCAGCATGGTGTCCCAGAAGAGCGGTCCACTGCGGGAGACTCCGCCCCCGATGATGACGATGGACGGATTGAAAACATGCAGGTAATCCGCCACCGCCCTTCCCACAAACCTGCCAGCCCGCGCCAGCGCTTTTTGCGCCAGGGCATCGCCCTGCCCAGCCGCCCAGCTGATATCCCGGGCGGTGGGCGCCGGTTCCAACGGCAGGATGGATTCCTCGCCTTTCTGAAGCTGCTCGCGGACCCAGTTTGCCATGGCTGGACCGGATGCCACTGCTTCCAGGTGCCCCCGTTGACCGCAACCGCACATGGGTCCATCCCAATCCACCGTGATGTGACCCAGCTCAGTTGCCAGGCCGCGGGAACCCAGCAGGAGGCGATCATCCATGATTACCCCGCCGCCAATGCCAGTGCTGATGGTCAGATAGATCAAATCGTGGTGACCCCGCCCGGCACCAAACTGCCACTCGCCCATGGCAGCAAGGTTGGCATCATTTCCCAATAGCGCCGGGGCGTTGAATTTTTTAGCCAGAATATCTGCAATGGGAAGGTCAATCCATCCCTGGACGTTGGGAGCCTCATACATATACCCGGTGCGCGGGTCCAACACCCCCGGCGCAGCCAGGGCAATGGCGCGCAGCCGCCCCTCTGTTGGATGGACTTTTGCAATCAAACCCAGCAAGCGGTCCAGGGGAGGCTCCCCCCCGCCATGGGTGGGGATGACTTCATGCTGGCAGGGCACCGGCTCGCCTGCCTCAAAAACAGCCACCCGCATACGGGTGCCGCCAACATCGGAGACAATATAGTAATCCTTCATAAAAACCAATTATAGCATAGCCAGTAATCCCGGCTGGATTGCAAATGTCATCAAGGAGATGCAGAGCAGTTTTATGTTTGCATTTATTGAACTTTTATTCGTTGACGCCCACCCCGAACGCGGGTATCATCTGAGGAATGCGAATCAGCACCTGGTTTCAAAATATACTCCAGTGGATCAAACGAAAACTGCGCTGGCTCCTGCCCGGTTTGGGGGTCAAACGCTGGCTGCTTTTAATCCTTCTTGGCACCACCTTGCTGGGATTGGGCTTTGCCGTCCTGGTTCTGGATGTGTACCGCAACGCCCCCGATACCTGGTGGCTGCCGATTCTTTCCTATCTGTCCCTGCGGTTTCTTGCCCGCCCGCTGCGTGCCCTCATCTTTGGGGGAATTGGACTGGCATTGGTTGGCTGGGGTGTCTGGGGGTTGAACCGTGCCCTGCTGGCGCCGTTTACCCGTCCCGGTCAGCCCATCCTGGATACCGTCACCACCTATCGCAAGCGGGACCGCGGTCCCCGGATTGTGGTGATTGGAGGGGGAAACGGGCTGGCATCCCTCCTGCGGGGATTAAAAGCCCACACGCACAACCTTACGGCAATTGTTACGGTTGCCGATGACGGTGGTTCCTCGGGCGAATTGCGCAGAAACATGGGCGTCCTGCCGCCGGGTGACATCCGCAACTGCCTGGCTGCCCTCTCTGATGATGAAGAACTGCTTACCCAGATCTTCCAGTATCGTTTTGCCACCGGAACCGGTTTGAGCGGTCACACCTTGGGCAACCTTTTTATCACTGCCCTTGCCGATATCACCGGCAGCTTTGAACAGGGCGTCTCTGAATCCGCTCGCGTCCTGGCGGTCCGCGGCAGGGTGCTGCCTTCCACGCTGCACGACGTCCGGCTGGTGGCGGACATTGCCATGCCCCGCCAGAACCAGGAAGTGGTGGTTAAGGGCGAAAGCGAAATCCCCAAGGTCTCCGGGCAAATCCAGCGCGTCTGGCTGGAGCCAAACAATCCGCTTGCCTACCCCCCTGCCATCCAGGCAATTTTTTCAGCAGATTTGATTATTATTGGACCGGGCAGCCTGTACACAAGCATCCTGCCCAACCTGCTGGTTCCCGACCTGAGTGCGGCAGTGCGCTCCAGCCGGGCGATCAAGTTTTATATCTGCAATGTTGCCAGCCAGCCCGGCGAAACAGATTCCTACCTGTGCGGGGATTATGTCCGCACGATCGAAAAACACAGTGGCAACGGGTTGTTTGACATGGTGATCTGTAATTCCTCGTTTGAAGGAAATCTCCCGGATGGCATTCAATGGGTGCGCTCCGAAGCCAATTTGGATCAGCAGTATCCCCTCTACAAGGCAGACCTGGTGGACCCTGCCCACCCATGGAGACATGACTCCATTAAACTTGCCAAAGTTGTGATAGACTTATTCAATGAGCGGACGGGACCTCTCTCCACCCGCAGCGAAGAATACTGATAAAAACAACCATGCAGAAGCATGGCAATCCTTTACCCAATCGAACGGAGGTTTGAAATGGCAGTAAAAGTTGGTATTAATGGTTTTGGTCGGATTGGTCGGCTGGTCTTTAAAGCCTTGCTGGAACGCTATCCGAATGAGCTGGAAGTGGTTGCAATCAACGACTTGTTTGATGCCAAACAAAATGCCCACCTGCTCAAGTATGATTCCACGTTTGGGATTTACCCGGGATCGGTGGAAGTTGTTGGCAGCGACCTCGTGGTAAACGGGCACACGGTCCGTGTCTTTGCGGAAAAAGATCCCGCCAATCTGCCCTGGAAGGACCTGGGGGTGGATATTGTGATTGAATCCACCGGCATTTTCACCGACGCCAAGGGCGATCCTGCCAAGGGAAAAGCCGGCGCCAATGTTCATATTGAAAAGGGCGGCGCCCGCAAGGTCATCATTACCGCCCCTGCCAAGAACGAAGACCTGACCATCGTGCTGGGTGTGAACGACGACAAGTACGATCCGGCAGTCCATCACGTGGTTTCCAATGCCTCCTGCACCACCAACTGCCTGGCACCCGCCGCCAAGGTGGTCAATGACCGGTTTGGCATCGTGAATGCCGTGATGACCACCATTCACTCCTACACCAATGACCAGGTCATTCTCGATCAGGGTCACAAGAAGGAAATGCGCCGCTCCCGCGCCGCCGGGCTGAACATCATTCCCACCACCACCGGGGCAGCCAAGGCTGTGGCACTGGTGATCCCTGAACTGAAGGGCAAGTTTGATGGCTATGCCCTGCGCGTCCCCACCCCCACCGTCTCAATTGTGGACTTCACTGCAACGGTTGAAAAGCCGACCACCAAGGAAGAATTGAATGCCGCTTTCATTGAGGCTGCCGAAGGTCCCATGAAGGGCGTCCTGGGTGTTACCCGCGGTGAATATGGCGACCCGCTGGTTTCCTCCGACTTCAAGGGTGATTCCCGCTCTTCGATTGTGGATCTGCCCAATAACATGGTGATGGGCGGCAACCTTGTCAAGGTCGTTACCTGGTACGACAATGAGTGGGGATATTCCTGCCGCACAACCGATCTGGCATCCATGATTGCCAAGAAACTGTGAGGCTTGCATGTTCAGCAAGAAAACCATTCGTGATATTGAAGTCAAGGGCAAGCGGGTTCTCGTCCGTGTGGATTTCAATGTCCCGCTGAAGGATAATGCAGTTGGTGACGATACCCGCATCCGCTCCGCTCTACCCACCATCCAATACCTGCTGGATCACGGCGCAGCTGTCATCCTCTGTTCGCATCTGGGTCGTCCCAAGGGCGGTCCGGATCCCAAGTACACCCTGAAACCCGTGGCTGCGCACCTTGCCGGTCTGCTGGGCAAACCGGTTGCATTTGCAGAGGACTGCATTGGGGCACCGGCGGAAACCGCTGTCAGTGCACTGAAGCCGGGCGAAGTTCTTGTGTTGGAAAACACCCGCTTTCACCCTGAAGAGGAAGCCAATGACCTGGAGATGGCGCGCCAGCTTGCCAGCCTGGCTGACCTGTTTGTGAACGATGCCTTTGGCACAGCTCACCGCGCCCATGCTTCGACGGAAGGCGTTACCCATTACCTGCCGGGTGTGGCTGGTTTCCTGCTGGAAAGGGAAATCCAGTACCTGGGACAGGCAGTGGCGGAACCCAATCATCCGTTTGTGGCGATCCTGGGTGGCGCAAAAATCAAGGACAAGATTGGTGTAATCCGCAACCTGCTGGGCAAGGCAGATACCCTGTTGATTGGCGGCGGCATGGCAAATACCTTCCTCAAGGCACAGGGCTATGAAATGGCAGACTCACTGGTGGAAGATGATGCCCTCGATACCGCCCGCGAACTGCTGGAATTGGGTGGAAGCCGGTTGATGCTGCCTGTGGACCTCGTGATTGCTGATGCATTTGACGCAAACGCCGAGCGCAAGGTTGTCCCCCTGGGCAATGTCCCGGCTGGCTGGCGTGTGCTGGACATCGGTCCTGAGACCGTCAAGGCGTATGGCAAAGTTCTTTCCGGGGCTGGAACGGTTGTCTGGAACGGTCCCATGGGTGTTTTCGAATATGCCCGCTTTGCCGAGGGCACCTTTGGGATTGCCAAGGCAGTTGCCGAAAGCGGAGCCGTCAGTATTATTGGCGGCGGCGAGTCTGTGCAAGCTGTCCAACAATCCGGACTGGCGGATAAAATTACCCACATTTCCACGGGCGGCGGCGCTTCGCTGGAAATGCTGGAAGGACTGGTCCTGCCTGGTGTGGCTGCCCTGCAAGACCGGTAATGGCAACCTTTTAAACCGGAACGGCTGCGAACCAGGTTCGCAGCCGTTTTCTTTTTGTTGAGAATTCGAGTACAATTCCCTCACCGTGGAAACAATTGACAGGACCATCACTGTGATCCACCGGCGCAAGGAACATCTTCTTCCCGCTGGAATTCGTGTGCGCAAAGCGTTGGAAATGCTGGGGGTTTCCCCGGAATCTCACCTTGTGGTGCACAATGGAAAACTGATTACAGAGGATGTCATCCTCCAGGCGGGTGATGTTATCCGTCTGGTTCCGGTCATCTCCGGGGGCAGCCAATGAAGTGCCGCAAATGCAGGCAGCCCGCTGTCCATCACCTGCGCCAGCACCGCCTTGCCCTTTGCCGTGAACACTACCTGGACTGGTTCGTGGAGCAGACCCGGCGAACGATTGTCCGGTATGGCATGTCCTTTCCCGGCGAACGCATCCTGGTGGCTGTATCCGGCGGCAAGGATTCGCTTGCCCTTTGGGACGTTCTCTGGCGGCTGGATTTTCCGGCAGATGGTCTCTATATCAACCTGGGCATCCGGGGGGAAATTCCCTACTCGGATCAATCCCAGCAATCTGCCGAGATATTTGCCCGGGAGCGAAATCTTAATCTGAAGATTGTCCAGGTGGAGGAGAGCTACGGAAAATCAATCCCGCAGCTTGCAGAGCAAACCCGCCAGGGAAAAGATCGTCCCTGTGCTGTCTGTGGAACCGTCAAGCGGCATATCATGAACCAGGCTGCCCGGGATGGCGGCTATTCCGTGCTGATGACAGCCCACAACCTGGATGATGAAGCCGCTGTTCTTCTGGGTAATTCCCTCAACTGGAATTTTGACCTGCTTGCCCGCCAAAGCCCGGTTTTACCCGGGCGCGATGGGCTGGTACGCAAAGCCAAGCCATTCTGCCGTTTCTACGAGCGTGATACGGCTGCCTATACCCTGCTGCGGGGAATTGCCTACATTGAGGAGGAATGTCCTTTCTCGGAAGGCAGCCAATCGTTGTATTACAAGGATGTGCTCAATCGGATGGAAGCCGACCGGCCTGGTACCAAGCTGCAATATTACCTGACCTTCCTGCAAGCCCGCCAGCAGCTTTTCCCCAATACCAACCTGGAAGAAGCAACCACTGCCGTTCACCCCTGCCCATCATGTGGTCAGCCAACCTCCAGCGCCGGGATATGTAGCTTTTGCAGGCTGGTGGGAACGTCCCTTGACAACTAGAACATTTATGCTATCATCATTGTATTGGCATGTCAAAAACACTGCGGTTTGCACTGTTCCGACATATAATAGAATCAATTCATAACCAGGAGAAAACGAATGGCGCGCAAACCCACCACCCCCATCCCCCCTTCCGAACACATACCCTCCAGCATGGATGAAGCCCGCCGTGCAGTACTTGACCGCGCCCTGAGCGATATCACCAAGCGCTATGGCGAAGGCGCAATCATGCGCATGGGAGAGGCACACCAGATGGCAGTTGAAGCCATCCCCACCGGTTCCCTCTCGCTGGATATTGCCCTGGGCATTGGCGGCATCCCCCGCGGGCGGATTACCGAAATTTATGGCCCGGAATCATCCGGCAAGACCACCCTCTGCCTGCATATTGTTGCCGAAGCGCAACGGATGGGCGGAACAGCGGCGTATATTGACATGGAGCACGCCCTGGACCCGGTCTATTCCAGCCGGTTGGGCGTGGATGTGGACAGCCTGTATATTTCCCAGCCCGACATGGGTGAACAGGCATTGGAAATCACCGAAACCCTGGTGCGTTCGGGGGCAGTGGATGTGGTTGTGATCGACTCGGTCGCTGCCCTGGTACCGCGGGCGGAAATTGAAGGCGACATGGGGGATGCCTCGATGGGTATGCAGGCACGCCTGATGTCCCAGGCGTTACGCAAGCTTTCCGGCGCCATCAACCAGACCAAGACCGCAGTAATCTTCACCAACCAGCTCCGTCAGAAAATTGGCATCATGTTTGGCAACCCTGAAACCACCCCGGGCGGCATGGCGTTGAAATTCTATGCATCCATCCGCCTGGATACCCGCCGCATTCAATCCATCAAGGTTGGCGCAGAGGTGGTAGGCAACCGGGTGCGGGTGAAAGTGGTCAAAAACAAGGTGGCACCTCCCTTCCGCACTGCCGAATTTGACATCATGTACAACGAAGGGATATCCAAGGTTGGCGATATTATTGACCTGGCAGTTCAACTTGATATCATCAACAAGCGCGGCGCCTTCTTCTCCTACGGGGATGTCCGGCTGGGTCAGGGACGCGAGAATGCCAAGGAATTCCTGCGGCAAAACCCGGATATTGCCAATGAGATTGAATCTGCAGTCCGCCAGCAGGCGTTGAGCGGCGAGATGCCGCTTGCCTTCGGCAGCGGTGGAGCAGATGACTCGGAAGAAGAAGCATAAAACGGAGGCTGCCCTGCGCCGCTCATCCAGGCTGGTTGTGCTCCTGTCTGCGTTACTTCTGGTGTCCATCCTCAGCGGATGTACACTGATTCAACCTCACCGCAGCGCACCCGATGCCAGCGCCCCCCCCTTTATTCCGGTTACCCCCGCTCCACCCACCCCGGTATTGATCATCACGCCAACCGCGACCAATACAGTCTCTCCGGCGGAGTGCGTGGATGGACTGGCTTACCTGGCAGACCTGACCATTCCCGATGGCAGCCAGGTGCAGCCCGGATCCTCACTGGACAAGCGCTGGGAAGTACAGAACAGCGGCTCCTGCAACTGGAATGAGAATTACCGCCTGCAATTGATTGCCGGATCGGAACTGGGCGTATCCGCTGAACAGGCGCTTCCACCCACCCGGGCAGGGAACAATGTGGTCATCCGAATCATCTTCCAGGCTCCCACAGAGCCGGGGAATTATCGCAGTGCCTGGCAGGCATATAATCCTGGCGGAGAACCTTTTGGAGATCCAATCTTTATCGATTTCGCAGTGATCCGTTCGGAGACGCCCGCCCCCACCCCCAGCTTTTCTCCGTAAATAAAAACGGGGCTGATCTTCTGGATCAGCCCCGTTTTTTTTATTTTCCAACAGGAACGAGTCTAGGTCCCTTCCTCCCAGGAATTGAGGTAGGCAAGCTGTTCGGGGGTGAGCGTATCAATCAAAACACCCATTGCTGCCAGCTTGATGCGGGCAATTTCTGCATCAATATCCGCTGGAACGCTGTAGACGCGCTTTTCCAGCTGGCTGCCGTATTTGACCATGTATTCCGCCGAGAGCGCCTGGTTGGCAAAGGACATATCCATCACCGAGGCAGGGTGACCTTCCGCGGCTGCCAGGTTGATCAGGCGTCCCTCGCCCAGGATAAAGATTGCCCGACCATCGGGGAGATCATATTGTTCCACGAAGGGGCGCACAAGCTTCTTGCCAGTGGACATTTCTGCCAGCGCGGGGATGTTGATTTCCACGTTGAAGTGACCAGAGTTCGCCACAATCGCGCCATCCTTCATGACTTCAAAGTGATGGCGGTCAATCACGTTCAGGTCGCCAGTGACGGTGCAGAAAATGTCACCAATCTTCGCAGCATCCGCCATGGGCATCACCCGGTAGCCATCCATGACAGCTTCCAGCGCCTTCAGGGGATCAACCTCGGTGACGACCACGCTGGCGCCCAGGCCGCGCGCCCGGGATGCCAGACCGCGTCCGCACCAACCGTAGCCTGCCACCACAAAGACCTTGCCCGCCAGCAGGACATTGGTGGCGCGCACAATGCCATCCACCGTGGACTGCCCAGTACCATAGCGGTTATCAAAGAAATGCTTGGTCATGGCATCATTGACAGCAATCACAGGGAATAAAAGCGCTTTGTCTTCCGCCATGGCGCGCAGACGCACCACACCGGTGGTGGTTTCCTCCGTGCCGCCAATCACGCCGGGGAGCAGCTCGCGCCGGTCCTTGTGAAGCGTGCTGACGAGATCCGCACCATCGTCCATCGTCAGGTGCGGGCGGTTATCCAGCGCAGCATGGATATGCTTGTAGTAAGTGGCATTATCCTCACCCTTGACGGCATACACGGGGATCTCCATGAAGGAGACCAATGCTGCTGCCACATCATCCTGGGTGGAAAGCGGGTTGGATGCCGTCAACACCACCTCGGCGCCACCAAGCTGCAGTGTGCGCATCAGGTTGGCGGTTTCAGTGGTCACATGCAGGCATGCAGAAACGCGGATGCCCGCCAGGGGGCGCTCGCGTTCAAACCGTTCGTTGATGGATCGCAGGACGGGCATTTCCCGGGCTGCCCATTCAATGCGCCGGCGACCGCCTTCCGCCAGCTTGATATCTTTTACATCATAGTTTGCCATGGATTCTCCTTTTAACTGAATAGATGTGAATTATACCAATTCCTGGCTTTCCGGCAGAAAGACATCCAGTGCACCCTGGTCATCAAAGTGCTCACGATAACGGGCAACAAACTCTGCCGGGGTGTAGTTGTGAAGCTGTGTGCCGCGCTGCTCCAGGCAGTAGGTGGCTGCCAGGGAACCTATCTGCCCGATGGTCTGCCAATCCAACCCCAGCTGCAAGCCGCGCAGGAAACCACCGCGGAAGGCATCCCCCACCCCCGTTGGGTCGAGGATTTCCCGGGGCGGAACGACCGGGATGGAAAATTCCTGGCTGCCAACATACAGGCGGGCGCCCTTCTCTCCGCAGGTAACCACCAGGATGTCCACCTGCTCGCGAATTTGCCGGGCGGTGAGTCCGGTGTGCTTCTGGAGCAGTTCAAACTCGTATTCGTTTACAAAGAGGCTTTGCGCCCCTTCCACTCCCCGCCGCAGTTCTTCACTGGGAATCCGCACCACCTGCTGGCTGGGGTCATACAGGTACGACCAGCCCAAAGCCTGGCACTCTTCCACGTAACGGTTCATCGCACCGGGATCGTTCGGGGAAATCACCACCATAAAGGGCTTTTCCTTGACTTCATGAAGCGAAAGGGAGCCTGCATGGCGCATGGCGCCAGTATAAAAGCTGGCAATCTGGGCATTGGATTGATCGGTGTTGGCAAAGAACGAGGCAGTATATTCGCCGGGGATCACGCGGGCGAAGGATGTATCCACCCCCTTGCTTTCCAGCCAGGAGCGGTAGTCTTCGAAATCCTCACCCACCGTGCCAAACACCAGCGGTTTGTCCCCCAGCAGCGCCAGGGTGTAGGCAATATTGGGAGCCGTCCCCCCACGCTGCCGGACCATCGAATCCACCAAGAAGGACAGCGAAATGCAATCCAGCCGTTCCTTGAGGATATGATCCCGGAAATACCCCGGGAAGGTCATCAGATAATCATACGCAATGGAACCTGTGCAAACAATTTTCATACCAACTCTCGATTCTTGAACTGCTCCCGGGCGGTTACCCGGCGCGGGAGATTGAATTCGGGTCTTTGCCCAGCACCTGTGGCAGAGTATGCTTGAAAGGCTGCCGGGAAATTCCCCGTTCGGTCACAATTGCATCCACCAACCCATGGGGGGTGATGTCAAACGCCGGATTGCGTGCTTTCGCCCCGGCAGGAGCCACCGAATCGCCGGAGTACTGCAGGTTCAGCACTTCATCCGGGTCGCGTTCTTCGATGGGGATATGGGACCCATCCGGCAGGGACAGATCCACAGACGAGGATGGTGCCACACATACCACCGGGACGCCATTGGTATGGGCTGCCAGCGCCAGCATATAGGTGCCAATCTTGTTGGCAACATCGCCATTGGCTGCCACCCGGTCTGCGCCAAACATCACTTTCTGCACATCCCCCCGCTGGAGGAAGTACCCGGCAGCCCCGTCCGTAATAATTTCAAAGGGGATACCGTACTGGCTGAGTTCCCAGGCAGTCAGGCGGGCACCCTGCAGGCGCGGGCGTGTTTCATCCACCAGCACATGCACCCGCTTTCCCTGCTCAAACGCCAGGCGGATTGCCCCCAACGCTGTGCCCCAATCCACCACTGCCAACGCCCCCGTGTTGCAGTGATGAATGATGGTATCGCCATCTTCAATCAGGGAAGCACCATACTCCGCCATTTGATGATTGACGGCGACATCCTCCTCCGCCATACGGACGGCTTCCGCTTCCAGTCGATGACGGAGCTTGTCAGCTGTCAAACCGGGAGCCTCCAACACCGCCAACATACGGCTCAACGCCCACTGGAGATTTACCGCCGTGGGACGGGTTTTCCGGAGGGTATCTGCTGCTGTTTGCAGGTGGCTGCGCAAGATATCCGGGGAATCCGTTGGGCTGTTCCAACCAGCAATTGCCATCCCAAACGCGGCGGACACGCCAATTGCAGGAGCACCGCGCACAATCATCAACCGGATGGCATCCGCCACTTCAGCCAGGTGATGGCATTCAACAAATTCCAGGTGTGCAGGAAGAGCCCGCTGGTCAATCAACCGCAGGACCTTTTGTTTGGGATCCCAGGTAAGCGTTCGCATGTGTCCTTACGCTAAAAGACGCCCTGTTTCGCAGAGCGCCCGGAATTAAGCAGGGTTAGTTTAACACGCATATCCCAAATTGTCAAAAGATTGACTGGACATGTCAGATATTCCCCAGCGGGTTTTCCCGGGATGAGAGCAAGAGCAGCCCTGTTTGCGCTATAATTCTTCTATGGCGAAGACACAGACTCAATACGTATGTCAGGAATGCGGGCGAACCACTCCCGCACCCATGGGACGCTGCCCATCCTGCGGCAGTTACGGGACAATGGTGGAAGAGATTCTCAACCCGCCCGCCGCGCCCACCCCGCGCGGGCTCAGCAGCAAATCGCACCCCCAGAAACTCTCGGAAATCTCCGGCGACCCGGAGGAACGCTTGCCCCTGTCGATTGGCGAATTTGCCCGGGTGTTGGGCGGCGGCGTGGTGCCCGGTTCCATCATCCTGGTCGGCGGCGACCCGGGAATCGGCAAATCGACCCTGATGCTGCAGGTGGCAGTGGAAATGGCGGAAAGCGGTCGCCCGGTGTTGTATGTCTCGGGCGAAGAGTCGGAGAAGCAAATCCGCATGCGCGCCCTGCGCCTGCTGGTGGACGACCAGGGGAAAAGCCGCCCCGTACCGGAATCGCTTTACCTGGTGACGGAAACCAACCTGGAAACCATCCTTGAGCATGTTCACACCGTACATCCTTTCATTTTAATTGTGGATTCCATCCAAACCGTGTACCTGCCGGACATGAGTTCCTCCGCCGGTTCGGTGGGGCAGGTGCGGGAATGCTCGGCACGCCTGCGCGAGCTGGCAAAAAGCGGCAACGTTGCGGTGTTTGTCATTGGGCATGTCACCAAGGAGGGCGTGATTGCCGGTCCGCGGGTGCTGGAGCACATTGTGGATACCGTGCTCTACCTGGAAGGCGACCGGTTCCTCTCCTTTCGCCTGCTGCGATCTGTCAAGAATCGGTTCGGCGCCACCTCGGAGGTGGGCGTATTTGAAATGCGCGAGCACGGCATGATTGAGGTCGCCAACCCATCCGAAGCGTTCCTGGCGGAGCGGATGGTCAACGCCCCCGGGTCCGCCATTGCAGTCACAATGGAAGGCACCCGCCCCATCCTGGTGGAAGTGCAGGGCTTGACCAGCCCCACCAACCTGGGCAACCCGCGCCGCACCCCCAACGGGATTGATTTTAACCGCATGCTGCTGGTGGTGGCTGTCCTGACGCGCCGGCTGGGATTGCGGCTGGGTGAACAGGACGTATTCGTCAACATTGTTGGCGGACTGCGGGTGGAGGAACCAGCGGCAGACCTGGCAGTGGCAGCGGCAATTACTGCTTCCATGCGGGATGTTCCCATCCGGGCGGATGCCGTCCTGATTGGTGAAGTAGGGCTCTCCGGCGAATTGCGCTGGGTAGGGCAAATGCCCGCCCGCCTGCGCGAGGCAGCCAAGCTGGGTTTTAAAACCGCCATCATCCCCCGCCGGGTGCACCGCTCCGAACCACTGCCGGAAGGAATCCAGGTGCTGGAAGCGCGGTCCCTGCGCGAAGCCCTGAACATGGCAATCCTCTCCGACAAGGGAGCGCACACCAACGAACCATCCGCCTGACCGGCAGTTACAAGAAAGGAAGACAATCCCATGACAGGCAAATCCATCCTGAATATTCAACCGCTGCGCCGCATCCGCCAAAACCATGCCCTGGAGCACGCCACCCTGCAGGTACTTGCAGGCAAACATCCCAAATTGGTGCTGGCTGGGTATTCGGATGCGAGCGGTTTCTGGATCCTGGGGGATGTGGAAACCGGGGAACTGCTGAAAGCGGTTGAGGAAGCCCGGCAGCGGATGCTTGCGGGTGAGAAGGGACTGGCGGTTCACCCGCACTGCGGCACCAATTTTGCCCTATCCGGACTGGTGGCAGGCACCGCAGCCTGGGCAGCCATGCTGCCGCCCGCCCCACTGAAAAAGCGGGCGGACCGCTGGTCGCTGGTGGTGGTGCTGGTGACACTGGCATTCATCCTCACCGCCCCGCTGGGACCGATGGTGCAGGCGAACATCACCACCGAGGCAGACATGGGCGACCTGCAGGTGAAGGAGATTGTACGCTACCCGCGGCAGAACATGGTCACGCACCGGGTGCGAACCAAGGGCGGTTGACCGCAGTAAATTCTTGACGATTCCGGGAAAGGATGCTAAAATCCTAACACGTAAATTGCGGGCGTGGTTCAGTTGGTAGAATGTCTCCTTGCCAAGGAGAAGGTCGTGGGTTCGAGTCCCATCGCCCGCTCAAGAAACCCCCACCAGTGGGGGTTTCTCTTTTATCCAATGGCTATATGTGGAGGTTATCCAGAAAACTTTCCAAAAAGGCGGATTTCGTGAGTAGTTGTGAGTAGTTAATTTCTGCGCCGTTGGAAAGCCTTCTGTTCGTTCTCGATGGAGCGCGGTTCCACAAGGATCGGTGTAATCAATTCATCCAGTTTTTCTGCGGCTTCGGTTTGCATGTCCGGGATGAGATGGCCGTAGATATCCATCGTGGTGGACGGCTTGGAATGCCCCAGCCTTCGTGCCACGACGATGGGAGACACATTGTCATTCAACAATAGGGATGCACAGGTGTGCCGCAGGTCATGAAATCGGATGAGAGGCAGTCCAGCATCTTTCAGAATGGTTTTGAATTCCCTGAGAAGGTTTCTGGGGTGAATGGGCGTGCCTACTGAAGTTGTGAAGATTAAGCCGTGATCCTGCCATTGATCGTCAGCTTCCAATCTCTCAGTACATTGGCGTTCGTAATGCAGCCGAAGGACATGGATTGTTTGGCTACCCAATGAAATTGTCCGTCGGCCATGATGGGTTTTTGTCGGGGAAAAAGTGGTTCCCACACCTGGGCGACTGAGTTGACGTTCGATCCTCAGAGTCTTTTTAACCCAATCCAAGTCTGTCCATTTCAATCCCAACAGTTCCTTCTGTCGAGCCCCGGAGGTGATAGCCAGGTAGAAGAGCGCTTCCCAGCGATGACCCTGTATTGCAATCAGAAAGCGGCTGGCCTGACTTTCGTCCAGAAAGTTAATATCTACCGGCGGCAATGAGGGTTGGAGGGCAAATGCAACAGGATTGCGGGCAATGATCTCCATCCGAAGCGCATGCTGTAACGCACTGTGCAGAACTGTGTGGGTTTTCCGAACGGCATAAACGCTCACGTGGCGTTTCAGGAGTTGCCCGTACAGACTTTGAACCTGTTCGGTGCGTAATTCCCGGACCCGGACATTTCCAATAAAGGGGATTACATAATCCCGAATGATCTGGCTGTACTGAACGTGAGTCGCGTGTCGGATAGTGGTTTTCTTCACAAGCAGCCAATTGTCCAGATATTCCTCCAAAGTGAGATCTTTCATGGGAAACTTGGCAATTTCCGTACATTCCAGATTGATCTGCTGAAGCCAATCCTGAACTTCCTTGCGCGTTGGGGCGGAAAAGCTGATCCTTTTCCCATTGATGGTAACCTGAACTCTGAATGAACCACTTGGAAGCTTGCGGATGCTCCCCTCATGATTTCCGCGTCGATTTGTCATTCCTCCTCCTTTCGGTTCTGGGAGAAGAAAAGACAATTTCGTGATAATCCCGATTCGGTTTTTAAGGTGCAGGGTACAACCATCATTGTATCCGTTTTCTTTAATAACAAAGTGCGAATCGGGCAATGGATTTCAATCATAAGAATCTTGTCTGCCAATTTCCTCAATGGCTTGACTAAAAGAGTGAATTCCATGTTGTTTACTGCTCGATGTGGAATTCATTTCAATAAAAGTCAGGATATCCTGAAGTCTTACTCGGACAGCACTACGAATTCGAACCGAGGGCAATTCTCCAGTTTTAATTAGATCGTACAGAAAACTGCGTGAAATACCCAACAATGAAGCAACCTCTTGCGGTTTATATAACTGTAAAGGATCTAATTGGCATAATAAGGATTTTTTCTCAAACATAATAACCTTCCTCTCCGGAATCGTAGAAAAGTGGACAGTAGTCGGGGGTATAGTGTCTACGGTTTGGCAATATGGTTGAATCGTAGAAAAAAAAGAAGAAAATCATTGTCTACGTTGTCTCCTGTCGATGTTCCGAAAGCCGGTAGCGTTTTGTCTGTTTCCTCGTGTGGGAATCGACCTGCAATATCCCAACCTCGACCAGCTGATCGAGAATTTTTGATGTGTCGTGGGTAGAAAGGTCCCGGATATACCGCGCCACCTCCACCGCGGTTGGATTACCCAGCCTTCTGACAATGGCCACAACATCATCTTCCTGATCGCGTTCGAGGGAAGTTTTCCGAAAATTTAATTGCCCATAAAGCGCATGCAAGCCCTGGCGCCATTGTTCAGCGATCTGCTGAGCCCGCGCCCAATGGGAAATTTCCACGCGTTCAAATCCTGCCAAGCTGGCAAAAAGAATGGCGATACGGATCGCCTTGTCCGCAAAGCGGGCGTAATTTCCATCCAAGTCACCGTTCAAAAAACCCTGTGTGAGCCGTATGAGGGCGTCGTGATAATGGTAAAAAGCATCAAAAACGTTGGGAGTGATTTCCAGTCGGACCGGTTGAATTGGGGCTGCCAAAACTCGTTTGGCGGATTGACGGTGGTCCTTATCCGCAAGTTCCTGGATTTTAGAATCTGGCAAACCCAAGGATTGGTGCCAGTGCTGCAAGGGCACCAGAATGCTTGGCGGGATAATGCGTTCCCCTTGCGGGAACCGGTCAAAATTCGTCGGGTTCGCAGGTGGAGTAATCAAGGCGAAGCGAGCCAGGAATCCATCACCCCAGAGGGCAGATCCACGACGGGCAAAAGGGCGTAGGTCGTCGGGGGTCAGGTTACACAGCAAGGCGAGATATGGCTGGCGAATGATGTCATGTCCCCGCCCAATAGTCGCGTAACGGTAGTCAGATGGGTTGTCGTCCAATCTCCGCAAAATTGATCGGAAATCTGCCATGAAACCGTTTTCCGCCATCATGGAGCGAATTTGCTGCCCAAATTCTTCATAAAACCAGCCACGTTGGCCAGGCATGGTTGCTCGTAATATCTCCCGAGCTCGCGCCTCTTCATCCAGGGAATCAAAGCCAATCAACGAGCTATCAGCCAAGTCTGATAAGAATTTCTGGGGGGTCGCGAGATCAGACGCCAGGAGCCATGACAGACCGGCGTGACGGATAGTCTCAGTGGCAATTTCTGTTGCGGTTGACTTTGTAAACATGGACGTGCGGGCAATGAGCGCCAAATACAGATTCGTAAATCGTTGGCGACCCAAATAGGCATAAACCCGGCGAGCCGCGATCGTTGACAAAATCCAGAGACCCGCGGCAGTATGAAAACCGTCATACGCTCGCGGCGCCCACATCCGACTGAAGGATTCATACTCATCCAGCCAGGGCGAGGCATCTGCACCAGCTTCCCAGGGAAAGCCAACCCCGGACGGTAAAGGGGGGACATCACTAGAAGGGATTGAAGAAAAATCAGCAACCACAAATCACCTCAGTTCCTGGGGATCACCCCGATAACAAAAACGGGCATGTGATTTAACATGCCCACATGATAATTACCGGATTTACCGGTTGCAATTTACTTCTTTACCGAATCGCGATTTACCGAATAGGTTTTTTACGGTATGGGACTAACTCTTCGCCATAAGTTTTCCTCAGACTCACTATTCTGTTATATACCGTTTGAGTTGCATATCCAACACGATACGCGATATCTTCAACGAGGTAACCCTTATAATACAGTTCTAGTATTTTCCTATCATGTCCATGATTCGCGATCAAGGTCCATGGCGTAGTAGATAAGCCTTTAATGCCATCTGATACTTTAAGTATTGAGCGAAAAGAATTACCAAGTCCCCCCCAGATCGTTATGAATTTCGGATGGCTACAATATAGTCGGATTACTGTAGGGGTATCGTGATAGAAATACATGGGCACAATTTCTATGTGCCCATAATCCACATCTGGTGTTCCCCAAGGCATTGACTCCAAGAATCTTATAATCCGATACTCTTTTCCCTCCCTTTTTTGATGCTCCACTTCAATCACAACATTGGGATATATCGTAGTGAGCTTGTTGTGAAAATCTTGTATTACCTGCAAAATCTCTTGAAACGAGGCGTCAAAGCTTTGATCAAAAACGATTATTTCGGTTTCCATCGGTAACTTCCGTTCTTCTAAATCCAGAAATGGTGGTACAAATTTGAAACCTAGATATTCTTCTCAAATAAGACTCAACTGGACACAGTACCTTCCAAATCCTACAATCCAAGAATAATGATCTTAATAATTATGCAGTTAACTATTAATTTTCCAGCAGGATCGGGCGTCCATTTCACAATATCTGTGTTTATGTAGCCCTAGTATGCCGGGCTTGAAGATGTCGTTGTGCCAATTGTGTGGGATTTTGTGGAAAAGGATACAGTATTATGATACAACAAATCCCCAGATTCCATTTCAAATTTCGTTCAGCTTCCGTTGAAATGTTAAACTCTTCATGGTTTGCACCCGGTGCAAAGCATCCCTGCCGGGGTGACAGGGATGCCTTGCGTTTTTGTGCCGGGAAGAGGGGTTACCCGTTTTCCAATGCCGAGATAATCTCTGCGGCGGTGTTGCGAATCCGCTCCAGGTGTTCATAGAGCATGTCCTTCGTGGCACCATGCAGCAGGATGTAGTTCGGGCTTGCCAGTCCTTCCAGCCCAAAGTGGCGGGCAACTACATAGGCAACACTCTCTGCTTCCAGTTCCCGCACCTCCCGTTCCACCGGCACCGCCAACACCTGGTGGTGGAGCAGTTCGTGGGCAATCTCATGGATCAGGGTCTTGGTGCCTGCCCCCGGGTCCAGAAGGATCCTCCCGCCTGTGCTCAATCCCTGGATGTCCCGCCCCAGCGGTTCCACCTCCACCAGGATGCCCCGGCTGGCGGCAAAGTGTAGCAGGCGTTCCTGTAATTCGGCGTTCTTCCGGGGACTCTTCCAGTCCGGCGGGGCAGGCAATGGCTCCCCTTCGGTCTGGCTGATGTCAAACACATAGACAATCTTGAAGCCCACCAGGTGCTCCCGCTCCAGTCCATCCTCGGCGGTGAAGGTGGAAATCAGCGGTGCCAGGATGGGGATGCCGCGTTCGCCCTTGCGTACCGAGCGTCCCAGGGTGCGCCATTTCTTGAAGCCCGCCACCTGGGTGGCGTCCGGACGGGTCATCAGGATCTGGAAGACGTTGTAGGTGCTGTATTGGTGGAATTTTGCACAGGTCTCCAGGTAGCGGATCATCTCCAGGCTGGCACGGGCGGTGTCCATGGCATTTGCCAGGCTCTGGATGTGGCTGGTAATCCTCTGCTTCAGGTCAACAGAGGTGAGGGGGATTTGTGTTTCCATGGCTTTTCTCCTTTCAGGATTTCGTAGGTTCAGACATAGGGTCCAAAGGGCAGGTCGCCGTTCTGCAGCATTGCGGCGATCCTTTTGGCGGTCTGGATGGCGGTGGCGTTGCGCGGGTCGGTGTGTTCCTGCTCCGCCAGCCCCGCAATCAGCCCGAGGGCAAAGCAGATCACCAGCCGCTGCAGGGTGCGGTGGGTGCTGCGCAGTTCCAGACCGATCTCCCTGCCCTCCCGGTAGCCCTTGCCCCCCAGGTTGAGGTATTCGTCCAGCAGAGCGGCGAAGTTCTGCGCAGTGAGTGAGCGGGCAACCAGGTAGATGGAGATGGTCTCCACTCCTGTTGTGCTCTCCCAGGGTTTCAAATGGATGGTGGTTTTGTCAGTCATGATTGGCTCCTTTCTTGCTCAGAATCCCAGGCCGCGCTCCCGGAAGGAGACGAAGCGGTCCCGGGTGATGATCAGGTGGTCGAGGACGTCGATGTCCAGCAGCTTGCCTGCTTCAACAATCGCCCGGGTGACATGGACATCCTCCGGGCTGGGGCTGGTATCCCCGCTGGGGTGGTTGTGGGCAATGAGGATCCCGGCGGCGTTGTCAATCAGGGCGGCCCGGAAGACTTCCCCCACCCGCACCTGCGAGGAGTTGACACTGCCCTGGTAGAGCTTGACCAGGTGCAAGAGCTGGTTGCGGGTATCGAGGTTCAGCACCCACAGTTCTTCGTGATCCAGGTTGCCCAGGAAGCAGGTCAGGATGGCATAGGCTTCCTGCGGGGATTGGATCCGGGGACGCTGGGCAGGATGTGCCCGGAGCCGGGCATTCAGTTCGTCGTGCAGCTGCCGCAGGCGCGCCAGGGTCTCCGCCACCTGGTGGCGCTCCCTGGTTGTGCCCGGGGCGGGAAAGCCGGTCAGGACCAGCTGCACCAGTTCGTCCGGTACATGGGGATATTCGCGGGTTTGCATGGCATTCTCCTTGTGGATAAAAAAACGGGCGGCCTGCCGGTGACAGGTCGCCCGTCTGGATCGGGGTGGTGGATATCAGGCATACCGCGCAGCCAGGCGGTTGAGCTGCGCCTGGACGATGATCTGAGCGGCAATCAGGTGTTTGCAGTGGTAGCCGTTGGCATAGTCCGGGCATTCGCAGGTCATGGCGTCCAGGTCCACCCGGTAGTGGTAGGGTGGGATGGATGGATGGGAGCTGCGCACCCGGAACCGGTCGGCACGCCAGGGGGTGTCGGGGTCATCCAGCGGGGTGACTGCTCCCTCCAGCGCCAGTGCCAGGCCGCGCTCCAGCCGTCCGTTCAGGAAATACCGCTCCCCGGCGGGCATGTCCACCAGGAGTTCCCGGGCAGCCCGTTCCAGCATGGCAGGGGTCAACAGGATTATCTTCATGAGATGTTCTCCTTTCGGGCAAATGGAACCGGGGACCGGTCTGCCCGATCCCCGGTTGCACGGGTGAAAATAACTGTTTTTTGGGCACTTTTGGAGGTTTGGTGGTTGCGTTTGCACGGCGTGCAAACTCACTTCCCCCGGCACCAGCCGCCATCCACCTTGTGTGAGTACCAGACCCGCCCGTCTTTCTCCCAGCGGCGCATCTCGCAGTGGTGAAGCGGGCACCAGGCAGGGTTGCCGGTTTTGCCATTTCCGCCGTTTCCGCCATTTGTGCCATTGGAATCCGGTGGGTTGACGGGTTCCTCAGGCGGGGTTTCTTTCCTGGTGGAGGGCAGGCGGTAGCAGTAGGGCAGGCAGCCATTCTTGAGCAGGCAGGCGATGGCACTGGCTGCCCGTTCCAGCAGTTCCGAGCCGCTTTCCCCCCGCAGGGTGATCTGGCATTCAAAGCCATTCGGGTCAATGTAGCGGGTGTTCCAGGATGCCGGGGCTTCGTCGAAGCTGGCAAGTCCGTTTTTGTTGGTTTCCTTCTGGGTTTTGGCGATCATTTCAGGCTCCTTTCAAACAGGTAGGTCAGCTTTCCGTTGACAGGAAGTCAAACGGTTCGTCCCGGTCCAGGTTGGCACCGCAGTCGTCGCAGTACAGGGCGATATCGTCCCAGACTTCTCCGGCAGCCAGGTGCATCCCGCCGTGGATCGAGGTGTGGGTGTGCGGACACTGGACCGATTTGAGCAGTGTCAGGAAGTCCGCCAGGCTGATCCAGCGGGGGGCGCTGCCGGTTCCCTGGCAGACCGGGCAGGGAAGGTGACGGATGTACTTCTCCCCTTTGTCATTGGTGTCCTCTGCGATGGGGAGGTAGGCTTTGCCTTCGCAATGGGGACAGCGGTCGAGGATTTGAATTTTGATCATTTGCTTTTCCTTTCCGGCGTTTTGCCTTAAATCAAAAAAGCCCGCCCCAATTACGGGACGGGCATGGATGGCTGCCGTGCAAGACTCCCTGGCGGCTGGCTGCACGGAAACCAGCTGCCGGTTGCCCACCTCCGGGGTGGGGATTCAATTCTCTGCATCCCCCGTGTTCACTTTGAGGTTGCGCAATCCTCCATCATTACCCTGTGAAAATAACGCCGGGGAAAATTGGGGTACAGGAAAATGCTCAATGGTTGTCTGGACAATTACTGCGGGTGTGATACAATGCCGTTATGAATGAGATCACCAAGTCAACCCGCAAGGATGCCGTGACCCGGGTTTTGCACCATGTGCAGACCGGAAAAAGCATTTCGGCTGCCTGCCGGGAGGTGGGGATCCCCCGCAGTACATATTACGCATTCCTGGAAGAGAACCCGGATGTGCTGGCAGAATTTCAGGCGGCAGTCAAGGCAGCAGTCCGGATGCGGCTGGCCATCCTTCTCGCAAACGATACGGAAATTCTGACGCGGATCATTGAAGATGCACGGGCAGACAGCACCAGTCCCCGCGACCGGCTGGCGATTTACATCGCCCTGCAAAAGATGGTCGCTGACGGGGTGGAGGCACTCCAGCTGGAAGACCAGCACAGGCAGATTGCTGCCGACTTCCTGAGGCAGGGGATCCACCAGTCACCAGCGGTCTCCCGGCTATCTGCCATGGATCACAGGGAGGGTGCCCGGGAGAATGCGTAATCCTGGACATTCCTGAACAGTTTTTGGGGAGATATGCCTGCTTTTTCCGGAGAATGGATTTACACGGGGGTATAACGTCCCTCACTCACGCCTTCTGGTGGGGGGATTGCCCAATTCCACGGATGGAATTAAATCACCGATCCGCTTGCACCTGGTGCAAGCTAATTTTAATCATCCATGAACTTCTAGCCAGCACTCACTTTAGTGGATTGCATATACAAATCATAAAAGATCCTGACCCAGGTGCGGTATTCCTGTTCTTTGGGTTCTGTGTGAAACAGCACCGGACTGCCAAGGATGATTCGTTTTACCCGTGGACGCGTAATCGCAACATTCAACCGATTGGGTTGAAAATAAAACGATGCTCGTTTTGCCGCATGCCCCGGATCACTGGTGGTGAGTGAAACAATGATGATCTCCCGTTCCTGCCCCTGAATGCGCTCGACGGTATCCACAACGATCTCGTCAATCTCAGGGATTTGTCCTTTCAGTTGTTTCTGAAGTTCCTGGCGAATCAAACGCCCTTGTGCGCGATACGGGGCAACCACTGCGATTTCTTTCGGTGGTACACCACAGGCAATCGCTTCTGCCACCAATCCCGCCGCAAGACTTGCTTCCTCAGGGGAGCGCATCCCCCGATTGGCGTGATTCACTTCAACAAACACGTCCGGCTGATCCGGATCCAAAATGGAAGCGTACTGCCTTGGTTTTTGTTTGAGTTTCAGACGATGGTCTGCAACATCAGGATGGCATTTCAATCTGGCATTGTAAAATTGATGACTCGGAAAGCGGTTAATCCTTTCATTCATCCGGTAAGTAATATCCAGCATCGTACCAGGAGAATGGGGGAATAATGTCTCAAAGATCGATTTGGACACCCATTCTTCGGAATGCTCCGCAGTAATCACTGGTGCCATCTGCATGTGATCTCCAATAAAGATGGCTTTGCTGGCAGCGTTGATTCCAATCAGGGCGAGCGGCAGGGTCATCTGTCCGGCTTCGTCAAAGATAACCGTATCGAATACCATTTCCTGTAAGCGTTTGGTGCGCAAGGCAAAACAGGTTGCCCCAAGAACGACCCCATGACTTTCGAGTGTATACGGAGAGTCGGAAAGGTATTCGAAGTTTTCTACAACCACAGGATTGGATTCCAGCCCTTCTGCGTTATGCTGTTGCCCGATCTTTGCCAGTTGGCGATAATGCGTGGTTTTTGCGATCTTTAAAAGAGCAATATTGATTGCCCGGTGGGTAAATGCTGTGATCAGGACCCGCTGACCTTCACTGGCTAGTTTTGTTGCCAAATGGGCGAGCACCCAAGTTTTTCCTGTACCCGGAGGACCTTGAATCAGGTAGTAGTTATTGGCAGCATAGGCTTTGGCAAATGCTTCTGCCTGGCTGGGATTAAAGCCTATTTTCTCAATGTCCCGCAAAGCACGCTCGAACCGTGAACTATCGATAATCGGCTGGAACTTTCCGGTCAATAATTTCCAGAAATATTGCTGCTGGTTGGGTTGGGCATTGATACTGTCCAACATTCCCAGCTGTATTTCGCGAACATCTACAATATCCCTATCCAGCACCCAACGGCTACCAAGCGGGACATCCTGGATACTACTCTGATATCCCGCTTTGACAACCATCTCATTCTCTCGTTCCCGAATGATTTCACATGGGATGAAGTTATTTTGGGGATCGCCCTGGTTCAACCGAACCGCATCACCAATTCGAAATTTGGAGAGATTTTCTGTCCAGCGCAATACTGCGTAGTTTTGCTCTTTTCGAGTAACAACCAGATTCTCAATACACTCCCCTTCGGCAATGCGCGTGCCAATCGGTTGAGACCACAATTCGATGATTTCTTTGTTTTGTGTGGTCTGTTCGCGGTTTACAAATTCCTTCAGGTGAGAAATATAGCTACCAAGTTCGATCGACGAAGTCATCAGCGCTCCTTAGGCAAGGTTATTCTTGTGTATAAGCAGAAAATTATTGGGTTCCATGCCAATAGACCGACTTGGCTTGCCTTGTTATCACTTTTCTTAGTTATTGATTTATAGGCATATGTACCAAGTGCTTATTGACAAAAAAACTGCCTTATATCAAGTTCCCACACATTTTGCCCAAGTATCATAAATGACAATCGAAGCTGTATTAATCTCATCAAAAGTCGAATATCGCCCAAGACTAACACGAATTACCCGGTGGGCATCTTGACGAGAAATCCCCATTGCTTGCAATACGTGTGAGGGTTCAATTGCTCCTGACGTACAAGCAGATCCTGTGCCAAGCATAAGGTTGGGCATGTTCAGCAACATGACATCAGCATCCACATCCGGAAAAAACAAGCTACTTGTGTTGGGTAACCTTAAAACATTTTTTCCGTTTATTCTTAGTCCTGCAATTTTCTTTTCTAAACATTCCTCAAGAAAATTCCTTAACCGATTTATCTCTATTCCCTCCTCAACTAAGACATTCTCAGCGAGTTCGCAAGCCATCCCTAAACCAACAATTCCTGGCACATTTAAAGTTCCCGGTCGGATGCCTTTTTCTTGTCCACCGCCATATGTTAACGGCATAATCCTGGAACCTTGAATTGCGCGATTGATATAGAGAGCGCCAATCCCTTTTGGTCCATAAAATTTATGGGCACTGATGGATAAAAGATCTACATCTAGGTCACTCACATCGACGGATATTTTTCCAACCGCTTGCGCAGCATCCGTATGAAGCCATGCACCATGTTCATGGGCGAACTCTGCAATTTGTTTTATGGGTTGTAATACCCCGGTCTCATTGTTAGCCAGCTGTATTGAAACAAGAAGTGTTTTTTCATCGATTACCTCCCTGGCTGCATCTAATACAACAACACCATGCTCATCCACAGGAAGATACACAACATCAAAGCCTCTTTCATGCAACCAGTTACATGGTTCAAGAATTGCTTTGTGCTCAATTAGGCTTGTTACAATTCGATTCCTCTTACCTAAACTTTCTGCCCTGGCAACGCCCAATATGGACAGATTATCGCTTTCTGTTGCCCCGCTTGTAAAAAATATCTCCCCAGCAGACGCATTGATTAGGGAGGCTACTTTTTCCCGGGCAGTGTTTACAGCTTTAGCAGTTGTTCGCCCCTGTTGGTGATATCCATTTGATGGATTACCATAGATTTCCGAGAAATATGGCAACATCACATCAACTACCCGAGGATCACAACGGGTTGTAGCGTTATTGTCTAGGTAGATACTTTTTTCCATAAGTATTAGTCAGGTAAAATCGTATACTGTATCTCGTTTTCATATTGACGATATTCGGCATCCAATGTCTGCATTTGATCCCAAATAATTTGCCGTAATTCACGTGCCACGCGAACGCAATAGTGGTTAAATTCGTAATCGGATACAATTCCATGTGGAAACAAGATTTTCATCATGCCACTCGATATAGCCACTAAAGAATCCTGATTGCGTTTATAGGGGCGTAATGATTGGAGTTGAATCTTTCTTGTACAAAATTGATCATGAGAAAGATCATCTCTGAGGGCAAGAAGCGCATTTCCAAAAAAATCGGATTTCAATCCAATACTCGTAGCAAAGCTATTTGGACTTAATTTACTAATTTTCCATCCTGGTATCATACCTCGGATACGATCGAGAAATGCAGTTTCTTGTAAAAATTCGGGCAACTCCCTAACAAGGAGGAGGCTTACCGGGGATTGCTGACTATCCAATGTGATGTTTGCAAGCAACACTAAACCGCAGTCGCTGGCTGTTTCATGTAAACCCCCACGCGTCAATCGACCATTCGCCAAATAACCCTTAAGACCACCCACAATTTCTTCTGGTTTTTCAAACTTGAGCGTTTGAACCTCATCCAACACAACAACAGAATAACGAGCCAACAAACCCCACTGACCAGACGCATTGTTAACGAATAAAACCGCAGGAGAAACATTGCCGCCACTGATTAACCGCACATCTGGACTAATATTTTCATAAATATAACTCTTGCCCGTACCCTTCGGCGCAAGTTCAATTAAGTGCATATTTTTTTGCACTAATGGAAGCAAGCGACAAAGAATCCATACTTGCTCTTCCTCAGAAAATGCGGATGGGTTGTAACCCATTGAAAGCATCATCAAGGATAACCATTCTGATACAGTGAATTCTTTCCGGGCTTCTTTATATAATTCAAGATTCACAGTTGCTTGCATGGGTTTAAAGCTGGTAATGGCTACACCAGCCCCCGTATTTACCAATTCAACCACTCCCCACATTCCCTGATTAAGTAAATCGGGATAATCATTTACAAGCCCATCAGGAATAAACGCGTCATGAATCCGCAATAAATTCATCTTAGCAACGCGTTCGCTCTTATTTCTACTTAATTCCACTTCTACATTTACAGGTGTCAGTAGCTTAAGAACCTCGCCATCTACCAAGCGGCTGCGAACCATATTTGCATCGCCTGGAGCCGGAATATACTTTGATGCCCAGGCTTGCACTTTGTCTGCTTCTTCCGCGGTAAGGGGACCTCTGCCTGGGACGATACTATCCAGAATCCACTCACCCACATAGGCGGGAACCCCTCGGCGCTGAAGTTGTGATGCGGGTAATCGGCGTTTATCTATTGCTAAATTTCCAAAAGCCTGGATTACCTTATCTTCCAATTGCTTAATTCGCTGGTCTTGCATGTATTGTTGGGTCGATTCATCAAGATCGCTCATTCTAGACCTGCCAAGATATCGGGAGTTTCTGTTGAATACATCTCTTTCACCTGTAAGTCTACCTGACATTCGTAATGGAATCGAAGATCTTCTGATACCTTAAGCGCTTGCAACCTGCCAACCAGTAGTGGTTTTTGCTTTAAGGTTGGCCACCAATTCACCGGAATTTCAACGGAAATTTTATCTAACGCCCCAATTTCCTGGTTAATATTGACAATGCCCAGAGTTTGGTCAGCTGCCAATATTTCAAGTATTTCCACACGAAGCGGCAAAGAACTGGAATTAATCACTTCTAATTCAAGTATCCCACGAACAGCTGATTGTCCAGCGCCACGCACGATGGCATCTAGTTTTGGGCGAACGATATGCCGAACATATTCTTGCCAGGGGATTACTACTTCTTCTGGATATAAACCCCCATGAGAATAAGCCTCGTTGCCAGATTTTCCATCAGAGGTCAAGAAGGTTGATTCATCAAGCGGCATAACAACTTCGCTTGGAATTCCAAAGCGCTCTGCATGTAAATACACCAGATTCCCTTGAATAACATACCCGCTTTCTGGATATTGAATTGAAGTTTTACCCCATGCAGCGCGACCATGAGTGATCATACCCTCTGGAAGGGGGATATTGCGGGCAGATATTGTTAACAAACGACCATGATCTGAAGTAATAATTATTTTTAGTGGTAATCCTGGATTTACTCCAGAAACTACGTCCTCCAATTTTGAGACAATATTATCAAGCTGACCTTCAACATTGCGGCGGGTAATTGATTGATCGGCAATTTGATGATAAGTTTTATCTGGCTCATCACTACTCCAAACAAATATCTGACCAGGTTGAGCTGCGTTTAATTGATCTGCTGGTGAACGCCTGGCTGAAAATTCCTGCCCAATTATTGCGGCTGTTTTGGTTAAGTGTGGAGCAACCCCAGTCTTTAACGGTGGCTTGCAATATTCCGTGACCGTTGGCAATGGAGCAAATGCGCTACCAAATGTTTGGCATTGCAAACCCGGAATTCGTTCTCGAATTCGGTTACCAAGCTCACGAGCATCAATTAAGTTCAGACCATCTAAAATGAATATTAAAGTCACCTCATCGCCAGGGCTACATGCCAATGAGCTGATTTTTTTAAAGCCAAGCTGCTGATGTGATTCGCCACCTAATAACATCCTCGGGTAACTATTTAAATACCACCGTGCAAATTGATTTGCCAGGTCGGCAATAACCTGACCCGATTTTTCGTCTCCGACTTGAATCTGCCATTCTCGATAGGGTAAATACTCTTGTATAACCCATGCAAGAACTTGATTGCCATCCTCCGGGAAGTTTGTGGGCACTTTTGCAGGGACCAGACGGCGCAGTTTTTCCTTTGTCGAAGCATCTAGATGCGGAAGCATGCTTTCAACCAATGACGAGGTTAATAGTGTGGGATGTAAAAGGTAGTATTGAGCAGCCTCATTTGCAGCAAGACGGAGTAATGTGTAAGGCAGGAGCCGCTCTCGCAGTCTGGCAAATAAGTTTCCTTCAGTCCGGATCATCTCTTGATGCCATGCTTCCTTGGCACGATCTACCAGAGCCCGCGGTAAAGGTTTGGGGAAAGTGCCTAGATACTGCCAATTATTGTTAAGCATAATGCCCAACCAGGAATCAAGAATTTTGATCGCCTCAGTCGGATTGGAAGCTAACTCATAAGGCAAACGAACAGCACCAGGGCTATTCTGCTCCCAAACATCTGCCTGCTGTTTAATGAGGGGCTGGATAAGTTCTACAGGTTGAGTATTCCACATCCACAGTAAAAATTCGGCGAAATGCTCCAGCGAGGGTTGTGCAGACCATAGTGGACCAGGAAAGATTCGCTGCAGCACATCTAATAACGCCATTTCATCGAGGGAACCACCCAGCTTCGTCTCATACTGCTTCCAGATTTCTAAAGCCTGTGGTTTGCTCAGTTGTGGACAAATTCGAATCAGAAGATCAACCGGTGAAGTCACAAATTCAACACCGAAACCTCGACCATCATAATAGCGTTTAGCCCAATCACAGAGATATTTCCCTCTGATTAGCAGCATTGCATTCAAATCAGCAGCATGCCGCATAAAATCCATCTCTGTTAAGATTTCAATGAATCCTGTAGGTAGAACAGCACATTCCTCTGGGTCTAGTTTAATCACCGGCATCTCAGTTTTCTTTCTTTTCATAGATACATCTTAGACGATTGAAACATTCTTTCCGAAGTTCGGGATTTTTGATGCTCGTAAAGCGTTCGACAACATGACTGACGATATCTTCATCAATCCGGGTTTGAACGCGTTCCCTTAGGTCATTCCAGCCTGCGCACAGGTCATCAGGCAAAAATGGCGGCTGCACCTCCAGCCGCGAAATTAAGCGCGTTGGGGTTTCACGGTTCGTTCTGAAATCGGTCTCCAGTTGTTGGAATACCAATCGACTCTGCTCTTGACTATCTTTACGACGCTTTGCTAAATGGTTGATACCTTGATTAATCAAAGGTTTTAATAAATCACCAAGCACTTCCTGGTATTGAATGGTAAGATCACCCAATTGTTGTTCCAGCCTTTCAAGAGCGGCTGGCGTTTCAGCAGGAGCATTGATAATCTTGTCAATATCTCCAAGTATGTCCTCAAGGGCTTGATATACTGGCTCCAGCTTGCGCAGCTCAATTACCAGAGGTGTATCATCTGCCTGAAATTGCAGCGAAGCAAAACGACGCTGCCATAATGTAAGTTCATTACGATTGGTGACGTTAGCGATATCAATTATCACCTGCCGTATTGCATTCTCAATTTCGGTGATGCGGGTTTCAATTTTCAGGAGTTTTTCATCCCGGATCGTCATGATCTGCGGTGAGGCATCCGTAATGGATAAAAGATCTTGACGATACCCATAAAGCAATTCCAGACGGGCTCTGGGATCCATATCAGCAATTCGTTTTCGCAGGAGCTCCTCCTGCGCCCGGCGCTCAAGCATTCCGACAGCTATTTCAAGTCCTTGCAAGGCAGCTCCCACTTGATTTGCCAACATCGTCCGACCTTGCGTCTTTAAATATCTACGAGCATGTTCCAATTGCTGTTTCAGAAGACTGTATTCTCTCGGGTCATCTAGCCTTTCAGCATCTTGGCAAAGTTGATTGACCCGATCCTGCAAACAATTATCCAACCGGCTCATCAGCTCTGTTCGTCCGACACCTGCCGGTGTAACAACCGTACAGACAGGTAAGTCACGAATTTCTTGCTCCAACTGGATCAGGATTTGAAGGTCATGGGTTGTTGAAATTAATTTACTAATTCGGTTGACTTCTTGATCATGCTTCTTAGCACGTTCAATTTCCCGGGATAACATTTCAGCTGTAGATGCTGCCTGGTTCCGAAAATTCTCGTCATTTCGGTCATCCCCGGAAAAATTCTCTAAAACCGGTTTCACCTGAAGGGCATCTGCGATCGATAAGCCGCCTTGGTCAATACGCTTCAAGGTATCTCGAACTTCACGTTCAACTAAGCTGGGGTCTTGACGGCTTATAACAACTTTTGAAGAGGCACAAATCCGATTGATGAATTCTTTCGGTCCAATCTTTTCTTCAGCCAGCATTTCACTCAGTTCACCTGCCTGACAACGACGGCCATTAATGCTAATCCGTAAATCCTGAGCATTAAATCCAAACCAGGCACAGAATATGAGCACAAGGGTGTTGTAATCATACCCATATGGAGGATTAAGCAATGGTAACAGAACACCGCTTACCGATGTCTCGCCTCTCGCGGGGGTGAACTTCTGATTCAGATAATTCCAAACCGCATTAATGCGGGGATTGGTAGGAACCTGAATCCTTTTTGTGCCGGGATTCAAGATTCCCCACCTGGTTGTTAAATATTTGTCAACAATTGCGGCTGCAACCGGTGTCGCATTCAGTGCAGTGGCGTTATTGCTGATTTGATTACCCAGCAGAGTAACACCAACTGTTTTAACCGGCCCTCTTAGGGTAGTAGAAGAAAGTTTGTATTGGGTAAAAAATTCGGGCACATTCTGCAAGTAAGCCCTTTGATAGCAAAGTGCAAGAGCCGTAGGTGCATTAAGGACAGATTGTCCTGCCAGAGCATCTCGATAGATCGGATTAGTCAGGTAGGCGACAACTGGACGAAGTTGGGTTATGGAGTTCACCGAATAGCTGATGCTATCGAGAATACGGGCAATGTTCGCTTTTACACTGGCAACATCCTGATCGTACATTTGATTATAGGTTTGTTTTTGATCAATTGTAAATCGCTGCAATGCTTTCAAACGCTTTAAAGAGTCCAATAGATCGGGTGTGGCATCGCGAGGCAAAATAACCAGAATTGGAACTGTATTCGTTTCTCCCAAAGCTTCTCTCAGGATGGCCTGAACATTCTTGGAAAGGTTTTGATGTTCTTGCTGCGTCTCAGCCAACAACCAGAACGTTACACCCCGTACCCCTTCAACAACACCAGAAAAGTCGATACGGTACTCCAATAACTTTGAGCGCACCAGGCTGGCATTAAAATCACGCCCCAACATCAGGTAGCTGTCCGCAGACCAATCCTCGGCATGCCCCCAAGGAATAACCGGGGGCACGTTGCGTATATTGAAATTTGTCAATTTTTGGATATCATCTTCAGTGAGAACGATATCTTTCAGGTGAGTTTGCAGCACACGTTCATAATCACTAACATCCAATCCCCCCGCCCAGAATGAATAGCGGCGGCTGGTTGGGTCTTGCCGAATGGTGTGTTCATCAACCATGATCTTTAGAACAGCTCTGGTTCTCGCTTCATCTAAACCAGCCATGGTTGCAAGCTGGGAAACTTGGTCGCTGGCACCACCGCGCAATTCTGCAACCTCATGCAACAAGAGGGCTTTTAGGATACTATGGTAACTTTCTTTTCCGGGCTCATTGCCCACTTTCCTACGGGCTGCATCATACATCCGGTACCGCTCTCCCGAAAGCTGGGATCCGAAGAAATCCACCAATTCTATTGGTAACACCCAGTTCGGATGCCCATCCTTGACAGGTTCTTCGTTCAGCAAGCGCTGACGTTGATCCATTACAAATTCCAGTACGGTACGCGGGTCCTGGCCACCCTGGGCTGCATCCAGCTTGATATTGCACAATAATGCGGTTGTCATGGGATGCAAGGGGAAGCAGCCCTTTGCAACTTTCTCCCGGAAGTCTTCATATTCCCAACCGACAATTTGTTTATACCGTCTCTGGTAGGCATCGAATGTTACATCGCAAGCCTGAGAAAAAAAACCGGCAGCAGGTTTCAATTCGTTCCACAATTGAGGTGTTTGATTCAAGTATGCATCAATCACACTTTCCATCAGTGAATAAAGAAATATTTTCTGCGGTAAGCGGCTTAATTCACGAATAACGGATTCGCGAACCATTCCAGCTGGCATGAGGGACTGAACATAGGTTATTGGATCATGCTGGGAAAAAGCCACCACAACCACTTTTTGCCGCTGGTCATCCACACCGTTCATCAGGTCTTGTAATTCATTGGCAGATTTTTGAGAAACATAGTTTTGCAGATAAAGGCTGAATTCATCAAACAGAATCAGGATTCCGCTAAAGGCTTTACCCGGACCACACAGCTCTTTGGCAGCCCAGTTGATAATTTCCTTCAGGCTGACTTCAGCGCCAAAGTTTGGTCTAATTCCATAAGCGGCAAAGATAACACCCACACACCTATCATAAACATCCAACCTGCGGGCTTGGACAGCTTCAATCAAATCATCCACAGTTTGCCGGTACTGCTTGAGATAGGCATTGGCTTTTTGCAGGTGTTCACCCTGCAGCCGGCGGAGCTGCTCTTCGGCTTCTGTGAACCAGAAGGGCGGGGTTTGATTTCTAAGAGTTGGTTCACCTTGCATTGCTTCTTCAAGCGCGCGAACGAACTGGCTGCGCAGGCTGCCAGCCATATCTCCCCGCAAGCGCAGCACCATATGACGAGGACGATTGCGTTTAAATTCATCAAATAATGCTGCTCCGGCAGTGTCTCTGCTTGCCTGAGCCACTTTACTCAGAACAATTCGGACTTCTTCTGAACCAGCGGGGCGCCCAAAAAAATTAGCCAGCGACAGCGCCAGGTGGCTTTTTCCATGGCCATAATTGGCAATGACGACCATTCGATTCTCAAGTCGGCCATTGTTATAGGCATCGACAATGGTTTTAAGGATGCTGCGCGAGGATGCCAACCCTTGCGGCGCAGCATCAGTAAATAAATAACTGCGCAGCAGTCCCCGGTTATGGGGCTTATCGTAGGCATCCAGTTGCACATCGCTGCGAAATGCAGCCTCGGCATCCAGTTGAACAAGTTCTCCAATGGTTGACATGAGGGACCCCTTTCAGATGATGGTTGATGAATGGTTAGATGCCAGGCGGTCTTTGTTTTGCCAGGCTTGAATCTCAGGTTCTGTGATAATGATGCCAACAGCGCGCTGTGGAATGGCAAAGATTAACGCTTTTGAACGCCGCACAAAGAAATTGAGCAGGATCTTCCAGACAACCTGCCGTTCATCGGCGCTGAGGGAAGCAAGCAGTAAATCCAACTGGGTAAGCACCGCAACATCATGTTGGATATCATTTTCCAAAATATGATCAAGCCAGAAATGAATATGCTCCGGGGTAATTGCTGCATAGGGAGATGATGTCGGGCGGAAATTGATGACAGCCTGACGCAAATCCATGACATCACAGCCAACAGGTAAGCTGAGGATGTAGTCGGGTTCCTTGCCCAATAATTCACCAGGAACCAGCCAAAGCCCGGTGCGCAGGCGCAGCATGGGTTGACGCAGGTATTGAATTAGGTCAATCAATTTCATTGCTGGTATACATCCTTTCCAACAGGGGGAGCAGGTCATTCCGCAACAGGGCAACACCATAGGGTGGTGCAGCGGTAAAGAGGTCAATGTATCCGATCTCTTGCAAAGCTGCCAACATACGATTAATACTGCGGGTACCCACCATAAAAATACGGGCAAACTCGCTTTCGCCAATGATGTCATGAAGATTAATCATGCGCTGACCCGGGAAACAGGCTTGCCAGTACTCTAACAAAGCAACCCCCATCACCCAGATGGAAGCAGGTTCAGGATAATTTACTAAGTAATTGCCGCCATCTTTATTCAATAGATTAAGATATCCAAATCCATCGGTCTGTAAGTAAGTATTCAAGAACACTGTTTTCGCCTCAGACAAAGTATCTTTTTTCAAATTTGGTATTTTTGCGCACAAATAATTCAGCACATCATCATCTGAGAAAGTCCTATCTGGAACAAAAAACTCCTGTACCAATAAATACCAAAATTCTGGGCCGGGGCTATTCCGAGAACTCAAATAATAATGCATCAACCAGTGAGTCATTGGATGAATTAAACCACTATCATATTCATGAACGCATTGTCCAAATTGAGTTGGCTTGCGATTGCTTGTTATTAAACCACTTCCAAAAGTGTACTTTGGCATAGCTTCTACATATACTGATCCTAAGCTTGTTTCTTCCGAAATAATCTTATTAGTTAATAACTGTCCGGAATCTGAGCATTTTATTGCTAGCTCTAGTATTATTCGCACAGATTCCCTATTCAAAGGAAAAGTCCGATGAAAAGAAACCGATAATTTCTTTTCAGTATCTATCCCCATACTCAAATCACTCATGATCCACCTCCCTAAAAAAATAATTCAATAATATAGTTCATTGTCCATTTACAAATGACATATAAGGCAGCCGTCATTGGACTCATCTTCATTGTTAAAAACTTGTGATAAAGAAAGATGGGCTGGAAACTTATGTTTCTGAGAATTTTCTCGTTGCTCGTTTTCTTTTTTGATTTGCGCTACTCGCTCAGCAGATCTAAGCTCAGTTAGGCTTTCTTTTTGCACCCATGTATAACGCTCCCCAGTTTCAGGGTCTTCCTTCTCATATTCTGCAGCTAATTGAAATAAATCTGGATGTTCCTCTAATAAGCCAACCCATTCTATCCGCCTCTGGAAAAAACAAAAGTAGCATCCTGATCTGGAACGCCAATCATAATATTTAGGTAGGCCTAAACCGCTTTCATGTAAAATACGTACTACGTCAGGTTTTGTTATTCCTGCCACTATAAAGGGATATTGGGCAATAATATTGGGCTTTGTTGAAATATATCCTTTTCGATATAGCTCATCAGCCCTAATCCCAATATAACTATAGCAAGTATTACTGCCCACATATTCTTCAAAGGGCTTGATTTTTAACTGCTCAGTGCACCATCTTGCTTGAGGTGATGGCAAGAAACCTCTACGCTCTTTCAATAATTCATCAAAACCTCGTCCATTACTCTTCAGATAAACAATTGGACGACCTAAATATACTTCCAATTTTTTTAAATAGTCGTACGTTTCAGGTAATTCTTTCTCAGTATCACAAAAAATATATTCCAGATTATCAATACGGTCGCGCAAAAAAATTGCCAAGGCGGTACTATCCTTGCCACCCGAGAGTGATACGATATGTCGAATAGGGGTTGAGGGATTCTCCATCCTAATTCCTTTTCCCTTGCATCATTATATCTTAATTAATCATCTTCCAAATCTGCCTGTGCATCCCATTGATGCATCAACCGACGGATGGCAGCCTGAATCACAGGGGATGAATCGTGATAGTGTTCCGTCAAATATTGTTGGATTTCTACAGAAAGCTGCTGGCTGCGCAGCCGTTGTGAAGGAGTGAGCAACCGTTCAGCTTCCTCCTCGCTTCTTCTTTCCTTTAACAAATTTCCCAAGTACCTGGCTTGCATCTGAAACCGCTCGGCGTCCGCATCGGTCCAGGTCCTCAGGGGACGATTCGCAATCAATGCCAGCGTGCTATCTAATGCAGCTTGCAGGTCTGATGACTCAACAACCCGTTTGAGAAGGGGAAGTAATTGCGGATGAGTTGTTCGGTGAATCATCCCATCGGCAAGTTCGTAAAACAATTCCCATCCAGGGTTACCACCTGGCAGACCACAGGCAGCAAGGAACTCATCCCGCGCCCATTCCCGGCAACGAGGTGTAGCGTTCATTAGAGATTCAAGGGCTGTATTCAACCGCTGGAAAAATTCTTCCAACCGTTCTGCCGATGGTTGAGAACTTTCCTCAAAAGCTGCTAATCCAAGAGCGAGCGGCAGATCAAAGAACAGGAACCTTTCTGGAGAACGCGCCTGATCTATCGCTGTCCGCAGTTGTATCGCCGAGTCTGGCAGTTGGCGCGTTCGCCAAGCATATTCGGGTAATTGTTTCAATCTTCGAATGAGCGTACGGACAACTGGCATAACCGCTGGTTCTGTCTGTAAACCGCGTGCCAAACGCTCTACTACTGCCAATCTATTCCCGGTCACCCGGCAGCCCGAAACGCTAAACAAATCGGGGCGCCGGATCAAGACCTCCCAGTCTGCCATTTGAGGCTCGGGTAATAACGTACCCTCCCGATAAATGGTCATTTCATCCTGGTGCACGTGCCAAAAGACAAAGAGGAAGATCGGTAAAACGCCATCTGCAATGCCATATGGGGGGGCCGTCAAACAAGCATATACCTCTTTCAATGGCTGTAAAACCGGCTCAACCGGGAAAACCATTTCTTCCAACTTCTGCCAACTTGGCAACAAATGCAGACTCGTATCATTTCCTGCAATAGGAGCCGAGAATTCCCATTTACCAGAATCCCCCTCCCGATGAAGACCACCAGCCTTTAAGATACTTTCATACATGCTTCTTTCGGGTGGATATCCTTCAATACCTAATCCTGGAATATCCGGATGAGTCAACATAGCCTCAATCAAATTGCGCCGTGCCGCTGCTGCCTGGGTAGAAGGAACCCGGCGATTAATCAATTCATTCTTGATCACCGGGCTATAGGGGTATAGCTCGTCGCAAATGGTTGATAAAAGATGAGAGAGGCTCTCGCCTAGTCTTGGCGTCACTTCATTCCCTTGCCATAACCAAGTGCACCCCGCACTTTCTGAAAGCCTGTTTAAACTAATGGATTGATCCAACTGGTGCCGAATCATTCCTTCCACAGAAGATATTCGTGTTCGAAGTTCCCGCCGAGCAACCGGATCATCTCGAAGTTCGGGAGTATTTTCGTTCACCCAAACCAAAGAGCGCAATTCATGAAGAAGTTCATATAAACGGGATACCCGCCGCGAAACTCCCACCAGAATGTTTGACTGTCCACGCAGTTCGGTTTGTGCCCAATTTCGGAATCGTTCTTGCTCAGCATGGTTACCTGGAAGACAAATCAGCACAGAACCGCTTGCACCGGGGTTAGGCACTAATGAAATCGTATTCAAAGTCTGCATATCAACATAACGGACCTCAAAATACCTAATGATTCCTTTCTCATAACTATGACGCCGGGCAATTAGCGGACGAGGAGGAAGATACCGTTGTACAGCATCAGCCAAGCTGAACGCTGTCGTCATCTGTTCTTGTGCACGTTGTAATCGATCTTCAATATCCACATCACTTCCCTGCCAAATTGCATAGGCTTGGTTAAACCGCCTATAAACGATGATAGAGCGTTTTTGGAGGGAAGAAAGAGCCTGACGGATTTCCTCATCAGAGTTACTAGAAGTTCGCAAAGCAGAAATGATGCAGGCTTCGGTTGCTTGAACATGGCTAACTTCTCCAAGCCAGTTCAACAAGCCAATCGTCTTTAATATTTCAGCATCCAGGCAAGAGAGACGAATTGAATTATTCAGCCTCTCTAATGTCTCTGTGAGAGCTCGTGCCCTACTGGATGTATAGAGCCGACCCTGGAAATTTGCAGCTAAATAATCAAATAGATGTGGAAGCCGAATCACATCCGGGATTGAGTGCTGTGCAAGAAATTCCTGAAAACCACATGGCTCATAGGAAGCAAGGTAGGCAAAAATGGATCGTTCATTTTGTGCCAATCGGCGGAAGATGTGTGGTAATGCAATGAACGTTGTAGGATGCATTGGGTAGGTGCGCTGTGCAAGATCTACAAGTTCGTCTTCCTTCATCATGGCCGGCAACCAACCCGCCCGACTGGCTTGGAGAGCTTGTTCTTTTTGGGTAGAAATTAACTCAACCATTAGTTTGGGAGATGTATATTCAAAGGCACTGGAAATTAATCGCATTTGAAGCTCAGGGGGTTCTTGGAATGCTATATCTTCAAATCGTCCCTGTACCTTTGCCCATTCGCGTTGCGTTGTACTATCCATCAGAACAGCGTATCGCTCAAACGCCTGATGCAGAATTCCAACAAATACCAGCGGAGTGTCACCACTACGATTTGCAAATTCAGCGAGCTCCTGCAGTAAATAAATATCCGCCTGGTCTGGGTGGCTTGCCGCATACTCTAACGGTTTCCCCATCTCATCAAAAACAAACAACAGTCCGGAATATTGATGCGGCTCACTGGTTAGGATCAATAAAAGATCTTGTAGCCAATTCATCACAGAGCGGCTATGGCCAGCCAGGGCAGGTTCAAGCCGCTCCAATACAGATTTAACCCGGAGATCGTGTGATAGAGGGTTTAAACTTTTAACCAATCCATGTGCAAGACATTCCTGGAATGTTGTTCGATATCCAGTAATCGCAACCGGCAAAAATCCCCTTTTTGTGCCCAAAAACGTTTGCCTTGTAACCTGCTCAGCAAGAGGGAGATCTACAGATTGCAATTGCGACAACGCTTTTCGGTACCCATGTTGTTGAGTACTTAACAAGTTCAGTAAGAATAACCCAAAGTACGATTTTCCAGAGCCATATGGACCCGTTAGTGTCCATGCGCGATGAGGAGCCATCCCATTTATCTCAGCCATCATCCGTCCAAGACATGCTCGACTTTGAGCAGTAAGCACATAACCGGCCGCAACATCTTCATTGGAGAGGTCTTGTTCTACATTCACAGAACGAACACCGCTCTGACGAAGCGTGATCAGGTCATGTAAATTCATGGAATGTTGAAACGGATTATCTTTCATAGTATTTTTTCAGCAGGCTTAAATCTGTTCGTCGAAAGGGTTGGATAAATTCCTCTGAAAAATAGATCTGCCGTAAACCCGCTGTTTCCATAAGCCGAATCTGCCCATTAGTTTCACCTTCTAGAATTTCTAGATGCTCAACAACACTATTTTCATCCAGCTTGAATACTTGACCAGGACTCCAATAATGATAAGCACATTCTTCAACAGAGACTGTCCGGCGGGTATGAGCAATACGATGCAGAAACCGGATTAATGCATAGCCAAATATCAGTGTAGGCAGAGAATTTTTTACACCAATGTTATATCGGTAAATGTTTTCTTCCGGATAAAAACGTAATAATTCCAATTCTGCCAAGGGACAATCTAACGTTTCCTGTGTATCAGCACCGGATCGGGTACGGGCAGGTATATAAGTCCTCAAGCAACAATCAATATCCCGTTCCAAGCTTTCTGTTGACACTCGAACACCGATATGATGAAATTCCTTGCCAAGGTAATCAGCAAGTTGTTTTTTACTGAACTCCGTCACCAGATATGCCGAAAAAATTGCATGCCACGTTAAACTACGCAATTGATTTGAAATTAATTGCCAATGAAGTAACCAAAGAGATCCAATATCTTCCAGAAAAGGATCCCATCCTCCCGGAGCTAATAAATTCTTTCCAAAATCAGTGAGAGTCAAACGGTTATCTTTATCTTGGCTTTTTCCTTCTCTTAATACCCCCGTTGCCAAACACCAGTGCCGAATAGATCGCACCATATTTTTGCCAACCCCTAACGTTACCAAAGCATTATCTTCGGTAAATATATTGGGGTTTTCAGTGACCGCATCTAAACCCTTTTTTAACCACCCATATCGAAAGACAAACTTTTCATGACCCCCAAATATGGGGCGCACTCCTTCTTCGAGGACGATCACATTGTTCTCCCAGGATCATATTGTGAGGTAAGTTTACCATAGACCTAATGTGACAAAGATTCCTTTGGATTATGTCGAAAGCCACATTTACTTTGAACAACAGATGCCACTTGTAAAGGGAATAAACCTATGGGTAAAGGTTTTTATTAACTTTATGATTGATGATACAAATTCACAAAACCTTTCAACCATCCCCCCTCAAGCATCCGCATCCCAATCCCGATAAGCATCGTTGTATTCATCATTGCCACGATAGGAATCGTTATATTCACCATCAATCACACCCGATGGGGATTTTCCACGCCGACGATACTCGGCAGCCCATTCCTGGGGGGTGAATAGCCCACAAGCCCGGATTTCGTTAATATCCAGTTTGGTGATATCCGGTTTGGAGTTTCACTGGACAAATTCCTGGATTTTGGTCCAGTGCCATTTGGGACATTATTCAGTAACATCTTGTCCTCCTCTGTCTCGGATGGATGGAACCATCAACTGTTATTGTCTATTATAGTCATTTTCATGACAAATCAAATTTTTCCCTCCTCCTTCCACACTGTGAAAGAAATAATGGTCGAATCCTGTGCGGGGGATTTCCTTGGATGGCTTCCATCCATACAAGTTCATCCGCGTTCTGATCCACCCACAACCCCAGAATTTTATCTTTAATGACAGCATAGAGATTGGAAAAAATTCCTTGCACACTGTGCAAGAAAGGTTTCCATTCCGTCAACGGAATTTTTGATTTAATGACCTGCCCCCCCATTCTCCAGGCTTGCACACCATGCAAACAGGCATCAATGATTGAAACCTGTATCAAGATCAAATGTAAAAAACCAAAAGGGGTGTGATTGTCATCACACCCCTTTTTACCCAAATCTTAAAACCTTAACGAATGATTCTTAACGAAATTGTCTTTCTTCCTTCATGTCGTGAGTAGTTGTGAGTAATTAGGGTGGAAAGCATGGAAAATATTGACTGTGTGGACTCGCTTGACCCCACATATGGCTACCACAAGGAAACCACACCACCACATGTACTGTGCGGACTCCCTGGACAAACGCCTAAACGGATTGCCAAGGAGAAGGTCGTGGGTTCGAGTCCCATCGCCCGCTCAAGAAACCCCCACCAGTGGGGGTTTCTCTTTTGGTGGAGGCACTCCAGCTGGAAGACCCGCACAAACAGGTTTCTGCAGATTTCCTGAAGCGGGGTGTCCATCAGGTGTCAACGGTTTCCTGGGGTACTAAGAAGGATCTGCTACCAACAGGGAAGCGCGGATGGTTTCTGCCAGTTCCCTTGCCCGCCGGGGGGCATTCCCAACATACCCATCCACCCGGGCAAGTGCTGCAATTTCCTCTGCCGGAACCAGGCGGGTGATGTTTTCATCTGCCTGCAGGCGGGCAATCAGGTCGTTGGGCATTCCTGCCTGCACCGCCGCCCAGGCTCCCAGGGCGTGCTCCCGTAACAATTCATGCATCTCCTGCCGGTCGGCGCCGCGCCGGGCGGCAGCTATCATCACCCGCTCGGTTGCAGCAAAGGGAGCGTAGATCTCCAGGTTGCGCTGGATGGCATCCTTGCGGATTGTCCAGCCATTGACCAACTTGATGGCGGTAACCAGCAGTTCATCGGCGGAAAGAAATGCTTCCGGCAGCAGGCTGCGGCGGTTGGCGGAATCATCCAGCGTCCGTTCCAGCAGCGAATGGGCGGCATTGCCCCATGCCACCTGCGGCATGACCGAGAGCATCCGGGCGAGCGAGTCCATCTTTTCCGCCTGGATGGGATTACGCTTGAAGGGCATGGCAGAGGAGCCAACTTGCCGTCTGCCAAACGGTTCGCCCAGTTCCCCGATGGGCGGCGATTGTAAAATCCGCAGATCAAATGCCAGTTTGTACAGCGACCCGCCCATGCCTGCCAGCGCGCAGAGCAGGTGATATTCCTGCCAGCGGGTGTATGTCTGGGTGGTGATGGGAAGGAAGGGCAGATCCAATTCCCTGCTCATCTGTTCCTCAAAGGATGCCAGGTTTTCCAGCCCAATCAGGTCGCCATAGGCGGCACCGGTGCCAACTGCGCCTTTGAACCCCTTGCCCCGTACCTCCCCCCGCATGGCGGTGAGCTGTTTCCAGTTTTCCAGCAGGTCCTGGGCGTAGACTGCCAGCCGGTAACCCAGCGTGGTGGGCTCGGCAGGCTGCAAGTGGGTGAATGCCATCACGGGCAGGTCGGCGTACAGGTCAATCTGGTCTGCCAGCATTGCCAGCAGGGTTTGCAGGCTGACAATGACTAGTGCCAGGGCTTCGCGCAGCCGCAGGGCATCCGCGTTATCCTCAATATCCATGGAAGTGGCACCCAGGTGCAGCACGCCGCCGCCTGCCGGTGCCTGTTCGGCATAGGTTTTCAGTTCCGCCATCAGGTCGTGGTGGATTTCTGCTTCAATTTCCAATGCCCGGGGAATATCCACATGGGCAGCGTGGGCTTCCAGGTCGGCAAGCTGACTGGGAGTGACCAGCCCGTACCCTGCTTGCACGCGGGCAAGCGCCAGCCAGATTTGCCGCCAGACCCGGCGCTTGTTCTGTTCGCTCCACAGGGAACGCATCTCGGTACTGCCGTATCGCCAGCCAAAAGGGGAAAGGTAGCTATTAAAATCCGGGGTCATTTCCGTCTCCGCGTGGGGAATCTCCATTGAGTATACCGGAGAAATCCTGTACGCGGGAATGATGCGGATGGTTTCTCCTTTTGGTGGGAGGTTATTCCTCCAGCCCATGAATGGCAATCGCCACGGCTCCCAGCAAGGCAGTATCATATCCCAACCGGCTTAATTCCACGGCAGGTGGCGGTACAATCCGCAGGTGGGCTCGCATCACATCGGCAGCCCGTTGAATAAATTGCTCTCCACCCCCCACTGCCACGCCGCCGCCCAGCCGGATCAGGTCCGGGGCATAAAGCGCCGCGGCATTGCGCAAGCCCTGCCCCAGGTTGTATGCCACTTCATCCCATTCCGCTGGCGATAATTGTTCGGCAGGCTTGCCGTAAATCCGGCGGATGCCGTTGCCGGAGACAAGTGCTTCCAGGCAGTTGGAAACGCCGCATTCGCATTGCACACCGGCAGGGTTGGAACACCGAAAATCCACCGATTGGTGCCCAATTTCGGGGTGGGCATCCCCCATGCCCCGGTAAATGCGCCCGTCGCTGATCAATCCTCCGCCCATGCCGGTGCTGACGGTGATGTACAGGAATCGTCGGGCTGTCACCGCCCCGGCGGTATATTCACCCAAGGCTGCAATATTGGTATCCACATCCACCCGGAAGGGACACTGCCAGCGTTCCTCCATGATTTGTTTGAGAGGCCCATCCCGCCAGGCAGGCTGATGCAGGGGGGATACAACGCCCCGTTGCCAGTCCAGTGGACCGCCAATGGCAGCACCCATTCCGCCGATCTTCTCGCCTTGTGTAACGTCGGCAATCATCCGGTGCAGGGTTTCCAGGTCCTGGTTGAGGTCAGTTGAGGTGGCTGCCCGTGTTCTGCGCAGAATGTGTCCTTCGCCATCTGCAGCGCCAACCAGAAATTTTGTCCCACCAATATCCAGCCCGATAAAAATACTCATCATGCACCTATGTTAAAACAATTGATATTGCAGACCCAGGATCCCGGCAAGAATTTCCAGGTCCGGGCATGATTGCCGTATAACACAATTACAGGATCCCGGGAGACGGCTTGAAAGGATCTCTTGGAATCATCCAGGGTGGCAATGGTTTCCATCTAACACTGTGGGGATTGGATGGCAATCATTGGATCCATCACCGCCACTCCATCCAGGATTTGGTTGAGTTTTTTCAGGTTCATACTGGGTTTACCGGGGCACGCAAGAATGGAAACTGCCCGGGCTGGAGGGCGCTGGACATGGGGGGTGGGTGGATGGACGAGGAATCGTGCCTGGGATTGGAAATTGGTCATGCAAAATCTCTGTGGCATAATATATTTATCCTTGATTCATCAATCATAATGAAATTCTTTTCTACTGAGAATTGACCGGGAGAAGAATTGTAAATGGATAAAACAATAATTTCACAATTACAAGCCGCTGGTAAATATATCTTTGATTCTCAATTGACTTGGGGAACAAGTGGAAATCTGAGCTGTCGTTTGGCGGTGGATCACCTTATCATTACAGCCAGTGGTACTTGTTTGGGCAAACTTGGAGATGCCGATTTTCTGGAATGTGATTTGCATGGGAATGTGATTGAGGGATCCGGGAAACCATCCGTTGAGTTACCCTTTCACCGGGAAATTTACCTGGCAAGACCGGATGTAAATGTAATCCTGCATACATCTCCATTTTACGCCACATTAATTGCTTGTTCGGAAATAACCATTCCGAATAATTTATTTATTGAATGTATGTATTACCTTGAGCGTGTGGAGTGGGTCCCTTATGCACATCCTGGATCGCAAGAGCTTGCATCGATGATAAGGAATCAAATCACCCATTCCAATGTACTGATGCTTAGAAACCATGGTGTGGTGGTGGTAGATGATTCTCTTGGGGAAGCTCTGGCTGCATTGAACATCCTGAATATTGTTTGCAAGATGCTTGTTGAAACCCGGCGATCCGAAATTACCCTAAAGGGGATATCACCCG
>ENA-UOYA01000290-UOYA01000290.1-activated-sludge-metagenome-genome-assembly--contig:-NODE-290-length-69483-cov-27.216195_pt1 | contig 69483 bp, 47 predicted proteins | sample MGYA00238163_ERZ764804 | MGnify/ENA primary metagenome ERZ764804 (study PRJEB28919, sample SAMN05720223) | activated sludge metagenome | isolation source: Anaerobic digester | place: Hong Kong...
CTTTCTGGACAGGAATCGAAATCAGCCCTTCCAGTTTTTTATCGGGTGACAATTTGAAATCAACCAGAATCTCAAGCTTCATGCCGGGCAGTTCAATAGCTCCTTCCCAGTGAGCGGCCAGCTGCTGGTTGAGGTCCGCTGGTTGAGAAAAAAGGCCAGTTAGGCCGGTCAGAAAAAGAATTAAGAATAAAAGTAGTCCTTTAAAGTAAATTTTTTCGTCTCTCATTTTTCCTCCAGACTGCCTGTACTCAGTTTAACCTTCAGGCAGACTAACCTTAATCTATTTGCTAAAAGAATTCAAATCTAAAAAGCAGGGCTGATGAACTTTTTTCTGACCATTTCCGTTTATAGTTATATAGCTGCCCTTTTTTAGGAGGAAGGAGAAAATGTCAATCAAAAAGACAACCCTTAATAAGCTTAAAGAAAAGAATGCAATTCTGCTGGTTTTACCGCTGCTGCTGATGTCAATCCTGCTCCTGAGCTGCGATGAGTTTATTAATTCAGATTACAGGTTTGAAGAAACTTTTTCTAAAACAATTTCTCTTCAGGAAGCCGGCTCTTTTTCACTCGAAAACATTAATGGCGGAGTGACCGTCAGAACTTCTCCGGACAGGCAAGTCGTCATTCAGGCCACGAAATATGCTAGACGCGAGAAAAGCGACCTGGACAGGATTAGAATTGAGGTTGTCGAGGGGGAGAGATCAGTTAAAGTTGATACTGTTTATGAAAGAAAAAACCTCCGGGCCAAAGTTGATTACGATCTGACTGTGCCCGAAGGTATGTCCCTGGAGCTGATTAGAACCATCAATGGTAAAATTGTAGTTTCGGGAAAATATGACCGGGCCGAACTCAAGACAACCAACGGCAGTATTGAAGCTAAAGGAGATTTTAACTGGCTGGAAGCCAGTACGACCAATGGCGGCCTGGAAATTAGCGGAGTTAGAGGCAAAATCAATTTAAGAACAACTAATGGCAGTATTAAAGCTGAGCTCGATGAACTCTCAGCTGATTTTAGTGCCAGGACGACCAACGGCAGTATCAGACTGGCCCTCGGCCAGGAGGCCAGTGCCCGGTTTATCGCCAGGACGACCAACGGTAGTATCAAGGTTGAATATCCGGTAACGGTAGAAGGCACGGTGTCGAGAAGAAGACTGGAGGGCAGCCTGGGCAAGGGCGGAGAGATCAGAGTTTCCTTAGAGACCACCAATGGCTCAATCAGCCTGGTGAAATTATGACCGACGAAAACCAGGCTACCAGACAGCCAGGAAATGGCCAGCCGTTAATGAACTGAATTAGCCGGAGAAAAAGGCGAGATATCTCTTAGTTTTTTTATAACCCCGGGCATGACCTCCAGGACATAATCCACTTCTTCTGCAGTGTTGTAGATACTGAGGGAGAATCTGATGGTGCCATGAGCAAAAGTAAAAGGTATTTTCATGGCCTGTAAGACATGGGAAGGCTCGAGCGAGCCGCTGGAACAGGCCGAGCCAGTTGAAGCGCAGATGCCATAATCGCTGAGAAGCAGTAGAATGGATTCGCCCTCGACAAATTCAAAACTGACGCTCAGAGTATTCGGTAAGCGTTGAGCCCGGGCTCCATTAATTTTAATATTGGGGATTCTGGCCAGTAATCCCTTCTCCAGCTTATCCCGCAAATGACCAACATAATTTTGTTCTTTTTCAAGGTTAGCCAGAGCCAGCTGGCTGGCTTTACCCAGGCCAATAATGCCGTGGACATTCTCGGTGCCAGCCCGGCGGCCGTTTTCCTGATGGCCGCCACGCAGGAAGGGCACAAATTTCGTCCCCTGTCTGACATACAGGACCCCGACTCCCTTGGGGGCATGAAGCTTATGCCCGGAGATGGACAGCAGGTCTATCTGGTTAGCCTTCAGGTTGATCGGGATTTTCCCGGCAGCCTGGACGGCATCGGTATGAAAAAGAATGCCTTTTTCCCTGGCTGCTTCCGCTGCTTTTTCCACCGGCAGGACCACTCCGGTCTCATTATTGGCCCACATAATAGAGACAATGGCTGTCTGCGGGGTGATAGCTGCCTGCAGCTCGTCAAGGTCAAGCTGGCCGTCTTCGTCGACATTGAGATAGGTTACCTTGTAACCCTGCTTCTCCAGGTAGCGGCAGAGATTATAGATAGCTGGATGTTCAACCGAACTGATGATGATGTGTTTTTTTTCAGGATAAGCACTTAAAGCTGAATAGATGGCGGTTGAATCACTCTCAGTGCCGCAGCTGGTAAAAATGATTTCTTCAGGCGAACAGCCGAGCAGATCGGCCACTTTGCCTCTGGCTTCATCTAAATGTTTTTTTACCTGGCCGCCAAACTGGTGAATGCTCGATGGGTTGCCATACAGTTCGGTCAAAAATAAATCCATGGCCTCTTTGACCTCCGGGCTGACCCGGGTGGTGGCATTGTTGTCAAAGTAGATGACTTTATTCATCTTTTTCCCCTTGATTTCTGGTTTTAACTCCTCTTGCCTGGCCTTTTAAAACTAAACCCGCCGGCTGCCGGCCGGTCTTAGACCAGGACTATTTCCAGGTCTGGCGCTCCTTTAGCTCTCAAAGCTTTTTCGACAACGTCCTTAAAAGTCTGGTTAGCCAGCTGGCAGCTGGAACAGGCCCCCAGAAATCTGACCTTAACTATCTTCCCATCGAGATCAATAAGCTCCAGCCAGCCGCCATCTTCCCTCAGTTTCGGATTTATCTCTTCATCCAGTATCTTTTCTATCAGCCTGATTTTTTCAACCGTGGTCAATTCAGGATAAGGTTTCTGGCTATGGCTGGCCCAGTAATCATTGAGGATTTTTTCTATCTCTCCCTTACACTGTCCGCAGTTCCCGCCGGCTTTGGTATAATCGGTTACCTGCTCAACTGTTTTCAGCCCGTTTAATTCGATGGCTTTTAAGATTGTTTTTTCAGAGACATTAAAGCATTTACAGATGATTTTTTCCTGCTCGCCCGGGAAAACTTTGATCCCTTTTTTGGTGTAATAATTTTCAATGGCTGCTTGAAGGGCTTCCATCCCCATGACCGAACAATGCATCTTTTGCTCTGGCAGGCCGCCCAGATAATCAGCAATCTCCTTATTGGTTATTCTGGCTGCATCTTCAATTGTTTTACCTTTGATAATTTCGGTCAAAACACTGGAAGAAGCAATGGCGCTGGCACAGCCAAAGGTCTTGAATTTGGCATCTTCGATGGTCTGATCAGCCGGGTTGATTTTCAGAGTGAGTTTAAGGACATCACCGCAGACAATGCTGCCGACTTCTCCCACGGCATCAGGGTTTTCAATTTCCCCGACATTTTTCGGGTTTTTAAAATGTTCCATAACTTTATCAGTATAATCCCACATTGTTTCTCCTGTTTATTCATCATCATTACTCAACATTCAGTATAGATTCGGCCGGAAGGACTGTCAATTTCCGGCAGCCAGGCTGCTGTTTTTTGATTGATAAGGCTAAACCGGGAATTCACCGGCCAGAGAAAGAACCCTGGACTTGATTTTTATTTCGATCTGATCAGGTTGTCCAGAGTAGCTTTAAGTTTACTAACGATCGAGGGTGTTTTAAGGTCTTCATTCAGAATCTTCTGACCGGGAAGGTCGCTGCCGTAAAAGCCTTTATTAGCTTTTTTATCAACCCTGAGCGTTCCGCCCTTAAGAGCCAGCCCGGCGAATAGACCCTTGCTTTTTGAATAAGAATAAATTTCAGCTTCCATTTCCAGGTCAGTACTGGCCTCAGCGCTGCGCCCGACCGGACCGGCCGAGATACTGAGGTCCCCGCCTAAAGTAATTTTATTTTTGGCCATATCTTCTACTCCGCGGCGGTTTTTAAAGACCAGAACCAGGTCGGCTTTTTGGACACCGAGTTGCAGGCCAAAGCTTCCGCCGGCCAGCTGAACAAAAAGCGGATTGCTCCAGCTCCCGTCTTCCTTCTTAACTACCACTATCCCGTGGCCATACTGGCCGCCCAGGGCCCAGGCGGCTTTAACCACGCCGGGCAAAATGGCCAGACCCTGAGCTTTATTTAAGAGGCGGGCCGGGATCCCTTCATCTTTCAGAGCGGCCAGCTCCTGAATAACTTCTATTGATCTTTCGATTTTTTCTTCGCCTGCTTTGGAATCAGAAGAATCACCGGCCGGCGAACCGTTTAAAACCAGAAGGATAAATAGGACTAAGAAAAGTGATCTGGAAGCCAGGTGGCTTATTTTCTTCTTCATTTTTTGCCTTTCCATTAATAATTCTATAATTATTGGAAAAAATGAGCAATCTTTAAAAAACCAAATTTTTTGGGGCGGACTGACTGGAAGTCCAAGTCTGATCAGTCCCGGGGCCCGGCTGATTCCTGCCGGCCTTCCCGGGTTAAAGTTTTGGGGCTGAGATAATAAACAATCAAGCCGGTCAGAGTCAACGCGATCCCGGCTAAGGATTCTTTCGGCCGGTAAATCAGGCCATAGATTAAAATCCAGGCCTGAAGGGCCAGAAAAATAAAGGGTGTCACTGGATAGCCCCAGGTCCGATAGGGGAGTTTAAGATCAGGCTGGCTCTGTCTGACCTTTATTACTCCCAGGACTGTCAGGAAGGTAAAAAGGTTAAGAGTAAAGCCGGTGAAAATAATCATTCTCTCAAAGCTGGAAGTTACTATATAGATAACGGAAATCAAGCCCTGGACTGAAATGGCCAGGTAAGGAACCTCCCGCGAGTTAAGTTTGGCCAGCCAGCGGAAATAACGGTAGTCCTCTCCAACTGTCATGGAGACCCGGGGGCCAGCGATGATCATAGAAGAAATGGAAGCCAGAAGAAGCAGCGAGATGATGGCTGACATTACGGCTCCGCCCCGCTGGCCAAAAACAGCCGAAGCGAAAAGGTGGCCAACCTCGACTTTGCCGGCCATGACCGGGGCAGGAACGTTTCTCAGAAAAACATAATTGAGGAGGACATACAGGATGATGACCAGGCTGGTGCCCGTAATCAAACTGAAGGGCAGGTTCCGGCCGGGTTTTTTTACTTCGCCAGCCACATAGATGGCGGCATTCCAGCCCGAATAGGAATAAGTCACAAAATACATTGAAATAGCAAAAGCCGGGCTCAAAACATCCTTAATGGCTCTGGGATCGAGAGCAAAGCTGACCAGCCCGGGCTGAGCCTGTCTTAAACCAATGATGATCAGAAAAGAAATAACTAAAATGTCAATCAGGGTGAAAACGGTTTGAAGACGGCCGCCAGCAATTTTATTTAGAGCGTGAATCAGGGTAAAAATAATGACGACTGCCACCGCCAGGAATTTGGTTGAATTAAGGCCCGGCAGCCAGCCCGCTATTGAGGCCAGAAAGTTTTCGCCGGTAGCCCTTTGAAAATAAGCAGCAAAAGCCATAGCCGAGGCAGCTACCGGGGCGGCAAAGGTGACCAGAATAGACACCCAGCCGGCTAAAAAGCCAAGCGGCCGGCCGAACATGGTCGAGAGCAAATGATATTCACCGCCGGAACGTGGCCATCTGACCGCCGCCTCCGCATAGGTCAGGGCTCCGGTCAGAGCCAGAAGGCCGCCGACCACCCAGAGCAGAATCAGCGCCAGTCCGGAAGACAGACTGACCACCTGAAAGCCAAGGCTAGTAAAAACACCAGTCCCGACCATATTGGCCACCACCAGGGCGGCGGCTGTCCAGCCGCTGAATTTAGTTTTCATTTTATTTTGTCTGGTCCGTTACCAGCTGAAAGCCAGCTCCGATCATCTCTGGTCGGAAGTGAAAGACCGTTAATGCTTAGTAAATAGATAAGAATAATAGGGTTAAACCGGGCTGACCACAGTTTCCTGATCATCCAGGCTCTCTCGTCCCTTTAGGTAATTATTAAGATTAACCAAGATTATAATCTAATCGGGGCTGAGTTCAAAGCCATTGGCCTGGTCTTATTCTTTATCGCTCTCAGCCTGGTTGATCTTTTGAGACCAGGCACTACCAGCTTCATCCATCGAGGCCAGAACAGCTGGCGGTTCTCAATTTTTATTGATAAGAAAATCTGGACATGTTAACATTTTCCTCACCCGGTTGGTGGCTCTGATTTTCCTTTAGGCAGGAGAAGACAGCAGGTTAGCAGATTAAAAAGTCAGAGGCTTTATATCTTTGACAGGAGAAGCCGAAAGCCTCAGGCTGAGATTGATTTTAGTTTATAAATAGGGAGTTAGAGTTAAGATGCGTTTTAAAAAACATTTTTATGTCTTCAGCGCTCTGGTTTTAATCCTGGTCTTGGCCGGGGGCCTCTCCGGCCAGAAAGCTGGAAGAGATTTTAAGCCGAAACAGCGCCCCCAGCTTAAAGAGGATAAAGCGGACAAAGTGATTATTGGCTATTATCCCAGTGACAAAAGATCAGCCGTCAATTACCGTCAGATTGAATTTGGCTATCTGACGCATTTAGCCGAAGCTTTTGCCTGGCCGGACAGTGAGGGTAATTTAATTGTCAGTCCTGATTTCATTTATCCGGAACTGCTGGCTGCTGCCCATCAGAAAGGGGTTAAAGTTATTCTGAGCCTGGGCGGCTGGGGAAATTGTGCCGGTTTCCCGCCGATGGCCGCTTCGGCTGAAAAGCGTTCGCGTTTTATTTCTCAGGTCTTAAATTTCTGCCTGCTCCATAGCTATGACGGAGTGGATCTCGACTGGGAGTTTGTTTCCAATGAAAAGGAAAGAGAGAATTTTTCCGCTCTGGTCAAAGAGCTAAGTACTGTGCTCAAAATTCAGACTCCGCCCCTTCTCCTGACCATGGCTGCTCCGGCCGGGCCTTACTGGGGCCGCTGGATCAATTACGAAGAGCTTCATCCCTATTTTGACTATATCAGTTTTATGACTTATGACTTTCATGGTCCCTGGACTGACCATGTGGGGCATAATTCGCCGCTTTATAACTGCCTCAACGATACCTGCGGTTCAGTTGATGATACTTTTAGCTATGCTTTGATCAGGGGAATTCCGCTTAAAAAAATCGTCCTGGGGATTCCCTTTTATGGGAGGTCATTTGATGGTGATGGCCTGTATCAGCCAGCTACCAACAGTCAGTATTATAACTATTCGGACATTAAAAAACTCCTGAGCTCTGGCTGGAAATATAACTGGGACGACTGCGCTCAGGTCCCATATCTCATCAATCCTGCTAAGAAAACTGTTCTGTCGTTTGATGACCGGAAATCAATCTTAAAAAAAGGCCGCTATCTGCTGGAAAAAGGGGCAGCCGGATTTATAATCTGGGAAATTACCGCTGACCAGGTCAATGGCCGGTCAGAATTGTTGCCGGTGGTTTATCAGGTCCTAAACTCTGAGACCCCTGAATAAACAGTAAAGCCAGCCGGACTTCTCCGGACCGTAGACTTGAGAGCCAGAATTGAGAGAGGCTGGCGCGAAGAAAGATTTGATATTGAAAAGGTAAACTACCGGAAGAAATTAAATCAAAGCTGATAAAAATGGCGGGCAGGAAGCAAGAAGCAAGAAGAAGACAGAGATCACTTAAAATCTAAATAAATTTAAATCAGGTGATAAAATAAGGAGTAAGGCTGATGCTGAAAAAAATTATCAGGTCTTTAACCTGGCTATTTTTAGCCTTAATAATTTTTCCTTTGTTAGCTGTTGCTGGCCGGTCCGGCCAGCCTGATTCCCAGGCTAAAGCTTCGGGCCAGGCGGAGAGTTTCTTTCCCGTTTCGGTCTGGTATACCGGGGGAAAAGTGCGGGCTCCGATGATAGAAAATGTCACGCCAGCTTCAGCTGCCATCTGGAAGAAAGATCTGGAGCAGATAAAGAAACTCGGTTTTAATACCGTCCGGGCCTGGATTGAATGGTCTTACAATGAGAAGCAAGAAGGACAGTATGATTTCTCGGCCCTGAAACTCCTGACTGATTTAGCTGGACAGGTTGGCCTTAAAGTTATCTGTCAGGTTTACATTGATTCTGCTCCTGACTGGGTTGGCCAGAAATATCCGGAGTCAGCTTTTGTGGCCTCCAATGATTTGAAAATTCATTCGCAGGCTGCTCCCGGCTTCTGTTTTGATCATCCTCAAGTTCAGGCAAAAATTATTAATTTTTTGACCGAAGCGGCCAGAGCCGTTAAGGGGAAACCGGCCTTTTATGGCTGGGACTTGTGGAGCGAACCCCATATCATTAACTGGTCCGAAGTTTATCATCTCGGTAATTTAAATTATCTCCAGTTTTGTTATTGCCCCTCAACCCAGGCCAGATTCAGGCTCTGGCTGGAGAAAAGATTCGGGGAAATAGAAGCTCTGAACGAAGCCTGGCACCGGACCTTTAAATCTTTTGCTGAAGTCGAACCGCCGCGTTTTGGGACCATTCTGACTTACACCGATTATATTGACTGGCAGGAATTTATTACCGATAAGCTGGCTGAAGATCTGGCCTGGAAAGCCGCCGCCATCAAAAAGGTCTTGCCGGAAACAGTCGTAACCAGTCATTCTGCCATTCCGGGGCTGTTCAGTCAGCCCTCCTGGGACGGAACACCCGATGACCGGAAAATGAATAACAGCGTTGATTATTATGGCGTCTCGATCTATCCCAAGCATGCCGGAGCTGTCCGGCCCTGGACTCCTTATTTTAGAGCCGCTGGCCTGGACTTTGTCCGCTCAATGGCCTGGAAAAACCAGGGCTTTTATGTCGGAGAGTTGCAAGCCGGTTATGGTGTCTTCGGTCTCAAAGTCAGCCTGCCGGTGACGGCTGATGATTTGCGAGACTGGATCTGGAGTCTGGTCGGGAGTGGAGCTAAGGCTGTTAATATTTATGCCTATTATCCGATGTCTTCCGGCTATGAAGCCGGCGGTTACGGACTGGTTGATCTTGATGGCCGGGTTACTTCCCGGGCGGAAGCGGCCGGCCAAATTGCCAGTATTATCAATCAGAACAGGAATCTGTTTTTGCAAGCCCAACCAGCTGCCGCCCAGGTGGCTTTAGTTTACAACCCTTTAGCTCAAATGACCGGTGGCCAGCAGACTTTTACCTCCGAGGGCCGGCCAATCGGCTATAACAGCCTGAGCGAATCGCTGCAGGGCCTCCACCGGGCTTTTTATGAACAGGGGATTCGGGTTGATTTTCTCCATGTCAGCGATTTAAAAGAACGGGCCAACCGCTACCGGTTGCTTATTGTCCCTTTTCCGGTCATGATTTCCCGGCCTCATGTCCAGGAGCTGATTAAGTATGTTGAACAGGGCGGGACTCTTTTAGCCGAAGCCCGGGCCGGCTGGCTGGACGAAAAGGGCCAGGCCTTCCCGGTCATTCCGGGTGGCGGACTGGACCAGGTTCTCGGCTGCCGCGAATCAAGACTTCTGCCGGTCGAAAAAACCGGCCGCCTGACCATCAGTCAGGACCACCCGGCTTTGCCCTTTCTCCGCAGTGGTGACAGCCTCGATACCGTCTTTTTTGAAGAAACTTTTGAAGTAAATGACAAGAAGGCGGAAATTCTGGGTAAAAGCCAGGATGGCCAGCCGATGCTGGTTTTAAAATCAGACGGGAAGGGCCGGGCGATAGTAGCCGGTTCATTTATCGGACTGGCATATCAGCATTTCCGGAACCCGAACAACGGGCGTTTTCTCACCGGCTTAGCTGACTGGCTGGGCATCAAACCGGATCCGGAAATAAAGACCGGATCCGAAAATTTACTGGTTGAAGCAAAATATCTGGAAGGACCTGATTATCGTTTGCTGTTTGTGTTTAACCGGGGTGAAGAGAAAGGTAAAGCTCAGGTTCTGATGACTCTTCCCTGGAAGGAAGTTAACTTCAAAGATCTGGAAACATCTCAACGGGCCGCTATTAATAGACAGGCAGGCCGGTTTTCTTTAGAGCTTGAGCTTCAGCCCCGGCAGGTTAAAGTTTTTCTGGTGGAAAAGGCCGGGAAAAAATAAGAATCCAAGTTTGATTGGAAAAAGAAAATGGCAGAAAGAAAATTATCGATAGGTGCCGTTGATATTGGCGGGACTAAAATTGCTTCCGGCCTGGTCAGTCCTTCCGGCCGTCTTATTTACCGGGCTCAGGTTGAGACTTCCAGAGCGGGCGGCAAGGAAGCGGCTGAACAGGTGGTTTCGCTCAGCCTTCAACTGGTAGCTGAAGCTAAGAAAAGACAGCTACCGGTCCCGGCCATCGGACTTTGTGTTCCTGGCCTGGTCGATCTGGACTCAGGTCTGGTCTGGGCGCCAAATATCAAGGGCTGGAAAGACTTTAGATTGCTGCCTTTCCTCAGAAAAAATTTAGACCGGGTGATCACAGTTGTAAGTGACCGGACAGCCTATGTGGAGGGTGAGGCCTGGCAGGGGGCAGCCCGGGGGAAGAAAAACGTCATTTATCTGGCCATAGGGACCGGGATAGGCGCTGGCCTGATGGTTGACGGCCGGGTCATCCATGGCCAGTCGGACCTGGCCGGAGCGGCCGGCTGGCTGGCTCTTAACCCTGAATTTAAAAGCAATTATAAAAAGACAGGCTGTTTTGAAGCCGAAGCCAGCGGCCAGGCTTTCTACCGGAAGTCAAAAGAGTTAATAAAGAAGCGGCCAGAGATTCTGGCTTCCAGCCGCCAGACGGAACTGGCAGCCATCAAAAATCCGGTGGAAGTTGTTGGCCAGGCAGCCAGGGCCGGCCAGCCGCAGGCGGTCAGGCTGGTGGAAGAAATTCAGGCTTATCTGGCTATGGGAGTTGCCAACCTGGTCAGCCTTTTTAATCCGGAGATGATTGTTCTGGGCGGGGGATTGTTTAAATCGGCTGATCTATTTTTTGAACCGGTCAGGAGAAAATATAAAATCTGGGCACAACCCTTAGCGGCCAAAGAAGTAGAAATCGTTGTGTCTTCTCTCGGACAGGAAGCAGCTTTGTTTGGCTGTGCCCGGTCAGCTCTGTCCTGTCTTAATAACCAGGAGGCAGCTGAGCAAAGATGAAAAAGAATCGAAAAGGTATAAAGTAAAAAAGGTTAATAAGGCTAAAAAATAAGAGGAAAGGAGAAAGCCATGTCCGGCCGAAAGTATTTAGAAAAAATTAAAGCTATAATCTCAAAAATTCAAAAGACGCAGCTCGATAACATTGAGCAGGCGGCCGAGCTGATGGCTCAGGCTATAGCCAGCGGAAACCGGGTTTATCTTTTTGGCAGCGGCCACTCGGTCATACCGGTTATGGATGTCTTCCCCCGCTATGGCAGTTTTGTCGGCTTTTATCCACTTTATGATCCAAGGCTCATGTGGCATAATGTCATCGGGCCGGGTGGGGCCAGGGAATTGCTCTGGATTGAAAGGCAGGAAGGTTATGAAAAAATTTTCCTCCAGAGCTATGATTTACGGCCGGGAGATGTGATTATCGTTTTTTCTCATGGGGGACGAAATGCCGCTCCCATCGAGGTGGCCCTTGGGGCTAAAGCTAAAGGAGTAAAAGTCATCAGCGTCTCCAGCCATGAAAATTTAAAGGTTTCCAGGCCATCTCATTCTTCAGGAAAATTTCTATCGGAGATAGCCGATATTGCTATTGATAACTGCGTTCCACCGGAAGATGCCCTGGTTGAGGTCGGTCAGCCGGAAAAAGTCGGGGCTGGCTCGACGGTGGCTGCCGTCTCAGTGGCTATGTCGCTGGTGGCCGAGACCGGAGCCAGGCTGGCCAGGGAGGGGAAGCTTACCCCAACCTTTGTTTCTCCCAATGTGCCGGGGGTAGCGCCTGACCACAATGACCGTGTTTATGAGGCGTTTACCCGCTTTTTTTATAGCCGGCCGTTAAAGCCGGTCAAGACCGGTAGAAGGAGAAAAAAATGACCGAAGAAGTTAATAAATCGGCCGTTAGCGCCCAGGGGGCAGATCTGACTAAAAAATTAACGGTGGCCAGTTCAGCTGGCATTTTTATTTTTGGCATCATCATGGCTATTTTAGGCGCTATTCTGCCCCAGCTTTCTTCTCTTCTCCAGCTGGATAAAGCCCGGGCTGGCAACCTTTTCTTTTTTATGAATCTGGGGATGCTGGCAGCCTCGATTGTTTTTGGCCCGCTGGTTGATAGATTTGGCTTTAAAATCTTTCTGGCCTTAAGCTCCTTGCTGGTCAGTCTGTCTTTTGTCGGGCTGGCTTTTTCTGGCGGTTATTCCTTCGTGCTGGTTTCAGTGGTTATTCTCGGCCTGGCTGGCGGGGTGATCAATGGCGGCAGTAATGCTCTGATCAATGACCTTCATCCTTCACGGCGGGCGGCTGCTTTGAATTTTCTCGGTATCTTTTTCGGCATCGGGGCGATGCTCATTCCACTTATTATCGGCAGTTTTCTCCATCAGCTGGGGCTCCGGTCGGTCATTTTGCTGGCGGCCGGACTCAGTCTTATTCCCTTTGTTCTTTTTTCAGTTTTCTATTTCCCCCGGCCGAAGCAGCCTCAGGGCTTTCCTTTAAGGGACATAAAAAAAATTGCCAGCTCGAAACTATTGTGGCTTGGAGCTTTTATTCTTTTCTTTGAATCAGGCAATGAATTCTCCATTGGCGGCTGGCTGAGCAGTTTCCTTCAGGAAAAATTTCAGTTCAGCCTGAATCAAGCGGCTCTGGTCCTTTCCGGTTACTGGTTTTTCCTGATGATCGGGAGGCTGGTTTTTCCCCTGATCAACCGGCTGGTTAAAAGGGAAGCGATTGTTTTTTTCAGCGCAGCTCTAGCCCTGGTGTCGGTCAGCGGATTAATTATCTCACCGCTTAAAGGGCTGGCGGTGGTTTTTGCCCTGTTAACGGGTCTGGGCTTAGCGGCGATCTACCCGACCACGCTGGCGGTGGTGGGCGAACAGTTTCCGGCTCTGTCGGGTACAGCTTTTTCTTTAGCGATTGCTACCGGCCTGGTCGGCGGGATGATTTCTCCCTGGCTGGTTGGCCTTATCAGCCAGCATTCAACTCTTCAGATCGGTCTGTTAGTACCGGTCTTCAGCCTGTTTTTGATCATGGTTCTACAGGTCATTCTCACCGAAAAAATATCGTCCCGGCCAGTTAAAGAAAATCAGCAATGACGGCTGGCCAGGAGTCAGGTTTGAAAACTTAAATGATTGATTTAAGTTATTAAAAAGGAGGAAGGAAAAGATGGCAGCTAAATCAGCCAGATGGAACCGGTCAGTTATTGCCTTAGGCCTCGGGCTGTTCCTTGGCTTATGGCTCCTCCCGGCCGGCCCGCTCCGGGCTCAAGACCAGGCCATTAAACTGGTGGTCAGGGGAGATGATATGGGCATGACTCACTCGGCTAACGAAGCTTTCGAGTTAGCTTTTAACCGGGGAATTATCACCAGTGGCGGGTTGATTGTCCCTTCCCCCTGGTTTGAAGATGCTGTCAGACGAACACTGGAACATCCGGACTGGTCGGTAGGGATTCATCTCTGTGTTAATGCTGAATGGAAAAACTACCGCTGGCGGCCGGTTCTGCCTTATAACCTGGTCTCGAGCCTGGTGGATAAAGACGGATTTTTCTATCCTTCAGCTCAGGCCTTTCTGGCCGCCGGACCTAAACTGGACGAAATAGAAAAAGAACTCCGGGCTCAGATTGACCGGGCTTTAGCCTGCGGCCTTAAGCCAGATTATCTCGATACCCACATGGACAGCCTGGAATCGAAAGAAGAATATCTGGCCGTGGTCAGGAAGCTGGCTAAAGAATACAACTTGCCTGTCTCTGGCTGGTGCGGTGAGGACCGGGAATTTTTTGATATTTATAATGTTCCGCCGGAAGAAAAGGAAAAAGTTTTAGTTGAAAAATTAAGAAGTGCTAAGCCAGGCCTTTATCTTCTGGTTGTCCATCCCGGGCTTGATACACCGGAAGAGAGGGCTCTTATTGATCAAAATCCAGACGGGCTCAAAAACGTTTACCGTTACCGCTCGGCTGAAGTCAGGGCTATAACCAGTCCGAAGGTCAAAAAAGTTATCAATCAAAGAAAAATTAAATTAGTCAGTTACCGGGAGCTAAAAGCCGAGGGAAGAGCAGCACTTAATTGAGGGCTGGCTGACAGGACTGGGCTGGCGGCCATCGCTCTAAAACCTTCAGGTTCATCCGGCTCAAATAAAAATGGTAAAATAAAATCAGGTAAAAATTGAAGAATCAAAAGAATAAAAGGATGGAATAAGATCATGAGCAGGAAAATCATCCAGGGTAATTTGATTTTGCCGGATAAAGTGGAGGAAAACGGCTTCCTTGTTATCGAAGACGGGCAGATTGTTGAAATACTTGAAGCCAGCCAGGCTGGGCAGCTGGCTAATTCTCCGGAAGTTATTCATTACCGCGACAGCTGGGTTTCGCCAGGTTTAATTGATGTGCACCTCCATGGTGCCAGGGGAAAAGAAGCTATGGATGGCGAAGTGGAAAGCATCGTAGAAATGGCTAAACATCAGGCTTCCTGCGGTGTAACCGGCTTTTTCCCGACCACCTTAACTGCCAGTGAGGATGCTCTCCTCCGGGCTATTGCCGCTGTCAGAGAAGCCAGCCAGCAGAATTTGCCCTCCGAAGTCCTGGGCATTCATCTTGAAGGTCCTTATATCAGTCAGAAAAGGAAAGGAGCCCAGGATCCGGATTATGTGAGAGAAATTAACCAGAAAGAGCTGCAGGAGTTAAAATCGGCTCTGGGAGGCTTAAAAACCAGGATTACCCTGGCCCCGGAAGTGGGTCAAAATCTAACTTATATACCCGGGCTGGTTAGGTCGGGCTGGACAGTTTCTGTTGGCCACAGTGATGCTACTTATGATGAAGCTCTTCAGGCCTTTTCGGCTGGAGCCAATCAAGCCACCCATCTCTTCAATGCCTGGCGTGAATTTCATCACCGCGAGCCGGGAGGAATAGGAGCGGCTCTGGATGAAAATCAAGTCTTTGTAGAGTTAATCGCTGACGGTATTCATATCCATCCTTCTTTTATCAGACTGGCCATTTTCCGCAAAGGTGTTGACCGGGTTTGTTTGATCACCGATACCCTCAAAGAAGTTGGCCAGCCAGACGGGACTTATGCCTGGGGCGGTCTGGAGGTGGTGCTTAAAGGCCGGGAAATCAGGCTTAAAGACAGCGGCGTTCTGGCCGGTTCTGTCCTTCATCTAAACCAGGGTGTCCGTAACGTTCTTAGCTGGACAGGACTGTCTGTGCCTGAGGTCATTAGAATGGCAACTTTAACTCCAGCTAAAAGTGTTGGGCTGGAAACCCAGGTGGGTAGTCTCGAACCCGGCAAAAGGGCTAATATTGCTATTTTTGACAGCAATTTTGAAACTATGGCGGCTTTAGTCAGAGGTGAAAAGGTTTATTCGAGGGAAGGTGACCGCCGGTAGCCGGGCCAATCAAGATGAGTAAACTTAACAGGCAAGGGGGTAATAAGATGAGAGAAAAAATCGGGATAAAATTTTACAGGCTGTTATTTTTGGGATTGGCATTTTTGCTGTTGGTTGATATCGCTTCCTTGAGCGCCACCGAGCGGGGTCAGTCCAAAGCTGGTCAATCTGAAGCCCCGGCCCTGAAACCCTGGCTGAGTTTTAAGTTTCAGCCAGCCGGTCCGAATTTGGCCGGTTTTCCGGCTTGTTCTTTTACCAGGCCTTTTGGCTCTAAAATGAAATCATTCGGTCACACCACTGCGGCTGGAAATATAGACAATAATCCAGAAGGGAGTGCCTGTCCGGTGGGTGGCCTGGGCGCTCCTGGTTTTGAATGGACAATAAGCGGTAATTTCCGTTACTGGTTTTTAAAATCAGGCTGGTATGTTGATGATAACCTGCCGGTTGATGCTTTTCACGTCTATCTCAAAAAAGGAAAGCAAAAGATTGTCCAGACGATAGCTACTGACCGGCCACCGTCTGTTCTTCAAAGCTGGCCTTATCTTGAGTCCTCCAGCCGGGCCGATTATTATGCCCTTTATCCCAGGAGCGGCGTCTCCTTCGAAAAAATGAAGGACTGGCCGGTTAAGCTGGCGGTTGTTCAATTTTCTCCAGTCATTCCGCAGAACTACCGGGAAACAAGTTATCCAGTAGCCATTTATAAATGGCTGGCCAGAAATACTTCTTCTGAGCCAGTTGAAATTTCCATCATGCTGACCTGGGAAAACATGACCGGCTGGGAAGCTATCTGGCCAGGAGGCGAGGTGCCGCCGACGCAATTTATCTGGGATAAAAATAGCTTCGGCAACTATAGTGAACTGGTGACTGATGGCCAGAGAAAAGGAATAATTTTTAAACGGCGGGGGCTGGACATCCAGCGGGCCTCCGGGCTGGCCGGAACCATGGCCATTGCTACCCTGGAAAGGCCGGAAAGCGAGGTGACTTATTTAACTGATTTCGATCCGGCTGGCGATGGCCTGGAAGTAATGGAACCCTTTTCCTCCTCCGGAAAACTGCCTTCCAGAGGGGCGGCCAGCCATAAAAATTCAAGGACGGCTTCGGCCCTCTGCCTTAATTTGAAACTGAAGCCTGGCCAGCAGGTAGAACTTCCTTTTATCATCAGCTGGGATTTCCCTTATTACGGATTGGAAAAAGGAGTGAAATACAGAAAAAAATATACCGATTATTTTGGGTCTGATGGCCTGCAGGCTCCGGCCATTGCTTTTGAAGCTTTAAATAAATATCAAGAATGGGAAAAAGCCATCCTTAACTGGCAGCAGGAAATTACTGGCCGGAAAGACTGGCCGCTGTGGTTCAAGCAGCTACTTTTTAACGAGCTTTATGTTTTAAGCGAGACCAGCCTGTGGGAAGCAACGACTGATTTGTTTACTTATCTGGAGAGTGCCGATTATTTGATGTATGGCACTTTTGATGTTGATTCCTACTGCTGGCAGATGCTGGAACTGTGGCCAGAACTGGAGATGAAAAATATTCGTTTTTTTGCTCAGGCTTTAAATCAGCTCGACCCGGCCTATAAAATTTATCAATACAACCAAACTTTTCCTGACGAGGTTCCTGCTGATAAAAAAGGCTATTACTGGAATATCAATAAAGAAAAGGGCCTGATTCCCCACGATCTGGGTTCTCCCCGGGTTCGTCCCTGGGTGGTGCTCAATGCTTTTGACTGGCAGAACGGCAATGTCTGGAAGGACCTCAATCCCAAGTTCCCGCTGCGGGCTCTGCGTGATTATTTAGCTTCCGGGCGGCAGGATATTGATTTTCTGGCGGAACTGATGTCGGCTTCAGTCCTGGCTCTGGAGACGCTTGAGAAAAAATTTGGGGATCCGGTATCTCACCTTCCGCAGAATGAAGGTATTCCTGATCAAACCTATGATACCTGGCGAATGAAGGGCACCAGTGCCTATGTCAGCCTTCTCTGGTTGAGCTCGCTTCAAGCCGCCAATAAAATGGGCGAGCTGTTATTAGCCAGCGGGGTTAAGGAAATAGGCCTTCGAAAAATTAAAGATATTCAAAAAAGATATACCGAGTGGATTGAAGCCGGCCAGAAAAGCCTGTCTAAACTCTGGGATGCTGAGGGCCAGTATTTTCATATTGACGCTCAGACTGATGACCTTATGACTGACCAGCTTTTTGGCCTGTGGTATGGGGCGATGATTGGTCTTGATAAGCCTCAGCCATTGCTACCGGCTGAACAGGTCAAGGCTGCCCTTCAAACCATTTTTAAAAATAATGTGACCGGTTATGGCAATGGACTGATGGGAGCAGTTAATGGCCGGCGGGCCGATGGCCGCCAGCTTTTGAGCCAGCAGGGTGACGAAGTCTGGGTGGGAACAGCCTATGCCTTTGCCGCCAATTGCCTGCTTAATGGTCTGGAGAGAGAAGCCTGGCAGACAATTTACGGGCTTTACCGGGTCGTCTGGAGTCCTGAGGGGCAGGGCTACTTTTTTAAGACGCCGGAAGCTTACCTCAATCCGGACGAAAAGCTCTGGAACGAACCATCCAAGACCTATGGCCAGAATCTTTTCCGAGCGATGAAGTACATGAGGCCGGGAGCGGTCTGGGCAGTTTACCGGGCGCTCCTCAATTCCGAATCAAAATAAATTTGGAGGAAATAGGTTAGATCAGGATTAGAATGGTAAAATCAATAGAATGATGGCCGCGAGCTATTATATTTTATAATCTCAGGGTGCTCCGGCGGATGAGTGATTGATGAGCAAGAAAAAAAAGAATAAGGCCGGCGGACCTGGTCAGTCCGGTAAAACTGCTTCCAAACGGCCTGGAAGGCTAACCTGGCTGTGGCTGATCATTATCCTGGTAGCTGCGGCCAGTACAGTTTTTTATAAAACCGTCCTTCAGCCTTCTTCTTCGCTTCAGGCTTTCTGGAAAAAGGAGGGTGTCCGCCAGCCAAATGTCCTGTTAATCACCATGGATACCACCCGGGCGGATCATTTGCCGCTCTACGGATATTCTGCCGTTGAAACACCAAATATAAATGAACTTGGAGCCAAGGGTGTTGTCTTTGAGCAATGTGCGACGGCTTCGCCCCTGACTCTGCCTGCTCATTGTTCCATTCTGACCGGCTTCTATCCTCCTTATCATGGAGTCCGGGTAAACGGTAATAACGCCTTAAGGGACGAATTGACCACGCTGGCTGAGGTCTTTTCTGCTTCCGGTTACCAGACGGCTGCTTTTATTGCCGCTTTTGTTCTTGATGGCCGCTGGGGACTCAAGCAGGGTTTCAATTATTATGACGACCAGTTTGATTTAAAAAAATATAAGCAGCTTGACCTCGGTCAGGTTCAGCGCCGGGGCGACGAAGTGGTTGATTCGGCTCTGGTTTGGCTGACTGAAAATCGGAGCCAGCCTTTCTTTGCCTGGGTTCACCTTTATGATCCACATTTGCCCTATGAACCGCCAGAGCCCTATTTTTCGAGATATAGATACTCTCCGCCGGTCAGCCTCTATGACGGTGAAATTGCCTTCATGGATGAACAGATTGGCCGCCTCTATAAGTGGCTGAAAGACAATAACCTGGAAGAGGAAACCATCATTGTCCTGGTGGGTGATCATGGCGAAGGCCTGGGCGACCATGGGGAGTTAGCCCATGGTTATTTTATCTATGATTTTGCGGTTCATGTCCCGTTGATCATCTCGACGCCAGATAAGAGACTCCAGAACAGGCGAGTCCCACTCGAAGTTAGCACCGTTGATGTTTTCCCGACAATTGTGGAAATGAGCGGCTTGAAAAATATGGCCAGCCAGGGTCGGTCTCTTTTGCCTGTTATGTCGGGACGGAAAGAAAAAGAAATTCCGGCTTATTGTGAATCAATAAGTCCCAGCCTGCATTATGGCTGGAGCCCGCTTCTCGGTTTGAGAACCAGTCAGTTTAAGTTTATTGATGCACCCCGGCCTGAGCTTTATGACCTCAAAAGTGATCCTGAGGAAGGCCGTGATGTCCAGAATAAATTTCCAGAAGCCGGTCTTAATTTTAAAAGACAGCTTGATTCCTTGCTGGAAAGAATCAGTCAGGGGGCGCCAGAACCACAGGCGGCCAATCTTGACGCCGAAACTGTCCAGCGGCTGGCTGCCCTCGGTTATATTGGAGCTTCGGTCAAGCTCGAAACCAGGCCAGCTAAGGATCTGGCCGATCCCAAGGATAAACTGGAAGTCTATGAATTAATTCAGCAGGCAGGCGACTTAATCAATCATGATAAATACCAGGAAGCAGCCGGTTTGCTGGAAAGGGCTCTTGGCCTGGAGCCAGCCATCCCTCAGGCCAGGCTGCTGCTTTCAACCTGTTATGCTGAGCTCGACCGGCGGGAAGAAGCTAAAAGGCTTCTGGATGATATCCTTAAGAGCGATCCGGATTCCATTCAGGCCCTGATCGGGCTGGCCAATCTGCTGCTCGAAGAAGGACAGGATGAGGAAGTTATTTCTCTGAGCAAAAAGACCCTGTCCCTGGATGAAAGAAATACTCAGGCCTATACCCTGATTGGCGAAGTCTATTTAAAAAAGCAGCAGCCAGACCGGGCTTTGCCCTATCTGGAAAAGGCCCTTGAAATCCAGCCGAAGATTACCAGGAACGAATTTAATTTAGCTCTGTGTTTGGCTGGCCTGAAAGAATATGAGCGGGCTGAACAACTCCTGCAAAAGGTTCTCGCCGATTATCCGCGGTTTCCGATGGCTAACTACCACTTAGGGTTACTCTATGAGGAGGAAGGGAAACTGGCTGAAGCCCGGCAGGCTTATGAAAGGGAAATAGAATATTATCCCGGTCATTACCGGGCCAGATTTAACCTGGGCAAGCTTCTCCTTTCCCAGGGGGACTATAATGGTTACATGGCCCAGATGGAAAAAGTTATGGAGCTGGCTCCGGAGGAGGCCGAAGGCTATCTTTTTTATGCCCGGGGAAAGCTTCTCAACCAGGATAATCCAGCCGGGATCGTAGAGTTGATCAAAACCGGGCTGAGCCGGGCTAAGACCCCTGAGTTAAAAGCTTTTGGTTATTTTCTTTTAGCAGATGTCTATAACCGGCTCGGTCAGGCCCAGAAAGTTGAGGAAGCCCTGACCAGAGCCAATCAGTATAAAAATCAAACGGAGAATTAATAACATGAAAAAACAAACTAAACTTCTGGCGGCTTTTTTTATGCTGGTATTTAGCACCAGTTTCCTTTTCGGCCAGTACCGGGAATATCATCTTTTTGGCCTGGTCATTGATTCTCAAGAACAACCGTTAGCCGGAGCGGAGATTATCCTCCAGGATGTGAGCACCAGCCGTAACTACCGGGTTAAGACTGATAAGAATGGCAAATATGTTTTATCCGGCTTGCCTCATGGTAAATATCAGGTGACGGTCAAGAAAGACGGCTATGAGGCCAGAACTTTCGACTGGGATTTCTCAGCCCCGCAGGAAAGAATGCAAAAGGTTGAAATGGAGACCATCGTCCTGGCCAGCGAGCAACAGGTCAAGCTGGCTAGCCAGGCCAAAGAAGCCCAGCAAGCGGTGGCTGAATCATTAGAAAAAATAAAGACAGGAGATCTGGAAGGGGCCTTTAATCTTCTATCAGACCTGGCCAAAAATTATCCTGACGATTCTAATGTCCGTTACCTTCTTGGTTTAACTCTTGGCCGGCTGCAACGTTATCAGGAAGCTATAACTGAGCTGACCAGAGTGACCGAGCTGGTGCCGGAGTTTGCTCCAGCCTATCTTCAGCTCGCTTATTGTTATCAAAATCTGAATAACCAGGAGAAAGCCCTGGAATACTATAAAAAAACCGCCGAGCTGGACCCGTCGAATGCAGCTAATCTTTACAATTTAGGTCTTATTCTTTTTGAGCAAAATAAAGTAGACGAGGCTCTGGGTTATTTTGAACGGGCTCTGACTATCAAACCAGACGATGCTGACACCCTGGAAATGACCGGCAGGTGTTATGTGAATAAAGGTGATTTGCCCCGGGCGGTTGAGTTTCTGGAAAAGGCCAGGGCTGTGGCCAGGGATGAAGACAAGATAAAACTCCTGGATAACTTTATTGCCGCTTTGAAGGAACAGATTAAGAAATAATAGTTGACTCAAGGGAAAGGACTTGACATAAAATATATTTCGTAGCTAAATAAAAAGCCGGTGATATTTTAGATGGAAAGGAGGTGGGAATGGCAGTGGTTCAAATATCAGGGTCTTAGGGTCTCTTCCTGCCCGCTTTAATAGCAGGAAGAAAGGGCGTTACAAAAACAGGAGGGAAAAATGAAAAGCTTTAAATGGCGGGAGAAAATTTTCTGCCTGGGCCTGGTTGTCCTGATACTGGCCCCCATGTTGAGTTCCCAGACGATTGAGTATGGCAAGTTGACCGGGACTGTTATGGATGAACAAGGTGCTCCTCTTCCAGGTGTTACTGTCGAGGTTAGCAGTCCGGCTTTAATGGGCGGGAAAAGGGCTACCCAGACCTCAGCGAGAGGTTCCTATGTATTTATGAACCTCCCACCTGGAAAGTACGTTCTGACTGCTTCTCTTCAAGGGTTTAAAACCACAAAACAGGAAAATATTGTTATTTCTGCCGGTTCATCTATCGTGGTCGAGATCAGAATGGAAATGGGCAAGCTGGAGGAAACAGTCACCGTGACGGCGACCGGGCCGGTTGTTGATGCTAAGACTTCGACTATTTCGACTAACCTTCAAAGCGAGCTTCTGGCCAAGCTGCCGACCAGCCGGGATGCTTTTTATGACCTGGCCCTGACCACCCCTGGTATGGTGGCTCAGGGTAAGGATGGCAGCTGGCTGCCCAGCCCCAATGCCTATGGCGGTTCATCTAACGAAAATGTGTTTTTGATAAACGGAGTCAATACCACTAATCCCAGGTCAGCAGCTTATGGTTCTCTGGTTAATGTCAACTACAATGCGGTCGAAGAAGTCAGGGTGATTGCCCTTGGCTCCAAAGCTGAATATGGCAGCTATTCTGGCGTGGCGATTGACGTTTTGACTAAATCTGGTAGCAACGATTTCCATGGCAATTTCAGCGTTTACGGGGCCCCAAAAGATTGGATAGCTAACAATCAACCTAAACCAGCTACACCTGGCACCGCAGTTGATATGGGCAACTTTGGTCCTTATGGAGAGAAATTCTTTATCGGACCTGGCGATGACATTTTAAATAAAACTACCAAGCAATATGAGTTCAATTTAACGGCCGGCGGGCCGATCAAAAAGGATAAGGTTTGGTTCTACGGTGGCTTTGATTATATCCGCAGCAATTCCAAGACGCCTTTCTGGACAGTACCAAATAGATACTGGGGAAGACTTGCTGATTTGAAAGTGACGGCTGAACCCTGGACCAATCACCGGGCCTGGATAGCTTACCATTATGAAAAGAATAAGGGGGATGGCTGGACCTGGGATCCTCACTGGGATCCGACCATGACTTATGGTCAGAACAGCCAGACCAACAGTGTCTCAGCTCAGTGGCAATGGATGGCTTCCGGCAAGACGGTTTTGACACTCAAGTGGCTCGGTTTCTGGAGAGATGATAAGCCATTTATTCCAGATGATGCTCCGGAGAACCCCGGTTACATCAACTGGTGGAAATGGGCAACTTATGGAGTTAACGGCTCGATGCCCAATGTCGAATCGCAAAAGTCCAGCCGGAATACTTTGCAGGCTGATGTCTCCTATTATGCTGAACATTTCCTGGGCGAACATGATATCAAGTTTGGCATTCAATATACTCTGGGCCGGGGCAACTGGATGGGCGGTTATTTCCATAATTATGCTAATTTTGCCTACCCGGCTCCCTGGACACAGAATATCAATTATCTCCGTGACTGGTACGGGGCTACCGGTCTGGTCTTCTACAACAGCCAGACCTGGCTGAATCCTTTTCTGACAGTTAGAACAGCCAACCAGGCTGGTGCCTTTTTTGATGACCAGTGGACACCATTCAAAAGACTGACCATTAATGTTGGCTTGCGCTATGACCGCATGACCACCAAATATGGCAAAGGAAAGATCTACGAATATGCTGCTACTCCGGCTGATATCAACTCGCCGCCACCAGTTATAAGGGAAAGACAGGGAACAGATAATATTTTTGATTTCAAAAACTTTTCACCACGAATCGGTCTGACCTGGGCTATTACCGGAGATATGAAAACTATTTTCCGGGCGAGCTATGGCCGATATTACATGCCTCTAAGTGTGGAGTATCTGAGAAGGTTTGGACCCGACATGCCGATGGCTGATATAAAATACATCTTCTCCACAATTCCCTTTGAACTGGTTGACCTCGATGGAGACAACTTTATCTCTTCGTCTGAGACGGTTAATGCTGCCCGTTATCTAATTGATCCGGCCTATGAAACTCCGGAAGCCAGACCGGAATGGATGCCGGATACCACCCGGGATTATTCCTGGCAGTTAAAGGTTAAAGATGGTACCAAAGACCAGCATACTGATCAGATCACCCTTAATCTGGAAAGAGAACTGGTTAAGGATCTGTCTTTCAGTGCCACCTATATCTGGAAAAGAACCGGAAACATTTTTGTTAACTGGCCGTTAAACCGCCAGACACAGCAACCATTTGAATACGAGATGAAAGAATATACCACTCGCTACGGACAGGTTGTTTCCCTCTACAGCATCGTTATGAAGGATTACAATGGAGATGAAGTGATTAACGGTGCCGATATTGGCTGGATTGGCAGTAACACTGACTACATGGTTCAGAACATGTCAGCGGTAGGTGGTGTCAAACCAAAGCGTTTATATCAGGGCTTGCAGTTCATGTTGAATAAACGTTATTCCAACCGGTGGCAATTGATGGCTTCAGCCGTGTTCTCCTGGTCGGATGGCTTTGCCATGAGGCCTGTCCGTCAGGACTTCAATTTCGATGGCCCTATGGTCATGGATACTACTTTTCTGGCCGGACTGAATCAAACGGTTAACAATATGGAAGGCCCGCTGCCTCAGACTCAAAAATTTGAGTTCAAATTGTCTGGTTCTTACCGGCTTCCCGTTCTTGAGACTGACCTGGGCTGGAGAATCAGATACAACTCAGGCCGGCCACTCTGGCCGCTGGAAACTTATCCAGTGGTGAGTCAGTGGGGTTATCCCAACGGACTGGTGGTCAACACCGGCGATAACTACATTGTTTCCATCGATCCGAAAAAACCCTGGTATCTCCCTCATGAAATAGTGGTTGATTTGAGAGTGGACCGTGCTTTCAGTCTGCAGAGGGCTGGACAGATCAGATTGGCCGTGGACATTCTTAACCTGTTTAATGAACATGCGGTTACCAATGCCGGTTATGGAGGCGCAATTGAACCTGAGATCGGACGGGTCTCGGGGATAACTTATCCTTCCCGGATGATCCGTTTGAGTTTTAGCTACGAGTACTGATCACCTGCATTGAGTTGAATTGGGTAGTGGCGCCCGGGGGATCCCCGGGCGCCATTTTTTTGCCTCCAGCTGGTAAAAAAGATATAATTTTATGAGAGGTCAGGAAACGAAACTGAGGTTTAAGCCGTTAGTCATAAGTGGAAAATCTCAAGATTAGCCGGGTTTTTAGTCCAAGGAAGGTAAAGTCTTAACCGATGGTCAGTAAGTCTTTTAAATTTAAGGCCCTAACCAGCCTGGTTCTGCTTTTCTTTTCCTGTTGTCCTTTAAGTGCGTCTGATCTTCCTGAAAAATACCGGAAATGGCTCGAGGAGGAAGTTGTCTATCTTATCACTCCCAAAGAAAAGGAAGTTTTTTTGAAACTTCAAACTGACCGGGAAAGGGAGGTTTTTATAGAGGCTTTCTGGAAGCAGCGTGACCCGGCTCCCGAGACCCCGCAGAATGAATTCAGGGAAGAACATTATCGCCGCTTTAACTATGCCAATGAATACCTTGGCCGGGGAACAGGCCAGCCCGGCTGGAAAACTGATCAGGGCCGCATTTACATCATTCTCGGGCCTCCCAATAACATTGAAAAATACGAAGATATTGACGGGGTTTATCCGGCTCAGATCTGGTTTTATTATGGCGATCCGAAATCAAATTTACCTCCTGCTTTTAATATCATCTTTTTCAAAAAAGAAGGCACCGGAGAGTATATTCTTTATTCACCTTCTGATTATGGGCCGCAGGCTCTGGTTGCCGATTATATGTATAATGCCCGCGATGCCCGGGAGGCTTATCAGAAACTCTATCAGCTGTCGCCTAATCTGGCTGAGCAATCCCTGAGTTTGATTCCCAGTGAAAGAATGGCCCCGGGTATTATCAATCTGGCTTCTAATAGACTTCTGGCCACGGTTTTATCCCTCCCTCAGAGAAAAATTGAAGATGCCTATGCTCAAGCCTGGTTTAAGTTCAAAGATTTAATTGAAGTTGAGTACAGCACCAATTACCTCAAAGCCGATTTTGAAATCTGGACCAGGCAGGATAACCAGGGTAATTATCTGATCAACTATTCATTTGAGCCGGCCAAACTGTCAGTTGAACCAGATGGTTCTAATTACCTGGTCAGGTTTGACCTTAATGGCCGGATTTCTGATGATCAGGGTAAAACGATCTATCAGTTCGCCCGGACATTACCTCTGACCCTGACCAGGGATCAACTGACCGGCATCGGTCAAAGGTCCATTTCCTTTCAGGATGTCTTCCCTCTAATTCCTGGTGATTATAATTTTGACCTGCTGGCTAAAAATCCATTGTCCAAGGAGTTCTCCAGCTATTCCTGCCGGTTGACTTTGCCGCCAGGGAGCGACCGGCCACAGGTCGGAAAGGTTCTGCTGGCCTATGATCTGCAGCCTTCCTCTGCGGCTGGCGGAGTAGCTCCTTTTACGGTTGAAACGGGCCAGATTCTTGTTCAGGCCAAAAAAGCTTATCTGCCGTCCGACGATCTTATCTTTTGCTGTCAACTTTCGGGCTTAAAAGGGGATTTAAGGTCAGAAGCCAGACTGCGCTACCAGTTAAGTCAGGAAGATAAGCCGATTTTAAACCAGGAAGTTAAGATGGATGGCCTCGGACGTGATAATGTTTTTACCGGCCGGATACCTTTGAATGGTTGCCGTCCCGGTTATTATACCTTAGCGGTTGAGTTGCTGGCTGCCAACCAGGTTTTGAGTTCGGCCCGGGCTAATTTTGAGTTATCTGACAGTTCTGGCCTGCCGCATCCGGTTATAGTTTCTAAAGCCCTGATCAGCCCGGAAGAGGAATTATTTCAGACGGGGCTGCAATTGCTCAATTCTAACCGGGTCCAGGAAGCCTGCCAGCGGCTGAGCCGGGCCTACGCCGCCAGGCCTGACCTCAGTCAGGCCATTGCCTATGGTGAAGCTTTATTCAGGAATAACGATTTTCAATCAGTTTTGACGGTCATCAAGCCTTTTGACCGGCCTGAGGCTCCAGCCGAGGTGGTTTCTCTTCTCGGGCGGACTTATCAGTCAATTGATGAGTTCAGCCAGGCCACTGTTTATTATGAACAATATCTAAACCGTTTCGGCCTGAGCGTTGAAATCATGAACTACCTTGGAACCTGTTACTTCCAGCTGGGTGATAAAGACCGGGCCCTGGCTATCTGGGAAAAGTCTCTGTCTCTGGACGCCAGTCAGGACCGGCTAAAAGAACTGGTCAGATCCCTGAAGAAGAACTGAGAGCTGAGGCCAGTACTCTTGTCCTTAGATTTTAATTATTTGTTGGCATAAGCCATGACATTCCAGCCCCTGATTCTTAAATCCACTTCATCGCCTTCCAGATCGTCAAAATTAAAGTAGCCTTTGATTACTCTTTTGTCACCGGGCAGGAGAGAAAAATAATTGTCATCGAGAAACAAAGGTGCCACTGATTTCTCTCTCAATTTTTTAAGGACCTGAATTTCAAGATTAAAAGCTACATAGGGTGAATTGTTGGTGAGCTCAATAACCAGAGTCCTCTTTGGCCCCCGCCCTTCTACCTTCCAGCGGTAGTTCACCTTGGCTTCTGGCAAGGAATTTAAGGCCGTCAGATCAGCATATTTTTTAACCGGAGTGACATACCAGAGAGTCTGATCAAAAGCCAGTTCATCCGGCGGATTGGTTAAACAATAGAAATTCCCGTCTTTCCATTCGCCTTTCTGGCCGGTTAACTTCAGGTCGAGAAAATAAACGCCGGTTAGCTCTCCAAGCTCTGGCAGTTTAACTAAGCTCAGCCGGCTATCCGGCTGAAGATCAACCGGGAATTCTGCCAGGTATTTTTCCCTGGACTCAACATCCAGAATTCTAACCACCGCCTTCAGCTTTTCTGCTTTTTCACCGCCCAGATTGGAGGCAATGATCTCCCTGGTTTCATAATCATAGATTAAGTGGATCGGCTGGCAGGCTTTTTTAGCTCCGTAAAACGCTCCGGTCGGCAGCAAATAATAGTCAAAAAGCTGCCACCAGAGCTTGGGCCAGGCTGAATTATACATCCAGTCAATGATCCCGGTGGCCTTTGGCCTTCTGGCCACAAAGGCTTCAAACATGCCTCTCATAGCCTCATAGTTTAGAAATTGAGCCTTTTTTTCATAGTCAGCAATATTATCTGGCCAGCCGAGCCTGTTTTTCAGGGCTTCATGGTAGCGGTCAAGATTCCGGAAAATCCCCCGGCAGCAATGGTAGTACCAGATCTCATCAGGCGGCCAGAGGTTGGCTTCTGGAATCATGGCTCTCAGGCTTTCCAGAACTGGCACCTGAGGTCCAGGACCGGTTTCAGTATTAAAGCCAAAAGCTCCACCGTTCTTTTTGTCCTCATACCAGTAATTGGGTGGAACCCAGTCATATGGGCCGTTCATCTTGACGCCTGATGGACCGGAAACAGGACTGACCTTGGTTCCAGTGGAGTTAAGAAAAGGCCGGTCCGGATCAAGTTCCTTTAAGGTTGCCTGGTATTCTCTTTCCAGCTCGGGTTTGGGGACCAGATCACTGGCCAGGGCCCAGACAAAGATACTGGGATGGTTTCGCAACCAGAGAACCTGGTCCCGGAACGAACTGGAGATCAATTTGATATCTTCCGGGCTGACAATTCCGCCATAGACCGGATCGACTGGCTTACCAAGATAGCTCTCCCATTCCCAGTGACAGCTCCAGCCAACCATCAGGAGCAAGCCCAGCTCATCACCTAAATTATAGAGTTCCTGGCTGGTCCCCCAGAAACCTTCGAGGCGCAGGGCATTGAGGTTGAGGTGCCTGGCATAATTTAGCTCGGCCCGGAGTTTTTTGGAGGAGGTGTGGAGAAAAAGATCATCAGTATAACCTCCGCCTCTGATCAGAATTTTCCTGCCATTTAACAGGTAACCTTTATAGCCATCTTCAGTTAAATAATCCTTAATCTCCCTTATTCCAAATCTAACCGAGGCCAGATCAGAGAGAGGCTCTAAGGATTTGAACTGAGGGGGAACCTTCATCCTGTCCTTATCAGTTTCCTGGCTTTTTTCCTTTTCCGCGCTTTTAACATCAGGCCGCAAGTCCTTAGCCGGTGGTTTTTCACCGCCAGCGGCAGGTTTGGTTCTGAAGGATAAAACCAGATCATAAAGTTCTGGTTGGCCCAGGTCATGAGTCCACCAGATTCTGGGATTGGCTAAGACCAGCTCTTTATATTTGTCTGGCGAGAAAATTACCGTTTTAACTTCTCCCGGTTCGAGTTTTACTTCTTGAGACAGGTTGATTTTTTCTATTCTGGCTTCCAGGCTGCCGGTCACAGGCTGCTCGGAATTATTTCTTAGCTGAGCCTGAACGGTCAATCTGGCTTCTTTTAAATTGACGGTATCAAGCCTGGACTGAACAAAAGGGTTGATGATGTCCACTGGCCCGGTCAATTTTATCCTGACTGGCCGCCATAAACCCATATTCCGGTCAGGCGGCGCCGGGTTCCAGTCGACAAATCCAATGGATGGTTCGCCCGGGACAGGCGGTATGACCTCTATGGCCAGAACATTTTTTTCGCCAAATTTAAGATACTTGGAAATATTGAGGTCAAAATGGCGGAAGGCTCCATATATTTCCGAGGCGTCAGCCACTTTCTGGCCATTGAGCCAGATATTTGCCCGGTAATTGAGACCTTCGAGCTCAAGCCTGGCCGTATTTTTTCCGGGAAACGGGGTGGCCAGGAATTCAGTCCTGTACCACCAGGAAACCTGGAAATCTTCCGGCTTAATATTATCCAGGTTCTGGCCAAAAAAGACATCTTCATAAACATTATCTTCAACCAGGGTTCCGAGGACTGTCGAAGGCACCGAGGCTGGATACCAGCGGTCAGGTATAATGCCCGGCAAGGATATCTGCTCTCCGCCCTGTTTTAATTTAGCTGAAGATTGGATAAACCAGTCGGTCAGATTTATGGCAGTCTCCGGTACCAGCCTTAACGGACTGCGGCCGGCAGGTTCCATTCCCCGGTAAGTCTGGCCCGGGGCGTAGGCTGAGAATAAAAGAATGAAGCTAAACAAGGATAAAACCTGATTAAGCTGGCTGGATTTTTTCATGCTGGCTCCTCCTCCAAACATAATCTTAGCCTTTATATTCTATAAACGCCTGCTTTATTTTTAAAGTTACTGCTGGCTGGCCCGAATTCTGGCCAACCAAGTGGGCGGAGGTTATCTTGTTTTCCCGGTTCAAGTTTCGATCACCCGATGACTTTTTTATCTTTTCTTCCAGGCTCAAAAAGAATTCCCAGCCAGAGCCATCAGTAGCTGGCCCTTCCGCTTTGGCTCAACTGGTTCAGAATCTGTTTAATTTCATTTTTAAAATCCTCTAAAAGCTGCTTGGCTTTTTTAGCTGTTCTGGCTTCGGCCATCACCCTGATAATGGGCTCAGTGTTAGAGGGACGGAGATGAACCCAGGCTTTTTCCCGGATAATTTTTAAGCCATCAACCGTTGAGATATTTTTGGTTTGATAGCGGTGCCTCAATTCTGTCAGGGCCCTGAAAGCCAGCTCAGCCGGGCAATCAAATTTATCTTTGAGGAGGTAATAGCGGGGAAAAGTATCCATCAATTCTGAAATTGAACCCGGGAAGCCAGCTAATCTTTCCAGGATTAAACCCGCGGCGGTGAAGGAATCACGACAGGGGTGAACGGCTGGCCAGATAACTCCGCCATTTCCTTCACCTCCAACGACAGCTCTGGTCTCCATCATCTTTTCGACCACATTGCTTTCTCCGATTTTTGTCCGGTAAACTGGCACCCCGTATTTTCCGGCAATATCCTCGATGACCAGGGAGGAAGAAAGATTGACCACCACCGGCCCTTTTTTCCGGGAGAGGACATGATCAACACTCAGGCTCAAAGTGGCGTCTTCTCCGAGCGGGCGGCCCCGTTCATCTACCAGGGCTAAGCGGTCAGCATCAGCATCCTGAGCCAGGCCCAAAGCGGCTTTGAAATCCCTGACCTCCCGGCCAAGCTCCTTTAAATTTTCAGGCGTTGGCTCCGACTGATGGGCAAACTTTCCCGTCAATTCAGTGTTAATAAACCGGACTTCGCAGCCCAGTTCATGGAGAAAAGAAGGGAGCAGGGTAGCTCCAGCCCCGTTGGCACAGTCAGCCACCACCCTGAATTTTCTTTTTTTGATCAGGTTGACGTCGATCTGGCTGAGAATCCGTCTGAGATGTAAAAAACCGGCGTTCTTTTCAGTCAAAGCTGGCTTTAGCCTTTCAGCTGGAACGAAAGTGAATTCGCCTTGGTGGAAGATGTCCAGAAACTCTTCTATTTGAGAGGCCGGAAGATAGAGTCCGTCCGGGCCAATAAATTTTAAGCCGTTCCAATCCGAGGGATTGTGACTGGCAGTAATAACCACAGCCCCTCTGGCCTGCTTTTTTCTGGTTAAAAACAGAATGGTCGGCATGGGCAGGATGCCAACTTCGATTGGCTGACAGCCGGTGGCCAGCAGGCTGCAGGTCACGGCCTTTTTGAGCATCAGTCCTGACGGCCTGGAATCCTGTCCAACCAGGACCTGGCCCTGACCGAGATAAGTTCCGAAAGCAGAAGCAAAGCGGGCAGCCAGCTGAGGGGTCAGGCTCTGGCCGACGATGCCTCTTACCCCCGAGACACTAATTTTTAAAGGCAGGACTTTTCTCATTTTTTCCGATTTTACCTCTAACCGGTTAATCGCCTGAGATAGGACATGATCTTATCAACCTCTGTCTGGGCCCGGTGTGGTGACGAGCTTTCAGCTATGATACGAATTAAGGGCTCCGTGGCTGAAGCCCGGACATGAATCCAGAGATCCTTTTTTTCTATCCTCAGGCCGTCCATTTGATTTATTTCTACCCCGGGATAAAGTTTTTTAACTTCGGCTACCAGGGTGTGCAAGCGGTGAGCCGGGCAGACCAGGCTGTCCTTGACAATATGATAGCGGGGGAGTCTTTCGACCAGAGACGATATTTTCTGGCCTTCAACTGCCAGCAGTTCAAGAAATAAAGCCATGGCGGCGAAAGCATCAAAGGCAGGCTGAAAATAATCAAAAGCCAGGCCCCCGCTTCCTTCCCCGGCCACAGCTGCTTTTTCTTGCAGCATGGCCTGGATAATGGCTGACTGACCGACTCTGGTTCTGATGACTGACACCTTTTTCTCTTTAGCTACTTCGTCTATCATCATGGAAGTTGAAAGATTGGTGACCACCGGTCCTGGATGTTTTTTTAGATAATAACTGGCCAGCAGGGGCAGGGTATATTCTTCTGATAGAGTTTCACCATTTTCCGAGACAAGCGACAAGCGACTGGCATCACTGTTCAGAAGGAAACCAATGTCGGCTCCGGTAATTTTGACCAGGGAAGAAACCTCCATAGCGTTTCTTGGCCTCGGCTCCGGGTCGTGCGGGAAATAGCCATTAGCCCCATTATTTATGGCCGTAAGTCGAGCTCCAAGTAAGTCAAACAGTTTATCAACTAATTTCGAGCCAGCCCCATTGACTGGATCCGCTACTACCTTAAAATGGGCCTGCTTGATAGCCGGCAAATTAAGCCGGCTGAGCAGCCAGTCAAAGTAAGGCTCTTCCGGATTTAATTCTCTGATGATTCCGGGCGCTTTCTTGAAGAGGACCGGCTGGAAGCGGTTCAAATGGTAAAGGTCAAGCAGTTCCTGCCCTTGGAATTCATCGAGGTAGGTTCCCTGGCCATTAATGAAATTTAGAGCATTCCAGGAGGCAGGATTATGCCCGCCGGTAATCGAAACAGCTCCGGCCGCCTTCTGCCTTTTTACCTGGAACTCGATGACTGGCGTCGGACAAAGGCCAAGATCAATGACCTCATGACCGGTAGCCAGCAAGGCAGAAACCACCCCGGCTGCCAGCATCGGACTCGAATTCCGGCTATCCCGGCCGACAACAATGGGGCCAGCGGCCAGCATGGTGCCAAAAGCCGAGGCAAAATCTATGACCAGTTCGGGGGTAATGGCCTGGCCAATTATTCCCCTGACTCCTGATACACTTAACTTCAAAGGTTTCATGGCGGCTGCAGCTAATTTATCATTTCAAACAGGTTAAGGCAATAATTCCTGTTTAGGTCAGGTAAGACCGGGCTTTGAGGGAGGGGCTAAGCAATAATTTCAAGAAGTCTACCCGAAAGTTTCAATTTTATGACTGGAAGAGCGACTAAATAATTAGAAACCGCTCCCGAGGAGGGCAGGGGAGAAGGACTCTCGGGGGGTGTCCTTCTCCGGACAATCTTACGCCTTGGATAGAGGCCCTCCTCTTTTTTTTTACTATTCACCATTTCCCCAAAAAAATCAATAAAAAAGTTAGTAAAAAAACATATTTCTTTGGACTTAATTCTCGGTCTTGATGTATCATTTTTATACCGTCCTTCAGGGAGGAAAAAATGGATGCCAAGAAGTTTATTGACAAACAGGTAACAGAAATAAAAAAGACTATCGGCAACAGTCAGGCTATTTCGGCTCTGTCGGGAGGAGTGGATAGCTCGGTGGCCACTGTTCTGGCCCATCGGGCTCTTGGTTCTCAGCTCAAAGCCATCTTCATTGATAACGGCTTGATGCGGGAGAACGAGCCAGAGGAAGTCAGAGCGGCTTTTGCCCGGCTCGGCCTTGATCTGGAGGTGGTCGAAGCTGAGGGAGAATTCTTTGAAGCTTTGAAAGGAAAAACAGATCCAGAAGAAAAGAGGAAAGCCTTCCGTTATGCCTTCTATAAGGTCTTTGGCCGGGAAGTCCTCAGGAGCAAGGCCCGTTTTCTCATTCAGGGGACAATTGCGGCTGATATTATAGAAACGCGGGGAGGAATTAAGACCCAGCATAATATCCTGGAACAAATCGGGATTGATACCGAAAAAGGTTTTGGCTTTAAGATCGTTGAGCCGTTAAAAGAGTTGTTCAAACATGAGGTTCGCGAAGTTGGCCGGGAGCTGGGCTTGCCGGAAGTAATTTTCCAGAGAATGCCTTTTCCCGGTCCGGCCCTGGCCACCAGAATAATTGGCGAAGTAACGCCGGAAAGGGTGGAACTGGTCAGGAAAGCAACCAGGATCGTTGAAGAGGAATTGGCTCCTCTTCAGCCCTTTCAAGCTTTTGCGGTTTTGATGAATGATATGGCTACCGGGCTGGCTGAAGGAAAAAGGAAATTTGGCCAGATCATAATTATCAGATCGGTTGAAAGCCAGGACGCTTTAACTGCTCAGCCTACCCCGGTTCCCTGGGATGTCCTGACCAAGCTGGCCAAACGAATTACCACCGAAGTTCCCTCAGTGGTCAGAGTGGCTTATGAGATTACTTCCAAGCCGCCAGCCACCATCGAATATATTTAAATTAACAGGCTGATAAAAACAGAATTAGCGGAGGGCAAAATGCCATACATCAGCAAAAAAAATCCTGAGGTCCCAACCCTCGGTGTCTTTGTTCCCAGTGACCCTAGGCTGGATGAGACTTCCAGAGCCAGGGCTTTCAACATAGGCCGGATGACAGCCAGACTGCTGGCCAGCCGGTTGAAGCTGCCTGACGGCCAATCTCCCAACATTTTCTATTGTTCGCATTTGGTTGATTCGGAAGCAACGGCTGATTCCGGGGCTAAGGAACTAAAGGAAGCCGGAGCCGGGGCCCTGTTCATGGTTCCAGACACCTGGTTTTTCCCAGGCAAATCAGCCATGGCTCTGACTGCCCATTTTCCTGCTTCCACTCCTCTGGCCTGTGTTGGCGGCAATAATGCGCCTAAACCGGGGGTGGTTGGCCTGGATGCCCTGACCGGAGCTTATGCCCAGACAGGGCGGCTGTGCCATCTGATTATCGGGAATATGCCGGAAACTGGGCTGGAGCCAGAGTTTGATGAAGCTACGGCCGAACTTCTGACTGACCTGGGCTATGCCATCCTGACCAGAGTGGCCCTGCAGGGCAAAAGATATGTATCTGTGGATATTGATTCGATGCAAATGGAGACCGCTCTTAACCATGTCCATGCTGCCCGGCGCTATCTCGGACTGGAATCTACCCGGGAGTCAATGAAACTTTTTGCTGATCAGCTCCGGAAGAAAGGCGGCTATGATCCAGAGGAACTGAAGGCCTTGCATGATTGGGTGGTGAACAAAAAATTTAAAGGCAGGATTTTTTCTAACACTGAAGAAATTAGAGATTCGGGCCGGGCCGTTTTGACCGGGCAGGAAAAGGTCAAAGCCCTGGCTTTATCGGCCGGAGATAAACAAAAACTGGATGAAGGCCTGGCTCTTTATCTCATTATCCGCAATTACCTTAAAGACGTAAAAGCCATCGCCGGTGGCTGGGCCAGTCAGCTGGCCTGGGGCTCTGACCGCCGCGGCCTGCCCATGGCGACGGCTGATATAGCTGAAACGCTTTTTAACTCGACTGAAGATCACACCGGCCGCAAACCGGTCATTCCCTTTGCTACCGAAAATGACATTCAGGGACTCCTGACCATGATCTGTTATTGCTATTTAAGTGGCGGGGAGCCGGTTCTTTTCATGGATTTCCGCAAAGTCTATGAACCATGGGAGATTGAGAAAAAAGCCCGGGCTTTGAAAATTGACCTCAGCCCCTTTAAACAGGAAAAGTGGCTGAAGCTGGGATTTATTGATGGCAATAACTCCGGCTCGGCTTCCCTTGATTATGCCGCTGAGGCTTTTCTTTTTAAGGCCATAGATTACTACTTCCCGGGTGGCGGCTATTCGGTAAGTTTTGTTTCGCCTGGAGGCCTGAAGGGCCTGGCTGGCCGGCTGGCCTATTCTGACCTGAGCGGGCTGTTAACCATGATCCAGGGAGAAGCAGAAACTGTAGAGCTGCCCTGGCCTTTAGCCGAAGCGGTCTGCCGGGCTTCAGACTATTCCTGGCCGCATACTTTTGTCACTTATGACCAGGTTCCAGCCAGCCTGGTTAAAATGGGGATGCCAGCCAATCATTTCCATCTGGTTAAAAACCTTAACCGGCGCCGCTGGCAGTTTTTCTCGGATCTGGCTGGCATTTTAAATTACCGGTGGGAAAATTCGCCAGACTATGTGGAAGGCCTTGACCGGCCATTGCCCCTGCTTTACCGCTTGAACGGAGGGGAAACTTCTGCCAAGTTGCTTCAGGCTCGCCGCTTTTGAGCCTGAGTTTAGTTGACAGTCAAAAAATAATTTGCTATTTTTCAGGCTTGTGGCGCCATCGTCTAGAGGCCCAGGACGGGTGGTTCTCAGCCATCAGACCGGGGTTCGAATCCCCGTGGCGCTATTTCCTTTGGCCTCATTTGCTGTGAGGCAGGGCAGCCAGTTTAGCTTTATAAGCTTCCTCATCTATCACCGGGAAGGTCAAGTCTTTATTCAGCTCTTCGAGATTTTGCAGATAACGGTTATTTTGAAAAGTAGCCGGATCTAATTTCCAGCTGCTGGGGGAAGAAAAAGTAAAAATATAATAGATGAAATACTTGTCATAGGGATAAACCCAGATTTCAGCGGTATTGGCCTGGATATCTTCATTAGTCCGGTCATTAACGTCCACGCCTCTGGACACACTGCTGGACGAAGGCGACATGGTGGTTACCCAATCAGTATTCTGACGGTAGTCAATCGAGGCTGGTGAGCCGTTGAGCAAATAGACCCTGGCCCGGTCCGTATTCCAGGGCTGATTGCGATTTTCCGTTTTGAACAGGCGCCGAATAGCCAGCAGGCGGTTGTCGAACTCCTGTTTAGCCAGTGGCTGCCTGGCTTCCCAGAAAAGTTTTTGAAACTCAAGGCGTCCAGCCGAGGTTAGCTGACGATAGGTGTTCTGCTCATAATCATGCATGATAAAATAGTGCTGGGCATACCAGGAATCCCTGGAAGGCAGGCTATTCATCCCGCAGGCCACAGCCAGAAACATCAAAGCCAGAACAAACAGGCTTAATTTGCTTTTCATCTTTTCACCTTGCCCTTTATTTCTAAATATAAAATAACACCTGAGCTGCTAAATGTCAAAAGCAATTTTTAGCTGAGGCCGGCCTGACCTTCAAACCTGATGATCTTTGACTATTTCCGAAGAAAAATGCTAAAAAGTAAGAAGGATGAAAATCAAATATCAGTTTACGGCTCTGATTGTTATTGCTCTGGGCTTTTTCCCGGGTTCGAGCCTGCTGACCGGATCTCTTTCTGACCGGGAATTCCAAAAATTTCAGAAAGGAATAGCCTTTACCGGTTACAGCCGCCAGGCTTATGCTTCTTCCGCTGCCCGTCTATCCCTCCGGCATCTTAAACAGACCAGAGCCGGCTGGATCAGCCTCCTGGTCACAGGTTATCAGGATAATATAGATTCGACTTATATAGATTATAGCGGGGCCTTGACGCCTGATGATGAATCTCTAACCGGAATCATAGCCTATGCCCGGGAGCTTGGGCTGAAGGTCATGCTCAAGCCCCATCTTGACCTGCTTAATGACGAGTCCCACTGGCGCGGTCAAATCGGTCAGAACTTTGATGAGTCTCTCTGGCAATTATGGTTTTCCTCCTACCGGGATTTCATCCTCCATTATGCCCGGCTGGCCGCCCTGGCTGGGGCTGAGGAATTCTGCCTCGGCTGCGAGCTGGATAATACCTTGAAACGGTCAGAAGACTGGCTGGCGACCATCGCTTCCATCCGGGAGGTTTATAAAGGCCGGCTGGTCTATGCTGATGATCAGCTCGAAACCCGGCCGGAGGCGGTCACTTTCTGGGGTGCTCTTGATTTTATTGGCCAGGATCTCTATCCGACTCTGAGCAATAAATTACAGCCATCAGTCTCTGACCTGGTTGCTGGCTGGCGTAGAATTTTACCCAGGCTTGAAGCTCTATCGACTAAATGGAAAAAGCCAGTTTTGATTACCGAAATTGGTTATCGGAGTGTTGAAGGCGGAACCATTAATCCCTGGGACTGGCAGAAAGAAGGGCCAGTTGACCTGAGAGTCCAGCGTAATGCCTATGAGGCTGCCCTCCGGATGGTTCGAGGCCGGTCTTACTTAAGAGGAATGTTCTGGTGGCAGTGGTTTCCTGACCCGGCCATAGGGGGCGGAACCGATACCAGCTTCACCCCTTACCGGAAACCGGCCCAATTAGTCCTGGCTCTGTTTTATCTCTTCCCGCTATAAAAAAAGTCTGTCCAGCCTGAAAAGGTCTTTAAGGCCGGCTTCCGCCCGGTGCAAGTTATTGTAGGCATCTTCATTTTAAAGAGTCCATAATTCCGGCTTTGACAAACAGCAGTTAAACTGATAATCATTTTACCTGGTGAGCTGACTTGAATCTTAACGATTTTAATTGAGGAGTGAGCATGAGCGACCTGGTCAAAACAGTTAGAGACACCTTCCTGGAGAAGTTTGGCCGCGAGCCAGTGGTAATTTCTTCACCGGGCAGAATCAATCTGATTGGTGAACACACTGATTATAATGAAGGCTTCGTTCTGCCTGGAGCCACCGACCGGGCAGTTTTTCTGGCCATCGCCCCTCGGGAAGACAGAACCTGCCGCTTTTATGCCTGCGACTTTAACCAGGAGTTCAGTACTTCCCTTGACCGGCTGGAAAAGTCAGATTTACACTGGCCTGACTATCTTCAGGGAGTGCTGGCTGTTTTTCTTCAGGCTGGTTATGAAATTAGAGGCCTTGACCTGGCCTTTGGCGGCAATGTGCCGATTGGCGGGGGGATGTCATCTTCAGCCGCTATTGAAGGTGGCCTGGCTTTTGCCCTTAATTACCTCTTTAGCCTGAAACTTGACCGGCTGACCCTGGCCAAACTGGCCAGGAAAGCTGAAAACGATTTTGTTGGTGTTAAATGCGGCATTATGGATATGTTCGCCAATCTTCTCGGGCAGCCAAAAAAGGTGATGAAAATTGACTGCCGCACCTTTGACTTTGAATATTTTCCGTTTGAATGGGAAGAGATCAGAATCGTTATCAGCGATAGCGGTGTCAGGCGGGCCTTAGCCACTTCCGAATATAATATCAGGCGTCAGCAGTGTGAGTCTGGAGTTAAGCTTCTCGGAAAATATTATTCCGGGCTAAAAAGCTTGAGGGATGTGACTCTGACCATGCTGGTCGCCCATCAGACTGAATTCGAACCGGTCGTCTTTAAGAGATGCGCTTATGTCCTTAGAGAAAATCAGCGAGTAGAGCAAGCCTGTCAGGATTTGCTCAAGCGGGATCTGGTGTCTTTTGGCCAGAGAATGTATGAATCTCATTTGGGGCTTAGAGATGAATATGAAGTTAGCTGCCGTGAACTGGACCTGCTGGTCGAATCAGCTGCCCGGCTTCAGGGTGTTTATGGGTCGAGAATGATGGGGGCAGGTTTTGGCGGTTGCACTATTAGCCTGGTTAAGGCTGAGTCAATTGGCCTTTTCGAAGAAAGGGTAGCGTCTGATTACCGGCAAGCGACGGGCAAAGAGCCGGCCATTCAGGTAGTCAGGATAGAAGCTGGCACTAAGATAATTCAATAATAAATAAAATCTTTGGCTTGAGGACAGAGCTGGCTCAAAGACTATGATCTTCATTCTTAGCGGTCCGGTCCGGGCGGGCAAGACTGGTTTTTTGAAGCGCCTGGTCGCTCAACTGAAGATATCCGGCCTGGCGATATCCGGTTATCTGTCTGAAGCAATCAGGACGGAAGGGCAACTTGAAGGCTATGACCTCCTTGATCTTAATTCTGACCGCCAGGTTCCGTTTTTGAGGAAGTCAGGCCTTAATAAACCGGCCGCCAGGGCCGGCCGGTATTATTTTTTAACTTCTGGCCTGGAAGCGGCCGCAGAAATAATTGCCTCGGCCGCCGGGTCAGATCTGCTGATCATCGACGAAGCAGGTCCAGCCGAGATCAAAGGGGAAGGAGTCTGGCCTGACCTCTATCCGCAGCTGGCTAAAACCAACTGTCTTCTGGTCATCAGAGAGAAGCTACTGCCTGATTTCATTCAGTTTCTGCCGCCGCCGGTCAAACTGTTGCCAGCTGGTGAGGAGGAGGAAGTTAAAAGATATATTCTGGAAGAAATCGAAACCTTCCGTCTGAAGAAAATGTCTGATTAAAAGTACCTTGAAAAAACCAGCGATTGACTCCATCAGCTGTTAAGAATCAGAATAGATTTTATCTCTTTTCCCAGGTCAGGCAGCTCTGAGTCAGGCAGAAACGTGACCGGCTAAAGCTATTTAAAAAATCAAATTTAGAAAAAAGTGGCAGCTCCGGAGGGGGTGGAGCTGCCTGTCTATACAAGAAGGAGGGTTTTGGGGAGGTTGGCTGGGAAGCCAGGATTCGAACCTAGATAACATGATCCAGAGTCATGTGTCCTACCATTGGACGACTTCCCAGCGTTCGATTAAATATAGCTAATTCCTCTTAAATTTTCAAGTCAGGCCAGGTGGCTCCTGGACAATTTACCTGGCTAATAAGGTATAATATCAACTTTAAAGGATTTTATCGGATGAGTTCTAAAAGCCGGCGGCTGGTCAACTATTCAATTATCGGTCTGATCACCATTATTTTCTTGTGGTTCTTTTTTAGAAGTGTTAACTGGGCTGATACCTGGCAATATATAAAACGGGTTAATCCTTACCTTATGGTTTTGACCTTGTTCCTTGTCCCGCTACATCTGGTGACGCGATCGATCAGATGGAAATATTTGCTGCGGCCGGTTAAAGACAGCTTAAGGATGACTAATGCGATTGAGGCCAATACCCTTGGGTTCACCATGAATTTTATTTTTCCCGGGCGCTTAGGTGAAGTGGTGCGCCCGGTTTTTCTAGCCAGGAGAGAAAAGTTGAGCCCGGGCTATCTGATTGGTACGATTGTGGTCGAAAGAACTTTTGACATGTTCGCCATGTGCTTTTTACTCGGGTCTTTCCTGATCTCCAGGCCGGTCTATGGCTCGTTTTATCAAGCCCGGCCTGAAGCTCTGCCCCCTCTTCTTTTCTGGGGGAAGATCGGGCTGGCTCTTTCTGTTTTGCTCTTTATCCTGATCATTCTGGTTTATTCCTTGAAAGCCAAAGCCAAGGGGATAATCTATTTTTTCTCCCGCCTTTTTCCTGAAAAAATAAGATGGAGGGTAGAAGTTTTTGGCCAGGAATTTATCGAGGGTTTGAAATTTTTTCAATCCTGGCCAAGATTATTCGGCTATTTCGGCCTGTCTTTAATCGTCTGGCTTGGCATCTGCTTCTTTTACTGGATTTTCCTCTTAGCTTATGAGGTGAAAGTACCCTTTTTCCTGATGATTCCGTATGTTTTTCTGACCGGCGTTGGGGCTTCTATTCCCACTCCGGGCATGGCTGGCGGTTTTGATTATTTCAGCCGGCTGGGCTTGACCAGTCTCTACGGCCTCGAAGCTAATCTGGCCGTGGGCCTGACCATCGTCGTCCATTCGATTCAGTTAGTGGTGACATGTGCCCTGGGCTATGCTATAATCTGGAAAAGTAGATTGAGCCTTTTCCAGCTAAAGCAACTGGGCAAAGGTAGTAAAGATTAATGCGCTGTCCATTTTGTGGCTTTTTAGAAAGCAAGGTGATTGATTCCCGCGAAAGTAAAAAAGGTGTATCTATCAGGCGGCGCCGGGAATGCCTGTCCTGCCAGAAAAGATTTACCACTTACGAACGGGTAGAACAAATTCCATATATGGTGGTCAAAAAAGATGGGAGCCGGCAGCCCTTTGATGGCCAGAAGCTGCTGCGGGGGATGATGAAAGCCTGTGAGAAGCGTCCAATTCAGATCAGCCAGCTGGAAGAAATCGTGGAAGAGGTTGAATCAATTGTTCAGGAACGGCCGGATAAAGAAATTAATTCACCGGAAATCGGGCAGATTGTGATGGAAAGGTTAAAAGCTCTGGATAAAGTTGCTTATATCCGGTTTGCTTCCGTCTACCGCGAATTTAAGGATGTAGTCGAATTTAAACACGTTCTGGAAAATCTATTAAAAGAAGAATAGCTGGTTCTTAAGTTAGACGGCCATGAAAAGAAAGATCAGACCAGAGTTTAGAATATTTAAAGCAGAAACTGAAATCAGAAAGGACCGGGCTGAATCCAGTTATAGACAGCCAGGGGGAAGTGATTTTAATATTTTATGGGAACCGGCGACCGATGTTTATGAGAAAGAGAAGGAAGTGGTCGTTGAGGTTGAAGTTCCCGGTATTCTCCTCCAGCATCTGAAGATAGTTCAATGGGGTAACCGGCTGACCATCAGCGGAGTTAAACAAGAAGAGCCAAAGGCCAAAAAATTTAAATTTCACCGGTTGGAAAGAGAAATGGGCTTTTTCCATAAAGAAATCGTTCTGCCGGTCGCGGTCGAGACTGAAAAAACAGTGGCGATACTGGAAAACGGAGTCTTAACTATCCGTTTGAAAAAAGCTAAGGTGAATAAAGAAATAGAAGTTAAAATTCAAAAGACCAGCGAAGAAAATGGAGGCAAGTGATGTCGCAGTTTGAGGGTTCTCCGGAAGAACCGGTTAATGGTTTATCCGAAGAAGAGCAGCAAAAACTTCAGATCCCGGAGAAATTACCGGTCCTGCTTTTAAGGGATGTCGTTGTTTTCCCTTATATGATAGCGCCGCTTTATGTGGGGCGGGAAAAATCTAAAGCGGCTATTGATTATAGCCTGTCCACCAACCGAATGATTCTGCTTTTGACTCAGAAAGATATGGAGGTGGAAGACCCGAAAAGAGAAGATGTCTATGAGACCGGCACAGTTGCCGTTATCATGCGAATGCTTAAACTGCCCGATGGCCGGATCAGAATTCTGGCTCAGGGACTGGTTAGGGCCCGAGTAGAATCCCTGGAGGAAGACGGACCGTTTATGCAGGCCAGAATTGCCGTTATTCAGGAAGCTGCCCCGGTTGAGAAAGGCCTGGAGGTAGAGGCTCTGGTCAGAAATGTCAGATCCGGGCTGGAAAAGGCAACAGCCCTCGGCAAATCAATTCAACCAGAGATTCTGGTCATTGCAGCCAATCTGGATGATCCAGGCCGGCTGGCGGATTTGACTGCTTCTAATCTGGAACTCAAAGTCATTGACGCTCAGGAAGTTCTGGAGATTACCGATCCGGTGGCCAGACTGAAAAAGGTCTATGAACTGCTGGTCAGGGAACTGGAACTGCTGGAGATCCAATCAAAAATATCAAATGAAGCCAGGGGCGAACTGGATAAATTGCAGAAGCAATATTTTCTCCGCCAGCAGATGAAGGCCATCCAGAAGGAACTGGGCGAAGGCTCAGAATTGCAGGAAGAAGTCAAAACCTATCAGGAAAAGCTTAAAAAACTCAAGGTCAATGATGAGGTCCAGCAGGAAATAGAAAAAGAGATTAACCGTTTGATGCAAATGCATCCTGAATCAGCCGAAACAGCCGTCATCAGAAACTATCTCGACTGGATGTTTGCTTTACCCTGGAATGATAGCACTAAGGATAATCTGGACCTGAGAAAAGCTAAAGACATCCTGGACGAGGATCACTATGGCCTGGATAAAGTCAAAGAGAGAATTCTCGAGTATTTGGCCGTCAGAAAACTGTCCAATCAAATTAAGGGGCCAATTCTTTGCTTTGTCGGGCCACCAGGTGTTGGTAAAACATCCTTAGGCAAATCTATTGCCCGGGCTCTGGGCAGAAAATTTGTCCGGATTTCTTTAGGCGGAGTCCACGATGAGGCTGAAATCAGGGGCCACCGGCGGACTTATGTCGGGGCCATGCCAGGGAAAATCATCCAGAGCCTGCGCCGGGCCGGTTCCAATAATCCGGTTTTTATGATTGATGAAGTGGATAAGATCGGGGCTGATTTCCGGGGGGACCCATCTTCAGCCTTGCTCGAAGTTCTTGATCCTGAACAGAATAATGCCTTTTTTGATCACTATCTGGGTGTTCCTTTTGATCTGTCCAGAGTGATGTTCATCACCACGGCCAATCTGCTTGATCCCATTCAGCCTGCTTTCCGGGACAGAATGGAGATTATCGAACTGCCCGGCTATACCGAAGAAGAAAAGTTGCAAATTGCCCTGAAACACCTGGTGCCAAAACAACTGCTGGAAAATGCCCTCAAGCCGCAATGGATCGAGATGACCGAAGGAGCAATTAAATCTATCATTTCCCAGTATACCCGCGAAGCCGGAGTTAGAAATCTGGAAAGGGAAATCGCTTCGGTTTGCCGGAAAGTGGCCAGACAGGTAGCCGAAGGGCATAAAGAGACAGTTAGAGTAACAGCTCAAAAGATAGAAAAATTCCTGGGGCCGCCGATCATTTTCCGCGACCAGTTGAAGAAAAAAGATACAGTCGGGGTCGCCACCGGTGTGGCCTGGACGGCTTCTGGCGGCGAGATTCTTTTTGTTGAGGCTATCATGATGAAGGGTAAAGGCCAGCTGCTGCTAACTGGCTCGCTGGGCGATGTCATGAAAGAATCAGCCCAGGCAGCTTTAAGCTATACCCGGGCCCATGCCCGAGAATTTGGCCTGGATAGCAAGATCTTTATGGAAAATGATTTTCATATTCATATTCCAGAAGGGGCTATACCCAAGGACGGTCCATCGGCCGGAGTCACCATTGCCACCGCTTTTGTTTCGGTTTGTACCAACATCCCGATTCGATGGGAAGTGGCCATGACGGGTGAAATAACCCTGAGGGGCAATGTCCTGCCAGTGGGCGGAATCAGGCAAAAGGTGATGGCCGCCCAGCGAGCGGGCCTGAAGAGAATGATTCTTCCTTTGCCCAACAAAAAAGACCTGGTTGATATACCGAAGAAAATCAGGCAGGAAATGGAATTTGTCTTTGTTGAAGATATTAAAGAAGTTTTACGGCTGGCTCTGGCTTCACCGCTCGGTCAGAAACCTGAAAAAACAGCTAAGAGCCGGAAACGGGCTAAATAAGCGACCGGCCCTCAAAAACCAGCTCGGCCGGCCCGGTCTGGAAAAGTTTGTCTTTTTCCCATTCGACGGTTAGCACCCCGAGATTGGTCCAGACCTTGACTTTGCGCTCGGTTAAGCCTTTAAGAATGGAGGCGACGGCTGCTCCACAGGCGCCTGTTCCTGAAGCCAGCGTTTCTCCAACCCCCCGTTCCCAGAAAAGAACCTCAATCTCATTCCGGTTCAGGACCCGGATAAACTCGACATTGGTGCGGTTAGGGAAAAAGGGGTGATGTTCAACTTCCTGGCCAATCTGATGCCATTCTATTCTGGCCGGGAAAAATCTTTCCACAAAAATATCGCAATGAGGATTACCGGTTGAAACACAGGTAACGTTATAAACTTTTCCATTGATGGTCAGAGGATAATCAACAATAAAATCGTGTTCGCTGCCATCGTCAAAGGGTATATCTTTCGAAGAAAACCTGGGCTGGCCCATATCAGTCCTGATATCGAAGTGGTTATTGTCCTGGCTGATCAGTTCAGTCAGGTGCTCGCCAACAATTGTTTCGAACTTGACGACTTTTCCTGGAACTTTCTGATAATGGAAAAGAACGGCAGAGGCACAGCGCAGTCCATTGCCGGAGATTTCCGCTTCTGACCCATCAGCATTAAAAATCCTGAAGCTGACCAGGGACTGGTCAAAATCAAGAACCTTAATAAGAATCAGGCCATCAGCCCCAACCCCGGTATGCCGTTCGCACAACTGGCGGGTGAGGTCAGGCAGCCGGTCAGCCTGAATGGCCTGATTGTCCTCAACCAGTAAAAAATCATTGCCCAGGGCATGGACCTTGGTAAAATTCATCATGGGATCCTCATGGTGACAATAAAATCAATTTTACTCCCTGCTTCTTCTCGTCTTACCAGCAGGATAATTTCTTCACCCGGCTCAGCTTTCTTTAAAATATCCTGAAACTCTTTAACCGAAGCCACTTTGTTCCGGTTGACTTCGAGAATTATCTCTCCGGCCTGCAGTCCAGCTCTAGCAGCGGGACTGAATTCCTTAACATCGGTTATTAACAGGCCCTCGGTTGTGGAAAGGCCGTAACGCCGGGCCAGATTGGAGGTCAAAGGTGTCAGGCTCAGGCCGACATCCTTGTCGGCTTTTTCTTCACGCTGGGAAGTGGCTTCTGTTTCCAGTTCAATAATTGTAGCTTTAACTGTCATTTCCCGGCCATCGCGGATGACTTTCAGACTGACCACATTGCCGGGCTGAAGGTCGGCTATCTTAAATCTTAAATCATCCCAGTTCTGAATAGGTTGATCATTAATGGCCACGATCACATCATATTTTTTTAGGCCAGCCTTGTCGGCTGGGCTGCCCGGCTCAACCTGAGAAACAATAACTCCCTTATTGACCGTCAGTTTAAACTGCTTTTTCATCGCTTCGGTTAAATCAGTTCCTCTGATTCCTAAGAATCCGCGCACGACCCGGCCTTTTTCTTTTAACTGGTCAACTACCTTTTTAGCCAGATCGGAAGGAATGGCGAAGCCAATACCGATGTTTCCTCCAGACGGGGTCAAAATACTGCTGTTGATGCCAATCACTTCTCCCTGTAAATTGATCAGCGGCCCGCCGCTGTTGCCCCGGTTGATAGCGGCATCGGTCTGAATAAAATCGCTGTAAGTTGGTTGATCGCCGGCAGACAACCGCCGACCCTTGGCACTGATTATTCCAGCGGTAACCGTATTTTCCATGCCGAATGGATTGCCAATAGCCAGGACCCATTCTCCGACCTTGAGGTTAGATGAATTGCCAAGGGTAGCATAGGGGAAATCTTTTCCCTTGATCTTAATCAAAGCCAGATCGGTTGGCTGGTCTTTTCCGACGAGTTCGGCTTCATACTCCTTGCCGTCGGCTGTTGAGACCGTCATTTTTACTTCATTATCTACAATATGGTTATTGGTTAAAATATAGCCATCGGGCGAAATAAAAAAGCCCGAGCCAATAGCTGTCTGCCGGTATTCTCTCTGTCTATTTCTTGAATCCGGGCGGAGGCCAAAAAACCTGTCCCAGAAGTCCTCAAATGGCCAGCCTTCTTCCAGGCCGTAACCAGGGACCTGCTGAATCTGCTCGGCCATAATTCTGACCACTGACGGACCCACTTTATCTACGATCGAGACAAAATTCTGGTTTAAAACGTTTTCAGGTGCGGGCGTCAGTTTCTCGCCGGCAATCAGCCGTCCGGAGTTCGAGGGAAGAGCGCTAAGGGGAGCTTCCGGATTGGCCGGCTTTTCGGGTGAAAGAAAAATATAGCCAGCTACCAGTAAGCCTAAAAGAAAACTTAGACCACCTATCCAAAAATACTTTTTCATTTTTGCCTCCCTGAATATCATTTAAAAAATACCATATTAAAGGCCTAAATTCAATTAGCGGTGACCGCTGGACTATCTGCCTGAACCCATAAACTTATTATGGATTAAACAACAAAAATTTATAAAAGTTGCACTCAACCCGTTTTCCGGCTAACATAAACCGCAGGCAGGAAAATAACGGGCCAGAAATGAAAAAAAAACAGGAAAAAGAACCATTCTTCCCGTCAGCCCGCCAGCCTGGCCTGTTCATAGTTTTTGAAGGTATAGATGGCTGCGGAAAATCCACTCAGGTCGAACTGCTGGCCACAAGGCTGCGCCGCCGGGGTGAAAAAGTTATCACCTTAAGCGAGCCGACTGCCGGCCGCTGGGGACAGAAAATAAAAGAGGCTGCCCGCCATAAAGATTCTCTTTCCCCGGCTGAGGAGCTGGAACTTTTTATCAAGGACCGGAAAGAAGATATCAGGAATAATATTAAACCAGCTCTGGAATCAGGCCAGATTGTCGTCCTTGACCGTTATTTCTATTCGACCCTGGCTTATCAGGGGGCCAGAGGGCTGGCTCAGGATGAGATCAGGTCCAAGCATAAACAATTTATTCTTAAGCCCGACATAGTTTTTATTATTGATGTGCCGGTGAGTCTGGCCTTGAAAAGAATAGCCGGCCGGCCGGTAATCTACCGGTTATTCGAAGATCGGTACTACCTTCAGAAAGTCAGGAAAAATTTTTTAAGCCTGAAGGATCCGGAGTGCTGCTTCCTTGATGGGCGCCAGCCCCCGGGGGTTATCAGCCGTCAAATCTGGCGGATTTTAACCCGAAAATTCCCCTGGCTGAAGGCTGCCTGATTGCCATTTATTCCCGCAATCTGCTATATTATGGTAATCAGTCAGGATTTAGATCATAATAAATGACAGAAAAAAAGAAACAAAAGGTAGTTTTCAAATTAAAACTGCCAAAAATAAAAGGGCGCCAGCTGCTGAAGGGGCTTGTTATTATCCTGATTCTCATTTTGTCCTTAGGCCTCGGCGGAATTTTTGGCGCCTATCTGACCATCAAAGACAACCTGCCCTCAGTAGATGAGCTGGCCGGACTCAGGCCAATGATTATCTCGACTGTTTATTCTGACGATGGCCAGCCAGCCAAGGAATTTGCCGCCGAAAGGCGAATTCAGGTTCCTTACAGTCAGATTCCCGTAGTCTTAAAACAGGCGATTATTGCCACAGAGGATCCAAGGTTTTTTACCCACAAGGGGGTAGATTACCGGGGCATATTGCGAGCGCTTAAAGAAGACGTTCTGAGGGTGGTCATAGGGAGAAAGAGGCTTCACGGCGGCAGTACCATTACCCAGCAATTGGCCAGAAGTCTGTTCCTCTATCCTCAGCAGACTATCCGGCGCAAGCTGAAAGAGATGTTTCTGGCCGTTGAGCTGGAGCGAAAGTTCAGTAAAGAGAAGATTTTCGAACTGTATTGTAACCAGTTTTATTTAGGGCATGGGGCCTGGGGTGTGGAAGCAGCTTCTCAACTGTATTTTGGGAAAGACGTCAGCCAGCTAACCCTGCCGGAGGCAGCCTTGATTGCCGGCATCTTCCGCGGTCCAGGAGTTTATTCACCTTACAATAATTCTGAAGTCACTCTCAACCGGAGGAACCACGTCATCAACCGGATGGTAGAGGAAGGCTTTATCACCAAAGAAACCGGTGAAGCCATTAAACAGCAGCCTTTAAATGTTTTGCCCCTGAAAAGGGCCAGGGCTGAAGCCGGCTCTTATTTTTTTGAAGAAGTCCGTAAGTATATTGAAAGAAATTATGGCGATGAAGCCCTTTATCGGGGCGGTCTTAAAATTTATACCACCCTTAATCTTGATTATCAGAAATATGCCGAGCAAGCCGTAGAAAAAGGCTTAAGAACCCAGGATAAAAAATATGGCTGGAGGAAGCCCGGCCGGAATCTTCTGACTGAAGGCCAGAAAGATCTTGGCCAGTACTGGCTGACCGGCTGGGAGGGTGAGGGACTCTCAGTCAATGACGTAGAAGAAGCCATTGTTCTTGAGGCCAGTCAGAAAGAAGCTAAAGTCAGAATAAAAGGCTACACTGGCTTGATGACCAATAAGGATATAAGCTGGACGAGATCAAAAAACCTGGAGGCCCTGATCAAACCTGGTGACGTCATTCAGGCCGCCATCATCTCTGTCAATGAAGAGAATAAGACAGCTCAGGTTTCCCTGGACCAGGAGCCTCTGCTGGAAGGAGCCTTTCTGGGCCTTGATCCGGCGACTGGCCAGATCAAAGCTATGGTCGGCGGTTATTCATTTAAAAGAAGCCAGTTTAACCGGGCGACCCAGGCTTTAAGACAGACCGGTTCAGCCATCAAGCCCATTCTTTATACCGCTGCTCTGGATAAAGGCTTTACTCCAGCCAGCGTTATCATCGATGAACCGACCGATTTTGTAGATAAATGGACCGGCCAGCCCTGGTCACCGAAAAATTATGATGGAGAATATCATGGGGCAGTCACCCTGCGGACAGGCCTGGAGGAATCCAGAAATATGGTCACTGCCAAGCTCCTTGATTATATTTCGCCTCAGGTCGGAGTCGAATACTGCCGCCGGTTTGGCTTGACTTCGACCATTTATCCCTATCTGTCGCTGTCCCTGGGTGCCTTTGAAGTGACTTTACAGGAGCTGGTTTCGGCTTTCAGTGTCTTCCCTAATAAAGGAGTTAGAGCCAGGCCGTATTTTATTGTCAGAGTTGAAGATAAGGACGGCCAGGTTCTTGAGGAAAATGTGCCGGCCACGGAAGAAGTTATCTCCCCCCAGTTAGCCTATATGATGACTTATCTCCTTGAAGGAGTCGTCCAGAGAGGGACAGCCAAACAGGCCTTGAGCCTGGCCTGGCCCCTGGCTGGAAAGACGGGAACCACCAACAAATTTACCGATGCCTGGTTTATTGGCTTTTCTCCTTCACTTTGTGCCGGAGTCTGGATCGGCTATGATGCCAAAGTGACCATGGGCAACAGACAATCGGGAGCGGTGGTTGCCCTGCCCGTCTGGATTGATTTCTTTAAAAAGGTTATCGAAGATAAAAAAAAGGAATACCTGGCAGCTCAAGCTTCCAGCCAGGAAAATCTGGAGGCCGGGGATTTAGTCCTTATTGAAGATTTTGAAGTTCCGTCCAATCTGATCTTTGTGACCATAGACCGGAAAACTGGCCTCCTGGCTTCACCTGCCTGTCAGTTTCCATTCCAGGAGGTTTTCCTGCCAGGCACAGAACCTACCCGCTACTGCTCGCCGCAGGATCATCTGCGGGTCCTTAATTATTATTCAGAAAAAGAGGCCCGCGAAGAAAGACCCTGAGGTCTTTCCAGCTGTTTTGTCCGCCTTTATTTTTTCCGGCGAACTGATGATGAAGAGGATGGCCGGGAAGAAGATGAAGAACTTCGTGAAACTGATGATGACCGGCTGCCAGAACTCGAGCCGGACGGCCGGCTGATCCGGGGGGCAGAATACCTTGAACTTGAAGACGGGCTCTGTCTTTTTATAGTAGAGGAACTTCTGCCTGGTGAATTAATTGACCCGGAATTATAATTTCTATTGCTGTAAGATCTGACTGCAGTGGAATTAGATCTGGCCGGTGTAGAATATTGAGACCGGTTAAGGTTTTGGCGGCTGATCCTCGGCGAAGAGGGGTAAGTAGGCATATTCCTGTTGACATTAGAAGATTGATTCCTGGACAGAGAAGACATTGGCGATGAATCTTGTTTTTTGATTTTCTTCGGAGTCACTTTTCCAGCCGGAGCAGTCGAGGCCGAGCGGCCGGATTTTCCGTCGTTAGATTTGGAGGCTGGTTTGAGGGACTCTGGCTTGGCAGCCGTTTTCCCCTGCCCTGAATCAGTCTTTTTAATGTTGGTGGGAGTGGTTCCAGCGGGTTTTCCCCTGAGTGACTCTGGCTTTATCTCCCTGATCCCGGAGGACTGATTATTCTGTCTCAAGAGAACCTTATTCCCATTAAGCCTTTCCACGCTCACCTTTGAGCTATCGGGCCGGAAAGGCAACTTGCTGCTATTTAAGGCAATCCTGTTTTCGAGGTTTCCCGCCTTCAAATTTTCAGGCCTTAAGGCTACCCGGGACACCTGGCGGGCTCTTAACTGATCTCTTTTGACCACGACCAGAGCCCTTGAATGAACCGGATAATACCCCCGATAATGATCATAAAAAACACCGTTGACCACTACTACCGGATAACCATACCAGCTAAGTGGTGCCCAGCCAAAATAATCTGCATCCCACCACCAGGAAACCCAGGCCGGACCCCAGATAGAGGTTGGAATCCAGTACCAGCCAACGCCTACTCCCCAGTGCCAGCGGCCATAATGGAAAGCCGCCCAGCCCCAGGGCTCATAGGGCACCCAGGTCCAGCCAGTGATAGGAATCCAGGTCCAGTGACCATTGTAATAAGGGCGCCAGTCATCATCAATGTCTCTTGGCACCCAGACATTGCCATAAGGTGGCATATAAACCCAGTCTCCATATTCAGACAATTCAGCTTCGATATCACCGAGATCTTCTGGCAGGTAGCGGCTGGCATAATACTTGTTAACTTTACTTGCTCTTGATTCCTGCCAGCGGTCGAAACCATCATCAGCTACCGGTCTGAAGCCAGCCGGTTTTGACCTGAAACGGCCCTGAGCCACCTCTAACCTCTGCTCGCTCTTCACTAAGTAGGAATCCTGTTCTCCGGCGGCTTCGGCTACCCCCTTGAAGACGCGAATCTCTGTTCCCTTGCTTCCATCAACATCCAGGCGATAAATGCCTTTTTCCAGAATGTAAAAGGAGGAATCAGGGGTATGAATCTCTATATTTTTTTCCTGGTTGAGCTGGTTAACCTCAAGATAAGCATGGCCCGACCAGATCCTGAATCTGGTTAAATCGCTGGTTCTTTTGGGCAGGCTGAGGACATCCATCTTGGTTTCACCATCCAGACGGAGATAATTTCTCTGTCCAAAAGAGATTTCGAGACGCCCGTCAGCCGTTTCAATCCGGTCGCCTTCGGCCACCGGATCATTCATTACCATCTCTTCATAGCCGACATCAGCAGCTCGCTGGATATAACTCTTGCCTGAAATAAAACTGACATGTCCAACTGACTCATTGGTGTATTGAGTTTCCTCAGCATTGACCTTAAGTTCCTCAGGTGGCGGAGTTTCTTCGCTTTGAGCCTTTAAGAAGGTTGGAAAAGACAATAAAAGGATTGACCCGGCTAAAATTAATAATTTGTTCCTTCTCATGGCTTTACTCCTTACGCCAGTATTGCATGCAGATTTTGTGCCAGAATAAAAGGCTTTTTAACAGGGGAGGACCAGGCTTTCTCTTCAAATTAGTGTCTACTCTGGATGACGGTTGTCATCTATCAGGGATTACCGGCCAGTAGTGCTTGAAAATCTTTAAGGCCGGGCTTAGCTCCCCGAGGAGAAGCGGAGACAGGAGAGTCTCCGGGCTGGCCCTCTCTGGTTCAGGGCGGCCGGCCAGACTCAAAACGGTCTCTACCACTCCCTCCTTGAGTTCTTTCAGGTTATAGCCACCCTCCAGGAAGTAGATCAGCCGTCCGGAGCAAAGGTTTCTGGCCAGATCAAGAATTAGACTGGTCAACCAGCCGCAGCCCCTGGGAGTTAATTCCATTCTGCCCAAGGGATCACCTTTAAGAATGTCGAAGCCGGCTGAAACCAGGATAAATTCCGGCTGATAAGCCCGGGCCACGGGGGTTATCAGCTGTCGAAAGATGGCCAGATAATCGTCATCTGTCTTGCCTGCTTTTAAGGGCAGGTTGAGATTAAACCCGAGCCCCTCCTTTTCACCTGTTTCTGAAGCCGAACCTGTCCCGGGGAAAAGGGGACTTTGATGGAGGGAAATATAAAGTACCTCCCGGGAGCCGTAAAAGGCTTTCTGGGTTCCATTCCCATGGTGAAGGTCCCAGTCAATTATCAATATTCTTTTTATTCCCTTAAAACGCCTCAAATATTCAGCTGTAATAGCTATGTTATTAAAAAAACAAAATCCCATTGGCCGGTCACTTTCAGCATGATGGCCCGGCGGCCTGACTAAGGCGAAAGCATTATCAATTTCTCCGGCCAGGACAAGTTCAGCCGCCACCAGACCTGCCCCGGCCGCCAGGCAGGCAATCTCATAAGTCCGGGGGCCGGCAACGGTCTCGGCGTCAAAGGGAAAATAGCCCTGGCCGGCGGTCTCTTTCATAAAACTGATATAAGACGGCAGGTGAATCAAAGACAATTCGTCTTCAGTTGCCGGCCTGGTTTCAACCGGAAGATAGCTCCCTTTTAACCGGGTGGTCAGGACTTCATTTATAACTATGGTTCTCAGGGGCGATTCGATATGGTCAGGCCCCATCTCATGAAGAGCAAAACGCCTATCAAAGACCAGGCCAGTTGGCATCGGCTTCAGTTCATATATATTTTATCTGTCATTTGTCGGGAAAGAAAGTTTTAAGCTCCTCCGGCTTGGGCGGCTTGGTTAATAAGCTGACTATAATCAGCGTCCCCAGGGAAACAATCAAAGCCGGAAAAATTATTGGAATGCCAAAAGGATCGCCCTCCGGGACCATTTCCGGGGGCAGGGCTCCGGCCAGTATTTTGAGGCCGATGCAGATTATTGTCCCCGAAATAATCGAAGCCAGCCCGCCGGCTTTGGTCGCTCTTTTCCAGGCTAAGGCGGCGATGAGAGAGGGAGTAATGGCTACTCCATAAATTGTGTAGGCAAAATAACTCATTTCCAGCACTGATTTAAGGCGCAGGGCCAGGAAAAAGGCTACCAATCCAATAACCACAATAAATATCTTCTGGAGTCCGATCAAGTGGCGGTCACTGGCTGAGTGATTGATAAATCTCTGATAGACATCGCGAATGAGGTTACTGGAGGGCGAAAGCAAATAATTCATGCCAGTCGAAATGACCACGGCACAGGCGGCGCCCAGGAGAAGGACACCAATAGGCGCAGGGACTAAGTTGCGAGCTGCCAGCAGGACCACCTTACCACCTTCTTTTGGTACGCTCAGATCAATCTGGCCTTGAAATTTGCTATAAGCGAAGACGGCAATGACCACCACCATGGTTTCGACCAGAACGGTGCCAATAGTCCAGAAAACAACAGCCTTTTTGGCGTCTTGCGGGCTGCGGGCACTGTAGAATTTTTGATACATGCTCTGAACGCCAAGGAGCAGCAACATGGTTGAGAGAAAATAGCCCATGGCCTTCAGAGACGGATGAGCCCCGAACTGGGCGTTAACCACAGAAAAATAGCCAGAAGGAAGACTGGCCTGAGCCCCCTGCAGGCCGCCAGCGGCCGCATAGACGAAGGGAACTGAAAGCAGGCAGGCCAGAACGATGATGATGCCATTGGGCAGGTCAGTGTAAGCTACGGCTACCATTCCGCCAACAGCGGTAAATAGAATGACAAAAGTGGCTGCTAAATAAATCCCCAGTTTTTCAGAGATAGCTCCGTCGGTGGCGACATTGAGAATGAAGCCTCCGGCCACAAACTGATAGGAGACAATGGCCGTAAAAGAGATGATCAGAGCCACGGCTCCGAAAAGCCTGGCCAGCGGCCCGTATCGGACTTCCAGAATATCACCGATGGTGTACTGGCCAAAGGTCTGAATTTTGGCGGCCAGAAAGTAAATTATAATAATGCCAACCCAGGCTCCAGCCGACAACCAGAGAGCGGAAAAGCCGGCTTTGGAAGCGAACTCAGCCCCGGAAATAAAGGTCCCGGAGCCAATCCAGGTGCAGATCAAAGTGAATACCATAACTGGCCACTTTAATTTGCGCCCGGCTACCATAAAATCTTCCTGGCTGCGGATTTTTCTGGCCCGGATGAAGTTGATAAGGGCCAAGGCGATGAGGTAAATGAGAATTATATAGAGGTAAACTGACATCAAATCCTCCTTTTCGGGAAGAAATTATAGGCATAAGCAGCAGTCTTTCGGGCGGGCCAGTCGAGAGGCCCTTCTGTTTTAAAGTTGAGTGCAATCTTCATAGACCCGAATGATATATCAAATATCAGATGGCAGTCAAAGAGAATTTTCTCTTTTCTTTCTCCTGAAATTATTTGTTTGCCGGCCTCGCTGAGACTTTTGCAGACCTGATTTTTTGACTATTTTTCTTCCGGCTGGACCTCTTCAGGCAGATTCTCACCGGCCGGCTGACTGCCATTCTGGGCGAGGTCAAGAGTCTCTTTTCTTTCCATCCGGACTGAATAAACTTTGGTGATATTTGGTTCTTCCATCGTGGTGCCGTAGATATAGTCAGCCACTTCCATCGTCTTATAATTGTGAGTGATGATGATAAACTGGGTTTGATGTTTGATGGCCTTCATCAGGTTAAGGAAACGGGCTAAATTGGCCTCATCTAAAGCCGCATCAACTTCATCCAGAATGCAGAAAGGAGATGGCTTATATCTAAAAAGGGCAAACAAGAAGGCCAGACTGGTCAGTGACTTTTCGCCCCCCGACAGCAGAGTTAGGTTCTGGACTCTTTTGCCAGGCGGCTGGGCAACAATTTCCACTCCGCTTTCCAGCGGGTTCTCAGGCTCGAGGAGCTTAACTTCAGCCGTCCCGCCTCTAAAGAGCAAAGCGAAAAGTTCCTGAAAATTCTTATTAACTTCCTGGAGGGCTGTTAAGAACTGCGTCTTGCTTTCCTCGTCTATCTTTTTGATAGCTTCCTCAGTCGAATGAATAGAATCTTTTAAATCCTGTCTCTGCTGAATCAAAAAGTCATACCTTGTCTTTTGCTCTAAATATTCTTCTTCGGCCATCAAATTAACGGCCCGGTAGCGGAGGAGGGCTTCATTAATATTTTCTAGCTCCCGGTTGAGTTCTTCATCGGCCAGTTCGGCTGGCGGAGTTTGAGGTTTTCCTCTTCTCTTTTCTTTTTGTTCCTTAGGCTTTTCTTCGGTTTTTTCTTCAGCCGTCTCTTCGGCTTCTTCCGGCTCGGCTTCTTCGGCCAGGGCCCTCGAAATTTCTTCGCTCTCCGGGGTTTCTTCTGCCAGTTTTTCTTTTGATTCAATTTCCTGTCTTAATTCGATCAGGTTTTTCTTTAACTCCTGCCAGCAGGTTTCCTCGAGATTGACCCGGTCTCTCTCTATTTCTGCCCGCCGGATTTCAAGGCGCATCCTCTCTTCCTTAGCCTTTTCTTCTCTTTCCCGGATATCATTCAGGACGGTTTCCTGCTCTTCGAGTTCTTTTTGATGGGTCTGAACCAGTTGCTCCAGTTCTTCCAGAAGAGCCTGCTCTTTTTGTTTTTCTTCCAGGCTGAGTACTGCTTTTTGCTTCAGCTCATCTATTAATTTATTCAGGCTGGCTTTTTCCTCGTCGTTAGTAAAAGCTTCAATTTCGAGCTGGCCGATTTTTGATTTGATAGCTTCCAGCCTTTTTTCCAGAGATTTTTGATGACTGCGGGTGCTGTTTATTTTCTCCTGGAGAAGATCTCTGGCCGTTCCTAATTGATAATAGGCTTTTCCTTCAGCCTGCTCTTTTTCTTTTAAGCTTTTTAGCCTCTCTTCTTTAGATCTTATCTCCTCTTCTATGTTCTTTAATTCCAGCTCAGCTTTTTCCAATTGGGAGGAGGCTTCAAACTTCTTCCCGGTTAAGCCTTCTTTCTCCTGAGCCTGAATGAGCTCTTCCCGTTCGATTACAGTCAGTCCGGTTATTATTTTTTCCAGCTCAGCCGCGGCAAATTTCTTTTCGTGTTCAAGGTCATAGACTTCTCTTTCCCGGCCGGAGATATCCTTTTTTAGCCGGGCAATTTCGGCTTCAGCCGCCTCTTTTATCTTTTTCTGACTGCTCAGGCTGCTGAGCAGGGGCAGCTGTTCAGCCTCCAGCCTGTCTATCTCTTTCTGTAATTTTCTCTTTTCCTGCTCGAGGGTAAACAGCCCCTCCCTCTTTTCGGCCGGGCGCAGAAGACCGGAAGATTCCAGGACATCGCCTGCCTGGCTGATATAGTTGAACTCAGGATATTTTTCCCACAATTTTATGGCCGTCTCCAGGTCAGACACAATCAGGGCTTCCTTCAGACGGCCCAGATGGCCGGCCAGTTGATCTTTAGCTTTAAGCCTTCCGGTCAGCTGTCCCAGGACGCCAGCTTCCTCCAGGACGCCAGCCGGCCAATCCTTTGGCAGCTGGCCCGCCAGGAGAAGGACATTGGTCTTAATCTCCGCCGGCAGCATTTTTTTGAAATCTTCAACCAGACAGGCTTGAGCTCTGGCTTCCTCTTTCCAGAATAGGTCAAAAAGGGCCGCTTCTCCCTCTGGAACTTCTACCAGTTCAGAAAACCAGCCCAGAGCTCCAGGCAGCACCTTCTGGCTCGCTATTTCTCTTTCTGCTTCGGTGATTTTTCCCAGAGCCTGCAGTTCGTAGCTAAGTTCAGCCGCCGCCTGTTTCAGGCCGGCCAGCTTTTCTTCAAGGGAATTCAGCTCGGACTGGCTGGTTTGAAGCTGGTCTTCAGCCGCTTTCAATAGTTGCTGGCTGATTTCCTGACCGCTCAATTTTTCGGCCAGCTTGCTTTCTGCCTCTTTCAGGCTCTGCTCCAGCCGGCTTTTCTGGCTATGAAGATTTTCTTTTTCCTGAAGCAGCTTGTCTATCTGTCTGGTAACAAGCTCGACCTCTTTTTCCAGCCTGGAAAGGTTATTATGGGCATCGGTCTTTTCCTGAATTCTGGTCATCTGCAGCTGACGGAGCCCGGCCAGGCGGTTCTCTTCCTCTTTGACCACCTGACTGGCTTCTGCCCAGGAAAGGCGTCCGGCTTCGGCTGCCTGGACTGCTTCGGCCAGGCTCTTTTCCAGTTCAGACAGGCGGACCAGGATTTGATCCATCTCAGTTCCGGCTGCTTTTATTTCTTCTTCCAGTTCGGCTCTGTCTTCCTCCGATCTTTTCCTGGCCGTCTCGAGGTATTCCAGCCTTTTTGCTTCCCGCTCGCTCTCGCTTTCCGTCCGCGAAAGTTGAGTCTGCAGGCTGAAGACCCTCTCCTGTTTTTCTTTGAGGCTTTTCTCCTCGTCCCAGAGGTTTTTTCTCAAAGCGGCAATGTTTCTTTCACCCTCTTTAACCCTGGCCGTCAAATCCTGCTCGGCCATGAGGGCTTTCTCTACCTCTCTGGTTATATTTTCCAGGCTTTGATCGAGTTTTAGCATTCGTCGGTAAAAATGGTGGGCAGTGAGTTCTCTCTGCCTTTCTCTGAGCCGCCGGTAACGGGCCGCGGCTAAAGCCTGACGATATAAAGAATTCTTAGACTTTTCGACTTCGATAATAATATCTTCCAGCCTGGTCAGGTTTTGTTCACTTGATTCAAGCTTGGACTGGGCTTGTCTCTTCTTGTCCTTGTAATAGGCGGTACCGGCTGCTTCTTCGATTAAAGCCCTTTTTTCGAGAGGCTTGGAAGTGACAAAGGAGCCAATTGAGCCCTGTTCAATAACAAAGTATTCCTTCTCTCCAATTGAGTTTTTCCACAGCTCATCCTGGATATCTTTCAAGCGGACAGACTTCCCGTTAAGCCGGTAGTCGCTTTCTCCCGAACGGAAAACCCGGTGGGAAATGACCAGCTCTTCTTCATTGCCGAGAGTCAGGACGACATCGGCCAGGCTGACCGGCGGCCTCTTGGTGTTACCGTTAAAAATAATGTCTTCCGTCCTGTCACCCCGGACTGATTTCAGCCTCATCCCGCCCAGCCCCCACAGGATGGCATCAACGATATTGCTCTTACCGGTTCCGTTAGGACCGACGATAGCGGTAATGCCCGGATGAAAAAGAATCTTAGTCCGGTCGGCGAATGACTTAAAACCCTGAACTTCTAATTTTTTTATGAACATCTATATTTTATTCCCTTTCTAATTCTGCCGGGACAGGGCGACAGTTTGATTTAACGGGCCAGTTAGACCGGGGATGAGTCCTGGTCATCTGGCTATAGATGAGTATTGTAATCAAACGGCTGCTCTTTTTGAAGGGATAAAGCTATAAATTTTAAAGAATTTTAGCCGGGCCAAAAGGGGCAGAAGCCACCTCTGGCAGCTTGGCCTTTTTATTGTCGGCAAAACCAGCCTTATGATATAATACAAACCCAAGAATGAGATAAATAGCCAGGCCAGCGTAGCTCAGACGGCAGAGCGGCTGATTCGTAATCAGCAGGTCGGAGGTTCGATTCCTCTCGCTGGCTCTCTTCAGATCTCGTTTGGTTTCTCTTGACTTTAATTTAAAAGCCATCAATAGTCCCCGGTTTTAACTGCGGCTTCCGGCTAACCACTTACTTCCAGATCAGGCTTATCTGCTCTCCAATCCAGCCTGAATATCGAGTATTAACTCGAACGAGACTCTCTCCTGCCTAACGCTTGTTCCACCCGTCCCCTGGCCAAAGTTCCGGGTCAGAAGGCGAGACTCTCCGGGGAAAGTTAGGTCCCGGCAACTCTTCATTTTACTCGGTTGCCCTCCTGCGGGAAGGGGGCTGTCCTTATTAACTCGTTCACGACGACATGGCTTTAGAGATAGCAGCTTAAGTCAGGATACTTACCGAATACCATCACCGGCTGACATTAGTCAGCCACCCGGGGTTAGGCAATCTCCCCCCCGGAATCATCTCTGACGGGTATTGTCCAGGATGAGAGGCGGCTTATCCTTAAGGCAAGAAAGGAAAATAATGAAAGTTTTTAATGGGGAAGGGTAAAATGAAAAAAAACAAGTGGCCTCCAAGTGTTTTATTCTCAGTCATAACCCTTTTGGTCCTGATGGTTTCGCTTACTTCTATTGTTCAGGCCCAGGTCAAAAAATACCAGGTCATTGTCCCCAAAGCTAATCTTCATCTTGAGCCCAATGAAAAAAGTCCGGTGGTGATCTCCGCCCAGGCTGGAGATATCTTAGCTCAGGCCAGTGCAGTCCGTTTTAAACGTGACTGGATTTTTGTCTATTATCAACTTCCCGATAAGGGCAAAACTCTGGCCGGCTATGTTCAGGAGCAAATGCTCCGGAAGCTTTTTCCTGAAGTCAATTCGGTTTTAGTCTCCAGCGGCGAAGCCGATTATCAACCAAAAGAGCTTGATGTCAACCAGGAATATCAACCGGTCATTATCTGGGGGTCAGCTCAGGATAAGCTCGTCGAAATTGAAGGCCGGCCTCTGGCTCAGGAAAAATCAGGAGAGACTGAAGTCTATCAATATCGCCGCCAGATAATGAATAAGCAGTGCTTAATAGAATACGTCTTCTGGCGTTATGAATTAATCTCAGCCCGTTTTCACCTGCTGGATAATTATACTGACAATAATTATTACATTTCTGACTATCTAAAAATAAAAAATTATTTAGAGGCCAGGCTTGGTCAGCCGGTTAACGACCGGGTTGTCTGGTTTGATCCAACCTACCAGAACAAAAATGAATACTGGGGAAGAGCCTTAGGTGCCGGTCAGCTGGAGTTCAGATCTTCCTGGGACATAGGAGATACTGAACTTGATCTGATTTTGACCGGCTCAGACAATAAAGTCGCTTTTGTGGCCGAGTGCCTCGGCAAAAAATACAAATCCTCTTTTTCTAATTGAACCCCCTTTACCCCCTTTTAACCCCTCCTTTCTTTGCCCCTTTTCCGGAAGGAAAAGGGGTATCTATTTTCGGGGAAAAATCAGGTTAAGTCTCTTTCTGAGTAAAATCCAGACTGACTTTATTCCGGCCCAGCCACTTGCTATGAAGCATCAATTCTTCGGCTCTCTTGACTAAGGATTCAGTGGTATCAAATCTCTGAATCAGAGTAGCGCCCATCGAGACAGTGGCATTGAGCAAGCCGGTTTCAATTGTGATGTAGGATTCACCTACCAGCAATCTGAGTTTGTTAGCCACAATATCCAGCCGGTTCTCATCAATATTTAAAAGGCAAATCAAAAACTCTTCATTTTCCCAGCGGCTGACAATATCAAAATAACGGATATTCTTTTGAAAAGTTCTGGCAATCATCCTGATCAGCTTGGCTGAATTGAAGCGGCCAAATCTTTCCTGAACTTTATTAAAATTATCGACATCGGCATAAATCAAGCCAAAGGGCAAGCCATATTTTTGATACTCGTCTATTTTATTCTTCAGGTACATTTCCATATAAAGCCGGTTGGGCAGGCCGGTATCCAGGTCAAGCAACTGCATTTTTTCGAGTTCGGCCACTTTCAGGGGAATGGCTACCGCCGGGCTTAAGTTGCTAAAAATTTCGGCCAGGCCGGCTGGCTGGCCGTCGCCATTTAGCAGGGGAATTACCTTTAACCGGACCGGCAGCCTGAAACCATTCTTATGCTGGAGATAAACTTCGAGCAGGCGTGGTTGACCGTCTTTTAAGACCTGTTCACACAGGCAGTTCTCCTCGCAGAGCGGTTTTCCACTGGAATCGGTAAATAAGGCCAGCTGGCCATGACAGGGTTTGTCGAGAATTTCTTCCGGCTGGAAACCAGTCAAAGCCTCAGCCGATTTATTCCAGAAAATGTAATTCTTGTCTTTACTCAGGATAGCACAGCCATCAGTGACCTGGTCCAGCAACCGGTTGAGGTAGCGGTCTTCCAGCCTGTCCAGAGCCTCCAGAATAAGCTTCTCGCTCATAGAAATCTTCCTGTTAACTGTTCTTTATTCAGCCCATCTGATCTTGTTAATTTATACATCACAAAAGGCCAAATTGTCAAAATTTTTGTTTTAGCCCGGTTGCCGCTTTTCAAGCCTGACAAAGTCTTAACTACCTGAATGTACATCTAAGGCTGATCTTGCCGCCTGACCCCTCAGAGAGGTTTGGAATAATGATAATATTGCCTGGAATAATAGCCATCCTGCTCGAGCAAACTGACTCCGTTAATGATGACTCCTAAGCAGTTAATCTTATGGGCATCCAGTTTAGTCTTAACTTGTTTGAGAGCTGAAACCGGCGTCTGCCCGGCCCTGACCACTAAGATGAGGTTATCAACCATTTTGCTTAAAACCAGCCCATCGGAAATAGCCAGCAGCGGTGGAGAATCAAGCAAAACGTAGTCATATTGCTGCCTGAGAAAGGAAATAAAGGCCTTCATTTTATCCGATAACAGGGCTTCTAAGGGCGGGATCTGAGCGTTACCGGCTGGAACGAGAAAGAGATTGGTATAAGGAGTCGGCAGAATAACTTCGGTGGCATCAACTATCGAGCCTAAAAAGTGACTCAGGCCCCAGGTATAATCAAGTTCAAAAATCTTGTCCTGTTTTGGCTTGCGCAAATCAGAATCGACGATGACCACTTTTTTGTGAGCTTGAGATAAAGCCAGAGCTAAGTTCGAGACGATTGAAGATTTTCCATCCTGGCTGAGCGGACTCGAAAAGAGAAAAGCCTTCCGGTTAGAGTCCATCAAGGATAGCATCAGGCTGGTTCTAATTGAGCGGAAGCTCTCAGCTTGAATTGACTGTGGTTCATGGGCCAGAACCAGTTCGATTTGATGGGAAGAACCCTGGCTCTTAGCTGACGAAGCAGAAGGTGCTAAAGACATTTTTTGTTTTGGCTGGTGATGCCTTTTCCCATGTCTATCGTCAGGATTTGGCCTCCCCCCAAGCAAATTACGCAAGGATCTGTATTCGGCCAATGGGCCTTTAGGTTTGAACTCTCTCTCAAAAGCAGGAATGGTTCCAATCGTGGCCAGCCCGGTAGCTAAGGAGACATCTCTTGAAGACTTAACCGTGGCCACCAGATAATTTATAAAAAGTGAAGTGCCTGCCCCGCCAATTAAGGCCAGAATCAAGCCTATCAGCAGAGTTTTCTTTCTGTTGGGGAAGGACGGGTCAACTGGCACCGAGGCTTTATCCACGACCCAGACATTTAAAGCCTGCAGATCTTTAAGATTGGAAGCCACGTCAGTTTCGCTCTGCCTTTTAGATAAAGCCTCCAACAAAGCTTTCTTATTATCAGTTTCGATTTTAAGGCTATTATACAGGACGACATTACTGTTAGTCTTGTAAACCTGGCCCTTAAGTTCATCCAGCAATTTCTGCAGGTTCTGCTCTTTGGACAGAGCTCCTAAGTAATCAGCATAAGCTGACTTGACCATGTTTTCTTTTTCAGTCTGCAGGGCTTCATAAGTCGCTTCTATATCTGATTTAAGTTTTTGCATCTCCGGGTATTCAGGTTTGATATTGGCCAGCCGGCGGGCGTATTCCCGGCTTAAAAGCAGGTACTGCTCTCTCAACTTGGCCAGAGCTGAATTGCTGTCAGAAGTCGAAAGATCTTCGGGCCTCATGGATTTGAGCTGGTTATAATGGGAAAGCTTGTTTACCCGGTCGAGAGTAGCAGCAGTCAGAGCGGTATTGACCTCAGTAATTTTGGTCAGAAGGGGAGCCTCAGCCGTACTCAATGGCAAAATGCCCTGTTCGGTGCTAAGTTCGGACAGCTTTTTTTCGTTATCTTCAATTTCTTTTCTCAGGGTAGCCATCTGAGCAGTCAGGAATTCGGTGGCCTGTTCGGAAGCATAATATTTTCTCTTAACCAGCATTTCGATATAAGAATCGAAAAGGGTATTTAAGATCTGAGCAGCCAGCGCCGGATTTTGATGATTATAGGTGACCTCAATCAATTTTGTCCCGGAAAGGGGAGTAACCGCCAGACTTTTAAGAAAAGTATCGATCAGTTTTTCTTTGTAACGAGGGCTGATATCAGTTGCTGCCTCGGAGCCAGAGCTATTTCTTCTCCTGCCGCCAAATTCGGGATTATCAGCCAGCTTCATTTTATCAATGACCTCGGCCGCTAAGGACCGGCTGGTCAGCAGCATCGAATGGCTTTGAGCGTTTATTTCGCCGGTCAGGCGGTTCAGATCCTCAAAAGGAAGAATATTTGAACCTTCATCTATCCAGATGGTTCCCCTGGCCGAATAAACATGGGGGAAAATCAGAATGATAGCCAGAGTGATGACCAGAATCAAAAAAGCCACCGCCAGGCCGGTCCATTTCCAGCGCAGGATGGCATGCCAGTAATAAAGAATTTGTTCTAAAACATTTTGCTGATTTGATTTGGTTTCAACCATGATCTTACCTGTTGCTGTTCAATTAGATTTCCTCAGTGGACAACGACCACATCTCCATCCTGTAAATAAACATCAGGTTTGCTGCCCTTAACGATCTTTTTTAGATTATACCAGTAGTTAAGGTCTTTGCCTGTTTTGGGGTCTTTTCGCTTGACCAGCACCTGGACGGCGTTGGCCCACTCGGTCAGTCCCCCGGCCTGAGCCACAGCCTGAAGTAAGGTTATCTTTTTAGATTCCATAAACTGAATAGCTCCAGGATTTTTTACTTCTCCATAGACAAAGACAGTCAGCTGCTGGTCAAAGGGGACTATAATTTCGTCTTTCGGCTGAAGCATCAGGTTGGCATTATTGCTTTTTTTCATCAATTCATCAACGCTGAGCACTATTCGCTCTTTTTGCTCGGGATCGTTCTGCCTGAGAATGTGGATTTCTTTTCCAGCCTGGGGCGTCAGACCGCCAGCTTCAGACAGCATCTGAAGCAAGCTGGTCTGACCGGCCATCTCATAGAGTCCTGGTCTCCCGACAGCGCCAATCACGGCTATTTTCTGATGCTCTCTGATGATCACCGTCACGTGAGCATTTTTGGTATACTTTTCATCCAGAATGGTAGCCAGTTTTTTCTCAAGTTCCTGAGCAGTCAGCCCTGAAACCTCGACTTTTCCAATGACCGCCAGGCTGACCGTGCCATCTTCCGCTACCCTGACAGTCTGATTCAGTTCAGGCAGTTCATAGACTTTAATTTCTAACAGGTCCTTAGAACCAATGCGGTACTCTATAACCTGGGTAGAAGGCTGAGTTTCACCTGCCTGCTGGGCTAAGGCTGTTTGACAAAAAACCAGGCCACTTATCATTATTAAGGCAATTATAGCTGGCAATAGACAATGGCTATTTAATTTCATCTTGTCATTCTCCATCAACGAGTTTCCTTCTACGGCTCTCTTTAAATCCTCTTCTAAAAATATCACAACAGCGATGGAATAGGCAAAATATTTTCTCCAGGTATAGAGCCAAAAATCAGATTAAAACCGATAAAATAACGTTTTAATTTCCGTTCTTCAGGTAGGATCTTCCTCTGGTTCAATGTTCCGAAGATATTGAGGCTCCAGTCCCGGCTCATTCTTATACCCAGATTGGCCATCAGAGATGTATATCTGTATTCAGGCTCCGTCAGGCCCTCTTCCGGGGTTAGTGGGTACTTACTAAGCCCCTGAGTAAAGTTGTTTCCTAAGGTGACTCTCTTGCTGAGAGTGAATCTAAGGCCACCTCCATAGGTTGTCTGAAGGTAATGCAACAGGCTGGAATAAACCGAAACACTGAAATCACGGCTGTAATAAGCCTGAAGGCTCAGCCAGTGGCTGAGATTGATCAAAACATTGCCATTTCCGACCACACCCGAGGCATCCTTTAATTCCCGGTTTTTGAGATCCAGATACATATAACCCAGGTTAAGGCTACCCTGGAAGGCCCTTCTCATTGGCCCGGAGGCAGGAATAAATTCAAGGCCTCCATAGGCGGCGTAGGTACGGCTGTTTTTGAATTGAGATTCTCTGTACTGAAAATCGTAAAGTCCCAGCTGGCCGTTTAGATAAAGCCTGAATTTTGTTCCTGGCTGAAAATAGAGGAAAGCATCAGCGAAATATTCATTCCGGTTAAGTTCCTGTTTAAGGTTGATTTCTTCATAGCCCGACTGCCTGTAATTGAGCCTGGCTCCTCTGATCTGCCAGGCCACAGCCCCTGACCTTGAAAACTGCCACAGAAACAGCCCGTCCCAGGAGATTTCTTCCTGGCGGATGTGCACGAGCAACTCCGGGCTGAAGCGCTGCCTGACATTGGAATAGTTAATGCCTGTTTTCCCATAAAATTTTTTAGATAAAAAATGAATCTGGTTCCTGGTCACAAAATTAAAGGCTCTTTCCTGGTCATTTTTGAAATAAAAAGCCCCTTCCAGCGATTGGTAGGAATCAAAAATGATCAGTCTGCTGAGGGGGGCAAACCACTGGAAGGCTGGCCCGGCGTTAAAACTCACGTCGGGATAATGAGTATCATAATAGCCATAATAGATGTCCGAGTCATAGCCGGCATTGCCCAACGTAAATTGCCGGTAGCCCCTGATACTGCCCAGCTTCCAGGGAGCATCCTGAAAAAGGCTCAGGACATTATTGGCCAGCCAGTTGCCGCTCTGGCCAAAGCTTTCAGCTGCAGCTAAGAGAAAAATGAAAATAAATACGATGCAACTAACTTTAGTTCTGGGATTTTTCAATTTTTGCCCTGCTCTTTTATAACATTAACTGGTTTTATCTTCAATAGGCACCTTTGCCCAGGACGACAGCCGGGATAGTTTTTAAGATAATACTCATATCAAGCCAGAAAGAGAAATGGTCAATGTATTCCAGGTCAAGTTTCATCCAGTCGCTGTGATTGATTTCGTTCCGGCCAGAGACCTGCCACAGACAGGTTATACCTGGCTTCATCGAAAATCTCCTTCTCTGCCAGACTTCATATTTATCCACCTCAGAGGGCACAGTTGGTCTGGGGCCAACAATACTCATGTCTCCAGCCAGGACATTAAAAAATTGAGGAAATTCATCGATGCTGAATTTTCTAAGAATCCGGCCAACAGGAGTTATGTACTGAAGCTTTTTATTCTTGAAGTCGGGAGTGGTCATCTGCTCTAAGTCATCAACTTTGGATAATTCTTTTTCAGCATCAATTCTCATGGTGCGGAACTTGACCAGCTTAAAACGGCGGCCATGAAGCCCCATTCTCTCCTGTCTGAAGAAGACCGGTCCAGGTGAGGTCAGTTTAATAGCCAGAGCGGCAGCTAAATAGACCGGACTCAACAGGAAAATAGCTGCCGAGGAAATGATTATATCCACCGTTCTTTTGATGAATAGTTGCCACTCGGAAACTCTAGTTGTGTTGTAGCTTAGCAGCGGGATGCCATCTAATTCGGTGATAACTGACCGGGCAAGTTTCATATCATAAAGGTCAATGGCCAGAGAAGTCTCGACTCCTTCTATTTCACAGACGTGAAGAGCTTCTTCAATAAAACTGAGCCTCGACCGGGGCAAGATGAAAACCACCTGGTCAATAGAGGTCTGGTGGAAAATATTTAAAAGGTCTTTTAAGCCGCCAATCACCTCGACCTCATTGACCTCTTTTATCTTCCGGCTTTCATCATCATTAATGACACCAACCACCTGTAAGCCCCAATCGGGATTCTCTCTGACTTTTTTGATGAATTCAGCTGCTCTTCTGCCCGTCCCGACCACCAGAACCTGACGGAAGTTATAGCCTTGCTGATGCATTTTCTTAAAAGCCAGAGTGAGAATAGCCCGGTCAATAAGGAGGGCCAGCGTCCCTGAAATTATGAAGATAATGAAAAATAGCCGGCTGATATAGGCCGCCTTTAAGATAAAAAGAGTTGTCCCGAAACCAAAAAACATCAGAATAGAGGAGTTGATGATTCTCAGTGCAGTCCGGCGGTAAGGCTCGATTCTTATGAATCTATAGCCTCTGGCCAGGGTTATGGCCGCTAACCAGATAGCCACGCCTATCAAATAAGCCAGAGCATACTGTTGAAAAGTCGAGAGGGGAGTGGAACTAACCTCGGCTTCTGGAAATATCCGGCGCAAACTGAGGTTAAGGCTAATTCCTTCTCTGATAAAATATGAGAAAAGATAGGCTAAGGTCAGAAATAGAAGGTCAAAAAGGAAAGCAACCTCTTTAAGAAATCTATCTCGTTCCTTTAACATGGCCCCGTTCCTACCTCGATTGCTTCCTTTCTAAAGTATCACACTTTTTTATCTTTCCCGTCAAGAGTCCTTAATATCCTGGCTGGATTGCCGGCGACCACTGTTCGCGGCGCAACATCTTTGGTTACGACTGAACCAGCTCCAACTATGGCCTGCTCTCCAATGGTCACCCCGGCCAGAATAGTTGCGCCCGAACCGATGGAGGCACCCTGTTTTACGACTGTTGGGATAACTTTCCAGTCGTCTTCAGTCTGAAGGCCTCCGCTGGCTGTGGTGGCTCGGGGGTAAAGATCATTAATAAAAGTAACACCGTGACCAACGAAGACTTCATCTTCAATTGTCACCCCTTCACAGATAAAGGTGTGAGAGGAAATCTTGCAATTGCGGCCAACAACAGCGCCTTTCTGAATTTCAACGAAAGTTCCTATTTTGGTATTGTCGCCAATGGAACAGCCGTATAAATTGACAAAGGCAAAAATTTTTACATTTTCCCCGAGTTTTACATCAGGGGCGATTCGGCAGTATTCCATCCTATCCTCCCTCAAGCTTCAAGTCAGCTACTCATTCAATTTTACCAGTTGACCCTTTTGAGCAATAGACCGGTTGGCTGCTTCCAGCAATTTTACCACCATCAATCCGGCCTGACCATTATTAAAGGGCTCAACATTCTTATTCAAACAGTCTATAAAGTAATCAACTTCTTTTTTCAGAGCTTCAACTGCCTCTAACTTTGGCACATAAACATCGCCAATCCGGTAATTGATCAGCATATTGTGAACATGTTCTTCCGAAGTTTCAATTTTGAGCTCGACGCCCCGGTCGTATATCTTGACCTTTTCGTCAGCTGAGACGTCGTCCCAGAGGAGCATTTTGCGTTTTCCGCTGACGATTGTCCGTCTGATTTTGACCGGGCTGAGCCAGTTAAGATGAAAATGAGCGAGGAGATGGGGATCTTCAAAATAAACAGTGATGTAGGCCACGTCTTCAAAGTCGCCATTGTAGTGGGAAACGCCCTGAGCTGAAACGGCCACCGGCTGGTCTTTTATGAGATGGCCCATAACGGAAAAATCATGAGGGGCCAGGTCCCAGACCACATTGACGTCATGCTGGAAAAGCCCCAGGTTGACCCTGACTGAATCATAGAAGAGAAGATCACCCAGTTCACCGGCGTCAATTAGCTCTTTCATCTTCTTGACCGCGCCAGTAAAAAGAAAGGTGTGATCAACCATGATTTTAAGGTTTCTACTGGCCGCCAGGTCAATCAGATCCCGGGCTTGCCGGCTGTTCATGGTGAAGGGCTTTTCTACAAACACATTTTTGCCGTTCAGGAGGGCTTTTCGAGCGAGCTCATAATGGCTGGAAACAGGGGTTACCACTGCCACCAGGTCAATTTCCGGGTCGTTGATAACTTCTTCCGGGCTCGAATAAGCCTTAATAAATGGGTAGGTCGAAGTCGCCACCAGCCTTCGCTGAGGACGCAGGTCACAGATAGCCGTGAGCCTGGCCTCCGGGCTGGCATTAAAGTTTCTGGCTACATTCGGCCCCCAGTAACCGAAACCGATAACGCCGACATTAATCATGCCTCCGCTCCCTTTTTCCCGGGGCAGGTCCTTGGCTAAACCTGCCGGGAATAAAATTTATGTATTGAGTCCGAAATAAATATTATTTGCTCATCGGTCAACTCTGGGTACATGGGTAAAGAAAGAATCTCATTTTGATATTCAGAAGCCACCGGAAAATCTTCTGGCTGGTGTTTTAGATAACTGTAGGCGGGAAGATAGGGGAGAGCTATGGGATAAT
>ENA-UOYA01000294-UOYA01000294.1-activated-sludge-metagenome-genome-assembly--contig:-NODE-294-length-69264-cov-45.970091_pt1 | contig 69264 bp, 56 predicted proteins | sample MGYA00238163_ERZ764804 | MGnify/ENA primary metagenome ERZ764804 (study PRJEB28919, sample SAMN05720223) | activated sludge metagenome | isolation source: Anaerobic digester | place: Hong Kong...
CGCTGACGACCGTCACGTGCACACTTTCGTCTGCCAGTTGCTGGGCCGCCTTGATGACTTCGGTGAGGATGGCGCCGGAGCCCAGCAGGGTGGCGTGTTGAAGCGGGTTCGCAGCTGCGAATTCCGCGAAGACGTACGCCCCGCGAATCACGCCATCGCGCTTGTCTTCGGGCAGATCAGGCTGCGCGTAGTTTTCGTTCATCAGCGTGACGTAGTAGAAAACGTCGCGCTGCTCGCTGAGCATTTCGCGCATGCCGTGATCGATGATGACGGCCATCTCGCTGGCGAACGCCGGGTCATACGCCTTGCAGTTGGGTACGGTCGCGGCCCACAGGTGGCTGGTGCCGTCCTGATGCTGCAGGCCTTCGCCGCCCAGCGTGGTGCGGCCCGATGTCGCGCCGAGCAGAAAGCCGCGCGGCTGCTGGTCCGCTGCTGCCCAGATCAGATCCGCCACGCGCTGGAAGCCGAACATCGAGTAATAGATGTAGAACGGCAGCATCGCAAAGCCATGCACGCTGTAGCTGGTGGCTGCTGCCGTCCAGCTCGAGATGGCACCGGCTTCGCTGATACCTTCTTCAAGAATCTGCCCGTCGAGGGCTTCTCGGTAGGACAGCACCGAGCCGATGTCCTCCGGTGAGTAACGTTGCCCAACACTGGAATAGATGCCGACCTGCTTGAACAGGTTGGCCATGCCGAAGGTACGCGCTTCGTCGGCCACGATGGGCACGATGCGCGGGCCAAGTGTCGCGTCCTTGAGCAGGTTGCCCAGCATGCGCACGAAGGCCATCGTGGTGCTCATCTCCTTGCCGTCCGGGGCGAGCGCGAACTGCGCGTACGAAGCGATGACAGGCACGGGTAGTGCCTGCGCAGCCGTCTGCCGGTTGGGCAGGTAGCCGCCGAGCTTCGCGCGCCGGTCCTGCAGGTAACGCAGTTCGGCGCTGTCGTTCGCGGGCTTGTAGAACGCGAGCGACGTGGCTTGCTCATCGCTGAGCGGCAAGTTGAAGCGGTTGCGGAATTCGATCAGCGCGGTTTCGTCGAGCTTCTTCTGCGAGTGGGTGGTCATCTTGCCCTGGCCGGCGCTGCCCATGCCGTAACCCTTCTTGGTGTGGGCGAGGATGACCGTGGGCTGGCCGCGATGCTGAGCGGCGGCGGCGTAGGCGGCGTAAATCTTCACGATGTCGTGGCCACCGCGCTTCAGGCGGTCGATCTGCTCATCGGTCATGCCCTGCGCCAGACGACGCAGCGCCTCGCTCTGGCCGAAGAAGTTCTCGCGGTTGTAGCGGCCATCGTTGGCGGCAAAGGTCTGCATCTGCCCGTCCACCGTCTGCGCGAAGGTGTGCAGCAGCGCGTGCGATTCGTCGCGGGCGAAGAGGCCATCCCAGTCCGAGCCCCAGAGCAGCTTGATCACGTTCCAGCCAGCGCCGCTGAACAGCTTCTCCAGCTCGTCAATGATGCGTCCATTGCCACGTACCGGGCCGTCGAGCCGCTGCAGATTGCAGTTGACCACCCAGATCAGGTTGTCGAGCCCTTCGCGCGCGGCGAGAGTGAGCGCGCTCATGCTCTCCGGCTCGTCCATCTCGCCGTCACCGAACACGCCCCACACTTTGCGGCCCTCGCAGTCGAGCAGATTGCGATGGCTGAGATAGCGCATGAAGCGCGCCTGATAGATCGAGCTGATCGGGCCAATGCCCATCGAGCCGGTCGGGAACTGCCAGAAGTCGGGCATCAGGTACGGATGCGGATAGCTCGACAGACCGCGCGCCCCGGCGGCGCGGGCGCCCAGTTCGCGGCGGTAATGGCTGAGATCGTTCTCGCTCAGGCGACCTTCGAGAAAGGCTCGCGCGTAGACGCCCGGCGCGCTGTGCGGCTGGAAGAACACGAGGTCACCACCGTGGCCGGTAGCGTCGTTGCGGGCGTGAAAGAAGTGGTTGAAGCCCACCTCGAACAAATCCGCTGCGCTGGCGTAGCTGGCAATGTGTCCGCCCAGCTCGCCGTAGGCGGCATTGGCCCGCGCCACCATCGCCAGCGCGTTCCAGCGCATCAGCGAGGCCAGCCGCTCCTCAATGGCGAGATCGCCGGGAAAATTGGGCTGTGCCTGCACCGGGATGCTGTTCTGATACGGCGTCGCCAGTTCCGGCCGCCACGCGATGCCGGTGGCACGCACATGCTCCACCAGCCGGTCCAGCATGAAGCGGGCACGCTCCGGCCCGGCGGCGGCGACCAGCGTATCGAGCGCGTCGCGCCATTCCCGGGTTTCGGCGGGGTCACTGTCGGCGGTGGCTTGCAGCAGTTCGGGTGGAGTTCGCGTGAGCATCGTAGCGGTCCGGGGGAGAGGCTGGGCGGGATGGTGAAATTGTGCCGGGCGCACGGCAGCAGGTGCTATCGAAAGCGCTTTGCTTTTTTTCTGTTCAGGCATTTAATGCTGGCTAAGGAAAAGAAAACGGCACATTGAATTGCAAGACCATCTGGACACCATCGATTTGCGCATCCTGCACGAGTTGCAGCAGGACGGCTCGCTCACCAATGTCGAGCTTGCGCGCCGGGTGAATCTGTCGCCTTCGCCCTGTCTGGCGAGAGTGAAGGCGCTCGAGACGCGCGGCGTGATCGACCGCTACGTGGCCATTGCCAACCCGCATGCGCTGGGGCTTGGGCTCAATGTGTTCATCTCGATCAGCCTCAAGGAACAGAGCAAATCGGCGCTGGCCGCATTCGAATCGCGTATCGCCGAGCACGACGAGGTGATGGAGTGCTACCTGATGACCGGCGACAGCGATTACCTGATCCGCGTGGTGGTGGCCGACATCCAGGCGCTGGAGAAATTCATCCTTGAGCAACTGAGCCCAATCCCCGGCATCGAAAAAATCCGATCAAGCTTCACGCTGAAGCAGGTGCGCTACAAGACGGCGCTGCCGGTGCGGGCAGCGTAACGGTTTGCACGCGCCTACAGCTTTTTCAGCCAACCTGCATCGCAATTGGGCTTAAGCCAATAAATGTCTTGAAGTCGATATTTGCAGAAAACAGGCTTTGAGCCCATATAGAGCGGGGCTTTCATCAAAAAGCCACTGCTTTTGTGCGTGGCGTTTGCATGCAGGATGGCGCCGCGCCGCCGCTTGGGATAATTGCGGCTATGCAAAAAGAACAATTGATCGAGTGGCTGACCTCGGCCATTCGCAAAGCAAACCTCTCCGACACCGCCGTCCCTGCGCTGGAGCGCCCGAAGCAGGCCGAGCATGGCGACTGGGCAACCAATATTGCGCTGCAACTGGCGAAACCGCTGGGCAAAAACCCGCGCGAAGTCGCGACCCTGCTCAAGGCAACGCTGGACGCGCAGCCGAATGCGATGGTCAGCGAGGTCAGCATCGCCGGCCCCGGCTTCATCAACATTCGCCTGAATCCGGCGGCAAAGTTCTCCGTAGTGGCCGATGCGCTGCGGCTTGGCGAAAAATTCGGCACCAGCGCCGCGCGCAAGGGTGAAAAGGTGATGGTCGAATTCGTCTCGGCCAACCCGACCGGGCCGCTGCACACCGGGCACGCGCGTCAGGCGGCCCTGGGCGACACACTGTGCAACCTGCTGGAGACGCAGGGCTGCACGGTGCATCGCGAGTTCTATTACAACGACGCCGGCAACCAGATCGACAACCTCGCGCGCTCGGTGCAGCTGCGCGCGATGGGCGTGGAGCCGGGCAGCGCGCTGTGGCCGGAGGACGGCTATCGCGGTGACTACATCGTCGAGATCGGCAAGGCGTATCTGGAGCGTGGCGGCGACGTCAACGATCTCAACGCGATCCGGAGCTACGCCGTCAACGTGCTGCGCAATGAGCAGGACCGCGACCTCACGGCCTTCGGCGTCAAGAAATTCGACTGCTACTACCTCGAGAGCTCGCTCTACACCGATGGTCGCGTCGACAAGACGGTCGCCGGCCTCAAGGCCTCGGGCCACACCTTCGAGCAGGACGGCGCGCTGTGGCTGAAGACCACCGACTTCGGCGACGATAAAGATCGCGTGATGAAGAAGGCGACGGGCGGCTACACCTACTTCGTTCCCGACGTCGCGTATCACGTTACCAAATGGGAACGCGGCTTCACGCAGGTGGTGAACATTCAGGGCACCGACCACCACGGCACCATCACACGGGTGCGCGCCGGTCTGCAGGCGATGGATGCCGGCATTCCCAAGGGCTATCCGGACTACCTGCTGCACAGCATGGTGCGCGTGATGCGCGGCGGCGAAGAGGTGAAGATCTCCAAGCGCGCCGGCAGCTACATCACGCTGGGCGAGCTGATTGAGTGGGTCGGCAAGGATGCCGTGCGCTTCTTCCTCGTTTCGCGCAAGGCCGACAGCGAATTCACCTTCGATATTGACCTCGCGCTGTCGCAAAGCGAGGAAAACCCGGTGTATTACGTGCAATACGCGCACGCCCGCATCTGCTCGGTGTTGCGCGAAGCGGCGGTGAGCGACGAAGCGCTGCGCGCGGCCGATCTCGGCCTGCTCACGCACGAAAAGGCTGAGGCACTGGCGACCAAACTGGCCGACTACCCCGCCCTGCTGGCCACCGCCGCGCGCGACCTCGCGCCACATCTGCTGCCGTACTACCTGCGCGAAGTCGCTGCTGCGTTCCACGGCTACTACGCTGCTGAGCGCATCCGGGTGGACGACCCGGCGCTGCGTGCGGCCCGCACCGCACTGGCGGCTGCCACCGCGCGGGTGCTGAAAAACGGCCTGCAACTGCTCGGCGTCTCCGCGCCCGAGAAAATGTAAGAATCAGCGCCGTGGATACTTCCCCGCAGAACAAGACAGCGAGTTTTCTCTTCGGTGGCCTGATCGGCTTTGTGGTCGGTCTGGTCGTGGCGGGTGTACTGGCGATCTGGATCTACAGCGCCTCGCCGTTCCGCCCCGAGACCACGCCGCCGCCAAAGCTGGACCCGATCCGTCCGAAGTCCGAGGCAAAAACCGAAGCCAAACCCACCGGCCAGACCGGTGCGCTGGCGAAGGACGAAAACAAGCCCGACGCCGAGCGCATCGTGCAGCCGGGCGCTGCCTCGACCAGCACGCCTGCGGCGCCGGCCGCGAACGCCGCTGCCAAAACACCGGCCAAGCCAGCCGATCCCGAGCCGTCGCCCAGCGCCGAGCCGCGCGGGCGCCTCTGGCTGCAAGTGGGCGCTTACGCCAACAAGCAGGACGCCGAGAATCAACGTGCCCGCTTTGCCATGCTGGGCTACGAAGCAAAGATCGAATCCGCCGATGTGCCGGACAAAGGCACTGTGCATCGCGTCCGCGTCGGCCCCTATCGCGACCCGGACGAAGCCGGCAAGGTGCGCGGCGACCTTGCCCGTCAGGGCATCGAAGTGACGGTGGTCAAGCCCTGACCGCCGCCCGTCGCCGGCGCGTCATCAACTGGCGCTGTCGGCGAACCAAACCCCCTGCCCGTTAGTCACAGGCAACTGCTACCCCAAACAGACAACACAAGAATACGGAGACAACATGGTTCGCTGGGTCAAATCCCTCAAATGGCTGGCACTGGGCTTCATGGCCGCATCGGTCACCGCTGGTGCGCAAGAGCAGCTGACGGAAGGCAAGGATTACCTCCGCCTGAAACAACCGCAGGCGATCGAATCGGGCGCCAAGATCGAAGTGATCGAGTTCTACAGCTACGGTTGCCCGCACTGCAAGGACCTGGAGGAATACCTCGGCCCGTGGATCAAGAAAGTCCCCGCCGATGTCAGCTTCAAGCGCATTCCGGTGGCCTTCCAGCCGGCGTGGGTGAATCTGGGCAAGATCTACTACACGCTCGAAGGGCTCGGTCGCGAGGACTTGTCGGGCAAGGTGTTCTCGTCGCTGCACGGCGCCGGTGTCAAGCTGAACGAAGAGAAGGTGTTCTTCGACTGGGCTGCCAGCAACGGTCTTGACGCCAAGAAGGTGCAGGAAATGTGGGGCTCGTTCGCGGTCAACAGCAAGATGAACCGCGCCAAGACGCTGGCCGGCAACTACCAGGTGGATAGCGTTCCGATGCTCTTCATCGACGGCAAATTCAAGCTGCAGCCGCACCTGCTCAAGGGCCAGCACAAGGACGTGCCTGCCGCGCTTGACTTCCTGATTGCCAAGGCGCGCGCCGAGCGCAACAAGAAGTAAGCAACACCTGCTGCGCACCAGGGCCGCCGCGTCATACCGGCGGCCTTTTGCTTTCCGGGGTTTTGCTTTGCAGCGCCGCCCCCATCTCGATGCGATGACTCATCTGCCCGATGCCATTGGCCTGCGCCACGCGCGCTTCCACTCCCCCGCCCGCCTGCGCATCGCCTGCCTGGTGCCATCGATCACCGAGACGCTGTTCGCGCTGGGGCTTGGCGACCGTGTAGTCGCGCGCACCGGCTTCTGCATTCACCCCGAGGAGGGCGTGCGCGAGGTGCCGAAGGTCGGTGGCACCAAGGACGTGAATGTGGCGAAGCTGATCGCCACCGAGCCGACGCACGTCATCGTCAACATCGACGAAAACCGCAAGGACACCGTTGACCATCTGCGTCGCGTGATTCCGAACGTGATCGTGACGCACCCATTGCTGCCGGAGGACAACGCCACGCTGTTTGCGCTGCTCGGGCATATCTTCAGCGCAGAAGATGCCGCGCTCGGCCTCGCGCGCGAGCTTGCCGCCGCCCTGGCCAACGCGCGCAACGTCGGCGCCACGCGTGCGGCCGAAACTGTGCTGTATCTGATCTGGAAAAACCCGTGGATGACCGTCTCGCGCGACACCTATATCAGCGCGATGCTGGCCGCCGTCGGCTGGAAAACGCTGCCCATGCAGGCTGACAAGCGCTACCCGGAGATCGCGGCGGACGACAGCGTCTGGCGTAACGCAGATCGCGTATTTCTGTCCACCGAGCCCTATCTGTTCGACGACGGCCACATCGCCACGCTGCGCGACGATCTGCACCTGCAGCAGCCGGTCGAACTGATCGACGGTGAAATGACCAGCTGGTACGGCGTGCGCGCGATTGCCGGGCTCAAGTACCTCGCTGATTTGCGACGCAGACACGAGCAACTTTCAGCGCCGAGCCCCGCTGTGCAAGGCCTAATTGCCTGAAACAGTGAAAGTCGACTTATAGCCAATTAGCCAGTCAGGCCCAATCGCAATGCGGTTTGGCGCCTGATGCTGATCGCGTCAGGCGGCGGCTTTGCCTGCCGGCACCGCAGCGTCGGCAATCACTGCGTGAATGCTGCGCTCGACGCCAGCGGCGTCAAGCCCGACCGAGGCCAGCAGAATGGCTGGATCGCCCTGATCGATGAATTTGTCGGGCAAGCCCAGCATCAGCAGGCGGTTGCCGAGGCCGGCATCAGCGAGGAATTCGGCGACTGCACTGCCCGCGCTACCGGGTACTGAGGCCTCTTCCACCGTCACCAGCAGCTCGTGTGAGGCTGCGAGTTCGCGGATGAGCGCCTCATCGAGCGGCTTGACGAAGCGCATGTTGGCGACCGTCGCGTCGAGCTTGTCGGCAATGGCGAGGGCCGGATGCAGCATCGAGCCCCAGGCGAGGATGGCGATTTTGCTGTTGCCGTTGGCCTTGCGGGCGAGGACGCCCTTGCCGTGCGCCAGCGGTGCGATCGCAGCATCCGGAGCACCATGTGCCGCGCCACGCGGGTAGCGCACGGCGGCGGGGGCCGCGAGCGCGACGCCGTGCGACAGCATCGCGCGGCACTCAGCGGCGCTGGACGCACTCATGATGGTCATGTTCGGCAGGCAGCGCATGAAGGCGACGTCGAAGCTGCCCGCGTGGGTCGGGCCATCGGCGCCGACCAGCCCGGCGCGGTCGATGGCGAACAGCACCGGCAGGTTCTGCAGCACCACGTCGTGCACCAGCTGATCGTAGGCGCGCTGCAGGAAGGTGGAATAGATCGCCACCACCGGCTTCAGACCCTCGCAGGCAAGCCCGGCGGCGAAAGTCACGCTGTGCTGCTCCGCGATGCCGACATCGAAATAACGATCCGGGAATTCCTTCGAGTAGCGCACCATGCCCGAGCCTTCGCGCATGGCCGGCGTGATGGCCACCAGCTTGTCGTCGCTGGCGGCGGTGTCGCACAGCCAGTCGCCGAAGATGTCGGAGTAGGTCTTCTTCGGCACCACGGCAGGCGCCGCCGGGATGCCGGCGGAGTGATCGAACTTCGGCACCCCGTGATAGAGGATCGGGTCGTCCTCGGCGCGCTCGTAGCCCGCGCCCTTGCGGGTGACGACATGCAGGAACTGTGGCCCAGTGCGGTCCTTCACCTTGTTGAGCGTGTCGACCAGCAGGTTCACGTCGTGGCCATCAATCGGGCCGATGTAGTTGAAGCCGAACTCTTCCCACATGGTGCCGGGCAGCACCATGCCCTTGGTGTGCTCTTCCCAGCGCCGGGCAAAACGAGACACCGGCGGGATGGCGGACAGCATGTTCTTGCCCATGCGACGCACGGCGCCATACATGTTGGAGGCCAGCAGCCGCGCCAGATAGTTGTTCAGCGCACCGACCGGCTCGCTGATTGACATCTCGTTGTCGTTGAGGATCACCAGCAGGTTGGCGTCCATCGCTCCAGCGTTGTTGAGCGCTTCGAAGGCCATGCCGGCGGTCATTGCGCCATCGCCGATGATGGCCACCACGCGGCGGCTCTCGCCTTTCGCCTTGGCCGCCACGGCCATGCCGAGCGCGGCGGAAATGCTGGTCGACGAGTGCGCCACGCCGAAGGTGTCGTATGGGCTCTCGTCGCGCTTGGGAAAGCCGGCCAGACCCTGCCACTGGCGCAGCGTGTTCATGCGCTCGCGGCGACCGGTCAGCACCTTGTGTGGATAGCACTGATGGCCGACGTCCCACACCAGCCGGTCGTGCGGGGTGTCGTAACAGTAATGCAGGGCGACGGTCAGCTCGACAACGCCCAGGTTTGACGACAAGTGGCCGCCCGTCTTCGACACCGAATCGAGCACGTAGGCGCGCAACTCGTCGCAGAGGCCGCCAAGCTCGCCCTGCGGCAGGGTGCGCAGTTCGGTCGGCAGGTTGATCGTTTCAAGCAGTGACATGAGGCTTTCCGTTACGCGGTGCGCTGCGCCATCGCACGCGCCAGTGCGGCCAGACGGTCGCTGTTGAGGTGGGCGGGCAGCGCAGCGACGGCGTCAGCGGTGAGCCTGTCCGCATAGGCGCGCGCCGCGTCAATGCCCATCAGCGACACAAAAGTGGGCTTGTCATTGGCAGCGTCCTTGCCTGCCGTCTTGCCGAGTGTGGCGCTGTCGGCCGTGGCGTCGAGCACATCGTCCACCACCTGAAAGACGAGACCGATCTTCTGCGCATACGCCGACAGCGCGGCGATGGTTGCCTCATCTTCTTCCGCCAGCAGTGCCGGCAGGATCACCGCCGCTTCGAACATGGCGCCGGTTTTCAGCGCGTGCATTTCTTCCAGCGCGGCCTGACTCATCGGTTTGCCGACGTTGGCCAGATCAATGGCCTGTCCGCCCGCCATGCCGTAGGCGCCCGAGGCGTCTGCCAGCTCATGGGCCGCAGCGACGATACCGGCAGGGGATGCCGGCGCCGCCAGCAGCACGGCAAACGCCAGTGGCTGCATGGCATCGCCGGCGAGCATGGCGGTGGCTTCACCAAACACGACGTGATTGGTCGGTTTGCCTCGCCGCAGGTCGTCGTTGTCCATGCACGGCAAATCGTCGTGGATCAGCGAGTAGGCGTGGATCATCTCCACGGCGGCAGCGGCGTGATCGGCAAGCTCAGCAGTGGCGCCAATGGCCTCGGCGGTGGCGTAGGCGAGCAGGGCTCGCAGCCGCTTGCCGCCGCCGAGCGCGCTGTAGCGCATCGCCTCCAGCAGGCGACCGGACGCAAGTTCACCCGCGGGCACCCAGCGGGCGAGTGCGGCTTCGGCGCGCTCGCGATGCGCCGCACTCCATTGATCGAGACTGGCGATGGACATCAACAACAACTACTCTTGCTTGAACGGCTTGAGCACATCGCCTTCGAGCACGCGCACCTGCTGCTCGACCTGCGCCAATTCGCCCTGTGCGTACTTCAGCAGTTCGGCGCCGCGCTTGTACGCCGCCAGCGAATCCGCCAACGGCAGGCTGCCGCTTTCGAGATCAGCGACCAGCTTTTCCAGCTCGTCGAGCGCGGCTTCAAAGGTTTTCGGGGCGGTTTTGGCCATGACGCGGCAGTGCACCGGGAGCCGGCGGATGCGAAATCGTAAACATTTGATTTTACGGGCCGAACGCCGGGCCGCCCCGCTCTACCTGCCGTGCAGACGCTGGCTGGAGTAAAGCGCCTACTGCCAGGGCCGGAAGAACGCCTGATCGGGGCCACAGGCCGCCGCAGCACCCTTCAGCGGCTCACCGCGGATGGGGATGCGCGCCTGCTGGTCGCCGGAGATCTCGGTCAGGATGTCAAAACTGCCGTCAGCATTGACCTGCACACTCACCCGATGCTCGATGCGGAACACACGCCCCATGCCCGGCTGCGAGCAGACGCCACGCCAGCTGGCGCTCCGCTTGCCTTCGCGCACGTCCGTCAGCGTACAGACGACGCCCAGTGCGGCCATCACGCCCTGCCAGTCGCGGGCGGACAGATCGTCGTTGCTGTAGGTGTCAACGCAAAGATCACGCACCTTGCGGTTCCAGTCGACGCGATAGGCACCCTCCTTCAGTTTGGGCGCGGCCAGCAGCGGCGTGGCACACCACATTGGCACCGCAAAAACCAGCAAGGACAGAAAAACCTGGCGCATCGTAAATTCCTAAGCATCAGTCGCGGCGAGCCAACAGTCACCGCGCGACAGCCTGTCTGTGTGAGTTGGGCAGCATAATCCTTACAGAGGAAGCACGCCGTGACGGGCGCAAGGAGGAGACCATGCAAGTCTGGTCGTTACCGGGGTCACCCGCTGCGGGGGTAGCCAGCGTGCTGCCGGCACTGGTCTCCGGGATTGCCGGCGCTGACTTTGCCGCGCGAACGCTGGCAAGGCTCAACGATGCGTTGCCAGCAGCGTCGTGGTCGGTGTACCGCCTGCGTCGTGACGGCCCGCCCCGTCTGCACCTGTCGGCGAGCCATGGTGTCGCCGACACCACAGTCGATTGCTTTGCTACCTACCGCAACAGCGGGCTCTATCGTGACGACCGCAGCTTCGCCGCTGCCGAAGCGTCGGCGCAGGCACCGGTGATGATCCGCACCGCGCCGGATGACCTGCCCAGCCCGCTGCACCGGCAGGCGATCTATTACCGTCACGCCATGCTGGAGCGGCTCTCGGTGGCGGGCCTCGACGACGACGGCTCGCTGCTGGCGATCAATCTGTACCGGCACCATCATCAGGGCTTGTTCGGCGATGCCGAAGTCACGCAGTTTGCCGCGATGGCGCCGATGCTGTTTGCCATCGTGCGTCGGCATCTGGAGCTGGATGCAGGTATCACAGCGACACCGCTGGTCGATCGTGCATCGCAATGGCGCGCCTCACTCGGCCGCCGCTGTCCGGCGCTGACCGCACGCGAGCTGGATGTGCTGACCGCCGTGCTGCGCGGCCTCACCTATGACGGCATCGCCGCCGAGCTTGGCCTCAGCGTCGCCACCGTGAAAACCTATCGCGCCCGCGCCTTCGCCCGGCTTGGCATTCACTTCAAGAGTGAACTGTTTGCCGGCGTGATGAACTGACCCTCTGTTGCGATCGCAGCGGCGTCATCCTCACGGAGGACAGACAGTGCCAGTGCTTGCGACGACACTGCTGGGCGCATGTCCAGAAGGAGGATTCATCATGCCCGGCAATCGCTTTTTTACTGCGCTGGCGCTCGCCGTCGGCGCGCTTTGCACACTGGCCAGTGGTGGCGCGTTGGCCCAAGCCTTTCCGAACAAACCGATTCGCCTGATCGTCGGCTTTCCGGCCGGCACCGGGCCCGATCTGGTGGCCCGCGTGGTGGCGCAAAAGCTGCAGGATTCGCCCGGCTTCAATGTGGTGGTCGACAACAAACCCGGCGCCGGCGGCCTGATCGCCGCGCAGGAGGCGGCGCGCGCAGCGCCTGACGGTTACACCCTGATGCTCGGAGAAGTGGGGCAACTGGCGATCGCGACCAGCAGCTACAGCCGCCTGCCGTATGACGTGCAGCGTGACTTCGCGCCGGTCAGCCACATCGCCAACACCGATTTTGTGTTGCTCACCAACCCCGACAAGAACCCGGCCAAGACCGCGCGTGAATTCGCGACCTGGGCCAAGGCGCAGCCGAAATTCTTCATGGGCACGTTTGGTGCCGGCACGCCAGGACATTTCGGCGCCTACATGTTTGGCGACGCGGCTGGTGTGAGCGTGGAACCGGTGCACTACAAGAGCACCGGTGACGCGGTGGGCGGCCTGCTGGGCGGCGACATCCCGGCCATGTTTGCCACCGTCGCCCTGGCAGCGCCAAACGTGAAGGCCGGCAAGATGCGGGCGCTGGCGGTCAGCAGCGGCAGTCGCGCGCCGGCTTTGCCGGATGTGCCTACGCTGCGTGAACAGGGCTTCGGTTCGCTTGAATTCTCGGCGTGGTTCGGCATCGTGGCGCCGGCGAAAACGCCCGACGAGATACTGAACCGACTGAACGCCGAGGCGGTCAAGGCAGTGAGCGGCGCCGAGGCGCGCAGCAAACTGCAGGAGATGGGCTTCAAGGTCACCGGCAGCTCGCGCGCTGAGTTCGCCACTATCATTCGTGATGACACTGCACGCTGGGGCAAGGCTGTCGCCGCAACCGGCTTCAAGGCCGATTGATGACTGATCCGATACTGGCAACGCCATTGTTGGAGCCGGTGGCCCAGCTGACCGTCACCGTCGGGGCGCCCGTTGAGGCGGGCGCTGTGACCGGCGTCGAAACGCGTGGTCAGCGCCGCATCATCCCGATCACTGGCGGCAGCGTGCGTGGCCGCCTGCAGGGGCGGGTAATGGCGGGCGGTGCCGATTTCCAGATCATCGTTTCGCCGACGATGGCCGTGCTTGACGCCCGCTACGTGCTGACGCTCGACAATGGCGAGCATGTCTACGTGCAGAACCACGCACTGCGGCGCGGCCCGGCCGAGGCCATCGCCCGTCTGGCGCGCGGCGAGCCAGTGGATCCGGCGGCGATTTACTTTCGCTGCGTGCCGCGCTTTGAAGTGTCGTCACCGGCACTGACATGGCTCACCGAGAGCATCTTCATCGGCACGGGTGCGCGTTTTCCGGATCGCGTCGAACTGGCAATTTTCCGCGTCGCCTGATCTACATCACTGATCGCCAATCCCCATGCGGCAATGCCTCGTGGGGAATCATGGGATAATTCAAGCGTTTGACGACGCAGCCTCCGGCCCCCAGGGTAGAGGTTGACTTAGCAAGGGTTGGGTGCCTTCCGTTAATTGCACCTGGTTTGTGTTGGGTTAACTCCTGTGACTGGAAAGGTTTGCGATGAGCCGCCTTCTTTCCGCTGCGGAATTGTCCGCGCCGGTTTCACAACTTCCTCCTGCCGCCTACTTCGACGAGGCGCTGCTGGCCCGCGAGCGTGATCTGCTGTTCGCGCGCGGGCCGGGCTATGTCGGGCACGAGCTGATGGTGCCGAACGCAGGCGATTACGCCGTGCTCGCCAGTGGCAACAACGCCCACGCGCTGACCCGCACCGAACGCGGCGTCAACATGATCTCCAATGTCTGCCGCCATCGCCAGGCCATCATGCTTGACGGCCGTGGCTCGCTGGCACAGAACGGCGGTAACGTGGTCTGCCCGCTGCACCGCTGGACTTATTCCGGCGAAGGTGAGCTGATTGGCGCGCCACACTTTGCCTGCAATCCCGAGCTCAACCTGCAGAACAAAGGCCTGAAGACCTGGAACGGGCTGCTGTTTGACGGCCCCCGTGACCCGGTGGTCGATCTTGCCGCACTTTCGGCACAGACGCGGCAGACGCTCGATTTCTCCGGCTACGTGTTCAACCGCAGCGTGGTGCACGATTGCGACTACAACTGGAAGACCTTCATCGAGGTCTATCTTGAGGACTATCACGTCGGACCATTCCATCCGGGGCTCGGGCAGTTTGTCACCTGCGACGATCTGGCGTGGGAGTGGGGGCGCGAGTTCTCTGTGCAGACGGTAGGCCTTTCGCGCGGCTTCGACAAACCCGGCTCGCCCACCTACAAGCGCTGGCATGACCAGGTGATGCAGTTCCGCAACGGCGTGCCGCCGGAGCAGGGCGCCATCTGGCTGACCTACTACCCGAACATCACGGTGGAGTGGTATCCGCACACGCTGGTGGTGTCGTCACTGTGGCCGCAAAGCGTGAGCAAGACGGTGAACGTTGTCGAGTTCTACTACGCCGAAGAGGTTGCCCTGTTCGAGCCCGACTTCATCGCCGCGCAGCAGGCCGCCTACATGGAAACCTGCGTCGAGGACGACGAGATCGGCGTGCGCATGGACGCCGGTCGCCGCGCGTTGTTCGACGAAGGGCGCGTCGAAGTTGGCCCCTATCAAAGCCCGATGGAGGACGGCATGCAGCACTTCCACGAGTGGTATCGCGCCCGTATGGGTGACGCGGCGGCTGGGCTCTGAGGCCTTGGCGTAACGGCTTTTACCGGGATTGACGGCAGCGGGGGGCGTGAACCCCTGAATTTCGACTAATCGACTTGCTGATGTTTTCGGCGCTTAGCCCTTATCCAACAAGGCTTTCGCCGAAAAGCTGATGGCGGTACCTTGCGCGCACAAGGTCGATGGCGAAAGGAAAGTTCGCGATTTTCAGACCGCCTGCGGCCCCGCCAGCAGTGTCTTGCGGTACTTGTTGAGGTCGTTGAGCGACTCCAGGCTCTTGCCGAACAGGTTTGACAGGTTGTGCAGGATCATCTTGACGACCTTGCCTTCCCATTCCTTGTCGAACTTGATCTGTACGTCGAGCCAGCGTTCCAGCCATTCCGGGTCGGGCAGCTTGCTCTGCACGGTGTCGTTCGGGAACAGTGCCTGATTGACGTGCAGGTTGGTCGGGTGCATCGGCTTGCCGGAGCGACCGCTGGCCGCCATCAGGAAGCCGATCTTGGCAAAGCCGGCCTTGACCTCGTTGACCTTGTCCACCGCGGCGCGGGCGATCGCCTGCTTGAGGTATTTGAGATAGGCACCGGCATGGCGGGCCTCGTCCTTCGCGATCAGGCCGTAGATGTGCTTGATCAGCGGCTCGCTGTGCCATTCCGACGCGCGGCGGTACCAGTGGTTGAGGCGTACTTCGCCGCAGAAGTGCATCATCAGCGTTTCCAGCGCGGGCGCCGGGTCAAACTCGAAGCGCACGTTGTCGAGCTCGGCCTCGGTCGGCACCAGCTCCGGGCGGAAGCGGCGCAGATATTCCATCAGCACCAGCGAGTGTTTCTGTTCCTCGTAGAACCACACCGACATGAACGCCGAAAAATCGCTGTCGCCACGGTTGTCGCGCAGGAACATCTCGGTTGCCGGCAGCGCCGACCACTCGGTGATGGCGTTCAGCTTGATTGTCTGCGCCTGCTCGTCAGAGAGCTTGCTGGCGTCAAAACTGTCCCACGGCACGTCGGTCTCCATGTTCCAGCGCACGCGCTCGAGATCCTTGAACAGTTCGGTGTAAAGCATGACGGGGAGACTTTCGGTGAATTGCCGGGCACGCCACCGCAGACGGTGATCGCTGCAGGTATCGACGCGTGCCGATTAAAACGCAATGACGGGGCACGATTGTATCGGCGTAATACGAAGCATCTTCGGTGCCGGTTCTTACAGTGTTCTTACTGAACCGTGACGCAAGGGTTACCGATAGTCGTCCGCCGGTCGGCGCGCTTACAGCCGGTCCAGGTCGGCGAGCATTTGCTCACCGTGTACATCAATCGCAGTGCGCTCGTCTTCGCCCAGGCGCGCCAGATTGCGCACCATCAGCGCCGTCCGCGGGTTGCCGGCGAACTCGCGCTCGTGCCGGATCAGAAAGCGCCAGTAGAGCGTGGTCATCGGACAGGCGTCGGCGCCGGTGCGCGCGTCGGGCCGGTAGCGGCAGCCGTCGCAGTAGTTGCTCATCCGCTTCACGTAGGCGCCACTGGCCACGTAGGGCTTGCTGGTGAAGCGGCCGCCATTGGCGAACAGCGCCATGCCGGCGGTGTTGGGCAGCTCCACCCAGTCCACGGCGTCAACATAGACCGCGAGATACCAGTCGGCCAACTGCTGCGGCGAGATTTCCGCCAGCACGCCAAACATGCCGGTCACCATCAGCCGCTGGATGTGGTGCGCGTAACCATGTTCCAGCGTCTGCCCGACGCACTGCCGCATGCAGTTCATGCCGGTGTCGCCGGTCCAGTACCACTTGGGCAGCGCGTTGGCGTGGCGAAAGTGATCGGCGTCGCGCAAGGCCGGCATGTCGAGGTAATACACACCGCGGATGAATTCGCGCCAGCCCAGTACCTGCCGGATGAAGCCCTCTACACCGGCCAGATCAAGCTTGCGCTCGCGCCACGCCGACTCCGCCGCCGCGACCACTTCGCGCGGTTTGAGCAGCTTCAGGTTCAGTGACGACGACAGCAGCGAATGCCAGCCGAACGGCATGCCAGCCCACATGGCGTCCTGAAACGGGCCGAATACTGGCAGGCGGTCCTCGATGAAACGCTGCAACGCTACCAGCGCCTGCTCGCGCGTGACCGGCCAGTTGAAGTTGCTGAGCGATCCCGGATGATCGGCAAACTCGCGCTCGACCAGCGCCATGACCGCCTGCGTGGTGGCGTCGGGTGGGAATTGCGGCGGCGCCGGCAGAAAGCCCGGACCCTCACGACCAAAGCCGCGCCGGTTTTCGGCGTCGAAGTTCCAGCGACCACCGGCGGGTTCCTTGCCCTCCATCAGCACGCCATGCTGGCGTCGCATGTTGCGATAGAAGAATTCCATGCGCAGCGATTTGCTGTCGCCGGCCCACGCGGCGAACTCGTCGCGCGAGCACAGGAAGTGGCGGTCGCTGCGCAGGTCGAGCGGCACCCGCGATGCCGCCGAGAACGCGTTGAGCCGCTGCCAGACGCGCCAGTCACCCGGCTCCACGCAGATCAGCAGTTGCGGCTGCAGGCTGGCGACGGCAGCGCGCCAGCCATCGGTCAGAGCCGCGTCACCATGTTGGTCAAGGCTGCGATAGACAACTCCGCGCCCGCTCGCCGTCAGGTCGGCGGCGAAATGGCGCATCGCTGACAAGAACAGGGCCGTGCGTGCCTTGTGCGACCAGACGTGGGTGGATTCCTCGCGCGCCTCCACCATCAGCACGGCGTCCTGCGCCGGGTCAAAGCCGTCAAAGGCGGCGGAATCGGCATTCAACTGGTCGCCAAGCACCAGCACCAGATGACGGCAACCGGTCACTGCCCATCCCCTGTCGTCGGAGCCGCGCTGTGGGCGCGACGGCAGCGCTCCGAGCAGTACTTCACCTCGTCCCAGTTTTTCGCCCAGGCCTTGCGCCAGACCATATCGCGGCCACAGACCGTGCAGGGCTTTACCGGCAACGATGCCTTATTGCCACGGAAGGAGTTGCGTTGTTGCGTCATGCTCCGGCTGTTTCTTTGCTGGACATGTGGAGCCGGGCATGCCGCGCGATATCGTCAACCGAGGCGATCAGGGTCACGCCCGCTGGCTCACGCCGAAGCCGCCCGATCAACTCACCGACAGCCCACACCGGTATCGCCGCCGGCAGTGCGTCGCGCAGGGCCTCCAGGCTTGCCATTGCAATTTTCGGACTCAGCGACGCGGCGAACGAGGGCACCACAACGGCCGCACCCAACTGGTTGGCCGCTGTCGCGATGTCGGCCACCGGTGCCTGCATGCCCAGCGACAGACAGTGCATTCCTTCGCCGAGCAGCAGAGCCTCGGCAGCGAGCAGTGGCAGGTCGTCGGTGTCGTGCGGCAGCGTTGCCAGCACGGCTACGGCTTGCAGTTGCTCGGCGCCGGCAGCGGGGCGCATGGCCAGCAGGCCGCGCGCCATCAGTAGCGTACGGCGAAGCTGCTCACGGCAGTAGCGTTCGGCGAAGGGAGGCATATCGCCATGCAGTCGGGCATCGTCGATCTGTTCGAGCAAAGGCAGCATCACATCGCGAACGAACGCGGACAAGCCGCGCTGCAGCAGTGCTGCGGCGAGCGCCTGTGCCAGCAATTCGGTCTCGCAGGCGCGCGCATGCGCCATCAGCACGGTAACCACGCTGCCGGTTGCGAGGTTGTCGCCGGATTGGGAGGCAGGCCCTCCACGCGCAGTGGCGGTTGCGCCGCGCGGGCGTGACAAGGCCAGCAGTTCAGCCTCCGTCAGCGTCAGCAGGCGGCCCGGTCGGTGCCCCGCGTCCATCAGGCGACGGATGGTGCGCAGCCGCTCCACCTGCCTGGGCGGATACAGCCGTTCGCCGTTGCCATCGCGTAGGGGCGTCGGAAAGCCGTAGCGGCGTTCCCACACCCGAAGCACGTCTTTCGACAAGCCGGTGTCGCGCTCGACCGCGCTGATGGTCAGGTGGGAGGCGATGGAAGCGGCCAAGGCGGATGCTCGGGTGGCGGAGGTTGTAGGGCCAGCTCGGTAGGCCTGTGCGCAAAAGTCTAGGGGGCGGGGGCAGTTTTGTCCATGACAAACTCTGCTGGTCGCGGTGAGCGTTGATGTCGTCCAGCGGGCGGCAAGGCCCTGCTGGCGACGCGTTTGAATTTCGCCCGGCAGACCCAACGTGCCGCACTCGTGCAGAAAATTTGATGCGCTTGCTCTACTGTGGCGACCGTTGCGGCGCCCGGTCCGCCGCTAAACTACGCCCATGAACGCTTTCGACCGCGCGCTGTATCAGGCGGCGCCCCCCAACGCTCTCGACGATACGCAGTCGCTGCCCGACGCGCGGCACCTGCCGATCCAGCGGGTGGGCATCAAGGCGCTGCGCTATCCGATGCAGATCGTCGCCGGCAACGGCGACACGCAGGGCACGGTGGCAACCTTCGCCATGTACGTCGGCCTGCCGGAGCAGGTGAAGGGCACCCACATGTCGCGCTTCATCCAGTTGCTGGACGAAACCCGCGCCCCGCTTGACGCCGCCGGTTTTCTCGCGCTGGAAAAGACCATGCGCCAGCGGCTGGAGGCCGAGACCGGTTACCTCGAAATGTCGTTTCCTTACTTCCGCCGCAAGGCCGCGCCGGTGTCGGGCGTGGAAAGCCTGCTCGACGCCGACGTCAAGCTGATCGCCGAGACCACCGCCACCCACGGCACCCGGCTGACACTGCAGGTAGTCGCCCCGGTGACCAGCCTGTGCCCGTGTTCGAAGAAGATCTCCGACTACGGCGCCCACAACCAGCGCTCGCACATCACCATCCGGGCCGAGGCTGGTCCGACGCTCAGCGTTGATGCGCTGATCGACATCGCCGAGCGTGAAGCTTCCGCCGAGCTGTACGGCGTGCTCAAGCGCGCCGACGAAAAGTTCGTGACCGAACAGGCCTACGACAACCCGAAATTCGTCGAGGATCTGGTTCGCGACGTTGCGCTGGCCTGCCACTCGCACGAGCAGATCGGCGATTTCGTCGTTGCCAGCGAGAACTTCGAGGCGATTCACAATCACTCGGCCTACGCCGAAATCTACGGTCGCGGCAAGCTGCCCGCCGCGTAAATCGGCCTCAACATCCCGACGCCCGCTTGCCGAATCAGAGAATCTCTGGTTATAATGGAAGGCTTCGGGACGTTAGCTCAGTCGGTAGAGCAGCGGACTTTTAATCCGTTGGTCGGCAGTTCGAGCCTGCCACGTCCTACCAATCGCCTTTGGGTGATTGCAAAAACAAAAAACAAAATCGCCCGGTTTTCCGGGCTTTTTTACGCCCGTTACTGGCAACAGCCCCTTTAGCAAAGCCTCATCCGCAAAGGGCGAAAAGCGTCAAAAGCCGCAAAGTCGACATTTCGACAAATGGCCTGTCGAGTCCACCCCCTGAGGGTTGCAACGCAAAGCTGATTGCGTCTGTTGCCGTTCCGAGTCTGCAATCCTGCCGCGCTTCCAACAGCAGTCCCACCTGCTCGTGGGGTATCAAACGCCGAGCCTGAAGGGGATGGTGCGTGACGGCTCTCACCGGCCGGTGTATTGACTACACTCGCGAAACCGGAGACCATCCGATCAGACGCCAGCAGCGGAGGCGCATCGCGATGGAACGCAGAAGGGGACGATCATGATTTTTTGCCGCATCCACCTGCGTCGCGCCGGCGGCGCCCTGTCAGCTCTTGCGTTCGGGCTGGCGATGGCTGCGACCGCCACCGCCCAGAGCAGCGACATGCCGACCGTCGACGAGATCGTCGGCAAGCTGAATGCTGCCGCAAAGGGAAGCGCTCAGCCTGCTCGCAAGAAGACCCGCGGCATTAGCGTCGACGGTTCCGCCAGCAGTGGCGTCGAACGCGTCGAAAAGATCAGTTCGACCAGCTACAGCGAAACGCGTATCCAGTTCGAGTTCGGCTCTGACCGCCTGACCGAGCAATCGCGCAACGTCCTTGACGTATTCGCCTCGGCGATCATGTCGCCGTCACTGCAATCAATGAAGTTTGTCATTGAAGGACACACCGATGGCGTCGGCAGCGATAAGTACAACCTCGACCTCTCACGCAAGCGCGCCACGGCGGTGATGCGCTATCTCACCAGCACCCGTGGTATTCCCGCCAAACGGCTATCGGCACGCGGCAAGGGCAAACGCGAGCTGGCCAATCCGGACGAACCGGCGTCGGCAGAAAACCGTCGCGTCGCCTGGGTGCCGTTGCGGGGATAGCAAGGCGGCGGCGAACATCGTCGCCATCCGCCCGCTGGCCACGATCACCGTTGTCCGGCAACACAGTTTTTGAGGGGGAACACCATGTTGAATGCACTGCACCGAAGTTGTTGGGCGGTAGCGATGTGCGCGTCCGTGCTGGCTGCCAGCTTCGCCCACGCGCAATCGACGTGGGCTGGCCGCAAGCTCGCCGCCGGTGAATTTTTCAGTGCGCAGCTCGCTGCCGACGGCACCGTCTGGTCGTGGGGCGAGAACACCAATGGTGAGCTGGGCGACGGCACCGTGCTCAACCGCTCGCTCCCGACCCTCGCAATCGGGCTCGCCAATGTGACGTCAATTTCTGCCGGCAACAATCACATGCTGGCGCTGACCACCGGCGGCGATGTCTACGCTTGGGGTGCCAACGACGACGGCCAGCTCGCCAGCAATCGCACGGCGCGGCTCGAAGTGCGGCCACTCAAGGTCAGCGCGCTGACCCAGGTGGCGGCGGTATCGGCCTATGGCAACACCAGCGCGGCGGTGGCAGATGGCAGCGTCTGGCTCTGGGGGCGCGGCGTCACCCGCAGCACGCCGGCCAGGATGAACGGTGCAGTGCAACCGGGCGACGTCCCGATCGGCGTCGTGCTCGGGTCGAACATCGGCGTCACTGTGCTCAGCACCCGCACCATTCGGGTGTGGAACATGTCGTCATCGCTCACCACCTCGTCGGCCATTGTGACTCGCAGCAATGGCCTGCCGCTGAGCGGTGTGGTTCGCATCGCTGGCGATAGCGCCACGTTTTACGCTGTGACCGATGACGGCAGGGCATGGCAAGTCGTCGGCACGGTGGCCGAGCAGATTACCCTGCCGGGATCAGTTGCCGCAGCGGATGTGGCTGCCGGAAGCGGGCAGGTTTCATGGGCCAGCGTCGCCGGCACAGTGTTCATGCAGGGCGACAACACCTACGGTCAGCTTGGCCTCTCGCATGTGATTTCGGTGACCACAGCGCTATCGCAGGTGCTCAACTTGAGCGGAGTCAGTGCAGTCGCGGCCAGCCGCTACCACAGCCTTGCTTCGACCCGCACTGGCAAACTGTTTGGCTGGGGTTACAACGCTTTTGGCGAGCTCGGCAGCGGCGCCCGGCAATACGTCACTGAGCCAATTCATGTCATTGATCTCAACAGGTATGCCCTGTTAAGTCCCGGGCGGCGCCATACGCTGGGAATTGCAGCGGTATCGTCAACCACCGGGGCAGGGTCGCTCTTCGCGTGGGGCTCCAATGAAGAGGGGCAAGTCGGCACTACGGTGTTCCTGGGCGGGACGGTAGCAGAGCGAACCGCCGTGTTGCCCGCTTTGCGCTTTCTCGACGCTGCCGCAGGCAACAATCACTCGGCAGCGGTGGCAGACGATGGTTCGGTGTACGCCTTTGGCGCCAACGGGCAGGGTCAGCTTGGCAACGGCACGTTTGGCGGACAGGCACAACCGGCACGGGTCACCGGTGTGACTGGCGCGCGCGCCGTGGCAGCTGGCGCGCAATCAACCTATGCGCTCACCGGCGACGGTCAAATCTTCGGCTGGGGTAACAATGCATCGTCCCAGCTTGGTAACGGTAACGCCAATCCGTACGCCACGCCACAGCGGGCGCAGTCGCCGGGTACTGCGCGCTACACGGCGGTAGTCGCTGGTGACACTCATGTTGCAGCACTGGCCAGCGATGGCGGTCTGTGGGTTTGGGGTAGCAATCGCTATGGCCAGCTGGGCAACGGTGCAGCGTCGATCATCAGCGATGGCAACCCAAAACGCGTCGTGTTTCCTGATGGCAGCGCGTCGCGGGTGCAGTCCGTGCGCGCCGGCTTCAACTCAACCTTTGCGCTGCGCGAGGACGGTACCGTCTGGCTTTGGGGCGAGACGCGCCAGGGCGCAGCGCCGATCTACACGCCGCAATTGGTGAGCGGGCTCCCCAAGGCGGTGGCGATCAGCGCCTCCGGCTACTCGTATTCCACGCTCGGTGCGGATGGGTCGCTCTGGACGTGGGGACGCAACGCATCGGTCACCCCCACCACCTTCCGTTCCACAATGTCCTTCACGCAGATCGCTGGCGGGCCGTTTGCCGATTCGATGTTTGCCCTTGATGCAGGCGGGCGCTGGTGGGCAACTGGTTACAACGCCTTTTCACAGCTTGGCCTCGGGGACCCTGCCAGAGTTCAGGAGACGCTGCCGATCGAGGTCTATCTGCCGTTCGCCAGCACCAGCACCGTCACTACTGTGCAGGAATTGTTTACCGACAAGATTGGCCCGGCGGGCGAGCGTTTCTTCCTCTCCGCCGACGTTGCTCAATCCGGGCTGCTGGACACGCTGAAAGCCAGCGACGGCACCTACTTCTGGAACCGCACCGGGCGCGGCTTCCGCGCCTGGCCCACGCGCGATGGCGCGCCGGCCAATGTGTCCGAGGTCTATCGCTTCTACTGCCTGTTCCCGGACGGCAAACCCAACACCCACTTCTACACCGCCAACCCGGCCGACAAGACGGCGCTGCAGGCCACCAACCCGACCAACGAGACCGGCAAGGGCTGCCGCTATGAGGGCGTTGCCTTCTATGCCGTCGCGCCCAGCTTCACCGCCTACACCGGTGCCGCGTCCGCCGGCTTGGTCGGTCAGAGCTGCCCGAGTGGCTATCAGCCGGTCTATCGCGCCTACAACAACCGCAGCAACCTCAACGACGGCAACCACCGCATGAGCACCAGCTGGGTTGACCACCTGCGTGCCGTGCGCTATCTCGGCTACACCGACGAAGGCGTGGTGTTCTGCTCGCCTACGACCACCGTTGCCGGCGGTGACCTGCACGCCTATCACTCGTATCCGGGGCCGGAGGTCAAGGCGGGCGACCGCATTCGTGTTGAGTACGTCTTCGCCAACAATGGGCCGGGGCATGGCAACGGCGCCCGTGTCAGCGCTGTGATCCCGGCTGCAGTGACGGACTGGACCATGTCCTGCACGTCCCGCCTTGGTGGCATCTGCCCCGACGCCGGTTTCGCCGCGCTGCGTACGGGCGTCACGCTCGACGCCCTGCCGGCGGGTGCCTCGGTCGTGTTCACCCTCACCGGCACCGCGCCCTCGCTGCCGTCAGGCAGCACCGCCACCGTCGAGCTGCGCTTTGCCAACTCGATCGTCGCCGCAGCCAGCGCTCCCGACGTCTACGATGCCAACGACACCACGCGCTACAGCAGCACCCAGGTGCGTGCCCCGCAGCTCTGCAGCTACGGGCTATCGGTGAATCAGGTCGCGATTGCCGCAGCGGGTGGCTCTGCCACCTCGGCGGTGGTCACCAACGCAGCCTGCGCGCTTAGTGCCAGCGTCACTGCGGCGACGCAGGGCGGCGTCGCCATTCCGTCGAGCTGGCTGACTGTCTCGCTGCCAAACGGCGCGACGGGTGCTGCGAACTTCGCCAACAACGTCGTCAAGGTCGTTGCCACGACCAATCCGGGTCCGCTGTCGCGCAGCGCCACGGTCACGGTGAACGGTCAGGCGCTGACCGTCTACCAGGAAGCGCCACCACTGGCAGCGCCGTCGAATTGCGTCAACCAGTTGCAACCGTCGAGTGAGCATGCCGCCGTCACCGGCTACAACTCGCGAACAGTCGCCGTGTCTGCGCCGTCGCTCAACTGCCAGTGGAAGGCGGCGCCGGATGTTGACTGGATCACCATTGTTTCCACCGCCAACGGCACTGGCGCCGGCATGCTCACCTACGCCATCCTCGCCAACGCGACGGGCGCTGCGCGTTCCGGCCGCATCGTAATCGGCAACACGGCACTTGAGGTGTATCAGGAGGGCGCCGGTAGCGGCGGCGCCGAGGGTGGCGCCGGTGACGGCGGCGGCGAAGGCGGCGGCTCTTCGGGCGGCGAGGGCGGCAGCGCCGGGTCGTGAAAGCGCTGGCGCGTCGCCTGCTGTGTGCGCTGCTGATGGTGGCGCAGTGTGCGCTGCCGGTCTGGGCGGCGCCGGTGTACGACACCGCCAGCACGGATGAATCGCGCCTCGCACTGGTGATCGGCAACTCGGCGTATCTCGTCGATCCGCTCGACAACCCAGTCAATGACGCCAACGCCGTCGCGCGTTCGCTGGAGCGCCTCGGCTTTGAGGTGATGCTCGCCATCAATCTGCCGGGGGCCGAGCTCAAGCGGCGGGTGCGCACCTTTCAGGCGCGGGCACGGGCCGAGCGGGGCACTGCACTGGTTTACTACGCCGGGCACGCGGTGGCGCCGGCCGGCCGCAACATCCTGCTGCCGGTGGACATCAACTTCCGCGACGTGCTTGAAGTGGAGGACGAGGGCATCGATGTGGCGAAGATGCTCGCGATCCTTGAGGATTCGAAGAAGCACACCCGCATCATGATCTTCGACGCTTGCCGTGACAACCCGTACGGGCAGGTCGGCGAGGCGCTCATCCGTACCACGGCGCGCGCTCGCGGCATCGGCAGCGGCAGCACACGCGGTGGCGCCCGAGCGAACGCGCCCGATGCCACGGGCGGGCTTGCCGCGATGGCCGGCAAGGGCACGCTGGTGGCCTATTCCACCGCCCCCGGCGCCGTTGCCGAGGACGGCGACGGCCGCAGCAACAGCGTGTTCACCGCCGAGCTGGTTGATGCGCTGGCGCAACCGGGCCTGACTGCGCAGCAGGTGTTCAGCCGCGTGGCCGAACGGGTGCGCAAGGAGACACGCGGCCAGCAGGTGCCGTGGATCAGCGGCGCGCTTGATCGCAGCTTTGTGTTCAGTACCGCCCGCGTGGAGCCCGCATCATTGGTGGCGCCGGCGGAGCGCCGCGAGCAGACCGAGGCGCAACTGCGCACAGAGATGAGCCGCCTGAAGCGTCTGCAGCAGAACGAGAAGGCCGCAGCACAACAGGTGGCGGTGACGCTGCTGGAGCGCGAGCGCGTCGCCACCGAGCTGGACGAAGCCGCACAACGTCTCAAGCTGGCTGCACAAGCCGAAGCAAAGGCGCTGGCTGACGCCGCGCGGGCGCAGGCAGAGGCCGCGCAGCGGGCAGCGGTGGCGGCGCGTGAGGCCGCCCGCAGGCAGGCAGCGGAAGAGCAGGCGCGGCTGGATCGTCTTGCGCAGGCCGCGCGTGACGCCGAAGCGCGTGAGCAGGCGGCGCGGCAGGCGCTGGTCGCCCAGCGCGAGCGCGATCTCGCCGAACGCCGACAGGCCGAGCAGGCGCGCCTCGCTCTGCTCGCCGAAGTGTCGCGTCCCGATGGCGTTGCTACGTTACCGGCGGCGCCGATCGCCGTGCGGCGCGACGCTGACGGCAACCTGCTGGTGCGCGGCGTCCGTCTGCCGGCAGACCTGCGTGTGCGCGATTTGCCCGCCGGGGTGCCGCCGGCCTGCGCGGCGTTCTACGGCGCCTGGGGCCGCGCCCGCTGGGAGGGCCAGCGCAGTGCCGAGGTGTGGGTCGAGAACGTCACCCCCGCCTGCGACGCCACGGTGGTTTATGCACGCGGCGGCGACAGCGTGGACCGTGACGAGCCCGCGTTCGAGCGCCACACGGTGCGCGTGCAGCGAGACGAGCTGCGGTTGCGGCTGCGCGGCGGCGCCGAGCTCACGCTGCGCGCCACCGCGGACCGTACGCTCGCGGCCACCTGGTCGCGCGGCAGCGTGGTGGCCAGCGTGGAGTTTGAGCGCATTGCCAGTGACCCGCTGGCCAGTCAGGCGTTCGCGCTGGAAGATCGCGACGACGGCGTGCGTCCGCCGCCCACCATCACTGCCCGCAACTACAGCCGCCGTCTGCCGGTGGCGGCACCGGGTGCAGCCACCATCAGCACCGCGCAATTGCTGCGCATGCTCGGCGACGCGCAGCCACCACGCCTGATCGACGCCCGCGCCGGCGCGGCCAAGCCGCGCATCAACGGCGCCGTCTGGTTACCGGAGCTCGGTGCCGATCAACGCCCCGGTGCCTTTGAGCGCGACAGCATCGAAGCCGCTCTCAACAAGCTTGCGAGAGGAGACAAGACAACGCCGATTGTCGTCTTTGACCGCAGCGTCGACTGGGGCTGGATCGGCTATCACGCCGTGCTGCGCCTGCGCGAGATGGGCTACAGCAATCTCTACTGGTATCGCGGCGGCTCGGACGCGTGGCACGACGCCGGCTTGCCGCTGGTGGCGGCGACCAGTCCGGCGCGCTGATGACGGAAGTCACGCTGAGGCTCGCTACGGTGCTGCCTGTAACTGGCATCTTTTGCGTGAAACCCGCATCGCAATTGGGCTAAGCGCCTGAAAATGCAATAAGTCGATTATTGGCCATTTATGCCGCTAAGCCCAATGCAAATAAGGGTCAGCGACAAAAGCTGAAGCGCCGACGCTACGGCTGCACGGCCGGCGGCGTCGCCGCCGCATGGTCAAGATCCGGCCGCTTCCACGGGTCCACATGGGTCATCAGGTTCAGTACGCGGTGGCGCTGCATCACGCGGCGGCGGGCCTCCACGGCGATGTCGTGGCCGGCCTCCACAGTGAGCTGGGCGTCCACCTCAATGTGCGCGTCGGCCACGATCATGTCGCCCATCTTGCGGGTGCGGATGTCGTGCACCGCCTTCACGCCCGGCGTGTCGGCAATGGTGCTGCGGATCGCCGCCGTCTCGGCCTCGTCCACCGCGCGGTCCATCAGGTCGTGCAGCGCGTCCCAGCCAAAGCCCCAGCCCATCTTCGCGACCATGAAGCCCACAATCAGCGCCGCAATCGGGTCAAGGATCGGGTAGCCGAGCAGGTTGCCCACGATGCCCACGCTCACCACCAGCGACGATGCCGCGTCTGACCGCGCATGCCACGCGTTCGCCACCAGCATGCTCGATTTCACCCGCTTCGCCACCTTGAGCATGTAGCGGAACAACAGCTCCTTTGCCACCAGCGCGCCCAGCGCCACCCAAAGCGCCACCACATGCACCTGCGGGATCGCCTCCGGGTTCTCCAGCTTCACCGCCGCCGACCACAGCATGCCCGCACCCACCGCCAGCAGGATCACCCCCAGCGCCAGCGACGCCGCGGTCTCAAAGCGCTGGTGCCCGTACGGATGGTCCTCATCGGCATCCTTCTGGCTGTGCCGGTTGGCCAGCAGCACCACAAAGTCGCTCACCAGATCCGACAGCGAATGAATGCCATCCGCAATCAAGCCCTGCGACTTCGACAACACCCCCACCACAATCTGCGCGGTGGAGAGCAGCACATTCACCACCACACTCACCCAGGTGGAGCGCGAAGCCGCCGCCGCCCGCTCAGCAGGCGAGATCGGGGAATCGTCGTCGGATTCGGTGTTGATGGTGGGGATGGGCATGGTGGGCTGGGCTATCAAGACGCGATTGATGTTACGCACCAAACCTTAGCGTCAGATTGATGTGTGTCGAAGGATTCACCGTCTAGTCCAATGGACCGTATAGGGCGATGTATCGACGAAGCTTGTTGACTTGTCTCTTCAATCCAAGTGATGTCAGCGACGAGGGTCGACCATCGCAGCGGAATCCCACCGGCAGATCGTAATGGGGGAGCGTGGTTACAAGATATGCGACGCGATTGACGACGTGCAAACCTGTGCAGATGTAGAGCTTGTCATTGAATGTGCCATCCATGACAGTCCAAACAAAGTCGGAATCGAGTGAGTAAGCCAACTCGCGATCTCTGCCGAAGGTCTCCATGCCTATACCGCCGAAACAGTCGAGTGATGTATTGGAATGGCGGTAGGGCTGGAAGTACTCGTAGAAGGCGTCTTCGTGAAGTTCTAGGGTTGGGATACTCACTTCAACTTCAGCCAAAGCTGGCGCGATAAGTTGTTGGGTCGAGCTGGCAATGCCGTTCTAGTGGGCCTTGAAGATCAAAAAGGCGCGGCGATTGCCTGAACTCAAACAACCGATACAAATGGAACTGGTCGTTCGCTTCTTGCGACAGCGTTAGTTCGCCCTTTGTCACAAAGAAAGGTGTTTCGCGAGCGAATGATGTTGTCTTGACTTCAATGAAGCGTTCACGTCCGTCAGGGTCAAATGACAGGACGTCGTAGCCTAGCCCGTCCCCCTTGGTTTGTGCGACGTGATTGACGAGATCAGCCAGTTTGGGAAGTCCGAGCTGATTCAATCTCCAGTGCTCGAACTGAACAACAAATTGCTCACCCGCCAGTCCCAAGGATTGGTTTCGCGCTTCACGTTCGAGGTAGTCTCTTTTTATGGCCCGATGCACGTACGAAGACACGGCAACTTCTGTCGCACGATGTTGCCTCGCTGGGGGGCTGGTTTTTACTTTTGAGAACTCAGACTGCAATGGTGCCACGGCCGGTTGGTCAATCGCTGACAGTGCAGCTCGGTCAAGTGCGGAGGCGCGGGGGAGGCGCTCCTCAACCACTTCTGCAAGCAGACGCTGAAAGTTCCATCGCGGACGGTAACCCGTTATCGGATGGACGCCCAGGTTGATCAGTACTGCGCTTATGTTGCAGTGCTTGAACTCAATGGAGCTTTCAGACCGTTGCTGTAGTTTCCTCTGTAGCTGTCGCCGATGCTCCGCCTTGCTGTATTTTTGCCCGGAGTACTGTAGCGTGAGCATGAGCAGATAGTCCGCGACAATTGCCTCGACTTCCTCTCGTGTCCAATCCATTGGTGTCCGATGCTTGCGCACTTGCGTTTGTTTGAGATGACTATCTTATTCCGCAAGTGCGACGACGTGTCGTGTTCCCGAATAACGCGAAACATTTTGGCGTATCCCCGAGTGAGGCATTCACCGCTAGGCCATCGTCTGTTCCGCAGTTTCAGCCGCCTTCCGCATCGCGGTAGCCAGCGTTGCAGCCGGCAACGCCATTTGCAACGCCAGTGCGAGACAGCCGGCGCCCTAGTTGCTGAGCCCGTGCTGTTCTGCCAATTGCAGCGCATTGCCTCAGGTGAAAGCTACGCTTTCGGTGCCCGCGACGACCGATTACGTGCCGATGCGAACGGAATGGGTGGCGCCAATCATATATCCAAAACAATATAATGCGCGAATGAAGCCCGTCCAGTTCCTTGGCGACTCGCTGAAGCGACTCCGCGAGTTCCCGGCAGACGCGAGGCAAGATGCGGGCCGCCAGCTTGATCGCGTTCAGCGTGGAAAACAGGCTGACGACTTCAAGCCCATGCCGTCTGTCGGCAAAGGCGTTGAAGAGATTCGGGTTTGGGACGACGCAGGCACTTTTCGCGTGATTTACACAGCGCGGCTGGCGGATGCGGTTTATGTGTTGCATGCGTTCCAGAAGAAGACGCAGGCAACCTCCAGACGAGACATTGACATCGCGAAAGCCAGGTTCGCAGAATTGACGAGAGGGTTGACATGAAATCACCACAAGCTGACCGTTTCGCGAGTGTTTGGGATGCAATCGCAGACACGCCGGAAGAGGCGGCCAACCTTCGCTTGCGCTCCGAATTGATGGACAAAATCTCGGAACTGATCGCAACCAGTGGTTGGACCCAGTCGGAAGCTGCGGCACGATGCGGTCTGACCCAGCCGCGAATCAGCGACTTGTTGCGTGGGCGTATCTCGCGGTTCTCTCTCGATGCGCTCGTGAATATTGCGTCCGCGCTCGGGCAGCGCGTGCATGTGGAGCTGGAAGCGGCGTGATCAAACAATCCCGTTATTCGTTCGCCACGCGATAGATTTACGGGATTGTTTCGCGGGATGAAAGCATGCCAATGGCTTACCCAAGTACGACCGGCTGCTGAACGGGCTTCTGCCGTCGAGGTACTGAATAGCTGTCAGCCGATCCCCGCCAGCAACTCATAACTTCGTTTGCGCGCCGCATGGTCGTGCACGGCGCCGGTGATAATCAGTTCGTCTGCTTGGGTTTGCGCGACGATGTCGCTGAGGCGTGCGTGCACAGTGGCGGGGGCGCCGACTGCGGTGACGGTCAGCATCTGCTCCATGCCGGCGCGCTCGGCGGGTGAGCCCAGCGCGTTCATTTCGGCAACCGGGATGGGGCGCGGCAGCGGGCCGCGTTTGCCGGTTTGCATGCCGAGGAATCGCTGCTGCAGGGACGTGAAGAGGTACGCCGCTTCGTCGTCGGTGTCTGCGCAGATCACGTTCACGGCCACCATCGCATGCGGCCTGGTGAGCGCGCCGGGCTGGCCGTTCGGGCGGAAGCGTGCGCGATAGATCTGCAGCGCCTGCATCAGCATCGCAGGTGCAAAGTGGGACGCGAATGCGAAGGGATAGCCAAGGTGCGCGGCGACCTGCGCGCTATAAAGGCTGGAGCCGAGCAGCCAGATAGGCACATCACAACCGATGCCGGGGATGGCGCGCACCGGGCGGCGCTCATCGGGCGGTGGCTTGAAGTATTCCGCGAGCTCGATGACGTCACCAATGAAGTCGTCTTCGCTCTGCGTTGCCAGCGTGCGGCGCAGCGCGCGCATGGTCATCTGGTCGGTGCCCGGCGCGCGGCCGAGGCCCAGGTCGATGCGGCCGGGGTAGAGCGTGGCCAGCGTGCCGAATTGCTCGGCGATCACCAGCGGCGCGTGGTTCGGCAGCATCACGCCGCCCGAGCCGACGCGGATGGTGCTGGTGCCGGCCGCGAGATAACCGATCAGCACCGACGTGGCGGAGCTGGCCACCCCGTCCATGTTGTGATGTTCCGCCACCCAGTAGCGCAGATAACTCAGCCGCTCGGCGTGTTGTACGAGGTCCAGCGAATTGCGAAGCGCGTCAGCGGCGCTGCCGCCTTCGACGATCAGGGAGAGATCAAGGATGCTGAGGGGAGGGAGTGCGGACATGTCGTTACTCTACCCGCTCCGCAAAAACCGCGAGTCAGTCGGGGTCACTCGCGGTGATGCCCAGCCGCTCGATCATTGCGTCCAGCGCCCGGTAGGTATCGTCGGTGAATGCCTTGCCCAGTGCCGACTCGATCTCGGCGTACACCGCCTCGATTTGCGGCGCCATGGTTTGCGCCAGCTTGCGACTCTTCGCGGTGAGTGACACGGTGACGCGCCGCTGGTCACCCTCCACCGGCGACTTTCGAATCAGGCCAAGATCGTCCATGCGGGCGAGGATGCCAGCAAGGCTGGGGCTGGAAATGCCGCACAGGGCAACGATCTCGCGCGGCTCGCGGGGGCCCGTGTCGATCAGCGCGCGGACGATGCGCCATTGCTGCTCGGTCAGCCCGTGCGCGTTCAGGATGGGCCGAAAGCGCGCCAGCACCGCCTCGCGCGCGTGCAGCAGCAGCAGCGGCAGGTTGCGGTGATGAATGGGGCGATCAGCGGGCATCGGGGTTATCGGCGAACGGAACGGTGGATTGACAGTGTTGCAAACGCGGCGCTATATTACTCACATATTAGTAATCAAGCAATGGCGATCATGTTCACCGCTTTGTCCATTGATATGCCCATGCGCCCGTGGCGGTTGAGCGGCACGGTCTACGGCACGCTGCTCAATCATGCGCCGGCGCTGGCTTCGCTTGGCGACGCTGCGAATGCCGCGCCATACAAGGCGGCGCCGAAGGCCCCCGTGCTGTTTGTCAAGCCGCGCAATACGCTGCTCGCACCCGGACAGCCGGTATGTGCGCCGGACGGTGACGGAGTGTGGCAGGTTGGCGTGTCGCTGGGCATTGTGATCGGGCGCACTGCGTGTCGTGTTGCTGAGAGCGCTGCGAACAGCGTGATCGCCGGCTACACAATGGTGGTGGATTTCAGCTTGCCGCACGAGAGTTTTTATCGTCCGTCGGTACGCTTCAAAGCAAGAGATGGCTCGTGCGCCCTCGGTCCGCGGGTGGCATCGCTCGCCGAGCTGCCCGAGCCGGATAACCTCGCCATCACCGTCACCGTGGATGGTGCAATTACGCAGCAGGCGAGCACAGCAAACATGATTCGCCCGGTGGCGCGCCTGCTGGCCGACGTGACCGACTTCATGACACTGGCGCCCGGTGATGTGCTGATGCTGGGTGTGCCGCACGGGGCGCCGATCACGCGTGCCGGGCAACGCATTCGCGCCGAGATCGCGGGCATTGGCGCTTGGGAAACGGTCGTCGCAGCGGCCACCGCGCAGGAGGCCGCATGAGAACCGCGCGCGTTGCCTATGGCGGAGCGATTCACACGGCGTATCCGCACGAGCGCGGCGTTCAGCTCGCGGACGGCCGCGCGCTGGCTGAAGCTGACGTGGTGTGGCTGCCGCCGTTCGAGGTGGGCACCATCATTGCGCTGGGCCTGAACTACAGCGACCACGTCAAGGAGCTGTCGAAAGAGCTCACCATCACCACCAAGGACGAACCGCTGGTGTTTCTCAAAGGTCCGGGCGCCGTGATCGGCCATCGCGGCTTTACGCGGCGGCCGGCCGGCGTCAGCTTCATGCACTACGAGTGCGAGCTGGCGGTTGTTATCGGCAAGCCGGCGCACAAGGTGCGCGCGGTAGATGCGATGCAGCACGTGGCGGGCTACACCGTGTGCAACGACTACGCCATCCGCGACTATCTCGAGAACTGGTATCGCCCCAACTTGCGCGTCAAAAACCGCGACACTGGCACGGTGCTCGGCCCGTGGCTGGTCGATGCAGAGGATGTGCCGCACCCGCATGATCTTGCCCTGCGCACACTGGTCAACGGCAACGTGACGCAGCAGGGCCACACCGGCAACATGATCAACGACATCCCTGCGCTGATCGAGTATCTCAGCGACTTTATGACACTCGCTCCAGGCGATGTGATCCTCACCGGCACGCCGGAAGGCGTGGTCAACGTGAATGTGGGAGATGAAGTCGTCACCGAGATTGACGGCATCGGCCGTCTCGTCAACACCATCGTCGGCGACGAAGCGTTCGGCCGTTAATCCTCGTATTCTGGAAGCACACATGCAGATTCAGCACCTGATCAACGGCAAATCACAGACAAGCCGTGACACCTTCGAAACGGTCAACCCGGCCACGCAGGAAACGCTCGCCGAGGTAGCGCGGGGCGGGGCCGACGAAGTCAACGCCGCCGTTGCCGCCGCCAAGGCTGCCTTCCCGGCGTGGGCGGGCCGCCCGGCCACCGAGCGCGCCAACCTGATGCGCAAGCTCGGTGACCTGATCGCGAAGCACGTCCCCGAGATTTCGCAGACCGAGACGAAAGACACCGGGCAGGTCATCGCACAAACCGGCAAGCAGTTGATTCCGCGCGCGGCCGACAACTTCTACTACTTCGCCGAGATGTGCACCCGCGTCGATGGCCACACCTACCCGACGCCCACGCACCTGAACTACACACTGTTTCACCCGGTCGGCGTCTGCGCGCTGATTTCGCCATGGAACGTGCCGTTCATGACGGCCACCTGGAAGACCGCGCCCTGCCTCGCCTTCGGCAATACCGCCGTGCTCAAGATGAGCGAGCTGTCGCCGCTGACCGCCGCGCGCCTGGGCGAGCTGGCGCTGGAGGCAGGCATCCCGGCTGGCGTGCTCAACGTGGTGCACGGCTACGGCAAGGAGGTGGGTGAACCGCTGTGCGCCCATCCGGACGTGCGCGCCATTTCGTTTACCGGCTCCACCGTCACCGGCAATCGCATCGTGCAGGCAGCGGGCCTCAAAAAGTTCAGCATGGAGCTGGGCGGCAAGAGCCCGTTCGTGATCTTCGACGATGCCAACCTCGACCGCGCGCTCGATGCGGCGGTGTTCATGATCTTCTCCAACAATGGCGAACGCTGCACAGCGGGCAGCCGCATCCTGGTGCAGAAGTCGATCTACGCGGATTTCGTTCAGAAGTTCGCGGAGCGCGCAAAACGCATTACCGTCGGCGATCCGCTTGACGAGAAGACCATCGTTGGCCCGATGATCAGTCAGGCACACCTCGCCAAGGTGAAGAACTACATTGAGCTCGGCCCGAAAGAGGGCGCCACACTGGTGTGCGGCGGTCTCGACCGACCATCGTATGCGCAGGAATTGCCTGCCACGATGGGCAAGGGCAACTTCGTCTGGCCCACCGTCTTCGCCGATGTCGACAACCGGATGAAGATCGCGCAGGACGAAATCTTCGGCCCGGTGGCCTGTCTGATCCCGTTCACCGACGAGGCCGACGCGATCCGCCTTGCCAACGACATCCAGTACGGCCTGTCGAGCTACGTGTGGAGCGAAAACCTCGGCCGCGCGCACCGTGTGGCGGCGGCGATTGAGGCGGGCATGTGCTTCGTCAACAGCCAGAACGTGCGCGACCTGCGCCAGCCGTTCGGCGGCACCAAGGCCAGCGGCACTGGCCGCGAGGGCGGCACCTGGAGCTATGAAGTCTTTCTTGAGCCGAAGAATGTGGCGGTGAGCCTCGGCAGTCATCACATTCCGCATTGGGGCGTGTGATGGACCGCCGTGCTGCGCTCTCGGGTCTGTCTTCACTTGGCGTTCTGACTGCAGCAGGCGCGTGGTCACGTGGCGTCTCGGCGCAATCATTCGACTGGCCGACGAAGCCAGTGCGCATCATCGTGCCGTTTCCACCCGGCGGCACGACGGACCTCGTGACGCGACTGGTTGCCGCCGAAGTCGCCAAGTCAATCGGCCAATCGGTCATCGTGGAGAACCGCCCGGGCGTCGGCACCGTGATCGGTGTTGATGCAGCAGCAAAGGCGCCCGCCGACGGCTACACGTTCGTCACCATCGCCAACAGCTTTTGCGCCAATCACACGCTGGTGAAGAGCTTGCCCTACGACACACTGCGCGACCTGCGACCAGTGGGCCTGATGGGTATGAGCGAGCATGTGCTGGCCGTGCATCCGGGCAGCGGGCTGCGCACCGTGGCCGATCTCGCCGCTGCGGCGAAGAAATCACCCGGCAAGCTGACCTATGCGTCATTCGGCAACGGCACTTCGGCGCATCTTTCGGGTGCGATGCTGGAACACGCGCTCGGCGTGCAGTTGACCCATGTGCCCTACAAGGGGCAGGCTCCGGCGCTCAACGACCTGCTCGGCGGGCAGGTGACGATGATGTTTGGCAACTGGCCGGAGTTCCGCCAGCACGTGAAATCGGGCAAACTGGTTGCACTGGGCATGGCCACAGCAAAGCGCTCCCCACAGGCGCCCGAAATTCCGACGCTGGCCGAGCAGGGCGTAGCGCTCGAATCGAACTCATGGAGCGGTGTGCTGGCACGCACTGGCACACCAGACGCGGTCGTAGCAAGGCTGAACGCCGAGATCAACAAGGCGCTGCAGACGCCTGCTGTCGTAAAGGCATTTGCCGACGGCGGCATCGTGTCGCTGGCGGGATCGCCCGTGCAGTTCGGCGCCTTCATCCGCAGCGAGATCGACAAGTACTCCGACGTCATCCGCCGCGCCAACATCACTGCGGACGCTTGAGGAGGAATTATGGGAAAGCTGGCACTGGTCGCCAAGATCACGCACGTACCGTCAATCTATCTCTCCGAGCTGGACGGCCCGCGCAAGGGTACGCGGCAGGACGCGATCGACGGCCATCGCGAAATCGGCCGCCGCTGCCGTGAGCTTGGGGTGGACACCATCGTCGTGTTCGATACGCATTGGCTGGTGAATGCCAGCTACCACATCAACTGCGCGCCGCACTTCAAGGGCCTCTACACCAGCAACGAGCTGCCGCACTTCATCAGCAACATGCCGTTCGAGTTTCCGGGCAATCCGGCGCTGGGCAAAATTCTGGCGAAGACCTGCAACGAGATGGGCGTGGAGACGCTGGCGCACGATGCGACGACGCTCGACCCGGAGTACGGCACCATCGTGCCGATGCGCTACATGAATACTGACCAGCACTTCAAGGTGCTGTCAGTGTCGGCAATGTGCACAGTGCACTACCTCAACGACAGCGCCCGCCTTGGCTGGGCCATGCGCCGCGCAGTGGAAGAGCACTACGATGGCACCGTCGCCTTTTTTGCCAGCGGCAGTCTCAGTCACCGCTTCGCGCAGAATGGCCTGGCGCCGGAGTTCGCGTTCAAAATCTGGAGCCCGCTGCTCGAATCGCTCGATCACAGCGTGATTGATATGTGGAAGCGCGGCGAGTGGAAGAAGTTCTGCGAGATGCTGCCCGAATATGCGGTCAAGGGCCACGGTGAGGGCTTCATGCACGATACTGCGATGATGCTGGGCGCGCTCGGCTGGTCCGGTTACGATGGACAGGCGGAGATCATCACGCCCTACTTCGGCGCCTCGGGCACCGGGCAGATGAACGCCGTGTTCCCGGTGACACCGAACGACGGCAGCGCGATACCTGCGGCGCAGGCCTCAGCGGCGCTGGGCTATCAGGCGGTCAGCCGACTTTAGAAAAGACACGCACACACATATGCCTCACCTCGTCATCCTCTACACCGGCAACCTCGACCTGCCTGCCGCGCAGGGTGGTAGTGACATGAAAGCGCTCTGTCGTAAGCTTGCTGACACCATGCTGGCCGCACGCGATGAACAGGGCAAACAGGTGTTCCCCACCGGAGGCACGCGCGTTCTCGCCTTCCCGGCGGCGCACTACGCGGTGGCGGACGATGGCTCGGCCGGACGCAGCGCAGGTGGTGACGGCAACTACGCCTTTGTGTACCTGAATCTGCGCATGGCGAAAGGCCGCAGCGCCGCCGTGCATGAAGCGGTGGGCAAGGCAGTGGAGGCCACCACCAAAGCGCACTTCGCCGAGCATCTCGCCACACGCCACATCGGCATTACCTTGCAGATTGACGAAGGGCACGAAGTGTTCGATGCCAAGAACAGCTCGCTGCATCCGCTGTTTCAGCCGAAGGCTTGATCGTGCTGGCTTCTGACCTCACACAGTCGCTCGCGCGCCAGCTCTACGATGCACGCAAGTCGCGCACGCAACTCCGGCACTTTTCGAAGCAGTATCCGCAGATGACCATCGAGGATGGCTATGCCATCCAGCGCGAATGGGTGAAGCTTGAAATTGCCAATGGCCGCAGCATCAAGGGCCGCAAGATCGGCCTGACCTCGCGGGCAATGCAGCAGGCCAGCCAGATTGATGAGCCCGACTATGCGCCGCTGATGGACGACATGTTCTTTGCGGCGGATAGCGACCTGCCGCTAGAGCGCTTTATCGCGCCGCGTGTCGAGGTCGAGCTGGCGTTTCTACTGGGCAGGCCGTTGAAGGGGCCCAACGTCACGCTCGATGAGGTGCTGGCCGCGACGGAATACGTTGCTCCGGCAATCGAGATCATCGACGCCCGCATCGAGCAGTTTGACCGCGAGACGAAGGCGATGCGCAAGGTGTTCGACACCATCAGCGATTTTGCCGCCAACGCCGGCATCATCGTTGGGCCCGGTCGCGCGCGGGTCAGCGAGATCGACTTGCGCTGGGCGGGCGCGATTCTCAGCAAGAATGGCGTCGTCGAGGAAACCGGCCTGGCCGCTGGCGTGCTCGGCCATCCCGCCATCGGCGTGGCGTGGCTCGCCAACAAGATCGCGCCCTATGGCGAGCAGTTGAACGCGGGCGATGTGGTACTCGCCGGTTCGTTCACGCGGCCGGTAAATGCTGTTCGCGGCGACTCGTTCGAGGCAGACTACGGCGCACTCGGCAGTTTCAGTTTCAGATTCGTATAGATCCGTTTCAAGGAGGACCCCGCATGATCCCGACGTCCAACCCGTTCAAGGAAGCCATCAAGGCCGGCAAGCCGCAGATCGGCTTCTGGCTCATGCTGGCGAGCCCCTATGCCACCGAGATCTGCGCGAGCTGCGGGTTCGACTGGGTGCTGATTGACGGCGAACATTGCCCCAATGACGTTCCCCTGATGGCGGCAAGCCTGCAAAGTGTTGCGGGCTATGGCCCGCAGGCGGTGGCGCGGGTGCCGATTGGCGACTCGACGCTGATCAAGCAGTACCTCGACATCGGCGCGCAAACCATTCTGGTGCCGATGGTTGACACCGCCGAGCAGGCGGCCGACATGGTGCGCGCGATGCGCTATCCGCCACACGGCATCCGCGGCGTCGGTGCCGGCAGCGCCCGTGCGTCGCGCTGGGGCGCCATCCCGGACTATGTGAAGAAGGCGAACGACCAGGTCTGCCTGCTGGTGCAGGCCGAGTCCAAGACGGCGATCGACAACCTCGACGCGATTCTCGCGGTGGAAGGCGTTGATGGCGTGTTCTTTGGCCCGTCCGATCTCTCGGCGTCGTTGGGCTACATCGGCAATGCGGCGCATCCCGAAGTGCAAAAGGTGATTGAGGACGGCATCCGTCGCGTGCGCGCCGCGGGCAAGGCGCCCGGCATCCTCACCGCCGACGAAACACTGGCGAAGCGCTATCTCGAACTCGGCGCGCTGTTTGTCGCAGTTGGCATTGACGTCAACCTGCTGACCAAGAACGCCCGCGCACTGGCGCAGCGCTTCAAGACGGCCTGAGTCGTCTGCCAGTCGATGACGACCCTTTCATTCACGCGCCCGTCACGCTTTGGTGCCGAGGAGTGGGACGCCCGCGTGCAGCTCGCGGCCGCCTATCGCATCTTCGCGATGCTGGGCTGGAACGAGCTGATCTACAACCACATCTCGCTGCGCGTTCCCGGTGAGCCGCGGCACTTTCTGGTCAACCCGTTCGGGCTGCATTACACCGAGGTCACGGCATCCAATCTGGTGAAGGTGGACGTTGACGGCAACATCATCGGCCACAGTGACTGGCCGATCAACCCGGCCGGATTCACCTTCCACGGTGCCATCCACGCCACGCACCCGAGCGCGCACTGCGTGATTCACGTGCACACCACGCCAACGATGGCGGTGTGCTGCAGCGAAGACGGCCTCTCGTTCACCAATTTCTATGCCGCGCATCTGTGGGGCAAGATCGCGTATCACGATTTTGAGGGCATCACCGTGCATCGCGATGAGGGCGCGCGCATTCTCGCCAGTGCGGGTGACAAGCCGGTGCTGCTGCTGCGCAACCACGGCCCGGTCGCGATCGGGCAGACGCTGCCGATGGCGTTCAGCTACATGTGGGTGCTGCAACGCGCCTGCGAAGTGCAGCTCGCCTCGTCACAACTGGGCAAGCTGCGCGCAATCCCCGAGCCGGTGCTGGAGAAATGCGTCCGCGACGCACTGAACTTTGACCCGAAGTACGGCGCCGGAGCAGACTCGTTTGCCGCGCTGCAGCGCCTCGTGGATCGCATTGACACGGGATATCGGGCGTAGCGACGTTTGCCCAAAAACAAAACGGCCGGATAACCGGCCGTTTGTCTTTGCGCTACCAGAGCAAGCGGAGCGATCAGCCCTCGATTTCCTTGCGCATCTGCTTCATCGCCTTCACTTCAATCTGGCGGATGCGCTCAGCGCTGACGCCGTACTTGTCGGCGAGCTGCTGCAGGGTTTCTTCCTGATCTTCAGCCAGCCAGCGGCGGGTGATGATGTCGCGTGAGCGGTCGTCGAGCTTGACGAGCGCGCGCTTGAGGCCTTCGCTATGCACGCGGCCCACTTCTTCGGCCTCGATCACTTTGGCCGGGTCAGCAACATCGCTGTCGGCCGCCAGATAGGCGACTGGCGCGACGGCTTCGCTTTCGCTGTCATCCGGCGTACCGTCCATCGCGATGTCGCGACCGGACAGCCGCATGTTCATCTCGAACACTTCTTCCGGCTTGACGTTCAGTTCTTTCGCGATGCGCTTGGCTTCGGCCTGGGTAAGCGGATGCTCGCCCGAGCGCATGGCGCGCAGGTTGAAGAACAGTTTGCGCTGCGCCTTGGTCGTTGCGACCTTGACCAGACGCCAGTTCTTCAGGATGTATTCGTGGATTTCGGCGCGGATCCAGTGCAGCGCAAAGCTCACCAGACGCACGCCGCGCTCCGGGTCAAAGCGGCGCACGGCTTTCATCAGGCCGACGTTGCCTTCCTGAATCAGGTCGCCCTGCGGCAGGCCGTAGCCCATGTAGTTGCGGCTGACGCTGACCACCAGGCGCAGATGGCTCATCACCAGCTGGCGGGCGGAATCGACGTCCTGCATGTACTTCCAGCGCAGGCCGAGCTCCTGCTCCTGCTCGGGTGTGAGCAGCGGGTATTTATTGACGGCGGTCACGTACTGGTCAATGGTGCCCAGTGCGGACGGAACCGGAAAATTCAAAGTCGCAGTCGGGTTGGACATTGCTAAATTCCCCTAAACAAGTGCCGTCTGCCTGATTGCGCGGACGGCGCGCCGTGTATCTCTACCCCCACGAGGGGGCGGTCGTGCAAGCAACGATCGCTTGCCGAGCCCGCCGAGCCGAACCGGTGTTGCTACCGGCGTCGCCCGAGCGCATCAGGTGACTGATTTGCACACCATATTAGCACTCACCATATGAGAGTGCTAACAATTGTATTTAGTTCCCGACTTTTTTTCTCGGGATTACAAAATATTCCGGTGTGAGCGCACGCTGACGTCGTGAGGGCTATATGGCGGGCGAGACACATGCCCCTTTGACGCCGGAAGAGGCAAGCTCATTACACCAATCCATCGGCGCGGTCGTCGTTTCGTCGCAGAAAGCCGGCCTGGTCGGTCTGATCGAGGCTCGCCTGAGCATTGGCTTTTCTTGGAAAGCCCTATGTGAATTGGGCTCGAAGCCTCAAATCATCGAAAGTCGATAATTGCATGAATCGGCGCTTTGGCCCAATGCAGTTGCGGGTTACGGTGAAAAGCTGTCTCTGTCAACGGCGTCAATTCCGCCGCTGCAGGTAGCGATCGAGAAACAGCGTTTGCGCAGCGAACAGGTAGTCCACATTCGACTTCTTGGTGAAACCGTGCCCTTCGTCTTCCGCCAGCACGTACCAGACCGGCGTGCCGTTGCCGCGCACCTTGCGCACGATCTGTTCGGCCTCGGTGACAGGCACCCGCGGATCGTTGCGGCCGTGGCTGACAAGCAGCGGCACCCGGATCTTTTCGGCGTGGCTGAGTGGCGAAATGGCATCAAGGTAACGCCGCATGTCGGGCTCGCGCTCGTCGCCGTACTCGGCACGCGCCAGATCGCGGCGATAGGTTTCGGTGCCTTCCAGTAGCGTCACAAAATGCGAAATGCCCGCAGAATCGATCGCCGCCACCAGTCGTGGCGCATAGGCCACGCTGCTGGCCAGCGCCATGTAACCGCCATAACTGGCCCCGACCACGGCAACGCGGGTGGGATCAAGATCGGGCTGGGCGTGAATCCAGTCGAGCAGCGCGCCGATGTCCTTCACCGAGTCTTCGCGCTTCTTCTGGTTGTCGGCTTCCATGAAGCGGCGCCCGAAGCCGGCCGAGCCACGCACGTTCGGGTAAATCAGCGCATAGCCGCGCTCGTTGATCCAGAAATTGGCGCGGCCCCGGAACCCCGGACGCGCCAGCGATTCCGGCCCACCGTGAATGGAAATGATGACCGGACGCTTGCCGGGAAACTCGCGCGGATTGGGCCGGTGCAGGAAGCCGGTAATGATCATGCTGTCGAAGCTGCGCCAGGAGATCGCCTCCGCCTCGACAAACGGCCGCCTGACGCCACCGACCGCCGAATGCCCGGTCCAGCGGGTCACGATGTTGTGATCGGTATCGAGGGCAAACACCTCGCCGGGCGAATCGGCCGATTCGATCGACAGCGCCAGATCGCGCCCGTTGCGGTGCCAGCTCACTGCGGTGATGACACCCGGCGGCAGCGCCGGCACCGTCAGCGGCTTCAGATCGCTATCGTAAAGCTTCAGTTTGGTGCTGCCGGCGACGTTGGCCAGCACAGCGATGCGCTTGCCGCCCTTGGCCACCGACCAGCTCTCGATGTCGAAATCAAAGTCGCGGGTGATCCACTGCCGGTCGCCACTGCGAACGTCAACACGGGTCAGGCGCGCGAAGTCACCGTCAAAGCGCTTGCGGTAAAGCCAGCGGTCGGACGCGTTCTCATCACCGCTCTCGTAGTCGCTGAGCTCACTGCGCTTGCCGGTCGCCATGTCCAGCGACCACAGCTTGGCGCGGGTGCCGGACGCAACCTCGGAGAGGATCAGGCGGTTCTCACGGTCCAGCCAGCGCAGCACCCGCCAGCCGGCGCCGGCGAGCGTTGCCAGCTTGAAGCGCGCCTCCGGCTGCATCGGATCAATGGCGTAGACATCGACCACCGCCTGCGCGCGACGGCCATTGCGGTCGAGCGGGCGCGAGGTCACGACCATTTTGTCCTGCGCGCTATTCCACGGCCCCGGCGAGTAGAACTCGCCAGCGGGGGTCAGCGGCGTCTCGGCCAGCGTCTTCGGGTCCAGTCGGTAAAGCTGGGTCGCCTCGTCGCCCGAAGAATCGCGGGTGAACAGGATGTAGTCTCCGCGCCGCGGCTCGAACAGCGCATCGCGCACCGGATCGCGACCGCGAGTGAGCTGGTGCGGCTTGCCCATCGGATCGGTGAGCAGGAACAGTTGCGCGGTATTGCCCGCCCGCCGCATCACCAGCATTTCCGGCGCGGACGGATGCCAGCTCACAAAGCGGGTGATCGAAAAATCGCCATAGGGCGCGATCTCGCTCGCCAGTGAGGCCGGCACCGGCGGCAAGCCATCGACCCGCAGCGCAGCGGGCGGCGCCAGCACGGCAGTGGGTGTGCCATTACCGGCGGGTGGGGGCTGCGGCGGTTGCGCCTGTGAGCCGCCTGGCGCAAACAGCAACGCACCGACCGCGAGCGCGGGGGCCAAAATCAGCCGCATACAATGGTTCGCGTGAACGACGCGCCCGTACCTCCTGAGTTCAAGACCGCCGCACCTGCGGGCGATCCGTTCCCGTCTACTGGCGGGTTGCTCAAAACGAGCGCGATTGTGCCAGAACCCATGCCGGACGGGGCTTCCAGCGCGAAAGCTGTCGCCAGTTTGCGACAAATCCGGACCTTGCCGGATCATCTGGTCAATCAGATCGCCGCCGGCGAAGTGATCGAACGGCCCGCAGCGGCACTGAAAGAATTGCTGGAGAACGCGGTGGACGGCGGCGCCCGTGCCATCGACATCGAGCTCGCGGGCGGCGGCGCTACCCTTATTCAGGTCAGCGACGACGGTCGCGGCATCGAGCCCGAGCAGTTGCCACTGGCCATCGCGCGGCATGCGACGTCCAAGATCGCCAGTTTCGACGATCTCGAATCGGTCGCCAGCTTTGGTTTTCGCGGGGAAGCACTGGCTTCGATTGCCTCGGTCGCGCGGCTGGCGATCACCAGCCGCACCCAGCGCGGCCAGAGTGCCTTCCGGCTGAAGACCGAGGGCGGCACCAGCGATGCAGCAGAACCGGTCAGCGCGCGGCTCGGCACCACCGTCACCGTCGCCGAGCTGTTCTTCAACACGCCGGCGCGGCGCCGCTTCCTGAAATCCGAATCCACCGAGTACGCGCATTGTCTCGACGCCGTGCGCCGCCTGGGTCTGGCGCGCAGCGACATCGCCCTCCAGCTCAGTCACAACAATCGCGCCGTGCTGCGCTGGCCGGTGCAGGCGTGGCCGGCGCGGGTGGCGGCAGTGCTGGGCGAGGAGTGGCTGGCGGCAGCGACTGCCGTCGAGGCCGACGGCGGCGTACTGGCGGTACAGGGCTTCGTGCTGAAGCCCAACAGCGCGGTGCCGAATCGCGACGCGCAGCATCTGTTCGTGAACGGCCGCTGGGTGCGCGACAAGGTGGTACTGCACGCTATCCGCGATGCCTTGCGCGACCAGATGCACGGGGCATCAGCACCGGCCTTCGTGTTGAAGCTGACGCTCGACCCGCGTGCGGTGGACGTCAACGTGCATCCCGCCAAGACCGAGGTGCGCTTCCGCGACTCTCAGGCGGTGCATCAGTTTGTGCGGCGAGCGGTGGAACGTGCCATGAGTGGGGCAGCGGGGAGTCACGCCACCAGCGCTGATGCACCCGTGGCAGAGGGCGCCGCGTCAGTATCGGCGGCAGCACAAAAACTGTTTGGCGATCGCGTTGCGGCGGCGTTCGCGCGCGCCGCTGACGGCGCCGAGGCCGCGTCGCGACCGTACCCAACGCGGCCCACTGCGTTCGACTTTGGTGTTGCCGAACGAGCAACGCAATATTTCTTTGCGCCGCAGGAACCGGCAGCCGCATCAAGCGTGACGGCGCCGTTGCCTGCAACGGAAAACGCACCGACGCTGCCAGCGATCGAACATCCGCTCGGCTTCGCGCTGGCGCAACTGCACGGCGTCTACATCCTCGCGCAAAACAGCAACGGTCTCATCCTCGTCGACATGCACGCCGCGCATGAGCGCATCGTCTACGAAGGCCTGAAGGCGCAGGCCAGCAATGCCATGGCAACGCAGCGGCTGCTGATTCCGAGCGTGGTCAGCGCCAGCGAGAAGGAAGTCGCCGCCGCCGAGACGCATCGCGAAACGCTGCAACAACTGGGCTTCGATGTCAGCTTGGGCGGCCCGCGTTCACTGACCCTGCGCAGCGTGCCCACGTTGCTGGCTGATGCGGCGCCGGAGGCGTTGCTGCACGGCGTGCTGGCGGAACTGGACGAACTTGGCGTCAGCGCTGCCATCGAATCGCGCCGCGACGAACTGCTGTCCACCATGGCCTGTCACGCCGCCGTGCGCGCCAATCGCGCGCTGACCATCGCCGAGATGAACGCCCTGCTGCGCGAAATGGAAGCCACCGAACGCGCCGGCTCCTGCAATCACGGCCGCCCGACGTGGTACCAGCTCACCCTGCGTGAGCTGGACGCGCTGTTCATGCGGGGACGCTAGTGGTCACGGCGGGCGCGTAGGCTGAAAGCTGCCTGACGGGCGGCAGCAATTGTTCAGCGGTGAGTACCGGGTAAGTCCACTGCGTGGATGAGACGATTTCCACCACACTCATGCCACACTCGAAGCAGGCTTGCCGATGCAGCAATTGCAGCGGATCAATGCGATGAGTGGTTACCCACTGTTGGCGCGTGCTGATGATGCGATTGAGCACCGGAGACACCGCGGCGCGGACCGCTGGCGTGCGCGCGCGGAAGAAAACAATCGCGGCGGCCGTTGCATGCACGGGATCGAGAAGCTGTTCGCGAGCGGGCTCATGCCAAAGCGAAATCAAATGATCAGCACCCGACTCCGACGCTGCCAGCGCCGCTTTGCGCCAGAACGTTGTAGCGAAAGAACGGCGTTCACCGTGCCGCTTCAGGGACCGCACGCCAGCAGGCAATCTTGACGGTGAACTCATGTCAAGGTGGGGGCTTTGCAAGTCATGCGCGGCGAGCAGCAATGCGAAGTCGTCGCCGATCAAAGACGCTTGCGTCGACAACCGTTGTTCGACGTCGATCAGAATCCCGCCCAGTCGCTCGCCGCAATCACTGTCGCGCGCAAGACCAGCCAACTGGCGAAACCATTCATGCAGGGCGGGCAATCCCACTGCCCGTGAATGATCGTAAGCGCCTTCACGTACAACCTGCTGGCACACTCGCCAGAGCACCGGGGACAGAAGCGCCAACGTATTCTGCTCGGCTTGCTCGCGCGCGACCACAGCAGCTGATTTCACCGGGGTGAACGCACGCAAGGTTGAAGTAGCCATCACATCGGCCGGCGGCAATGCGGTGGGGGCGTCGTAGCCCAGCGTGTGACGCAACAGCTCCGCGTAACGTATCAGCGTTGGGTCATCCGCCCGTCGGCCGAAGCCGCGCACGGTCGCCCACAAGTGAAGCAGCACGGTAGTGGATTTCAGCCCCAGCGATTGTTGCCAGCGGGTCATCCGCTTCTGCATCGCCTCGTAACCCAGGGACAACTCGAAACAGACGGCTTTAACGCTGTCGCCGCGTGCCACACGATCAAGCAACCGCTTGTCGTCGCCGGAGAGCCCGGAGGTGAATTTGCCCCAGCGGGCAGCCGCGCGCGCAAGCTCAATATCGGAAAGCATGGCGGGCGAAGACGTATCTTGATGCGACCGGCTATACATGAATTGTTCGATTGCGAAAGGCGCTTGTTCCAAATTATGCGGTAAGCCCGTTGTCTGAAAACGGACAGTCATGCGTCTGAAAAGAGACGCAGGAACGTCGCAAAACGGACATCACCGCCGGCACGAAACGCTCTAGATTCATCACTGTCGGCGCTTCGACGTGAAGCTGGCCACACCGACCAGACGTAACGCCTTAGCTGATGACGCCACTTTTCCGCCCCGAAGCCCTTGCCGCACGCCAGACGCAATGGCTCGGCAGCGTGCGGCTGTCGCAGCCGATTGGCTACAGCCTGACGGCAAGCGTTGGGCTGGCGGTTGCGGTCGGCATTGGGCTCTTCGCTGCCTTCGGCACCTACACCAAGAAAGCCACCGTACCCGGCCTGCTCGCGCCGGGATCAGGAGCGTTGCGCCTGACCGCCGCCACCGCTGGCACGCTGGTGGACCTGCGCGTGAGCGAGGGCGCACGCGTTGCGGCGGGTGATGTGCTGTTCGTCATCAGCGGCGAGCGCGTGAGTGAGCTGGGCGAAACGCAGGCGCTGATCGCCCGTGAGCTGAAGCGCCGGGCGGAATTGTCCGGACGTGACGTACTGCTCTCCAAAGCGCGCGCCGAGGAACGCATTCGAAGCCTCGGCGACCGCATTCGCGCCATTGACACCGAAATCAGCAGCTTCAGCCGCGACGCAGAGCTCTACGCCGCCCGAGAACGCATTGCCCGTGACGGCTTGACCCGCTTCGAGCAACTGGCGAACACCGGATTCATGTCCAGTGCGCAAACCGATGCCCAGCGCGAAACGCTGCTCGGCCTGCAGGCGCAGCAACAGGCACTAAACCGCAACAAGGCTGCGCTGGAGCGAGAACGACTCGCACTGGGTGCCCAGATCGACGAGGTTCGCCAGCAGCAGCAAAGTGAAGCAAGCGAACTGGCCAAGGCAGCAGCCTTGCTGGCGCAGGAAACCACCGAGAACCAGGCGCGTACGCGGCTCGTGGTGACGGCGCCGACTCACGGCACGGTGACTGGCCTTGCCGTCCAGAGCGGGCAGGTGCTCCCGGCGGGTGGCCTGCTGGCGACGCTGATTCCGCACGAAGCCGTCACAGCAAAGGGAAACAAGGACGCACCCGCAAGCGGTGAACCACTACCGCTGGAGGCGCAGTTCTTTGCCACCACGCGGCAGGCGGGGTTTGTGGAGAAGGGGCAAACGGTACTGATCCGCTACGCCGCCTACCCATACCAAAAGTTTGGCATGGGCGAAGGCGAAGTGACCGAAGTCAGCAAGAGCCCGTACGCCGTTCAGGAACTGCCCACCCACGTGGCCGCCACCATGCAGGCGCTCGCGCAAGCGGGTGACCCGGTGTATCGCGTCACCGTCAGGCTGAAGGATCAGCGCATCAATGCCTATGGCACTCAACACGCGCTCAAGCCCGGCATGCTGGCCGAGGCCGACATCGTGCAGGACACCCGAAAGCTGTGGGAGTGGGCGCTGGAGCCGCTCTTTAGTGTCAGCGGGAAGGTGTTGGCGCACCGAGACGAATCGAGCAACAACATCTCCAGTCACGCATTGAACGAATCAACACGCAAAGGAAGCATCTGATGAATCTACTCTCCCCTGAACACACGCTGCTGGTTACAGGTGGTGTCGGTCGCGCATCAAACATCCCTGACAAGGGTCGATTGGCCATCCAGTCCACGGTACAGGAGACGCTGTCGTCCGAATCGTGCGCGGCCGACGATCTGGGACGGTCCCTACCTGCTGCCCTGGTCATTGTCGCTGCCGACGAAGCCTCCTCAGGGCTGATTCATACCCAACGCTTCGTCCGCTTCGATGCCAATCGGTTGGCCCCGGGGGAACCGGATGTCGATGATTTCAATGGCTTTAATGATCAAGGTTTGAGCGTCTGAAAAAGGTTAGATGCTCAACCATGAACGAGGCGCCACGCTCGTCTTCAGTGGTATTTGCAGGACACTTTGACATGAGAGTACTCACGATTCAAGAACGCGTAATCGCTGGCGGTGGCGAGACAATCGTCGACGTCGACGAAAATGGCCATACTTACATCGGGCCGGACACGGTCACGACGACCTTCTATCCAGATGGATGCTATGTAAATGGTGACACGCCGAACACGGCTGTATGCACAGGAACAGATGGTTCCGTTACGATAACGAATATCGGCGTACTTGGAGGTGATTCCTCCACAACTACAAATTCATGGACTGGCACCGGCGTGGATTTGAGCAATCCAAGCTCTCCGGGGCTGGATCTCTCTCGGCCAGGTGGTATCGGTTTGCGTTTATGACTTGCTGGGTGAGACCTCGACTGGACTAGCTTTGCACGCTCAATCGAGGGATGCCGCACAAATATGCATTCGCGCGCTACTTGTTGCCAGTGCTGACTGAAATCGAATCGACAAGGCGGCTAGCACTGGCAAGTAGCGCTATGTGCGTTTGCGAGCTTGTGCCTTGTCCGCCGAGTCGCCTTTCGATTTCGATTTAGCCGTAGCCTAGCTCATTGGCGAAATATGTAGTCGTTGGTTTCGAAATGGAAATTATGCACAGGATTTGTCCGCTTGCTGCAGCGTCAATTTTGTCTTTCCTGTCGTTTACGCAAGCAAATGCCAGAGAGACAGTTACTTCAGCCGTAACGAACTGCGAAGTTATTGATTACAACGCTGATGCGCAAACTATGGCTAACGTGCGGAAAAATGGTGTTGTCCTTGCATTTAACGGTCCAAGCGTCAACTTGACGGCGGTTGTCCGATGTAGCAGTACCGCAGGGCGACCAGTTCGAGTGGGTTGGGTACAGTTCGTTGACGGATGGATTCTTCGCCGCCAATATGGTCATGGCGAGATTGTTATTGACGCACCTCATGCGCCAATTTGGGACGGTTACTTAGCGCCGTACCCATGGTATGACCATGGGTACAAAACACTAGATGGCGGTGAGCGCCTTGTTGCAACCGTCTCACTTGTTGATTCGCCGGGTGGTCGTGCGCCGCTCGTCGCGTGGGCAAAAAAAAGGGACGAGGGTGCACACCAAACACCACTTCTCAAGGTACACGACGAAAATTGGTTCACGAGCGCCCTTGTTGCTCAGGATGTCACGACAAACGAACTACGCGTTCTCGGCATAACGCGCTGGCATCGCCAATTGGTTTTGGCGGTAAGCCATAGCACTAGTGAACGACCTCAGGTTGAGGTGCAGTCCGAGTGGATCAAGCTGCCTGCTGATTTGGACAAGTCGCAGTTGGCTATTGAAAGTTACAGAATTCCAGATTCACCAAAGCTGAACTTCACAAAAGCGCAATTCGCGACATGGATTTCACAGGATCCACTATATGTTTCACCGTTGCGGATGGTCGCAGCGGGAAGCGGCCGCGCACAATAATTTCCCCACTAAGACTCCCCACAATATTTCCTGTTACTTCGCAAGCGAGTTTTCAAGTGCGAGTGACCCAGTATTTCGCCGAACTTCTTGCCGTTTTGCGAGTGGTGCAAGTCATGAAGAGTGATGCATCTAATGGTCAAATCCCAACTCCAAAGCGAAGCCGCAGAATGCGGTTTGGCGTGTCTGGCGATGTTGTCCAGTGCACACGGGCTGCGCATTGATCTGGCCGAGCTACGGCAACGCTTCTCGATCTCGCTCAAAGGCGCCAATCTCGCGCAACTGATCCGTCACGCTGAAGCGCTGGGCTTTGCCACCCGGCCGCTGCGCCTTGAACTTGATGAGATGAACCAGTTGCAACTGCCCTGCATGTTGCACTGGGATTTGAACCATTTTGTCGTGCTGACCAAAGTCTCCACATCGGGTGGCGGCAAGATCACTATTCTCGACCCCGCCGTTGGCAAGCGTGTGCTGCCGATGAATGAGGTCAGCAAGCACTTCACGGGTGTCGCGCTGGAATTGACGCCCACGCCGGAGTTCAAACCAGCGGACCTGCGCCGCAAGGTGCGCCTGCGTGATTTGGTCGGCAAAATCTTCGGACTCAAGCGCGCCCTTATCAACATCCTCCTGCTCGCGGTCGGGCTGGAGGCGGTGGCGCTGGTCTCACCACTGGTGACGCAATGGGTGGTGGATGGCGCGCTGGTGAGCGGCGACCGGGATTTGCTGCTGCTCACGGTGCTTGGCGGTGGCCTGCTGATGATTGTGCAGTTCCTGCTCTCGATGGCGCGGGGCTGGATATCGCTGCGCATGAACCAGCAGCTCTCGATCCAGTTTACGGCTAATCTCTTCGCCCATCTCCTGCGGCTGCCACTCGCCTTCTTCGAGAAGCGGCACGTGGGCGACATCACTTCACGCTTTGGTTCGCTGGCCGCCATTCGCGGCGTGCTGACCCAGAGTAGCGTCTCGGCGGCACTGGATGGCGTGATGGCGATCGTCACGCTGGCGATGATGCTGCTCTACAGCCCCAAGCTCTCGGTGGTCGTGCTGGTGGCGCTCGGGCTCTATCTGTTGCTGCGCTGGGCGAGCTTCGCGGCGTTTCGCGCCGCCAATGAGGAGCGCATTGTCCTCTCCGCCAGGGAGCAGAGCTACTTCCTCGAAACTATCCGTGCCGTTCAACCCCTGAAGCTCTTCAACCGCACGCCGGAACGGCTGGCGCGCTGGCAGAACCTGATGGTGGATGTGCAGAACCGTGACCTCACCACCCAGAAGATGGACTTGTGGTTCAGCTCGGCCAATACATTGATCTTTGGTGTTGAGGGCATGCTGATTCTCTATCTGGGCGGTACCGCCGTGCTGGAGCGCAGCATGACGCTGGGCATGCTGCTCGCCTTCATGGCCTACAAGGGGCAGTTCGCCGGACGGGCATCATCGCTGATCAATCTGGTGATGCAGGTAAAAATGCTCGGGTTGCACGCCGAGCGACTGGCCGATATTGCACTGGAGGCACCGGAGGACGACCGGACGAGGGAGACCGATACCAGCCGGCTGCTGCCCAAGGTAGAAGTGCGTAACGTGAGCTTTCGCTACGCCGAGGGCGAGCCCTGGGTACTGCGCGACTGCACATTGACCATTGAACCGGGCGAGCATGTGGCGATCTGTGGCCCAAGTGGTTGCGGCAAGAGCACACTGCTGAAACTGATGCTTGGACTGCTGAAGCCGGATGAGGGAGACATTCGCATCGGCGGAGTCAGCCTAAAGCAACTGGGGCCGTCACAGTATCGCGCGCTGATCGGCACGGTGATGCAGAACGACGCCTTGATGGCGGGCTCATTGGCTGAGAACATTGCCTGCTTCGACCCGGTGCTGGATCAGGCGCGTGTCGAGGCGGTGGCCGCGCTGGCGCAAATCCACGAGGAAATCGTCGCCATGCCGATGGGCTATCAGACACTGGTGGGTGATATGGGCAGTACTCTCTCTGGCGGGCAACGGCAACGCATCCTGCTGGCGCGAGCGCTTTACAAGCAGCCCATGATTCTGGCGCTGGATGAGGCGACAAGCAGCCTGGACGCAGACAATGAGCGGCATGTCAATCAGGCCGTGAAGACACTGCCGTTGACCCGCATCACCATCGCCCACCGGCAGGAGACCATCAACGCCGCGCAACGGGTGATTGTGCTCGGGCGCGGGCAGGTGGAGCGGGAGATGCGGGCGGCCTAAAGACTCTGGGTTGCCGCGTTTGTAGCGACGTCGCACGAATTGGTGTGACCGGCATCGGCATAATCGCTTGATGCCGTTTGAGGAACCGAACATTCCGCGTAGTCCGCCCGTCGTCGTGCTCGTCGGCCCCACCGCGTCGGGCAAGAGCGCGGCGGCGCTGGCGCTGGCGCGGCAATTTGGCGGCGAAATCGTCAGCATCGACTCGGCACTGGTCTACCGCGACATGAATATCGGTACTGCCAAACCAACCGCTGCCGAGCGTGCCGAGGTGCCGCATCATCTGATTGATCTGATCGCGCCGACTGAGTCTTATTCCGTGGCACGGTTTGCGTCCGATTGCCGGGCCGCCATCGACAGCGTTCATGCTCGTGGCCATCTGCCTCTGCTGGTGGGCGGCACCATGATGTACGCCAACGTGCTGGTACATGGCATGAGCGATCTGCCGCCCACCGACGCGGTGGTGCGGGCGCAAGTGCAGGCGCGGTGCGCGGCGGAAGGCATCGCGGCACTGCATGCGGAGCTGGCACGGGTTGATCCGGTCACGGCCGCGCGGCTGCCGGCGACTGATACCCAGCGCATCGAACGTGCGCTGGAAGTCTGGCTGCTCACCGGCAAGCCCCTGTCCAGCTTGCAGGGGCAGCGGCGCTCAGTGCTCGCCGATCTCGACCTCTTCATCATCCGCTGGTTGCCGCAGACCCGTGCCTGGCTGCATCTGCGCTGCGAGGAGCGGCTGAACACCATGTTTGCACAGGGCTTCGTCGCCGAAGTGGAAAGCCTGCGCAGCCACTATCCCCTGCATCCCGATTTGCCGGCCATGCGTTGCGTCGGCTACCGGCAGGTGCTTGACGTGCTTGAACAGCGCTCGCCACGCGAGCAGATGTTCGACCGCGCGCTGTTTGCCACCCGGCAACTGGCCAAGCGCCAGCTTACTTGGCTGCGCAGCTTCCCTGGCGTTGAGGTCGCCTGCGATGCGCCAGATGCGTTGGTGAAGGCGCAGGCGCTATTGCAAAGCTGGTTGCACCGGTCAGGCATGGCAGGCCAGGCATGACCGGCGGCGATCTGCTGAGCTTTCCTGAACGCTCGCTGCGCGTCGCGCTGCGCCGCCTGCTGTCGCTCTGGGTGCAGGTACAGGTGTTCCCTGAACCCTTGGCAATCACCGGCGATGCGCCGGTTTGCTATGTGATGCCGCGACCGTCGGTGACCGATGCCGCGATGCTCGATGCGCTGACCCGAAAGCATCCGGTGCCCGCCTCACACGATCCGATGCCACTGCTGGCCGAACGCTACTCGGTCTTCGCCCTGCACGATGACCGAAGTCGCGACGCGGCCAGCCGGCTCACCCGACTGGTGGACGCGGTACTGGAGCAACGTAATAGCGAAGTGCGGCTGATCCCGGTGAGCATTTTCTGGGGACGGGCGCCGGAGCGCGAGGAGCGCGAAGATTCGCCGCTGCGCGGTATCCGCCTGCTGCGGCTGTGGGCGGCCGAAGGCTGGGGCGGCCGCTCGCGACTGCGCAAGCTGCTGTCGATCATCTTTTACCGCCGCGCGGTGGTGGCCAAGTTCGGGGCGCCCATCTCGTTGCACGAGGTGATTCACGTTGCCCAGGTGGAGGGTCTTGATCGCGAACGCATTCTCCGTCGCGTGGCACGGCTGCTGCGCACCGAGTTTCGCAATGAACGTGAGGCCGCCATTGGTCCTGATCTCTCGCACCGGCGCACGCTGATCGGTGCCATGATGCGCGAGCCACGCGTGCAGGCTGCCATCGCGCAGGAGGCGATCGAAAAGAAACTGCCGGTGCCCAGGGTCGAGCGCCGCGCCGAGGCCATCGGCCGCGAAATCGCCGCTGACTATTCGTATCTGGTGGTACGCCTCGGTGAGCAGTTGCTCGGTCGTTTGTGGAACCGTATCTACGACGGCGTCGCGGTGCGCGGCGCTGATCGCCTGCAGGCGCTGGCGAAGGACAACACGCTGGTTTACGTGCCCTGTCATCGCAGCCACATCGACTATCTGCTGCTCTCTTACGTTGTGTATCGCGTGGGGCTGACGGTGCCGCATATCGCAGCGGGTGCCAATCTAAACCTGCCCCTCGTGGGTGGCATCCTGCGTCGTGGCGGCGCTTTCTTCCTGCGCCGCTCGATCAAGGGCGACGAACTCTACGGTGAAGTCTTTGCCGCGTACGTGCACGAGGTGCTCCGGCGCGGCTTCCCGATGGAGTATTTCGTCGAGGGCGGCCGCTCGCGCACCGGCCGCATGTTGCCGCCCAAGGCTGGCCTGATCTCGATGACGGTGCAGAGCTACCTGCGCGAACACTCGCGGCCATTGCTGTTTGTGCCGGTCTACATCGGCTACGAGAAGCTGATCGAGGGTGGCAGCTACACGCAGGAGCTGGCCGGCGCCGCCAAGCGCAAGGAGTCGGTGTGGGGCTTGCTCGGTGCCATCCGCGACCTCCGCCACGAGCACTACGGCGAGGTCGGCGTCAGCTTCGCGCGGCCCATTGCCTTGGGCGAGCTGCTCGACGCCGAGGGCGTGCGCGACATGGACAACTGGCTTGCCGACAAGAACCTGCGTCGCCGGACGCTGACCGAACTGTCGCGGCAGATTGCCGAGCGAATCAACGGTGCGGTGCATCTGAACCCGGTTGCGGTGGTGGCCACGGCTCTGCTGGCAACGCCCAAGCACGCGGCCGACGCTGCCCAGCTCGCCGATATCGTCGAGCGGCTGCTACGGCTGGCCGCGCAGGCGCGCACTGCACCGGAGGCCGTCGCCACTACGGTAAGCGGCGTCGAAGCCATCACTCACACGGCGCGGCTGGGTTACCTGCAGCGGCAAAGCCATGCGCTCGGCGACGTGGTGATGGCCAGCGACGACGCGGCCGTTGCGCTCACCTACTTCCGCAACAACGTGCTGCACTGTTTTGCGCTGCCGGGGCTGATTGCCTGCCTCATTGTGCAGCATGGCGTGATCGGCAAGACCAAGCTGGCGCGGCTTGCGCGAGAACTTTATGTGCTGCTCGAATCCGAGTTGTATCTGCCGCCCTGGCGGGCCGAGACTGTTGCGGCAACGCATGACGATGTTGAACCGGTAGCGACCGCCGCCGAGCGCCCCGATGCGACACTGTTCCCGCCGTTTGAACGCACGCTCGCCACGATGGCCAGTGATGGCTGGGTAAGCATGGAAGCCGACGCCGCTGTGGTCAGCGCCTCGCCTGCCGGCACCGACGCCGCGATGCATCTCGAACTGCTCGCTGCCACCATCCGCCCGGCGCTGACCCGCCACGCGCTGATGCTGGCGCTCGCCGGGCGCGCCCCCAGCGGCGAGCAAAGCCGCGAAGCCGTGGAAGCGCTGTGCCAGCAGGCAGCGCAGCATCTGGCCATGACCCATGTATTCAACGCGCCGGAGTTTTCGGATCGCAGCCAGTTCCGCTCCGCGTTCGATGCCCTGTTGCGCGTCGGTCTGCTGCAGGTCGACTCGGCGGATTCCGTGCATTACGGGCCTGAACTCAAGGCTCGCGCGGATGAGGCGGCTTTCCTGTTACCGCCGGACACCCGTGCTGCCGTGTTGCGCGCAGCGCAACGGCGGCCGGGGCAAATTGCTGCAACCGCATAAAATCAGGGTTCGCGCATCGGGCGCGGCAAGATTTCCGGTTTCGTTTCAGGGTTCTCATGGCTGGCCGCACGCTTTACGACAAACTTTTTGACGCACACGTCGTCCGTACCGAAAGCGACGGCACGGCGCTGCTCTACATCGACCGCCATCTGGTGCACGAAGTCACCAGCCCGCAGGCGTTCGAGGGGCTGAAGCTGGCCGGCCGCCAGCCGTGGCGCAAGGCCAGCATGATTGCGGTGCCCGACCACAACACACCGACCACGCCGGGGTTCAAGACGATTCTCGATCCGGTGTCGCGCACCCAGGTGGACACGCTTGACGCCAACGCCCGCGAGCAGGGCCTCGTCTACTTCCCGGTGGGCGACGTCCGTCGCGGCATCGTGCATGTGATCGGCCCGGAGCAGGGCGCCACCTTGCCCGGCATGACGGTTGTCTGCGGCGATTCGCACACCTCCACGCACGGTGCCTTCGCGGCGCTCGCGTTCGGCATCGGTACCAGCGAAGTCGAGCATGTGATGGCAACGCAATGCCTGCCGCAGAAGCGCTCGAAATCGCTGCTGGTGCGCTGCGACGGCCGCCTGCCGACGGGCGTGACCGCGAAGGATCTGGTGCTCGCCGTCATTGGCAAGATTGGTACCGCTGGCGGCACCGGCTACGCCATGGAGTTCGGCGGCGAGGCGGTGCGCTCGTTGTCGATGGAAGGCCGCATGACCTTGTGCAACATGGCGATTGAGGCCGGCGCCCGCGCCGGCATGGTGGCCTACGACGAAGTGACCGAAACCTACGTGAAGGGCCGTCCTTTCGCGCCGAAAACCAGCGAACAATGGGAAGCCGCGACCAAATACTGGCGCACGCTCAAGAGCGATGATGATGCGGCGTTCGACCGCACGGCGGTGCTTGATGCCAGCTCGCTGATCCCTTACGTCACCTGGGGCACCTCGCCCGAGATGGTGATCACGGTGGACGACCGCGTACCCGATCCGGATAGCGAAAAGGACGCCGTCAAGCGTGAAGGCATCGCCCGCGCGCTTGCCTACATGGGCCTGACGCCGAACACACCGGTCAACGAAATCAAGATCGACAAGGTGTTCATTGGTTCCTGCACCAATTCGCGCATCGAGGATTTGCGCGCTGCGGCGGCCGTGGTCAAGGGCCGTCGCCGTGCCGACAACGTGAAGCTGGCGTTGGTGGTGCCGGGCTCCGGCCTGGTGAAGGCGCAGGCCGAACAGGAAGGCCTCGACAAGATTTTCCTCGCCGCCGGTTTCGAATGGCGCGAGCCGGGCTGCTCAATGTGTCTCGCGATGAACGACGACCGGCTGGAGCCGGGCGAGCGCTGCGCCTCTACCTCGAACCGCAATTTCGAAGGCCGTCAGGGCGCTGGTGGCCGCACCCATCTGGTGAGCCCGGCGATGGCGGCAGCGGCGGGCATCGCCGGTCACTTCGTTGATGTTCGCCGCCTCGGCTAGCGCAGCGACAGTTTTTGTTCCTTACGTTCCCATCACCTTCCAGTAACAAGGAGTCAATCATGAAACGTATCCTCGGTGTTGTCGCGCTGGTTCTGTTCGCAACCTCGCTCGTTGCTTGCAACACGGTTCAGGGTGTCGGCAAGGATGTGCAGAAGGCGGGCGAAAAGCTCGAAGACGCGGCCAAGAAGAAATAGTCACTCAAGCGCTGCGCGGCCGCATGTCTGCGGCTTGCAGCGTCATCGGCGCGCGCGGCGACGTGTGCGCCACCGGAGCATGTTATGGATAAGTTCACCGTTCACACCGGTCTCGTCGCGCCAATGGATCGCGCCAATGTCGACACCGATGCGATCATCCCGAAGCAGTTCCTGAAGTCGATCAAGCGCACCGGCTACGGGCCGAACTGCTTTGACGAATGGCGCTATCTTGATGTTGGCCAGCCGGGCATGGACAACAGCAAGCGCCCGCTCAACCCGCAATTCGTGCTCAATGAGCAGCGTTTTCAGGGCGCCTCGATCCTGCTGGCGCGGCAAAACTTCGGCTGCGGCTCGTCGCGCGAACATGCGCCGTGGGCATTGCAGCAGAACGGCTATCGCGTTGTGATCGCACCGTCGTTCGGCGACATCTTCTACAACAACTCGCTCAACAATGGCCTGCTGGTGATCCGCTTGCCGGACGCGCAGGTTGATCGCCTGTTTCACGACTGCGCCGCGTTCCCCGGCTTCCAGTTGACGGTCGATCTCGACCAGCAGGTAGTGCGCGCCACCGATGGCAGCTTTGCGTTTGCCTTCGACATCGATGCCTCGCGCCGCGAGCGTCTGCTCAACGGCTGGGACGACATCAGCCTCACGCTCAAGAACAGCGACGCTATCCGCGCGTTCGAGGCGAAGCACTACGCGGCGCAGCCGTGGCTGGCGTAGCGCGGGACTTCCTGCCATCGTTGAAGCACTGACTTGCCAACAGCTCCGCTCGTAAACGCCCATTTCATGTGGGCTTTATGCGGAAAATTCGGACAAGTCGATAACCGGCCATTTATGGCTTTAAGCCCTGATTGAACGGGGCTTTCAGCAAAAAGCTGATGCGCACGGCGAGCGCGCAGATGGCTTCCAGTCCTGACGCCCGCCGCCATGTTCACTGCGCAATCACCACAACCACACCATGAAGATCCTCATCCTCCCCGGCGACGGTATTGGCCCTGAAATTGTTGGCCAGGCCGTTCGTGTGCTCGAAAAATTCAAGGCGGAAGGGGTGCCGATCGAGCTGTCGCACGGTCTGCTCGGCGGCGCGGCGCACGACGCGCATGGTCACCCGTATCCCGAGGTGACGCAGCAGCAGGCGCGCGCGGCGGACGCCATCCTGCTCGGCTGCGTCGGCGGTCCGCAGTACGACACGCTGCCGCGTGCTGTACGGCCAGAGCAGGGCCTGCTCGGCATCCGCAAGGATCTCAAGCTGTTCGCCAATCTGCGCCCGGCAATGCTCTATCCCGAGCTGGCCGCGTCGTCGTCGTTGAAGCCCGAAGTGGTGGCCGGCCTCGACATCATGATCATCCGCGAATTGACGGGTGACATCTACTTCGGCCAGCCGCGGGGTCGCCGCACCAATGCAGCGGGCGAGGACGAAGGCTTCGACACCATGCACTACGCGAAGAGCGAGGTGGAGCGCATTGCGCACGTCGGTTTCCGTACGGCGATGAAGCGCAACAAAAAGCTGTGCAGCGTCGACAAGGCCAACGTGCTCGACACCTCGATCCTGTGGCGCGAAGTGGTCACCGAGATCGGCAAGCAGTACCCGGAAGTTCAGCTCTCGCACATGTATGTCGACAACGCAGCGATGCAGCTGGTGCGCGCGCCGAAGCAGTTCGACGTGATTGTCACTGGCAACATCTTCGGCGACATCCTCTCCGACGAAGCCTCGATGCTGGCGGGCTCCATCGGCATGCTGCCCTCGGCGTCGCTCGACGCCAGCAACAAGGGGTTGTACGAACCGATCCACGGGTCGGCGCCGGACATCGCCGGCCAGAACAAGGCCAACCCGATCGCCACGGTACTTTCGCTGGCGATGATGATGCGCTATTCGTTCAGCCGGGAAGATCTCGCACAACGCATTGAAACCGGCGTCCGGAAAGTGCTGGCGAGTGGCGCGCGAACCGGCGATATCGCCCTGCCGGGTGAGGCCGTCATCGGCACCAAGGCGATGGGCGACGCACTGGTTGCCGCCGTGTAGCGAAATTTCAACATTTCTGTTGCATGACGCTGACATGGCGCTCACAATGGCGCCATGCACAAGATGTGGTGTCTGGCTACCGCATCAAACACAACATATTGGGGCCAATCCCGCCATTTTTCTGTCGTAAGTGAGCGCACACTCATACATGCCAACACTTAAAGTTGGTTCTGAGCTTGCGGCGGCAACCCCATGATGTTATTTTTCTTCTAGTTTCAGAAATCAGAGGGCGGCATGCTGCGCCAAAAACCACTCGTCGTATCACTCGTCCTGGCTGGTCTTATCGCGGCCTCAGATGTTTCCGCGCTAGGGCTCGGACGCCTCAATGTGACGACCGCGCTTGGCCAGCCGCTCGTCGCTGAAGTCGACCTCTCGGTCGCACCGGGTGACGACGTCGATTCGATTCGCGTCAATGTCGCCTCACCGGCGGTGTACCGCGCTGCCAACGTTGAGTATCAGGGCGTGCTGCAGACAGTGCGCGCGCAGGTGCTCCGGCGGCCGAATGGCACGCCGTATGTGCGCCTCGCCAGCAGCCAGTCAATCAACGATCCTTATCTGGACATCCTGCTCGAAGTGAACTCGAGCACCGGGCGCCTTGTTCGCGAATACGTGTTCCTGCTGGACCCTCCCGGGGCGGCAGCGGCACAAACCATTGAGCCGGCGCAACCCGCGCGGCCGCCGATGGCGCCGTTGTCCGCCCCCACTCCGGCACCCGCTCCGACCGGGCGTCCTGCGCCCGCCTCTGCGCCTGCAACGGTTGCCCCGGTTAACGCCTCGCGCAGCAATGAAGGTGGCAGTTACACGGTGAAATCCGGCGATACGCTGTCCGGCATTGCGGGTCGCAACAGCCTGCCTGGCGTATCTGTTGAGCAGCTGATGATCGCCATCCAGCGCGCCAATCCCGACGCCTTTTCCGGTGGCAATATCAATCGTCTCCGTGCCGGCGCCACGCTGAGCCTGCCCTCTGCGTCCGACGCGCAGGGCATCACCCAGAACAATGCGGTCAGCGAAGTGCGCGCCCAAGCGGCCAGCTGGCGCGGTTATGTTGCACGCGTCGCCGATTCCGTGCCGAACGTAGCCGCTGATCGCCCGACGGCGCGCGCCAGTGGCCGCGTGTCCGGCGCAGTTGCCGATACGGGTACCAACGCAGCCAGCGGCGACAAGCTGAAGCTGTCGCAGGGCGAGCGCGGCAAACAGGCCAATACCGAATCGAAGGTTGCTGCTACCAAGGCGCTCAAGGAAGAGCAGTCGCGTGCGGCGCAACTTGAAAAGACCAAACAGGACCTTGAAAAGGCGCTGACGCTCAAGAGCAATACGATGGCTGACGCGCAGGCGAAGGCCAAGGAGGCAGCCAAGGCGCCGCCAGCGCCGCCTCCGGCACCCGCTGTTGCGGCAAAGGTTGAGCCATCGAAAGCCGTTGCGGTGGCACCTGCCGTGCCGCCGAAGCCGGAACCGGCCAAGGTCGAACCGCCGAAACCTGCTCCGGCGCCAGCTCCCGCTCCGGTAGTTGCGCCGCCGCCCCCGCCGCCTGCACCGGCTCCGGCGCCAGTCGCGCCGCCACCGCCGCCGCCACCAGCGCCGGTAGCACCGCCACCTGCGCCCGTCGCAGCGCCGACGCCCGCTCCCGAGCCGGCGCCAGCCCCTGCGCCTGCGCCAGTCACCCCGCCACCGGCACCAGTGGCGCCGCCGGTCGCCAAGGCTGCACCGAAGGCACCGCCGCCCCCGCCGGCTGACGATGGCATCATGGGTTTTGTCGGTGAGAACCCGATTCCCGTGGCTGCTGCCGGCCTCGGCGTGCTTGGGTTGGGCGCCTATTTCCTGTTCGGTCGCCGCCGCAAGAACGACGTGCCGACGGTCACCTCGAAGATCGCCGAGCCGGTGGTCAACACGATGAATCCGGACACCGTCTTCGGCACCTCGGGCCTCGGCGTGGTCAAGACCAATGACGTGCCGGTACAAAGCCAGTTCAGCCGCTCCGGCATGGGCACCATCGACTCCGGCGAGGTTGATCCGGTGGCCGAAGCCGAGGTGTACATCGCCTACGGTCGCGAAGCGCAGGCCGAAGAGATCCTGCGTGAAGCCCTGCTGCGCGATTCCAGCCGTGCCGACGTGGCCACCAAGCTGGCCGAGATTTGCGCAGCGCAAGGCAAGCGAGACGCTTTCGACAAGCTCGCCAACGACATTACCGCGATGGATTCCAGTGGCGAATATCGCGCCAAGCTGGCAGATATCGCCTCAACACACTTCCCGGGCCATCCTCTGGCAGGTGGCGGTAGCAGTGCGGCCGCGCCGGTCAGCGCTCCGGTGGCCGCACCCGCGCCCTCGCCAGTGGTCGCTGCGGCCCCCGTCGTTGCTGCCACAGCCGCGGTGGCCAGCATGGCTGCGCTCGATACACCGACGGCTCCGGGCTTGCGTGCCGCAGGCCCTGACCTGGCCTCAGCGCCGAGCGCCAGCTCGCTGGACTTCGTGCTTGATGGCATGACCATCGCGAAGCCGTCCAGTTCGCCCGCACCGGCGCCGGCTCCCGCGTTCGTCTCCGCGCCGCCGCCAGCAGCACCAACGGTACCTGAAGTGGCGCAACCGGTCGCACTGGGCAGCGGCAAGAAGTCGTTGGAGCAGGATCTTGCCGAGCTCGAAGCATCGCTGAAGAAGGCAACGTCGTCGGGTCAGCTCCCGGAATCGGCGATGGACTTCACCGACTTCTCGACTGCGACGCCGACCAACCTCGGTACGGTCGGCCCGTCGATGCGTCCGGAAATGCTCGACCTCAGCTTTGATGCTGGCCGCCAGGGCTTCGTTGACCCGACGCCGTCGATCCTTGACGGTCAGTGGCACGATGCTTCGACCAAGCTTGACCTTGCCCGCGCCTATGAAGAGATGGGCGATCGCGAGGGTGCCCGCGAAATCCTGCGTGAAGTCATTCACGACGGTGACGAGGCGCAGCAGGCCGAAGCGAAGTCAATGCTGGCCAAACTGGGCGGCTAACCCCACTCGGCAAACTACGCACTGAGTCCCATGGAACCACCCCAGCGCGCCACTCAGCGCTGGGCGCTGGGGCTTGAGTATCGCGGCACGGACTTCTGCGGCTGGCAGCGCCAGTCTGCGCAGCCCTCGGTACAGCAGGCGCTCGAACTGGCGCTGTCACAGATCGCGCAGACCGAGACCACCGTCATCGCCGCGGGCCGCACCGATACCGGTGTGCATGCGTCACTGCAGGTCGTTCACTTCGACACCACCGCCGCGCGCGAGCCGACAGCCTGGGTGCGCGGCGGTAACCAGTTCTTGCCGGACGATGTCGCGATCCGCTGGGCCGTACCGGTCGGCGAACAGTTTCACGCGCGCTTCGCGGCACGCTCGCGCCGCTACGTCTATCTGCTGACCTCGGCGCCGCAGCGGCCCGGGCTGCATGCCGGCCGCGTCGGCTGGACGCACTGGCCGCTTGATCTCGGGCGCATCGAGGCAGCGCTGCCTGCGCTGTGGGGCACACACGATTTCACGAGCTTTCGCGCCGCCGAATGCCAGGCCAAGTCGCCGGTCAAGACCATCCATTCGGCCGTCGTGCAGCAGCGCGGCGCGGTGCTGCGCTTCGATTTTCATGCCGACGCCTTCCTTCATCACATGATCCGCAACATTGTCGGCGCGCTGGTCTACATCGGTAGCGGCCGCCAGCCAAGTGGCTGGCTGCGCGAACTGATCGCGCAGCGCGATCGCAAACTGGCGGCGCCGACCTTCGCACCAGATGGCCTGTATCTCGCCGGAATTGAGTACGATCGCGACCATCAGTTGCCCGAGCAATTCGTCGATCCATGCCTGTGAACGCCCCGAGGCCCATCCGAACCCGCATCAAGATCTGCGGCCTGCGTGAAGAAGAGCACATCGACGCAGCCGTCGAATCCGGGGCGGACGCCATCGGCTTCGTGCTGTACCCGCCCAGCGTACGTGCGATCGCGCTCGCGCATTGCACCACGCTCGCACGCCGCGTGCCGGCGTTCGTGAGCACGGTCGCGCTGTTCGTGAACCCGACGCGCGAGGAGGTGGAAACGGCAATCTCCACCGCGCGCCTCGACCTGCTCCAGTTTCACGGCAGCGAGCCCGAAGCGTTTTGCGCGAGCTTTGGACGGCCCTATCTCAAGGCATTCGCGGTCGGCGAGGGCTTCGATTTACTACAATCGGTAGATCAGTACGCCTCCGCATCGGCCCTCCTGCTGGACACGCCGAGCGCTGGACACGGCGGCAGTGGAAAGACCTTCGATTGGCAGCTAGTCAACACTCCAAACATCGCAAACGCGCCCGTGCCTCGGGTCGTTTTGTCTGGTGGCTTGACTGCTGCAAATGTGGCCAACGCGCTTAGCGCGGTCCGTCCCTTCGCGGTGGATGTCTCGAGCGGCGTAGAAGTCTCGCGCGGCCAGAAGTCCACCGATCTCATCAAGCAGTTTTGCCGCGCCGTACACGCGGCTGATGTCACCAGCCCTTGACGCAGATTGCCGCAGATTTCGCGCTGACTAGCGCTGATTTCCGTCGGGTTTGAATCTGTTGTCACCTGCGTGACGTCAGCGCAAATCTGCGTCAAAAGGAAGATTCATGAAACCCTACGACCTGCCCGATAGCCAAGGCCACTTCGGCCCATACGGCGGCACTTTCGTTGCCGAAACCCTGATTGCCGCGCTCGAAGAGCTCAAGGCGCAGTACGCGAAATACCAGCACGACCCGGCGTTCAAGGCCGAGTTCGAGCACGAGCTGAAATACTTCGTCGGCCGTCCCAGCCCCGTCTACCACGCCAAACGCTGGAGCGACATGCTCGGCGGCGCGCAGATCTACTTCAAGCGCGAAGACCTCAATCACACTGGCGCCCACAAGATCAACAACTGCATCGGCCAGGCGCTTCTGGCGAAGCGCCTCGGCAAACCGCGGGTGATCGCCGAAACCGGCGCCGGCCAGCACGGCGTAGCGACCGCCACGATCGCCGCGCGCTATGGCCTCGAATGCGTTGTCTACATGGGCAGCGAGGACGTCAAGCGCCAGGCGCAGAACGTCTATCGCATGAAGCTGCTGGGCGCGAGCGTGGTGCCCGTCGAGAGCGGATCGAAGACGCTGAAAGACGCGCTGAACGAAGCGCTGCGCGACTGGGTGACCAACGTCGACAACACCTTCTACATCATCGGCACCGTTGCCGGTCCGCACCCGTATCCGATGATGGTGCGCGACTTCCAGTCAGTGATCGGCACCGAATGCATCGCGCAAATGCCCGAAGTCGCCGGTCGCCAGCCCGACGCAGTGATCGCCTGTGTCGGCGGTGGATCGAACGCAATGGGGATCTTCTACCCCTACATCCCATACGAGGAGACGCGGCTGATCGGCGTCGAGGCCGCAGGCGAGGGCATCGCAACCGGCAAGCATTCGGCGTCGCTGACGCAGGGCGTGCCCGGCGTGCTGCACGGCAACCGCACCTACCTGCTGCAGGATGAAGACGGGCAGATCATCGAGACCCACTCGGTCAGCGCCGGTCTCGACTATCCGGGCGTCGGCCCCGAGCATGCCTATCTCAAGGACAGCCACCGCGCCGAGTACGTGAGCATCACCGACGACGAAGCACTGAAGGCATTCCACGACTGTTGCCGCATCGAGGGCATCATCCCCGCCCTCGAATCGAGCCACGCGATCGCGCACGCAACGCGCATCGCGCCAACGATGGCGAAAGACCAGATCCTGCTGGTGAACCTTTCAGGTCGCGGCGACAAGGACATGCATACCGTGGCGCAACGCTCCGGACTGGAGTGGAAGTAATGAGTACCAGCAACAGCAACCGCATCGACGCAACCTTTGCTGCGCTCAAGGCAAGCAACAGAAAGGCGCTGATCCCGTTCATCACCGCCGGCGACCCCTCGCTGGATAGCACCTTGCCGACCATGCACGCACTTGCCATGGCGGGTGCGGATGTGATCGAACTGGGTGTGCCATTCTCCGACCCGATGGCCGACGGCCCGGTGATCCAGCGCTCGTCCGAACGCGCGCTGGCCAAAGGGATGTCGTTGCGCAAGGTGCTCGCGATCGTCACCGAGTTCCGCAAGACGAACAGCAAGACACCCGTGGTGCTGATGGGCTACGCCAATCCGATTGAAGCGATCGGGCAGGCGAAGTTTGTCGATGCCGCCGCTGCCGCAGGTGTTGATGGCGTGTTGGTGGTGGACTATCCACCCGAAGAAGCCGACGACTTCTCGGCGTTGCTGCAAGGCAAGGGACTGGCGCCGATCTTCCTGCTCGCGCCGACGTCCACGCCGGAACGCATCGCGCATGTCGCACGCCTCGCACGTGGCTACGTGTACTACGTGAGCTTGCGTGGCGTTACTGGCGCTGGTCATCTCGACGTTGACGAGGTGGCCGGCAAGGTAGCGGCGATCAAGGCGGCCGTGCCGGTGCCAGTCGGTGTTGGTTTCGGCATTCGTGATGGTGCCACCGCCAAACGCATCGGCGCGTTCGCTGACGCCGTGGTGATCGGTTCCGCGCTGGTACAGACGATGTTCGATGCACCGGCGGATCAGGTCGCCAACGCTGGCGGCGCGTGGCTGGGTGAAGTGCGCAAAGCAATGGATGCCTGATAGCGGGGCGAGTCTCGTGCTGAACCTGCTTCAGGACGAGACTCCGCATCGTTCACTGCCTGTCAAGCCGGTACCATCACGGCAAAGGAGAACGGCATGCGATTGAAAAACAAGGTTGCCATCGTCACCGGTGGCGCACAGGGGTTCGGGCTCGGCATCGTTGAGCGCTTCGCTGCTGAAGGCGCGAAGATCATGATCGTCGATGTGCAGGGGGACGCGGCGATTGCGGCCGCAGCCAAATGCCCGGACGCGCACGGCATGCGGGCGGACGTGTCGAAGTCGGCGGACTGGGCCGACATCGCGCAGTCAACGCTCGACGCTTTTGGCCGCATCGACATCGTGGTCAACAACGCCGGCGTGTCGCACCGTAACCAGCCGATGCTGGAAGTCGACGAGGCTGAATTCGACCGTGTTTACGCGGTCAACGTGAAGTCGATCTATCTCTCGGCGCAGCATTGCGTGCCGGTGTTTCGCCAGCAGGGCGCCGGCTGCTTCGTGCAGATCGCGTCCACGGCTGGCGTTCGCCCACGCCCCGGTCTCACGTGGTACAACGGCTCGAAGGGTGCGGTGATCCTCACCAGCAAGTCGATGGCGGTGGAGCTGGCGAAGGACAACATCCGCGTCAACTGCATCAATCCGGTGGCGGGCGAGACGCCGCTGCTGGCCACCTTCATGGGTGAGGACACGCCCGAGAAACGCGCTCTGTTCCGCGCTTCCATCCCGCTCGGTCGTCTTTCCACTCCGAAAGACATTGCCAACGCGGCGCTGTTTCTCGCCAGCGACGAGGCGGAATTCATCACGGGTGCCTGCCTTGAGGTGGATGGCGGGCGCTGCGTCTAGCGTCCCCGCTTTCCGGGGCTGACAGAGTTTTCGTCTATCCTCCTCCTTGAGGAATCAGGAGGATTGCAACATGGCGACGCGCAACAAGGGCGAGGGCAACGGCCGCGCCGGACTGTCCGGGCTCGACGCATCGTTTCTCTACCTGGAGACGCCGGAACAACCGATGCACGTCTCCAGCCTGTGCATCTACGAAATCCCTGACGCACTCCGACGCAATTTCCCGAAAGCCGTCACCGAGCATCTGAAGAAGCGGCTGCACCTGGCGCCGATCTTCACCAATGTGCTGGCTTACGCACCATACGGCCTTGGGCACCCGCACTGGGAGCATGCCGATGAACTGGACTTTGACTATCACGTCCGCGTGATCGAGCTGCCGAAGCCGGGCACCATGCGCCAACTCGAAGCTGCCGTCGCGAAGGCGCATGCCGAACTGATGGACCGCTCGCGGCCGCTGTGGCAGTTCACCCTGTTCACCGGCCTCAAGAGTGGTGAAGTCGGCCTCTACGGCAAGGTGCATCACGCGGCGCTCGACGGCAAGGGCGGCACTGTGCTGGCCAATTCGATTCTCGATTTGACGGCCACGCCGCGCGAAGTGCCGCCACCACCGCAACACGCCAAACCGGCCGCCGAAAAACCTGCCAGGGCCGACACCAAAATCGGCGACATGATCGGCGCCGTGTTCTCCAATTCGCTGGCGCAATACGCCAAGATCGTGAAGTCGCTCCCGAGCGTTGCCGGCGCGGTGATCGAAGCCGCCGCGCCGGTGCTCAAGAAATCGGTCGCCGAACGCGAGACGCCGTTTCACTTCGCGCCGCGCACGCCGTTCAACGTCAACATTTCGACCAAGCGCAACTTTGCCACCGCCACGCTCTCGTTCGCCGAGGTCCGCAACGCGGCGCGCACGCTGGGAGGCTCGGTCAACGACGGCGTGCTGTTCATTTGCGCCTCGGCACTGCGCACTTACCTCAAGCAGCATAACGCGCTGCCCAAGCGCACACTGGTTGCCGCCATGCCGGTGAGCCTGCGCGAGGAGAGCAACAAGGATCTGAACAACCAGGCCTCGATGGTGCTGGCCGAACTGGGCACCAATCATGGCGACGCCGCCGTGCGCTGGCAGGCCATCCTCACCTCCACTGGCAAGATCAAGGAGTCGCTCAAAAGCCTGAAGAGCGTGCTGCCGACCGACTACCCCGGTCTGCTGGCGCCGCTGCTGGTGTCCCGCCTCAACGCCGCCGTGGCCAGCACCAAGCTGATGGAGCGCATGCCACCGGTGGCTAATGTGGTCATCAGCAACGTGCCCGGCCCGCAGGTGCCGCTGTATCTCGCCGGCGCGCAGATGAAGACCTTCTTTCCGGTCTCCATCGTGGTGCATGGCATGGCGCTCAACATCACCGTGCAGACTTACTGTGGCCGCATCGACTTTGGGCTGATCGCCTGTCGTGAAGCGATGCCCGACCTCAACGATCTCGGCACCGCGATCGAGGGTGGTTTCGACGAGTTGGTCGCACTGGCGACGGTGCGCGCCGAGATCGACCGCGAACGTGCCGGCGAGGCCGCTCGTAGCGAGGCGGCAGACGCAGCCGCCGCAGTGAAGGCCGTGAAAAAGTCCGCCGCCAAGCGGGCAGCCACGACGGCAGCAAGCAAGAAACCGGCGGCGAAGAAACCTGCTGCGAAGAAGCTCGCTGCCAAGAAGCCCGCTGCCAAGAAGCCCGCGGTGAAAGAGCCAGCAACCAAAACGGCTGCTGCAACTGACGCAACAGGCCGGTCGAGCAAACACTCCAGCACCCGCCGCTAAACTGATTCGCGCTATGCGCCCGTCGCTGTCGCGTTGGCGGCGTCGAGCAGGAGAACACATTGACCCAGCACCCGAGCCACGACAACCGCGAGAGAGCGCCCAATCCCTTCCTGATGGCAATGGAGGCGCGCGCACCGTGGGAGTGGGGCGCCGCACTTGCCGCCTGGCCGATGCTGCGCATGGCTGGCATGTGGCCGCGGCCCACGCACGACACACCGCACCACGTCATCGTCTACCCCGGCCTCGCTGCGGGTGACGGTTCCACTGGCCCGCTGCGCGGCTTTCTGAAAGACCTTGGCTACGAAGTGCACGGCTGGTATCAAGGCGTCAATCGCGGCCCGCGCAAAGGCGTGCTTGAGCGCATGCGTGAGCAGCTCGTGGCCGTGCATCGTGACTATGGCGAGCCGGTGTCGCTGATTGGCTGGAGCCTCGGCGGTGTCTACGCACGCGAGATCGCGAAGGAGGTGCCGCACGCGGTACGCAACGTGATCACGCTCGGCACCCCGTTTGCCCAGAGCCCGCGCGCCACCAACGCCTGGCGTGTGTACTCGATGCTCTCCGGCGAAACGCTGCCTGACGAACTGATGCTGCACAAGCTCACCGCGCCGCCGCCGGTGCCTTTCACCAGCCTCTATTCCAAAACTGATGGCGTGGTGGCGTGGCCGGCCAGCATCCAGAAGCAGCCGCACGATCATCCGCACGGCATCGAGAACATCGAAGTGTTCGCCAGCCACCTCG
>ENA-UOYA01000299-UOYA01000299.1-activated-sludge-metagenome-genome-assembly--contig:-NODE-299-length-68594-cov-8.338435_pt1 | contig 68594 bp, 64 predicted proteins | sample MGYA00238163_ERZ764804 | MGnify/ENA primary metagenome ERZ764804 (study PRJEB28919, sample SAMN05720223) | activated sludge metagenome | isolation source: Anaerobic digester | place: Hong Kong...
TTCGCTACTGGAATCCCAGGCTGGAAGACCGACCGTGGCCGCATCTACATTCAGGCCGGACCACCCGATGAAGCCGAAGTATATCCTGCCGAGTTTCGGGAAAGCTGGCGCTATATGGACCGGGCCACGGGTAAGCCCGTCTGTACGTTCGACTTCTATGGTGAGGAATACCGGTTGGTGAAAGTGACAAAAGGCCGACAGCCATAGGCTGGCCACCTCGTGTCCGGTAAACTTCTCTAAACTATTGGGCGGGATCCAGCGTCAAGCCATCAGAGGAAACATGCCTACTCTGAAACGATTCCTTGCCGCTCTACTTCTTGGCTGCGCAGCATTCGCGGCGCAACCCTCCTGCAGCATAAACCCGGATACCCAAGCCCGCCTGGACGCGCTCGACAAAGGCCGCGAGAGCATACCGTCGTACGAGTATGCCGCCTGGGCGCGGCCGCAACTGGAGAAGTGGTTGACGGCCGCCCCCGGGGACATCGATCTCCACCGCCGCTACATTGAGCTCTTCACCCAGGACGTCCGGCTCTACCGGGAGTTTCCCGCGCTGCGCGAGCGCTACCGCCAGCGGGCCGAGACGCGCAAGGATGCGGCGTCGGTCTATCTTTATGGGTTCCTGTTGCAGCGCTTCAATACGGCGGAGTCGGTGCGCCAACTGGAGCGGGCCAAGGAGTTGGATCCCAAGTTGTACTACCCTTACGTGTCCCTTTCGAGCATCCTGTCACGTTCGGCCAAGTTCAAAAACGAAGCCAAGGCCGCCGAGAACATGGCCAAGTATTTCGAGCTTTGCCCGACCGGTTTTGAAGTCAACCCCCTGTACATCCTGCTCCGCGCCGGAACGCCCGAATTGCAGGCCCAGGTGGCGCACAACCTGCGCCAGGCGCTCGAAGCCGAGACCGCGCCGCGCAAACTACTTTTCTATGAGCGGCTGTGGCGGCTGGAGTTCCGCGTCCGGCCGATGTCCGAGCACGCCGAACTTCGCAAGCAGATCGCCGTTGATCTCCAGCGGCTGGAGAAGCTCACACCCAAGCCCGCCAGCCCGGAGTGGTACGAGATGCTGATCAGCGGCCACAAACAGGCCGGCTCCTCGAGGAAGATCGTCACGGCGCTTGAAGACCGCCTGATTCGCGAGCAACCCGCCAGCCAGCAGGCGTTCTCCTTGGTTTCCCGCCGCACTTACCAGGAGAAGAAGCCGCCGGCCCCGGCGGCGACTGCGGCCGAGTGGGACGTCTGGCTGGAGCAGAACTTCGCCCGGCAGGAGGAAATGCTCCGCCAGTATCCGGGCATCCCGTATTTGAAGGACTCGCTGCTACAGTACCTGCGCTATTTGCCCAAGCTGCCCGACGCGCGTGTGCTGGAGATCGTGAACGAGTGGGACAAGCGGAACGCCGGGAACCCGGACGTTTCCTCCAGCATGGCCGTGACAGCGGCGGATGTGCTGATGCAGCGCGGCCTGGCGCTCGACCGTGTGCCGGCGCTCCTGGACACGGCGGCGAAGTCACTGGACGTACCCAACATCATGCTCGATTGGGACGAGACCTCCGATCAGGCCCGCAAGATAATGATGGACTATAAGCTCCGGCAGCGGCAGTTGGTGGCCGAAGCGACCTTGCGCGCTGCACGGCTGCTGAAACGGCCTGAACTGGCCGCCAGGGTCAAGGCGCAGATCGAACCGCCCGCCCCGGAGCCGCTGAAAACCGAGCGGCTAGCCAACCTCGCGCGCCTGGCCGAGGTGGAGGGCCGCACGGCCGACGCCCTGGCTTACTATCAGGCCGCCCTCCATTCGCGGAAGAAGGATCCCGATCCGGTGTACGGCCGGGTAGTGGACCCTCTGACGGAGGACGCGCGCCGCTTCTGGAAATCCACGGGCGGCACGGACGTGGCCTGGGAAATGTGGCGTAAACCGGCTGTAAACATCCAGATTTCCGAAAAAGGAACCTGGGAGCGTCCCACGCAGCGGATTGAGGACTTCGATTTGCCGGACCTGACCGGCAAGCGCTGGCGGCTGAAGTCGCTGGAAGGGAAGGCCGTGCTGATCAACGTCTGGGCCACATGGTGCGGCCCCTGCCAGACCGAGTTGCCCCATTTACAGAAGCTCTACGAGCAGGTGAAAGACCGGAGCGACATCGCGATTTTGAGTCTTAATATCGATTCCGAAATCGGGCTCGTGGAACCGTTCGTGAAGGAGAAGAAGTACACGTTCCCGGTGCTGCCGGCCGAGCGCTATGTCACCATCCTGCTCGAAAGCGTGGGTGTGCCGCAGAACTGGATCATCGACGCACAAGGTAAATGGCAATGGGTCCAGATGGGCTTCAACCCGGCGGAGACGGACTGGGAGAGGACAGTCCTGACCAAGCTCATGGAGAACCGTAACCTGAACGCTGCTCCGTAGGGCAAGGTGGCCTACGGCCGGAACGACTCGAGCGCGGGCACTGGTTCGCCCTGCCTGTAAGCGCGGCTGAAAAGTTCAATGTTCGCTTGCAGCTTGCGCCAGTATTGGTACTCCATGTCCCAGCGTCCAAGCGCCGAACCAAGCCGGTAGCGCGTGTATTCGTTGAGCCAGTTGCGGCTGAACTCCTCTTTGAGTTCCATGGCCGCGTCGGCCAGGTCTGCCAGCAGGCTGTGATCCTTATCCACTGTCTCGATGCGCATGAACAGGCGCACCGAAGCGGCGTCCTTCTCCACGCGGCAGCGTTCCACGTAATCGGCGATCTGCAGCGCGAACAGCGGCTTCATCCCCGCATAGTCCAGCGTGCGCGCGCCCAGCAGCAGGCCGTCCAACGTTGCCCGATCTCCGCCCTTGGCGATGGCCTGCAACAGGTGCTCCTGGGCCTCTTCAGCCCGTATGCGGCCCTCGCGCAGTTGCTCGCGGTGCGCGGCGAAGAACTTCAGCCGCTTGGGATCGAGCGGATCGAGCCACATCTGGTAGCGCGTGCGGCCGCCCAGCCCTTCAAACAGCAGATCGTCCGACTTCTGCAGCGCGTCGAGCGCCGCGGCAACGTGCGCGGCCGCGTCGCGAGGGTACATCAGCTTCGCGTAATCCGAGTAGAAGCTCGCGCGATCGATAGGCGCGGCCTGCCACGGCGCGATCACGCCATAGGCCACGGCGGCGAACGACGGGCGGTACAGAACGTGCGCATCGTCGGTCCATCCCGTGTGCAGCATGCCCAGGACGCCGTACTTGCGTCCCGCCGCGAGGAACTGGTCCACGTTGTCGAACGTGCGCGTGAATTTCGGTGTGATGTCTTCCCAGTTGGTGACGGCTGTGGCGATGAACGTAGGCACCTTCGAAGCCGCGAAGGGCGCCACGTGGCGCGTGTAATCCTTCTCAGGACCATAGACCCAGGGCACGGCGATCGTGCCGCCCTTGAGTTCCGGGATCACTTCCGGATAGCGCGTCAGGATATCGGCCCAAATCATGGGGCGCTTGCCTTGAGCCTGGACAATGCGCGCCACCTGCTTGAAGTGGTCGATGTAAAGCCGCCCGGGATCCATGCCGCCGGCGGCTACGCTGGCCACCTTCTCCAGTTCGTAGGTTTCATCCATGCCGATGTGGAAGAACGGGCTGGGGAACATCCGCACCAGTTGCTGCACCCAGTCCTGGATCATCGGCCGCACCGCCGGATTACGCGGATCGAATTCGCCGCCGTAACGCAGCGGAGCCAGGTCGGCGTACTTCTCCAAGCGAAACACGTCGTGGAGGTGGCCGTAAAGCTCCACGCACGGAACCACGTCGATGTGCCGCTCGCGGCCGTAGGCGACGATGCGGCGCACTTCGTCCTGCGTGAACCGCGCCGTTGGATTCAGGAGCGGGTAACCTTTGAACTCGATGCTGGCTTCCGAGTAGAAGTAGTACTGGTTGGCTTTCCAGCGGGCCAGGAAGTCGAGCTGGCGCTTCACTTCGTCTTCGGTCGGCAGCCCGCCGTGGCTCATGTCCATCATGAAGCCTCGATACGCGAGCGACGGGTAGTCCTCAATTTCGACCACCGGCAGCGTGGCCGACGCGCCCGAGCCCTCGGCGAGTTGCAGGATCGTCTGCGCGGCGTAAAACAGACCCGCGCTCGATTTGGCACGGACTTCGACGCCTGCCGGAGCAACTTTGATCGAGTAAGCCTCGCGGGATTCCGGGCCGGCCTTTTCGTCCACGCCCGGCAGGGCCGCGCCTTCGCCCGTGAGGTTCAGAGTGAGCTGCTTCGCCCCGCTGGCGGCGAATTTGAGCCGGCCGGAGAGCAGTTTCTGGACAAACCGGTCCTCCGCGCTTGCAGGTTTGGCGAAGCGGATGGAAAGCTCTGAAACATGGACCGAGCCTTCGCCGTAACGGACCTTCACAGGACGCGGCAACAGTGGATTGTGCGCCGCCAGAACCAGGCCCGACAGGGCCAAAATCAACACAGCAGATCGTCGAAGCATCGAATATACCTTACGCTTTCTCGCGGCGCGGCCACAATTTTGTGCCCGGAGGAATGGTGTCCAGGAAGTTGGCCGGAGGAACGGCCTCGGGGTACCGCGCCAGTATGAAATCCATCAAACGCATCTGCAAATCTTTCGGGACGGGCAGACCCGGAGGACGCGGCGGACCGGCCTTAATGAATCCGAAGGCATCATTGAGCGCCTTGCCGCGCGCCGCCCCGCCGTAATCGTCCCATCCTTTCAACTCGGGAGGCGCAAGGTAGGGCCGTCCGGCTCCCGCGCGCAACCGGCCCACCACCTCGGTGAACAGCGCCCAGACGCGTTCGGCCTCCTCGTACTTGCCTTCCCCGCAAAGCTTCAACGCTTTCTGCTCGAGATGAGGCATCAGGGTGAGGCTCACGCTGCCCACTCCGGGCGCGCCGAGCCGGTACATTTCCACCAACCACCCGGCGTCGGTGGCGCTCATATGCACCAACCCTGTAGCGCCTTGCAGCGCACGCCAGGCGCGAAAGTCGAAGTGCGCTTCCTTGCTGCCCACCATGTTCGGCAGGTGCGCCAGTTGGCGGAAAGTCTCCGCGGTGTACTCCTGCCGGATCCAATCGAAGTGATAGATGACAATGCCGAGATCGGGGCAGGCTTTGGAGAACTGCTCCCAAAAAACTATCAACTCGCGCTTCTTGAGCGTGTAGTAGAACGGCTGCATGGCGAGCACGGCTTCGCACCCGGCGTCCATGGCGGCCCGGCCGCGGTCGATGACTTCCCTGGGATTGAGGCCCTGCGCGCCGATCACGCTCACCACGCCGTGGGGACGCGTCTCCTCGGCCAGGATTTCGGCGATGCGCCGGTGTTCGGCGTCCGTAAGGGTGTAGAACTCGCCGGTCGAACCCGCGAGTACGATGCCGTCCACGCCCAGGCGCACCAGTTTGCGGATATTGGAGCGCAGCGCCTCTTCGTCCAGCGACAGGTCGTCTGCGAACGGGGTGGGCGGGTAGGCGAAGACGCCTCGATAGCGCTCCTTCGTCAAGCCTTTTCGCGATGGCGCGGCGGGTGCGCCGGCGGCACTTGCGGCCGGTCCGGCCACACTCATGGTTCCCAGGAAACTGCGTCGGTTCAAGCTACCTCCTGAAGGTCGCGGAATGTTCCAATATATCGCGAAACGTGTGCGAACTTAACGGAGGACCTTGCCCGGTTTACTCCTTGGGGATCAGCTTCAGCGTCACGCCCTTGCGGTCGTTTTCCTTGAGGGTGAGTTTTTCGCCTTTGCTCTCGTAACGTTTCACGAACTCCGGATCCATGTGGGCGCCCGGCTCCATGTCCTGCACGGCAAGCAGCAGGTAATCTTCCGGCGTGACGTTCTTAAAGGTGAATGCGCCCTTCTGGTCGGCCCCACTGAGCTGATAAAGTAGATAACTCTTCGACTTCGGGATCATGGCCACCATGGCGCCGGACACAGGCTGGCCTTCGGCGTCCTGTACCGTGCCTTCCACCTGCGCCGCGCCAGCCCTCAGCTTGATCTCCAACTTTCCCCCGCCTCCAGGGGGAATCTCCAGACCGTCATCGGCCATCCGCTGGCCGCCGAGCGTGACCGAACTCACGTAGGTGCCCTCCGGCGCAGGCATCATGCGCACGAAGTACTTTCCCGGCGAGACGGACTTTAATTGGAACGTGCCGTCCTCGGCCGCGGTAGCCATGGCCTGCGCCAATCCCACATCGGTCGCTTCCAACACAATGCGCTGCGCCTTGAAAGTCGGCTTCTGGCTCTGCTCGCCGTCGAAGACGATCTCGCCGCTCACATCGGGGGGAAGGACGAAGTCCATCGTGACGCCGCTTACGGGTCTGTCGCCCACCTCCAGCGGGACACTCACTCCACCGGACCGTGGAGCAGATCCATCCCTCACGTGCAGCACGTAGGAACCTGGCGTCACGGCTGTGATTTCGAAGCTCCCGTCGGCCGGCTTGACCGGTGCGCCGCGCCCCGGCATCATTCCAAGCATGCCGCCGTCCTTCTGCCTTAACTGGACGTACAATCTCTGCCCGGCAGTCATGCCCAGCACCTTCCCTCTCACCCGTACGGCTTTTGTCTTGATCAGGCGGATGTCCGTGCCTCCCACTTCCGTTCCCGCCGTCACTGTGACTGGCGCGGCGCCGCTCGCGTCCGGCGAGTTCGGATAGTAAGTGGGGAGGTACGCGGACTCGGTCCCGTCCTCCGCCGGCGCGCCGCCGCCCTGCATCCTCGGAATCGCAACCACCAAGTATTTCCCCGCGGCCACGTTGGAGATGCGAAACTCGCCCAAGTCGTTTGTGTTCGCCATGCCGCCCGTCGGCGCATACTGCCGCCGTCCACGCTGATAGACGGGCGCCAGGGCGCTCACCGAAACATCCTTGAGCGGTTCGTTCTCCTCGTCCAGCACCTTGCCCGAGATCACCGCGTTGGGTTGGAGCTTGAAGTCGATCCCCTTGAGCGCCTGCCCCGCGGCCAGATTCAAGGGTGTGCCCGCCATCGACCTGCCGCGCGAGCCGTACATCTGGAGAACGTGGCGCGGGTGCCGGGCATACACCATGTACTTGCCTGCTTCCAGATCTTTGAGAATGTAGTGTCCGGCTTCATCCGTAGTGGCACTTGCCCGGGATCCACCAGAGGTGGCAGGCAGCGACATCACAGTGACATTTTTCAGAGGACTTCCCGACACGCCGTCCACGATGGTCCCTTCAATAGATGCCTTCTTCTCCTCGACGGCGGGTTTGGCCTGCTCTTGCTGCTTCTCCTGAAACGCGCCCGCCAGCAGCGCGGCCGAAAGAAGAATCATGAGGCATTTCATGGCGGCACATTACTCCTTTGTCATCGGAATGACATTCAACTTAACTTCACTGCGGCCGTTCTCTTCGAGCGCGACATGCACGGCGCGGTCTTCCACCGGCTTCACCACTTCGGGGTCGCGGTAGGCTTCCGGCTCCAGGTCTTCCCAGGCAAGCGCCTTGTAACGGCCCGGTGCGATGTTCTTGATCAAGAATGTACCTTCCTGGTCGGATATCGCCGTGCGGTACAGCGCGGCGCGGCCGGATTGGGGAATCAACACCACGGTGGCGCCGGCGAACGGTGTCTCATCCGCCCCCAGCACGACGCCCTTCAACTCGGCCGAAGTCTTCCCAAGCTGAATTTCAAGCTTCGCCCCCGGTGAGAAGCTCACGTTGCCGGGATCTATGATTTGCCCGTTCAACTTCACCGTTCGCAAGTAAGCGCCCGGAGGAAGATCCGCCACGTATACGCGATATGGAATGGAATGAACGCCTTTCAACTTGAACTCACCTCTCTCGTTCGCCGGGCCGGCAATCACGCCCGCGAGGGAGGACTCTGTTCCAAGCCGCACCAACGTGCCTTTCGCGCCACCCTCGAATAAAACACTGCCCGCGATCTCGATTCCCTCGCTGAGTGGGAGTTCCACCCCGTCGATGTGCTGCTCGCCGACTTCAATGGGAAGGAACGCACTCACAACGGGTGCATCACGCATGGATTGCACCGTCAGCACGTACGATCCCGGCCTCACGCCGCTGATTTCAAATGTGCGCTCGCCCGGCTGTATCAGCGCACCTCTACCGGCCGCAAGCATAGCTTGCATGACGGTCGTGGGCCGCAAGCCCACCGCGAGCATCGCGCTGGCCGCCTCACCCGTCACCCGCCCGCGGACGCGCACAGCGGTACCTTTGATCAACTGGATGTCGATGCCGCGGCGGTCCTCCCCTCGCGCGATGGCCACCGGCGCGGCGCGCTCCGGTTCCGTGGTGCCCGGGTAGAATGTGGCGGCGTTGACCCGGTCCGGCGATTCCGGCAACGGACCATTGGTGGCGCCGGGCATGTCGAAGCCGGAGCTGTAATCGACCGCACAGACCAGGTAACGCCCGGCACGCAACCCGCTCACACGGTATTCGCCGCGATCGTTTGTCTGCACACCCCCAGCCGGGTACCAATCCCGCTTTCCGTTATAGAACTGGCGACGGAACACGCGCACGCCAACATTCGGCATCGGCTCGCCGTCCGCATCCAGCACGCGCCCGGAAAGGACAGCGTTAGGAAATAACCGGAAGACCACGCCGGTGACGGGTTGCCCATCTTTAACCGCCAGCACGGTGCCGGTGTTGGGATTCGAGCGCGACCCGTGGATTTGCCGGTCGAAGCCGTTCCGTTCGCCTGAGAGCAGGTATCCTCCCGCAGCGAGATTCTGGAAGACGAACCGGCCGTACTCATCCACCTGCGTGGTTGCCGGCTCGCCCTTGCCATCGACTCGCTTGGCGGTCAATGTCACGCGCCGCAATGGATTGCCGGTTAGGGCGTGTACCACTTGGCCGGAGATGGACTCGGCCGCCAGCCTTGGAAACGTGACCCCGAGAACAACCGCTGCCGCTACGACGTGTTTCCACTGCAGTAGGTTCATCCGATCCCCCGGAACACGACAGATATCGCGGAACTTCAGGCCTTAGTATCTATTCATACCGAAGCGCGTCCACCGGGTCAAGGCGGGCGGCTTTGCTGGCGGGCCAAATACCAAAGAACAACCCGATGCCCACCGACACCACCACGCCCAGCACCGCCGCCCAGACTGGAACCGCGGTGGGAAGCGCCGGGAATGCCAGGTGCGCCACCGTGGCGATGACCCAGCCGAGCAGGATGCCGATCAGGCCGCCCGTCCCGGTGAGCACGGTCGCCTCCGTCAGGAATTGCAGGATGATGTCCGCACGGCGCGCGCCGAGGGCCTTGCGGACCCCGATCTCCCGCGTGCGCTCGGTCACCGACACCAGCATGATGTTCATCACCCCGATGCCGCCCACGAGCAATCCGATGCTGCTGAGTACAACCATGACGATGGCCACCACGGACGTGGTCTTGCGGAAATCCTCCACCATTTGCTCGGCCGTGGAGATCCAGAAATTGTCGGGCTTGTCCGCCGGCACGCGGCGCTCCTGCCGCAGCACCCCGCGCACCTCGTCCATGGCCTGGGCCAACTTGCCCTCTTCGCCCACGATGACCAGCATGTGTTCCTTGGCATTGGGAAACATTTTGCGCAAGGTCCAGTAAGGGACCAGGACCCGGGTGTCGTCCTGCGCCGCCATCATCACCGAGGGCCGCGCCATGCTGCCCACAACTTCAAACTGCCGGCCGTTCACATCGATCCATTTACCAACCGGGTCCACATTCGGGAAGAAGGTCTTCTGGATGTCCTCTCCGATAACCACCACGGGCATGCGGTGCTGGCTCTCCATATCGGTGAAGAAGCGCCCGAACTTCATGTCCACCAATCCACCGTAAGCGTAGCTTTCCGTGGTGCCGGCAAAGCGGATCTGATAGACCTCATTGCCTTTATACTTGGCGCGGTAGATGGTCCGGAAATCGGACATCGGGAAAATGTAAGGGCTGACGTGCCTGACCGACGGACATCGTTCGGCGATGGCGCGGGCGTTTTCATACGTGAGCGGCTTGCGCTGGCGCTCCTCGGGCGTCAGGTCGCCGAAGCGCATGGTGCCGCGGATCTTGAACACGATCAGCGTGTTGGGCCCGAAGCTGCGGATGATGTCGGTGATTGCGCCGTCAAGACCCGCGATGATGGAGCCGACGCCAATGATGGTGCTGGTTCCGATGATGACGCCGAGCACGGTCAGGAAAGTCCGCATCTTGTGCGCGCGGATGGTACCTAGCGCGAGCCAGGCGCTCGACTTGAATGTGAACCAGCTCATCGTTCCATCCTTAGCGCGGCGATCGGATCCAATCGCGCGGCGCGCTGCGCCGGGTAAATGCCGAAGAACAGCCCCACCGCCGTTGACAGCACCAGCGAAATCAGCACGGCCGACAACGGCATGGCCATCGGCACCGGGGTCAGTTTGCTCACCAGAATGCCGATAATCCAGGCGGTTCCGACACCCACGGCGCCTCCGGCAGCCGCCAGCAGGCTCGATTCAACCAGGAACTGGTTCAAAATGTCGCTCTTGCGGGCGCCGACGGATTTGCGGATCCCGATCTCGTGCGTCCGTTCGGTGACCACCGCCAGCATGATGTTCATGATCACAACCCCGCCCACCACCATGAAGACCGAGACCACGGCGATGGCTGTGGCGGCGATGGCGCCCGTCAGTCGGTCCCAGGCCGAAACCAGCGAGTCCGAATTGGCCAGCCCGAAATTATCTTCCTGGTTCGGCCGCATGTGGCGGTGCGCGCGCAGAAGCATGCGCACCTCGTCCTGCGCCTGAAACAGGTGCATCTGGTCCATCGCCACGCCGCAGAACCCGATACCGTTGCGGCTCCCGTACATCTTGAAGAATGTCTGGATGGGGATGATGACGTAGTTATCGAGCGACTCGCCGAAAACGCTGCCCTGCGGCTTGCCCACGCCGACGACGCGGAACGGGCGCCCCTGGATCTCGACATACTTGCCGATGGGATCGACTCCCGTGAAGCAGCGCTCGCGGATATCATTGCCGATGAAGGTGACCGCCTGCCGCCGCTGGTCGTCGGAATCGGCTAGAAAACGTCCGTTGACGGCCTGTATGTTCTGGATGACACCTACGTTCGATGTGGCGCCCTGCAACTGGACGCCGTCGATGCGCTCGTGGGCGCAGGTGACGCTGGCCGAGCGATAGGCCTCCATGCCGAAATCCCGCACCATGGTCGCGCGCGAGCGGATGAACTGGTATTCCTCCTCGGTGAGTTGCGGGTTGCGCTTCTGCATCTCCATGAATTTCTTCGGATTGAACTGACCGATCATGACGATGCGCCGCACTTTAAAACCCTCCGAGCCCATGTCGGAAAGGTTCTGGGCGATGTAGACGTCCATGCCGTGAATGACGCTCATCACCGCGATCAACGTCGTGGTGGCCAGGATGATCCCCAGCAACGTTAAGAAGCTGCGCAACTTGCTCGAGCGCAAGGAGGCCACCGCCACACTGGCGGCTTCGGCGAAGCTGGCTCCGGACTGCATCTTAGGTAGTGACGAGGACCCGCCGGCTTTTGTTCCCGCCGGGGCCCCTGTTCCTCGCATCTTTATGGTAACCCGCCGCTTCGTCCCTGCGTCGCAAACTAATGCGAACGCACCGGGGAGCTCGCACATCGCATTGGGAGACGTTGTGCGCGCGAAACCGAAACTCGTCGTCACCATGCCGGCCTACAACGCCGCGCGGACGCTTCACAAAACATACGCGGAGTTGCCTCATAACCTGGTGGACGAGGTCATCCTGGTTGACGACGGCAGCCGGGACGAAACCACCCGCATCGCCCGGGAACTGGGCCTGACACTTTTCGTCCACAACCGGAATTACGGCTACGGAGCCAACCAGAAGACCTGCTACCGGGAAGCCTTGAAGGCCGGAGCGGACGTGGTTGTGATGGTCCACCCGGATTACCAGTACGATCCTACGCTATTGCCGGAAATCGTGCGGCCGATCCAGGAGGGCCGCGCCGATGTGGTGCTCGGTTCACGCCTGCTTGGTGGCGATCCCATGAAGCAGGGCATGCCGTGGTGGAAGTACGTTTCCAACCGCTTCCTCACGGCGCTGGAAAACTGGACCTTCGGCTTGAATCTCGCCGAATACCACACGGGCTACCGCGCTTACCGCGCCGAAGCGCTGGACGCGGTCAACTACCAGATGAACTCGGACCGGTTCATCTTCGACCAGGAGATCATAGCCCAATTCGTTTGCGAGAACCTGCGCATCGCCGAAGTGCCGGTGCCCACACGCTATTTCCCGCAGGCATCGTCGGCCTCGTTCTGGCAGAGCTCGCTTTACGGCCTATCGATCCTTCTGGTCCTGGCGCGGTACATACTGCACCGGACGGGCGTCTGGAAGCGGCGCCAGTTTGAGAGCCTGCACCGGCGCTATCAACCGGAAGCCACCCTGAACCACAGCGTCGACGCTTCGCACTGATCGTTGCCCCCCGCGGGCATTCACACGCCGTCGGGGTGGATAATGGTCTCAGGGATGCTTCGGACCATCAAAGAGCAGATCGACACGATATTCCGGGAAGATCCGGCGGCGCGCAGTGTGCTGGAGATCCTCTTCTGTTACCCGGGATTTCATGCTGTCCTGCTGCACCGGCTGGCGCACAAGCTTTACAAGATGGGACTCCGCTTGCCCGCGCGTATGATCTCGCAGCTCAGCCGGTCGCTCACGGGCATCGAAATCCATCCCGGCGCCACCATCGGGCGGCGGTTCTTCATCGATCACGGGATGGGCGTGGTGATCGGCGAAACGTCGGAGATCGGCGACGACGTGTTGCTCTATCAGGGTGTGACGCTGGGCGGCACCGGCAAGGAAAAAGGCAAACGCCACCCGACGCTGGGCAACCATGTGGTCGTCGGCACGGGGGCCAAAGTGCTGGGGAACATCCTCATTGGAAACCACGTGAAAATCGGCGCAGGCTCAGTTGTAATCCACCCTGTGCCGGATGATTCGACCGTGGTGGGCATCCCTGGCCGCGTGGTCCGCAGCAGGGGCGAGGCTGTGGACGACGAGTTGGAGCACGGCCAACTGCCCGATCCTGAGGCTCAGGAGATCGAACAGCTCGCCGCCCGTGTGGAGCAACTCGAGGAGCGGGTCCGCGAACTCCTGGAGCGGCAGGATAAGCCTAAGTCAGCGTGATACGGCCAGCCTCACCGTCTCGCCGGCGGCGAGCTTCAGCGCAAGCCCGTTCTTGAGTTCGCTGCCCAGCAGCCGCTGCGCGGCGCCCCCGGCTTTTTTCACCGTGTAGAGCGTATTCTCGTCGACGGTGAACCACTCGGGCCACTCGTTGAGGCGGACGTAATTCTTGCGCAGGTTCAGCTCGCGGCGGTGGCGCGCGTAGTCGAAAGCCAGCTTACCGGTCCAGGGTTTGCCGCTGCGTAGCGAAACGTACAGCCTGCCGTCCTGCTGGACGGCGCCCAATTCGACGCCGGGCGCCCAATCTTTCAGGTAGCAGCCTTGCGTCTTCATCATGGCGTAGAGCAGCGCGGTGCGGTTCCAGTTGCCGTCCCCGTACCAGCGCTCGATGGTGCCGTCCGGCTGCTGGTAGGCGAGCAGGATCTTCATCTCCGATTCGATCCAGCTTTGGGCTTCCGGAACCGGCTCGCGGGCCACCAGGTAGATGGCGCTTTCGATCGAGTCCGCGTAACCGTCCATGCTGCCGGCTTCCCAGTCGTAACCGCGGTACTTGGGCAGGTTGCTCAGGACCTTGCGTACCGCCTGCCGGTATTTCTCCTCTCCCGTAATCTGGTAAAAGCTGTAGAGCCCCCCGTAGACGTAGCCCCAATTGTCGCTGAGCCTGGTGTCGCGCGGCGAAAGATCGGAATTGACGATGGTGTTGTACAGCATCCCGTCCGGGTTGGCCGAAGCAAGCACATTGTCGAGCATCTTGCGGATCACCGGCCTCGTCCTTTCGGCGCGCCGGAGGCCCAGATCCGTTTCGAGCGCATGCAATAGGACCAGCCCCATGATGGCTTCGTTGCCGTGGTCGCGCAGCCGCGTGGTGCCGGTATCGGTCTTCTTCTCGAAATCGTAACGGTAGCCGGGCAGGTAGTTGTTGGCGGGCAGTATCTCCTCGACATAGGCGTCGCTAATGCGAGTGGCCCAATCGAGGAAGTGTGGATCGGCCGTCATGGGAATCAGGCGGGCCAGGGTCTGCAGCACATCACCGTTCAATTCGGCTCCTGTGTCGGGCAGGTTTCCCCAACGGGTTTTGACGGGCGCCTTCCGCATATAGTCTTCGGTGATGTCCACCATGCGGTAGTACCAGGGCGTGCGGCCGAGCAACTCGGTGACCGAGAGCAGGCCGTCTTTGCAGTACTCGCCGGCGCCGAAGAGAGTCGCCGGGCCCAGTTGCCGGGTCTTGAAGTCCAAGTTGCCCGGAATGGCGCCGCTCACGTTGGTGTAGCGGATCTCGTTGCGCAGCATGTCCATCATGCGGCCGTGGTACAGCGCGGGATCGGTGAACCAGCTCGTGATGATGAGGTAGGGATAGTTGTCGGCGCCGGAGTTTTCAGCCGTATAGAGAAGCTGCGAGTTCGGCTTGCCGCGAATCAAGCCGGGCAGGCGGTCCGGCAGAAGCAGCGTCTCCTTGTCCGCGTAAGAGAGCCAGGCATGCACCATCTTGCGCGTGCGGGCGAAAATGTCGTTGACGGCGGCTCCGTTTGCCGAGGCCTGCTTCCAGAGTTCTTCAGGCTCCGCGGCATAGAATAGAGAAGGCAGAAAGCAAGTCAACAACGCCAGAAGCGACCACTGACGATGGGACATAGAAGTAAGATTACCGGAATCGCACTCATAGCGCTCACCTGTCTCGCGGCGCCGAAACCGCCGTTCCACAAACCTCAGGTCGTCTGGTGCGAGAAGGTCTGGTCCAGCGCGCCGCACAACGGCTTCACGGACCTGGTTCGTTACAAGGACCGCTGGTTTTGCGCGCTGCGCGAGGCAGCGGCGTACCGCTCCGCCGACGGTGCCATCCGGATCCTGACCTCTCTCGACGGCGAAGTCTGGAAACCTGCCTCGCGTATCACATCCACTGGTGGAGACCTGCGATACCCGAAGCTCAGCGTGTCGCCCGACGGACGCCTGATCCTGGTGGCCATCGAAGAGCGCCAGGGTATCGTCTGGGAGCGTCACCAGTCCGCCGTCTGGACTTCTCCCGATGGGCGCAACTGGAGCGCGCCCATCCCCGTGTGCGAACCGAATCTTCAGATCGGGCGCCTGGCCTGGCACAACCGCCTCGCCTTCGCCGCCGGTTATTCAAACGTACGCGAAGAGTTCCTCCGCATTTACGGTGGGCCGAGGGCCGACAAGTTCGTCCCCTTGACGCCGAAACTTCTCTCGGGCCAAGCCCCCGGCGAGGCGGCTCTCCTCTTCTTGGCGGATGATAGCGCCCTGTGCCTGGCGCAGCGCGATGCCAAAGGAACCACGGCCGCGCTCGGCCGTGCGAAACCACCTTACCGCGGCTGGATTTGGACGGATCTCAACGTGGACATGGAAACGCCCGCCATGCTCATGTTGCCGGATGACAGGATCGTAGTCGCAGGCCGCACGACTGCCGGCGGAAAGCCGCGCCTCGCCCTGTTTTGGCTGGAGGAGCAGGACGACAAGCTTCGCGAGTTCCTGGAAATTCCTTCCGGCGGCGAAGCGGGATATCCCGGCCTTGCCTGGCACGAGGGACTGCTGTGGGTGAGCTACTATTCTTCCCACGACGGCAAGTCGGGCATTTACATCGCGAAAGTTCGAACTGGAGACAAATAGATGCAGACCGTAACCCTGAGCCGCCGCGGTTTTCTCGGCTGCGCGGCAGGCGCCGCCTTCGCCCGCGCCGCTACGCCGCCACTGAACTTCGTCTTCATCCTTGCCGACGACCTGGGTTGGGCCGACGTCGGCTGCTACGGAGCCGACCTGCACGAAACTCCCAACATCGACCGGTTGGCCCGCATGGGCGTGCGTTTCACCGATGCCTATGCCGCCGCGCCCGTCTGCAGCCCGACCCGCGCCTCGATCCTCACCGGCAAACACCCCGCGCGCCTGCACATGACCACGTGGCTGGAGAACTCCGCCACGCCGGCAAAGGACCGCAGACTCGTGCCGCCCGTCACGGTGGGCAACCTGCCTCATGAAGAGGTGACGCTGGCCGAAGCGCTCAAAGAGCGTAACTACCTGACCGCGCTGGTTGGCAAGTGGCATCTGGGCGAAGCCGGCTACTACCCGGAAACACAGGGTTTCGACGTGAACATCGGCGGCACGCATTGGGGCGCGCCGCAGTCGTATTTCTATCCCTATAGAGGCAGCCGCAACTTCGGCGGCGAGTTCCGCTACGTTCCGCATCTGGAATTCGGCAAGCCCGGCGAATACCTGACCGACCGGCTCACCGGCGAAGCCTTGCGAGTTATCGATCACGCCGGCGCGCAGCCGTTCTTCCTCTATCTCGCGCACCACGCTGTGCACACGCCCATCGAAGCGAAGCCGGCCGACGCGGATCGTTTCAAGGCCCGGCTGCGTCCCGCCATGCATCACAGCAATCCCACCTATGCGGCCATGACCTGGAGCCTGGACGCAAGCGTGGGGCGGGTCATGCAAAAGCTCGCCGAGCGCGGCATTGCGGATCGAACCGTCATCGTTTTCTTTTCCGATAACGGCGGGGCCTTGCGCACCTCGCGCCAGGAAGTGATCACCGACAATTCGCCGCTGCGGTCGGGGAAAGGCGCGCTTTACGAAGGCGGCGTACGGGTGCCGCTCATCGTCTACTGGCCGGGAGTGACGCCGCGGGGCGCTGTGTCCCATGCGCCCGTCGTCTCCATGGACCTTTACGCAACGCTGCTCGACATGGCGGGGCTTGGCGGAAGTGAATCGCGCAAACGAGGCGTCGACTCGGTCAGTATCACTTCCCTGCTTCGCGACCCTTCAGCCAGGCTCGACCGGGAAGACCTCTACTTCCACTATCCGCACTACTACCCGACCACCACGCCGGTGAGCGCCGTGCGCAGCGGGTCTTGGAAGCTGATCGAGTTTCTTGAAGACAACCGCGTCGAGTTGTACAACCTGGAGAAGGACATTGGCGAGAAGGACGACTTGGCCGGACGAATGCCGCAAAAAGCCGCGGAGCTGCGGCGCCGCTTGCACGCCTGGCGCGAATCGGTCGCCGCTCAGATGCCGCAACCGAATCCCGGCTACCGCGACAGCCGGTGATAGAGATCCGCGAATCCATCCAACGTCAACTGCTCGGCGCGCAGGCCCGCCTCGGGGCACGCATCGACCGCCTCGCGCGGGAACGCACCGGCAAGGTTGTTGCGGATGGTCTTGCGCTTCTGCCGGAAGCACCGGCCCACAAACTCCAGGAACTTAGCGCCGTTGTCCACCGGCAGATCCTCGTCCGGCGCTCGTGGAACGAGTTCGACGACGGCGGATTCCACCTTGGGCGGAGGTGAAAACGCGGACGCCGGGACGGAAAACAGCGTTCGCGCCGAAGCATGAAATGCCGTGCGTACAGTGAGATAGCCGTAATCGCGGCTGCCCGGCGCGGCGCTCAGACGGTCGGCTACCTCTTTCTGCATCAGGAAAACCGCCCGCACCAGGTCCGGCGTCATTCCGAGCACGTGGTCCAGGATCGGCGAGGTGATGTAGTAAGGCAAGTTGCCGGCAACTACCGCCGGACCCCATTGGGCCAGGTCAACTTCCAGGACGTCGGCCTGAATTACTTCGAAGTGGCGGCGACCGGCGAAACGGGCGCGCAAGCCTTCTGCCAGCGCGGCGTCCAACTCGATGGCGATCAGGCGCCCGGCGCGCGCGGCCAAATGCGCCGTAAGGGCGCCGCGCCCCGGTCCAATCTCAATAACCAGCGGCTCGGGGTCCGGACAAACCGCCGCGGCAATCCGCTCCAAAATGGATTCGCGCGTTAAGAAGTGCTGCCCCAGCGGTGGGCGTTTCACGAGAGTTGCGAGTCCGTTTAACCCTTCACGTCTATCTGGCTGCGGCGGATGGTGAGCCGCACCCGGGTCGAGGCCGGGTAGCCGAACATGGTGCTGGGCGTGAAGTCGGTGAAAAGCAGCGCATTCTCCAGCCGCCTCCGCAGCGGCAGGTTCCGCATCCAGTCCTGGCCGTGGGGCGCGGAATAGTCCACAATACGCCCCTGACCGTCCACCACAAGATCCACCAGGACTTCGTCCTCGTTCATGTCTAAGTTCGGGATGTTGTTCACCGTGGCTTCGGTAAAGAGCATGGTGGGGACGTCCTGGACCATGGTCTTTCCGGGAACCGTGTACATGGGCACGAACAAGGCGAACAGCAGAACGGCCGAAAGCAGGCCGCCCGCGAACGGCAAGGCAAACGGCCTCATCAGGCCGTCCAGACGGAACTGCCAATCTTCCACCCACCGGCTGAACCGCGCCTTCAGGCCCACGCCTTCGCGCCGCCTCTCGATCTCCCGGGATGCCAACGAGAGAAGCGCAATTCGGAGATCGGCCGGCGGCATCCGCTCCGGAAGCATACCAAGGGCAGCCTTGATCCTGACCTGCTCGGCGGAGATTCGATGACATTCACGGCAATGAGCCAGATGCTCGGATATCCGCCCCAGCACGGGCTGGTCAAGTTGTCCGTCCATGTAAGCCGACAGTGCTCGCTGCACAGAATGGCAATTCATGGCTTTACTCGGCCGGTTGCGGCGTCCAATTCAGGGCCGGTCCCGGCTCAAGCCGGCCCGCCAGAGCCTTCCTCAGTGCTTCACGGCCACGCAGAATTCGAGATTTCACCGTGCCGAGCGAGAGACCCTCGATTCCTGCGATCTCTTCGTAACTCAACTCCTCGATATCCCGCAAGATTACGCAGGTCCTGAACTTCGGATTCAGCTTGTTCAAAGCGCTCTCTATCAGGGCCCGTTCTTCGCCTCCCAGTGCCAGGTCGAAGGGTGTCCGGCATGGGTCGGCAAGCCGGTCATGATAAGTGGTTCCGGCCTCTCCCTTATCTTCCAAACCCACTTCGGAGCGGTGATGACGGACGAACCAACGGCGGTGATTGTACGCCTCATTCACCGCGATTCTGTATATCCAGGTCTTCAAGCTGCTCTCGGCGCGGAATGAAGCTACATTCCGAAACACCTTTAAGAACACTTCCTGGACTACGTCGCAGGCATCTTCCGGATCGTTGAGCAAACGGCTGATCAGATTGAAGACGGAGCGCTCGAATCGGGCAATCAATTCTTCGTAAGCCGCCTGCTCTCCGGACTGGAGACGCTCTATCAGGTACCGGTCGTCTTCCAGATAGGCTTCAAGCTCCTCCGGAGGAACTCCGGACTCCTCCGGGGCATGTTCTAATTCGATATCGACGATTGGCTCCGCCACGGCAGTGCCTTTGGGGGGAATCCCCCCCCTTCAACCTACCAGATATCCAACCGCCCTGCACAACATTGGACGCCAGCTTTGCCAGGAAAGTTCCCGGCCTACGGATAGGCGCGCACGGGATAGCCGCAACTGCATAGTAACGTTGGAGATTACGGCTGGTCGTAGCCTCTGAGCGGCCGCACCCAGATGTTCCGGTATCGTACCGGAACCTCGTGGTCTTGGAGCGAAAGGGGTTCCGTGGCACCGTGCGGGCGATACTGGGCCACTTGCCGGTGTGTCATCCTCCCAATGATCTTCTGATGGTGCTGGACGAGCACGCCGTTGAGGAATACCGTGACGTAGGCCGGCTTAACGAGTTTCTCCCCTTCGAAGACGGGCGCCTCGAAGGCGATATCGTACATCTGCCACTCCCCGCGCGCGCGGGCCGGGTTCACCAGGGGCGGCCACTGTCCGTAGATGGATCCCGCCATGCCATCGGCATAAGTCGGGTTGTGATCGTTATCGAGAACCTGGATTTCGTAGTTGCTCATGATCAGCACGCCGCTGTTGCCCCGCCACTGGCTGGTGCCGCAGGGCTTGGCGGGTGCTGCCCACTCAATGTGGTATTGCGCGTCGCCGAATTTCTCTTTCGAGACCAGATCGCCGGCATACGGGACCACTTCCACATAGCCGTTTTCCACTTTCCAGGTGATGTTGCCCAGATCCTTCTTCTTGGGATGGTTGGTCCATTGCGACAGGTCCTTCCCGTCGAAGAGCACGACGGCATCGCTGGGGGCCCGCCCGGGGCTCTGCTGGCTGCTTTCGGTGCCTGGGGCGATTGTGCGCGGCTGCGGGCGTTTTATATCGTGCACGCGCCACGGCTGGTCCGGCAGCATGGGTGTGTCGTCGTAGCCCAACCCCGCCGTGCGCCCGCAATCGGCTTCGGGCAACTTCTTCTTCTGGGCCTTGACCATAACCAGAGAAAGGGTTGCGGCGAATGCGATGACTGCTACAAGCAAAATTCTGATTGGCTTCATTTTGGGTACCTTTCCGGCCGGGCGAGAGCCCTGTTCGTGTAAGATACCATGTCGGGGAGGCTCTTGAACGATGCCTGAGAACCGGAGGCGATTTCTGCAGGCGGCGGCGACAGCCGCCGCAAGCCGTAGAGCCTGGGGAGCAAACGAGCGCATTCGCGTTGCGCTCCTCGGCTCGGGGGGCCGTGGGCGCTACGTCACGAGCCTGGCGCTCAAAACCGGCCAAGTGGACCTGGTGGCGATCTGCGACGTATACGAACCGCGCCGCGAACAGGCACAGAAGGAACTCAACCCCGCGGCGCAACTCTACGTCGATTACCGGAAGGTGCTCGAACGCGGGGACGTGGACGCGGTGATCGTGGGCTCGCCCGACCACTGGCACACGCCCATGACGATCGACGCGGTCCGCGCCGCCAAGGACGTGTACGTCGAAAAGCCCGTCACCCACAACATCCCGGAGGGCGAGGACCTGATCAAGGCGGTGCGCGCCTCGCGGCGCGTCGTCCAGATCGGCTACCAGCAGCGCTCCTGGGAACACTTCATCACGGGCCGCGAAATTGTCGCCAAGGGCACCCTGGGCAAGGTCTCGCTGGTGCTCGCGAGTTGGTACCAGAACTACATGGCGCGGATGAACCTGCCCGCCGTCGCCGACCTCGCCAAGCTCGATTGGAAAGGATTTCAGGGCAACGCGCCCGAAAGGCCCTTCGAGGCGGTCCGCTTCCTGCGCTGGCGCATGTTCTTCGATTACGGCGGCGGGCACCTGACCGACCTGTACTCGCATTACGGCGACGTCATTCACTGGTACATGGCCTCCGACACGCCCAAGTCGGTCCAGGCCGTCGGTGGCCGGTATTTCTTGACTTACGGCGACTGCCCCGACACCATTACCGCCGCTTACGACTACCCGGGATTCGGCGTCACGTACACGGGTACGTTGAACGGATCGTTGCACGGAGGAACCATCATTTTCCGAGGCAGCAAAGCGCTGATGCACGTGACCCGCGATGGCTTGGAGGTGTATCCGGAAGGCGTGGTGCCCGCGGAAAGGACCACCTACCCAGAGCCGTTGATTCAACTGCCGTCAAAGGGCGACGGTACCATCGCGCACGTCGCCAACTGGCTGGAGTCCATCCGCGCCCGCAAGGATCCGAACTGCCCGGTGGAGCCGGCGGTAGCCGCCGCCCGCGCCGCGCACTTGGGCAACCTGGCCTACCGCCGCGGCGCCGCGGTGGGGTTGTAGTCGATGTAATGACGGATACGGTTTAGCTCATTCTCATTTCTGGCGATGTGTTCGTAGTCCGCTGCCAGAGACTGAAACCTGATTTCCGGCTGACAGCCGCCTTGAATGTACCGACCACTATGTGGAGGGGCGGGATATATCCCGCTGCGGAACGTCTTCGAACATCCCGGTCTGGCGGTTCTTGCGGACGTGGCCGGCGGGGAAGCACCGGCCGTTCATGGCGATGTAGACGCCCGGCGCGAGGGTTTGCGCGAAGGCCAGCGCGCTTCCTAAGTTGAACAATCCATCCGAGCTGCCGAACTTGTACGGGATCATGGCCCCGGTCAGCACGACGGTCTTCCCCTGTATGTTCGCCGCGAGGACCTCGGCGGTTTCCACCATCGTGTCTGTGCCGTGCGTGATCACGATACGGCTCTCGGTGGCGCTGCGCACTTGCTCGACGATCAGGGCGCGGTCGCCGGCAGTCATATCCAGGCTGTCGATCATCATCAGTGTCCGGATCTCCAGCGGCAGGTTCGCGCGGCCCAGGCGCAGCATCTCGCCCAGATGCGAGTCCTTGAAGTAGAGCCGGCCGGTCAGTTCGTCGTATTCCTTGTCGAAGGTTCCTCCGGTGATGAAGATCCGTATGGCGTCGTATTTCGTTGGTTCGCAACTCATGGCAGTTTAGACATCCAGGAACACGGTGGCCCGCCACACATCGCCGGCGCGCTCGATTTTGAGCTGATGATAGGTGACACCCTTGACGATCTCCTTGGCCTGGTGCCGCCTGGCGTCGAACGGTTCGCCCCAGCCGCGTCCCACCACGGTTTCCGGCTCGATGCGCTCGACCTTGAATCGCCGCAGCAGGATGCGCCGCGCATCCATGTAATAGAGCGCCTCGCTGAGCCAGTTGACCAGCAGCGACTCGTAGTCCTCCCCAGTGACCGCCATTGGGTAAGGTTCGCGCGGCTCGACGCCGTCCATCTCGAAGGCGATGGATTCGAGCGCCAGGGCGGCGTTTTCGAACATCTTCGCCGCGGTCGGGCCCCAGGCCCGGAAGCCGATGTCGGCCGTGTGCTCGAGAATCTCGAACATGCTCGAAGCGATCTTACCTCGGTTCGGCGGTTTCCGGCACAAGCTGGCGGGTCGCGTCGATCTTCAGCCAGAGGATGGCGCTCACCAGCGTGAGCAGCGACATGGGCACCAGCGGCAGGTTGTAACTGTGGAACCGTTCCACCAGGAAGCCGAACAGCGCCGCCGTGCTGAAGGAGCCGAGCTGGCCTGCCGTATTCATCGCCCCGGTGACCGAGCCGGCGTATTTCTTGCCGATGTCCAGGCACAGGGCCCAGGCCGTGGGCAGCATGAAGTCGCTTCCCGCATAGCCCAGCGCCAGGAAAACGACGGCCAGGATCTTGTCGGGCGTAACGGCGGCGGCGATGGTGAAGATGGCCGATGCCGTGAGGCCGCCCGCGGCGCACACGCGGCGACCCCACTTCAGGCCCATGCGGCGAACCGCCACGTCGCTGGCCCAGCCGCCGAAGAAGTTCGCCGTGCCACCCAGGATGAAGGGAAGGGTGGCGAACCAGGCCATGTCGGCTTCGGAAAAGCCTCGCCCCTTCACTAGATAGGTAGGCATCCAGCTCAAGTAGAAGAACGACGCGTAGCAGTAGGTGAAGTACATGGCCATGATCAGCCACAGGTTGCCGCTCGAGAGCAGCTTGCCGAGCGGTATTTTGTGGTGGACCTGGACGGCGGCGCCGCCGCCGCGGATCTCTTCCATTTCAGCGCTGGTCACACCGGGCTTCTCGGCCGGATTGTCGCGGAACCACCAGAACCAGACCACCGCCCACACCAGCCCGATTGCCCCGAACAACCAGAATGCTACTCTCCAACCAAAGTGCGCCTGAATCGGCACCACAACCAGCGGCGAGATGGCGCCGCCCACCCGGCTGGCCATCCACACCACCCCCTGCGCCCGGCCGCGCTCATGCGCCGGGAACCAGCGCGCGATGGCGCCGCTCGAATTCGGGTAAGCACCGGCCTCGCCGGCACCGAACAGGAACCGGCAAACCAGCAAGTGCAGGTAGCTCGTGGCCGCGCCGGTGAGGCTGGTGAAAGCGCTCCACCACAGCACGATGCGCATCAGAACCTTGCGCGGGCCGATGCGGTCGCCCAAAGCGCCGCTGGGCAATTCGAAAGCGGCGTAGGAAATGGCGAACGCGCCCAGCACGAGCCCCCACTTGGCGGGTGTGATCCCCAGTTCCTCCTGCATGCGTGGGCTGGCCACGCCGATGCATACCCGGTCGATGTAGGTAATCACCGACAGGAAGAAGAGGAGGGCCAATACGCGGTGGCGGTAGCGCATAAAAGGGGATTATGGCATAGGCAGGACCAAGCCAAATCCCCGGCCGCCTTTGGTGCCTCCTCAGTACCCCTCGAACTGGCGGCTTCATTCAAAAACAGGTCTGCTATTATGAAGCCAGATGAGCTTGCTTTCTCAGAGGCCGCAGCTTCAGATGAAGGTGGCGCAGAAGCAGATCCTGACGCCCGGCCTGGTGCAGATGGTGACTGTTCTTCAGCTGAACCGCCTGGAACTGAAGGATATGATCGCGCAGGAAGTCGCGGCGAATCCGGTTCTGGAGGAAAGCGGCGAGGGGGGCGAGGAACTTACCCCTGAAGAGGTGCAGGCTCTACTGGAAGCCGAGCGCGTAGCCGATCCCGCGGATGCCGGAGTATTAGCCGTTTCCGACGGCGAGCGCGAAACCGAAGCCGCCGAGCAGGCCTCCGAACTGGCACTGGAGGAGACTGCCAATCCGGCCGGACAGACGCACGCTCCCGGGAGCGAGAGCGATTCCCCGGAGCCGCCCGAAGCGCCTGACACTCCCGAAGCCCCGAAAACCACCGATCCCTTTGATGAAATCGATTTCGGTTCTTTCTTCGACGACTACCTGGACCCCGGCTACAAGAGCCCGGCCTCGGAATCGCCCGAAAAACCGTCGTTCGAGACCTTCCTCTCCGCTCCGGTTACGCTCTCCGACTACTTGCACAGCCAGTTGAGCCTGGTGATCCTCACTGAACCGGTGCGCGAAGCGGCCGAGGCGATCATCGGCAACCTGGATGAGAACGGCTATCTCACCACAACCCTGGAAGAGATGGCTGCGACCGGCGAGTACAAGGCGGAGGACCTGGAGGCCGCGCTGAAGGCTGTCCAATCGCTCGATCCGGCCGGCGTGGGCGCGCGCGATGTGCGCGAATGCCTGCTGCTCCAGGTGGCCAACCGTAACGGCGAGGGGGGCGTGGCCTGGCAGATAGTTTCCGATCACCTGAAACTGGTCGAGAACCGCCAGTACAAGGAATTGGCGAAGGCGCTCGGCCGTCCGATACGGCATATCGAGATCGCCGTCGAAGTGATCAAGCACCTGGATCCGCGCCCCGGCTTGCGTTATTCAGGACCGGGCGCGCGCCAGGTGGAACCCGATGTCTTCATTTCGAAGGAAGGCGACGAGTACATCATCCAGCTCAACGACGAGGACATCCCGCAGCTCCGTCTGAACTCGCAGTACCGCCGGATGCTTGACCGTACGCAGGAGCCCAGCAAGGAGGTCCGCAATTACGTCAAGGAGCGCTTCCAGTCGGCCCTGATGCTGATGAAGAACATCGAGCAGCGCAAGAACACCATCCTGCGCGTCTGCCAGGCCATTGTGCGGCGGCAGACCGATTTTCTGGACCGCGGCATCGACGAATTGAAGCCCATGATGATCAAGGATGTGGCCGAAGAGATTGGTGTGCATCCGTCGACGGTCAGCCGTGCGGTGGCCAACAAGTTCGCGCACACTCCTCAGGGAGTGTTCGAGCTGCGCTTCTTCTTCTCCGAAGCGGTGCAGGGGCCATCGGGGAGCATGACTCCCCTGTTGATTCTGAAACGCAAGGTGAAAAAGATGATTGCACAGGAAGATCCCGCTCATCCGCTCACCGATGAGCAGATCACCGAACGGCTTCGTGCGGAAGGCATTCAGGTCACCCGGCGTACGGTGGCCAAGTACCGCGAGGACATGAACATCCCATCCACGCATCAAAGACGTACTCGCAAGTGAACTTTCCATTCTCACGGAGGGACACATGATCATCAGTTACAAAGGCAAGCAGGGCGTTTTCACACCGGCACAGCAGCGCAAGATCGAGTCCCGATTCGACAAGCTGGGCAAACTGTTGGACCGTCACGGTGGCATCGACAGGGAAGCACATGTCGTGCTCAACGTCGAGCGCCACCTGAACCACGCCGAAGTGACCATTCAATTCGGAGATCATCCCCTGGTGGGCCTGGCCAGCGACGTCGACCAGTTCGCCGCCCTGACGACAGCCGTGGACAAGCTCGAGAAGCAGGTGCTCAAGCTGCGCACAAAGTGGCGCGACAACAAGCGCGCGCCCAAGCGCGGCGAGTACGAGGAAGAGGCTGGCGCCGAGAGCACGGGACCCATGGCCGCCGAGGTCGAGGCGGAGGAAGGCAACGTGGTGAAAGTCTTCCACATCGACCAGCACGCCAACCGCAAGCCCATGACGGTGGAAGAAGCGCTGATCGCGATCGGCGCGGACCGTGATTACTTCGTCTTCCGCGACGCGGAGTCCAACCGCCTTTCGGTCCTGCTGCGCCGCCGCGACGGCCATTTCAACCTGGTGGAGGCCTGACGGCGCATCCACGATGGCCAAGAAGAGCACTGGGGAAAGAGATTCCGGCAAGGCCGAACTCGTCGTCCTGACAGGATTAAGCGGATCGGGCAAAGCCACGGTGCTCAAGTCGCTTGAGGACCTGGGCTACTACTCGGTGGATAACCTCCCGGTAGGTCTCATCCCCAAGTTTGCCGAACTGACCAAGGAATCGCCCAGCATCCGGCGGGCGGCGCTGGTGGTGGACATTCGCGAGGGCGCGGAATTGAAGCGCTTTCCGGAGATCTACCGGAAGCTCCGGCAGAACATTGAAACAACGCTTGTATTCCTGGAGGCCGACGAGGACACGCTGGTTCGCCGCTTCAGCGAGACCCGCCGGCCTCATCCCCTGGGCACCGATCGGAGCGTAGCGCGAAGCCTCGCGGCCGAGCGGCGGCACATGGCGCCGATCCGTGCCCTGGCCGACCACATCATCAACACCTCGAAGTTCAACGTCCACGAACTCCGCAAAGTCATCGAAGACAAGTTCCGCGGTTCGAGCGAACAGACCCGGATCATGGTCTATGTGACCAGTTTCGGCTTCCGCTATGGTGTTCCGGCCGACAGCGACCTGGTCTTCGACGTCCGTTTCCTGCCCAATCCGAATTACATGCCGGAGTTCAAGGATTTGAGCGGCCGGCACCCGCGCGTGGCGGCATATATACGGTCGTTCCCTCAAACGGTCGAATTCATCGAACGCATCTCGCAATTGCTGATTTACTTGATGCCGCACTATGTGCGGGAGGGCAAGAGTTACCTGACAATCGCCTTCGGATGCACGGGCGGGCGGCACCGCTCAGTGATGATGGCCGACGAGATTCGACGGCGGCTGTCCCGCGCCGGCTACACGGTGAAAGCCACACACCGGGACATAGCTAAGTAGGCCGGCCTGGCTATTTCTCCGAACCGCGAATGAAGGCGCGGTGCTCCTTCCAGATGTCCTGCAGCGCCTGGATGGCCGCACGGGGATCGGACGCCTGGGTCACGGCCCGAACCACGGCATAGTTCACCGCCCCGTGGCGCAGGACTTCCGTCAGGTTCTCCCGGTTGATCCCGCCGATGGCGACCGCAGTGAGCGTCGTGCCGAGGATCATGCGGCCCGTCCGGTCGAGACCGAGCGTGGGGTCTGCGTCCTGTTTCGTCGGGGTGGCAAAGACCGGGCCCACGCCGATATAGTCCGGCGCAAGTTCTTCCGCGCGCCGCTGCTGCTGTTCGTTATGCGTGGACCAGCCGAAGATCTTCCCCGGCACCGGCCAGCGTTTGCGGGCTTCGGCCAGGCTCATGTCAAACTGGCCCAGGTGTACGCCGTCGGCGTCCGCTTCGCGGGCGATTTCCACATCGTCGTTGACGATGAACCGAGTCGCGCTGCCCGCTGTGATCCGCCGCAGCCGTCGCGCCATGTCGAGCACTTCTTCCCAGGAGTTGCTCTTCATACGCAGTTGCACGTATCTTACTCCCGCCTCGACGGCGGCTTCGGTGCACTTCTCGTAGCCGGTGGCGGGGTCCGTCAGCACCAGGTAGAGGCCGAACGCTTCTTTCATATGGCGTCCCGGTAAGCCGCATCCCAATTCTTGAAGACGGGCTGCAAGCCCTTCCCGCGCAGCATGGCACAAAACGCCGGCACGTCGCGCCCATCGTTGACATCGAACTGGCACTCGGAGGAACTGGCACTGTCGCCGTAGCCGCCGACGGTAGTCCGGCTGCCGGCACTCATTTTGCAGATTCCCACACCGGCCATGCCGTCGCGGAAGCGTGGACTCTCGCGGGTAGAAAGCACCAGCGGGACGTCCGGCAGGCAGATCCGGAAAGCGAAGATGATCTGGGCCAGCAGTCGTTCGGTCACCGGGAACGGCGGTTGGAAGCCCCCGGCCTCCGGCCGTATGCGCGGGAAAGAGAGGGCGACGCCACCCCTCCAAAACTGCCGCAACAGGTAACTCGCATGGCGGTAGAGACAGAGCATGTCGAAGAAGGGATCGCTCAAACCCAACAGCGCACCCAAGCCGGCTGTACGCAGGCCGCCAGCCAGCGCACGCGCGGGAGCTTCCAGGCGCGCCGCGTAGTTGCGTTTCGGTCCCCAGAGGTGCATCCGCTCATAGGTCTGCGGATCGTAGGTTTCCTGGTAAAGCGTGATCCCCGTGCATCCGGCGGCGGCCAGCCCGCGGTACTCCTGTTCGCTCATCGGGAACACTTCCACCAGCACCGTGGAGAATCGGGACGCCGCCCGCTCCACGCAATCGCGCACGTACTCGTAGCCCGCCGCGGCGTTGCGCTCGCCCGTCAGCAGCAGGACCTCCTCCATGCCCCTCCGCTTCAGCGCGTCCAGTTCCGCGTCCACTTGCTCCAGCGTCAGCATGTGACGCGGCGTGGAACGGTTGGAGGCAAAGCCACAGTAGACGCAGCCCGAAAAACAACGGCTCGACAAGTAGAGCGGCGCATAGAGCGTCACGACTCGCCCGAAGTGACGCCGGGTGATGGCGCGCGCCCGCTGTGCCATCGTTTCCAGCTCCGGCGCGGCGGCCGGAGACAACAGGACCGCGAGTTCCCGGATCCCGGGACTCTTGGAGGACAATGCCGCGGCGACCACGGATCGATCCGCCCGTTTGATCCATTCAAGCCAGGGGGAAGGGTCCAGCCAATCCGGGATTGTGGCAGCCACGATGTCAGTCTCCCAAGAAAGCGGTGAGCGGGCTGGTGGCGACCGCCACTTCACTTCTCGGCATCAATCCGGCCTGCCAAGCCTTCCGGCCGGCCGCGACCGCCGCGGCGAACGCCTCAGCCATCAACTCCGGGTTGTCCGCGGCGGCGATGGCGCTGTTGACCAAGACCGCGTCCCCGCCCATCTCCATAACCGCGGCCGCCTCCGACGGCGAACGCAAGCCCGCATCCACGATCACCGGGACGCAGGCGTCGCGAATCATGATTTCGACCATTCCCGCGGTGGTCAATCCCTGCCCGCTGCCGATGGCGGCTCCAAGGGGCATGACTGCCGCGCAGCCGGCATCTTCCAGGCGTTTCGCAAGCACGGGATCGGCGGGCATGTACGGCAACACGAAAAAGCCTTCCCGGCTCAGGATCTTGGCTGCCTCGTACGTTTCGATGGGATCCGGCAGCAGGTGATGCGGATTGGGATGGATCTCGAGTTTGACGAACGGGCTGCCGCTTAATTCACGCCCCAGCATGGCCGCCCGAACCGCTTCCTTCGCGTTCATGGCTCCCGAGGTGTTGGGGACGATGGTGATCCCGGGCAAGGACGATAAAGGACCGTAGACGTCGTCCTCGGCCCGGCCTTCGTGAAATCGCCGCAGAGCTACCGTTACCAGTTCCGCGCCGGATGCGCGGACAGCGCGCAACATGGTGTCCGTGCTGGAAAACTTCCCCGTTCCCAGAAACAGCCGTGATGTGAAAGTGCGGTCTCCTAACCGAAAGTCGCCCTGCATCGCTTACCCACCGGCTGCGAACACAAGCATCTCAACCTGGTCTCCCTCCACCAGCTTGACGGAATCCCACTGGGCCCGGCGCACGACTTCGCCATTGATCATGACGGCGACCTGCGCGGGATTCGCACGGCATTCCTCAAACAGTTCGGCGAGCGTGCCGCCGCCGCCGTGGCTATGGGGTTTTCCGTTTACAACCAGATTCATTCCGGGAACCTTGGGAGGGAACTCATCCCCACGGATCCGGGTCCGCGGGACCATTCCACTAACTCTCAGGATACACCCGGCGCCCAGCCGTACTCCGTGGGCCCGTTGCGGGCGGATTCGCATTGAATTGCATTGCACCTTGGACTAAGATGATTCGGTGCCCTTTAGCTGGGCAGGGTAGAGGAGGCGTAATGATCAAGGGATTCCGGGATTTCCTGTTGAAGCATCAAGTTCTTGGCCTCGCGATCGCTGTCATCATCGGCGGGGCCATTGGTAAAGTGGTTTCGTCGCTTGTGGCGGACATCATCATGCCGTTGATCAGCCTGCTGATCCCAGGCGGCGAGTGGCGTACGGCGAAGATGATCCTCACCAAGACCGTGGGTGCCGACGGTAAGGAAGTGGTGAACGCGATCAACTTCGGCAACTTTGCGGGAAGTATCGTGGACTTCATCGTGATCGCCTTCTGCATCTACTTGATCACGAAGAGTTTTATAAAAGAAGAGGCCCCGGCGCCCGCACCGCCGACAAAGGTCTGCCCACGCTGCAAGGAGACCGTGGCCGCCGAAGCGACCAAGTGCAAATTCTGCTGCTCGGATATCTGATCCAACGGCGGGCTTATTTCTTGGGTTTGGGGTGAAGCGCTTCGTCCAAAGCCTTCACGACGTGCGCTGCGGTTTTGTCGAGTTCAGCGGGTGTGTTGTGTTTGGGGCGCGCGTGTATGGACCAGAGCACGGCGCGCGACTTCACATCGACGAGAAACAGGTTCCCTTTACTGGCGCTGAAGGAACTGACCCGGGTCGGCGCTCCCGCGTATTCGGTGACGTCCTTCGAAGCGGGACCCGAACTTGAATCCTGCGCCTCGGTCTTCTTTTCTTCTTCGGGCTTCGGCTCCGGATAGAACTCCTTCAGCCGGGTCTCCAGCGCATCGCCCAGCCGGTCGGTGAAGACCGCGTCCGCGCGTTTGGGATCCGTCACGACCTGGTAAACGCCGGCCTTAACCAGATGGTTCGCCAGGTACTGGTCCATCCCGTGCGTCATGGGCAGCAAATAGACCGATTTGACGTCCGTCAAGCCGGCCAGCGCCGGAAAGCTGCATAATAATAAGGCGATCCACTTCATGACACCCACCATCATACTGCATGTATAAGGGCCTCAAGATCACCGTCATCATTCCGTGTCTGAACGAAGAGCAGGGCATCGAGCAGGTTTTGCGCCCCATGCCGGCCTTCATCGACGAGGTGATTGTTGTCGACAACGGCTCCACCGACAACACCTCGAAAGTGGCCGCCAGCCTGGGGGCCAAGGTGATCCGGGAGGAAGTGCGGGGCTACGGGCGGGCATATAAGCGGGGCTTCGCTCAAGCTACCGGCGACGTGATCATCACGCTCGACGGCGACCACAGCTATCCGGTGGATGCCATTTCCTACCTGCTTGAGGCCTTCCTGCACCTGGAGGCCGACTTCCTCAACGCATCGCGCTTCCCCGTCCGGGATCGCCAAGCCATGAGCTTCAAACACAAGTTCGGCAACCTGGTGCTCTCGCTGGCGATGTCGATCCTCTACCTGCGCTGGGTGCGCGACTCGCAGTCCGGCATGTGGGTGCTGCGCCGTTCCATTCTTGACAGGATGGATCTCACCAGCGATGGCATGGCCTTCAGCGAGGAGATCAAAATCGAGGCTCTCAAGAACCCGCGCGTGCGTTTCCGGGAGATCTCCATCCAGTATTCGTCCCGTTTAGGCGAGATCAAGCTCAATCCGTGGCGCGACGGCTTCCATAATCTCTTCTTCCTGGCCAGAAAACGTTTTGCGCGCAAGCGTAGGTAGTGATAAGATCGAATTTACGAACCCGCCTGCTGTTCCGTATTCCCTGTCCATTCACGCATAAGGATTGACTCTGTGTCGACGGTCGTGACCGCAATCATTCCGAACTGGAACCGGCAGGACCTTCTTGCCTCGGCGCTCCGTTCGCTTGCGGCGCAGACCGTTTCGCCATCGGAAGTGCTGGTGGTGGACAATGCCAGCAGCGACGACTCCGTCGAGGTAGCGCAACGCGCCGGCGCGCGGGTGGTCCGCATGGAGCGCAACCGGGGGTTTGCCGCCGCTGTCAACCACGGGGTAGCCTTGTGCCGCACCGATTGGGTCGCGTTGCTGAACAACGACGTCGAACCGGAGCCGCGCTGGATCGAGAAGCTGCTGGACGCGGCGTCGGAACCGGACGCGTGGTTCGCCTCCGGCAAGCTTGTGAAGGCCGAGCGGCCGGACCTGCTCGACGGCAGCTTCGATGCGGTGGCGCGCAGCGGTTGCGCCTGGCGTTGCGGCGATGCCAAGGCCGACGGTCCGGTCTGGAACCGGAGACGGAAGATCCGTTTCGCGCCGTTGACCGCCGCGTTGGTCCGCCGGGAGCTGTTTGAGATGACCGGAGGGCTGGACGAGCGCTTCGAATCCTATCTCGAAGACGTGGAGTTCGGGTTGCGTTGCGCGTTGGGGGGATTCCAGGGCGTCTACGAGCCTTCGGCCGTCGCCAGCCACCGCGGCAGCGCGACGCTGGGTGCCTGGCACCCGGAAAAAGTGAGGCTGATTTCGAGGAATCAGGTTCTGCTGGCCGCCAAGCACTATCCGCGGAAGTGGCTGCGCCGGTATGGCTGGCCCGCGCTCGCCGGACAGTTGTTGTGGGGCCTGGTGGCGCTGCGGCACCGTGGTGCGCGCGCCTGGCTCGCGGGCAAGCGCGAGGGACTGCGCTTATCCGCGGCGGTACGGGGCCGCGAGGACCATCCGCGGATCGACGAGGTTCTGCGGGCCAGCGAAGGCGAGATTCGCGAACTGCAGAAGGCCGTCGGGCAAGATTGGTATTGGAGGATGTACTTCGCCCTGACATGAGCGAAACGGGAATCGTCATCGTCGCCTGGAACGCGGAAGCCGAAATCGGCGCCTGCCTGGACGCCGCTCTGCGTTTTTCGGACGATGTGGTGGTGGTGGACAACGCCTCCACCGACTCGACCCGCGAGGTCGTCCGCGCCCGGCCCTCAGTCCGCCTGATCGCCAATCGCGAGAACCGCGGCTTTGCGGCGGCCGCCAACCAGGGCATACGGTCGCTCGATCGCCCGTTTGTGCTGCTGTTGAATCCTGATGCGGTGCTCGAAACCCCGCTGGACGGGTTGGTGGCAGCCTGCCGCGATCCGAACGTGGCGGCGGCCGGTGGAAAGTTGCTCGATGGGAACGGGGTAGCGCAGACGGGTTTCCTGGTCAGGCGCTTCCCCACCGGGTGGACGCTCGCTTTCGAGGTGCTCGGATTGAACCGGTTCCTGCCGGGGAATCCCATCAATCGCCGCTATCGCAATCTGGACTTCGACCCCGAGCAGGCGGCGGAGGTAGATCAGCCGGCGGGTGCCCTTCTCATGCTTCGCCGCGATGTTTGGGCGTCTTTGGGGGGATTCGCCGAAGAATTCTACCCGCTCTGGTTCGAGGATGTGGACTACGCAAAGCGCGCCCGGGGCCGCGGTTATAGGCTGTTTTACGTGCCGGATGCCATCGCCAGGCACCGCGGCGGCTATTCGGCGAAACTGCTGGGCTGGGAACAGCGGCAAATTTATTGGTATGCTAACTTACTGAGGTATGCGGCGAAGCACCTTTCGGGGATGGCCACCCGGGGGGTGGGAACCGCGACGGCTCTGAGTGTCATTCCGCGTGCAGTAGCGGGGATGCTGGCGGAGCGGAGCCTACGGCCGGTATCGGTTTGTGGCAACTTGTTGAAGTTGTCGGTTCGACGCGTGCTGTCAGGCGCGGAGAATCGCAAGAATGGAGAACCGGTTCCGGCGCTGTGAGTGGGTGGAACCAAACTCCAGTGTGCGAGTGTTTGTGAATGGTAGCTAACGAACTCGTCTCGGTCACGATCGTCACCTACAACAGCGGGCGGTTCATCAAGCGCTGCCTGGAAAGCGTGCTCGCCCAGAAGTATCCCGCCAAAGAGATCATCGTAGTCGACAACGCCTCCACCGACGGCACCTCGGACATTCTCGAGCAGTTCGAGGACCGTTGCCAGATCATTTACAACAGCGAGAACTTCGGGTTCGCCGCCGCCCAGAACCAGGCGATCCGCATGTCCGGCGGCGATTGGGTTTTGGCGCTGAATCCGGATCTGCTGCTGCTTCCTGGATTCATCCAGGCGCTGGTCGAAGCCGGCAGTATTAGTCCTAAGGTTGGCACCGTGTGCGGCAAGCTGCTGACCATGACCGCCACTTTCGACCTCCCCGATAAACCACTGGTGGATTCCACCGGCATCTACTTCACGCCCATGCTCCGCCATCTGGATCGTGGCAGCCAGGAAGTGGATAACGGCCACTTCCTCAAGCACGAGTACGTTTTCGGCGCCTCGGCCGCCGCCGCCCTGTACCGGCGCGAGATGATCGAGGACGTTTCCATAAACGGCGAGTTCTTCGATACGGATTTCTTTGTGTACCGCGAAGATGCGGACGTAGCATGGCGAGCGCAGCTGTTCGGCTGGAAGTGCATCTACACGCCGCTGGCGCGTGGCTATCACGTTCGCAGTGCCCTGCCCGGCAACCGCCGCGCCCTGCCGGCTGTCATCAACATGCACTCGGTGAAGAACCGCTTCCTGATGCGCATGAAGAACATAACGCCGGATCTATACCGCCGCAACTGGTTTTCCATCACGCTGCGGGATTTGCTGGTGGTGATTTACTGCCTGGCCTGGGAGCACAGCTCCTTGAAGGCGTTCTGGTACTTGGCCTGCAACTGGCGCCGCGTGCTCGACAAGCGCGGGGAGATCATGAAGCGCCGCAAGGCGGACGACCGTTACATCGCCAGCTGGTTCCGTTACCACCCGGTGAGCATTCCCGCCCCGAAGCCTACGGCGAAAACCGTGGCGCGCACCCGCGTGGGTCGCGGCTAGCCTCGCTGCTAGAACGCCCGGATCGAGTCTATCCCGGCTTCTTCGAGCGCCGTGGCCATCTTCTCCAGGGCCGCTTTGTGGATCTGCGAGACGCGGCTTTCGTTAATGCCCATGATGCCTCCAATCTCCTTCATGGTCATCTCGTTGGTGTAGTAGAGCACCACCACTTTCTGATACCGCTCCGGCAGCCGCGTCATGGCTCCCTGGAGAAGCTCATGCAACTGACGCCGCGCGCACATGTTGTCCGGCTGTGTTTCGGGTTTGCTGGGAAAATCTGGCGCGGGCAGTTCCTCCTGCTCGGCTGCGCGCGTGGAGGCCGATACCAGGCCCACGTTGCGGAGATCGAGCGCCATTTGCCGCCAGCGTTCCACCTCGACGCCCATCTTCGCGGCGATTTCGGTCTCGGTGGGCGTGCGCTGCAAAGATGCGGCGAGGTCTCGAGTGGCGGCCTCCACCTGCTTGTGCCGGCGGCGCAGGTCGCGCGAGGCCCAGTCGAGTTGCCGCAGGCTGTCGAGAATGGCGCCCTTGATTCGATGCTTCGCATAGCTCGAAAACGCCACCTGCTTGTCCGGATTGTACTTGGTGGCGGCGTCGAACAGACCCAGGATGCCCGCGTGCACCAGATCGTCGAGGTCGACGTGAACCGGCAGGTTTTCGTGAACCCGCACGGCGATGGCCTTCACCAGTGGCAGGTGTTCCAACACCACTCGATCCCGCTTGGCCGTCGCGCCTTTCGTTTTCTGGGCGGTTGTGGTTTTTGCTGGCATCGGATCTCGTTCTCCCTTCCCTTTTCGTCCGGCTCGCGGACGTTGCCGGGCCTTCGCGGCCGGTGTACAGGGAAGTGCACGCGCCGCGCCAAGTTGCGCGCGGGTGCCGGCTACACCCATTTGGGGTGTAGGAGAACCGGGTCTGGAATCGTCTTGTTGAGGGCTATCTAATGAATCTAAAAGAGTTAATTGCTCTGGGGGATGATAGCGAGGCATCCGGGCATTCCTTGAGCGCGCCCGGATGAGTCTCAGTTCGGAACAGTACTCTCGCCCGGTCTAGTTCTAGGTTGCAACAGATGTTTCAGAATGAAACTCGATCCAACCCTGCTTGTCGCTCGCTGAATACTAATCGGCTGTTATCGAGGAACCTTGAGAGGAATAGCAGCCGTAAAATAACCTTACTACTATGGGCTAGGACCGCTGCTTCAGCACGGCCAGGTACGTCTTGAGGCCAAAGGCCGCCAGCAGGATCCAGACCGCGATTCGAAACTTTCCGTCCAGCGTGAGACCGGCCGCAAGCGCGAGGATCGCGTACGAAGACATCGCGGCGTAGAAGCGGATCGGCATCGGAGAATTCAATTGTCGCACGGCGGGCCGGTGCCGCACTTACTGGCCGCGCAAGTTGTAACTGAAATTCAGCTGCAGGCGAAGTTGGTTGCCACGATACTCGGCGGGCAGCGGCGGAAATGGGTTGGAGGCGCTGATGCCCGCCACCGCGGCGCGGTCCAGCGCGTCGGTTCCCGACGGCGTCACGATCACAAGCTTAGGCACGCCACCGTCCTTGGCGATGGCGAATTGGATGACCACCCTGCCTCGCCGCCCGTAGCGCACGCTTTCCGGCATCACCGCCATCCAGTTATGGCGCACGGCCGAGAGCACGCGCACCAGGTATGGCCGCAGGTCGATGCCCATTGGATCGCTGAGCAGTTCGAGTGAACTCGCGTTGCGGCCCGGCGAAGGCGGCAGATTCAGCCCGTCACCCAAACCGCCCATGCCTTCTCCGATGTCTCCGATGGTCAGACCGCCGCCACCCCGCCCCCTGGCTGCGGCCCGCCCCGCCTCCTGGACGGACTGATTAGGGACGGCCAAGGCGGGGCTGTGCGCCAGGCTGCCCGATGGCGCCTGACGCACTCCGGTGGTGGCGCCCGGCTTTTCGAAGGCCAATTTCGGCTTTTCAATGGGCTGGATCTGCGGCACCGGCATATTGGGCGCACCAAGGGGCGGTCCCTGCGGCAATTGCGCCGCGGCCTCCATTCTGGGCGGCTCCGGCAATGACGGCGGCGCAATGAGGCCGGGTGCGGAGGCGGCCGGACGCGTCGTCGAAACTATTCCCGGGGGCACCGTGATTCGCGGTCGCGGCAGCAAGCCCTGCAAATCCAGCTCCTTGCTGATGGGGCCGCGGTTCCGCGCAGTCTGGGTAAGCTCGCTCGGCGGCGCGATGAGAGGTGTGATGCGCTGCGCCAGTTCGCGGGCCGGAAGGTGATGGAGAGCGGATTCCGCCGGCAGCAGAGTGAGCCCCACCAGGACGAGGACGTGCAGGCCAACGGAACCCAACCCGGCGCGCAGGATGCCGGCCCGGTCCCGCGGCTTCTCGTATTGAAACAACAGTCGTGGCGCCGTGGTCTCAGCCTGCTCGGTCTGGACGGGCGTATTCATGGGCCATCTAATCAGGACGCTCGGCGGAGTGCGAAGGTTGCCCGGCGGGGGCTAGGCGCCATGTGAGGCGCGGTACGCTGCAACGGTTTGCGCGACCAGCCGGGTGTGCTCTTCAATTTTACCAAGAATGCCGAGCGCGACCTCCAGGGCCCGCATGGCGTCCTCGCCCGCCACACGCGGCCGCGTGCGGGTTTCCACCGAGTCGAGGAAGCTCTCCAACTCCAGCCGCAGCGGCTCTTTCGTCTCCACCGTGAGTGGTTGGAAATGGATCTGATGGTCCTCACCGACCTTCAGCACGTGGATTTCCTGCCGCGTGTAGTCCACCGAGATGTACTCGCGCGGCTGGAAGAGGCGCAGCTTGCGCACGCGCTCGGTGGATACGCGGCTGGCGGTGAGATTGGCGATGCAACCGTTCGCGAAGGCCAGCCGCACGTTGGCGATGTCCACCTTGCGCGAAAGGATCGAAATGCCCGCCGCTTGTATCTCCGTGGGCGCCTGCCCAACCAGGGCCAGGACGATGTCCAGATCGTGGATCATCAGGTCGAGCACTACATCCACATCGAGGCTTCGCGGCGTGAACACGCTCAGGCGGTGTATCTCGAAGAAAAGCGGCAGCTTGCTGATTGCGGCGAGCGCCGTGATAGCCGGATTGAATCTTTCGAGGTGGCCGACCTGGAGAATGCGCCCACTGCGGGTCGCCGCGTTCACGAGCCGCTGCGCGGAAGCCAGGTCGGGCGCGATGGGCTTTTCGACCAGCACATCCACGCCGGCTTCCATCAACGCGCAGCCCACCTTCGCGTGCGCGGTGGTGGGCACAGCAACAATGGCGGCGTCGATTTTCCCGGCAAGCTCCTCGACGCTCGTCGCGTGGCCGCACCCGAATTCCGCCGCAGCTTGTTCGGCGTTCGCTTCGTTGGTGTCCACGGCGGCGACGAGTTCGGCGCGGCCGCACTCGCGTATCACGCGCATGTGACGGCGCCCGAATTGGCCGGCGCCTACTACAGCCATCCGTATCTTGCTCAATTCGCCTCCTCGGGAGCGCAGCCCACCACGGCCACCTGGGCTTCGCACGCTTTTTCGATCATCTCTTCGCGGTCCAGCATGAGGGTGCGGCCCGCGTCCACAGCCACCACGGTGGCGCCGGTTTCTTTCATGACGTCGATGGTCGCCGGGCCCACCACCGGCACATCGAACAACATATGCTGCCGTCGCCGCGACACCTTGATGAGCCGCAGGGGCTTGCCGTTGGCGAGCGAGGCCGCCCGCCGCAGCGTGGCGTCCGTGCCTTCCATGGCCTCCAGCGCCACGCAGGCGTGGTCCGCCACCACCACGCTTTGCCCGATGTCGAAGCCGGCCAGAGCGTTGGCGATCTTGCGGCCGTAGCCAATATCGGCAAGCTCGTCGCTCGATGGTTTGCGCTTGGCCAGCACGCCCTCCCCGGCCAGCAGAGGCTTGAGCAGCGCCGTGGAGTCCATGACCGAAATGCCTTCCCCAGCCAGCACGCCGATGATGGCGCCGATAAGCGAATCCGTGTTCTTCCGCGCCAGCGAGGCAAGCAGCTTCATGAGCCGCCAGTCGGGCCGGATCGACGAGAAGATCTGCGCGTGCTTGACCTGGCCCGCCATGGTCACTTCGCGGATGCCTTCGTCCTTGAGGATTTCGATGAGGCGGCTCAATTGGCCGAGCGAGATCCAGTAGCAGCGCGCGGCGAGCGGCTCGACCTCGGCGCTGGCCTCTTCCTTGATGGCGATGACAACCACTTCGTGGCCCAGTGCTCGGGCGGATTCGAGCGCCAGGATGGGGAATCGTCCGTTGCCGGCTATCAGACCGTATCGCATACTTGTGCGGCGGACGAGCGCATCCGCCCGTTGAGGCTATTTCACCACGCCCCGCTTGCTGGAGGCGATGAATTCGAGCAGTTCTTCGATTTCAGGCAGCGCGGGGACCTCGGCCCGTATGCGCTCCACCGCCTGCGTGGTGTTCAGGCCGGCGTGCGTCAGAAGCCGCAGGGCCTTGCGCAGTGCGTCGATGGTTTCGGCCGGGAAGCCCCGTCTCTCGAGTCCCGTCTTGTTGGCTCCGAAAACCTTGATCTCGCGGTCGCTCACCGTTGTCGAGTACGGCAGCACGTCCTGCGTGACGACGCTGTAGCCGCCGATCATCGCGTGGCGGCCGATGCGGCAGAACTGGTGCACACCGGTGGAGGCGCCGATCACCACCCAGTCGCCCACCGTCACGTGCCCGCCGAAGGTCACTGCGTTCGCCAGGATCGTGTGGTTGCCGATGGTCACGTCGTGCGCCACGTGGACGTAGGCCATCAGCAGGTTGTCGTCGCCGATCGAGGTCACCAGGCCTCCGCCTTCGGTGCCGCGATGTATGGTGATGAATTCGCGTATCCGGTTGCGGTCGCCGATCCTGGTATACGAGCGTTCGCCTTTGTACTTCAAATCCTGTGAAGCCACACCCACCGTCGTATATGGGAAGAAAATGTTGTCCTCGCCGATGGTGGCGACACCCTCGACGTAAACGTTGGCCATCAGGCGGGTCCGCGCGCCGATTTCGACCTCCGGGCCGATGTAACACCAGGGGCCGATATCGGCCGACTCCGCGACCTTCGCCGCCGGATCCACGATGGACGACGGATGGATGGGCATGGCGGACGCCTCAGGCGCCGGGCGTCTCGGCAGGCTGCTTGTCGGGCCGCTCGGCGAGCTTGCACATCACTTCGGCTTCGGCCACCACGGCGCCGTCTACCGTGGCCGCGCCGCGCATCTTCACCACCGAAGCTTTCTTCTTCACCATCTTCATTTCAATGCGCAGTTGGTCGCCGGGCACCACGGGGCGGCGGAACTTCGCCTGGTCCACGGAAGCAAGCAGCACCAGCTTTTCCTTGCGGTCCTCGATTTCCTTGAGCACCAGCACGCCGGCCACCTGCGCCATCGCTTCGATGATCAGCACGCCGGGCATCACCGGAAATTCGGGGAAGTGCCCGGTGAAGAAAGGCTCGTTCACCGTGACGTTCTTGATCCCCACGATGCGGTCGGGCTCCATCTCGAGGATGCGGTCCACCAGCAGCATGGGAAAGCGGTGAGGCAGAATCTCGCGTATAGCTTGAATATCCAATACACTCATTCGGTTTCGTTATTATACCAAGCGATGGACCCTTACCTTTCTTATGCCCGCGAACACTTGAGCGACGTCAAGGCGCTGATCGGCGAATTGGTCGCGTGCGAGTCGCCCACCGGCGATCCGGCGGCGGTGAAACGCTTCGTCGACCTGGTCGCCTCCCGCGCCTCCGATTGCGCCACGGCCCGCACGATCCGGTGCGGTAAGTTCGGCCCCATTCTACGCTTGAAGTTCAAATTACCGGGCCGCCGCAAACAAGGGCAGATTATGGCGCTCGGCCACGCGGACACAGTTTGGCCGGTGGGTACGCTCGCGACCATGCCCTTCAAGGAAGCCGATGGACGGCTGTGGGGACCGGGCGTCTTCGACATGAAGTGCGGGATCGCGTTCTTCCTTCTCGCGATGCGCGCGCTGCGCGACCTGGACACTCCCGTCGCCCACAATGTGGTGCTGCAGCTCAACAGCGATGAAGAGGTGGGCAGCCCGTCATCCCGGCCGCACACGGAAGCCGAAGCGAGGCGCAGCTTGGCGGTGCTGGTCATGGAGCCCGCGCTCGGCTTGGACGGCCGGCTCAAGACCGCGCGCAAGGGGGCAGGCGAATTCCGTGTCGCCGTCCGCGGCAAGGCCGCTCACTCGGGCGTGGACTTCGCCGCGGGCGCCAGTGCGGTGGTGGAACTGGCGCGCCAGATCGAACGCATCGCCGCATTCACGGATCTCGACAAAGGCGTCACGGTCAACCCGGGCGTCATCCAGGGCGGGACGCGTTCCAACGTGGTGGCTGAGTCCGCGTCGGTGGAATGCGACGTGCGCATCTGGCGCGCCCGCGACGCGGCCCGCATCGAAAAGCTGTTTCGAAAACTGAAGCCCGTCGACAAGCGCTGCGCGATCACAGTGGAAGGCGGCGTTACCCGCCCGCCGCTCGAACGCACGCCCGGCGTGGCGAAGTTGGCGCGGCTGGCGCAGAAGCTCTCCCGCGAGCTTGGCGTCGAACTCAATGAAGCCTCGACCGGCGGCGGCTCGGACGGCAATTTCACCGCCGCCGCCGGTGTTCCGACGCTCGATGGTTTGGGCGGCGTGGGCGAAGCTTTGCACGCGCCCGACGAGAGCATCCTGGTGGACCGCATCGCGGACCGAGTGGCCCTTACCGCGAAACTGGTAGCTGCGCTATAGAGAGCTATGCGAGGCGGGCGAGCACGGTAGCCACCGACATCGGCGGCAGCTCGATGGCGATCAAGCTGCCACTCACGCTCACCGGGTGTTCGCGCGGCACGATGCGATCTGGAGCGTCGAAGGTGTTGGCAGCGTTGAAGTCTTCATGATGGAGCAGCCGCGCCGTGGCACTCACGACTCGGGCTCCGCCCACCGGACACTCCAGCTTCACGCCAACATCGTGCTTGGGATTGGCCAGCGTCAGCACGAGTTCGTTGTTCTGCCTCGAAGCTGCGGCCGAAACCGCCAGCGGCGAGTTATCCGGACTCTCCAGGCGCACAGCCGTCTTCGAGCGGTGTGGCGCCGCCAATTGAAAAGCGTAGTAGCTGGGTGTGCGGATGCACTTGTCGCGGTCGGTGAGCAGCATGGCGTGCAGCACGTTCACCGTCTGGGCGATGTTGCACATCACCAGCTTGTCCGCCTGGCGGTGGAAGACGTTGAGGCCCATGGCGGCCGCCACGGCGCTGCGGATGGTGTTTTGTTGGAACAGCCGGCCCAGCCGCTTTTCTTCCTCGGGAACCATGCGGTCCCACACGCCCCATTCGTCGATGAGCAGGCCCATTTTGCGGTCGGGGTCATAGGTATCCAGAAGGGCGCGCTGCTGCAAGACCGCCTGTTCCATGCGGGCGAAGCTGGAAAGCTGCTCGCGCATGTTCTCCACCGTGTAGGCGAGCGGCGTGTTCTTTCCTCCCGAGTAAAAGTGCATGGAAAAGCCATCGGGCCGGCGCCGCAATTTGGCCGCTTCCATGGAGTGCATGAAGCGGCGGGACCAATCGAGGTCGTTGCTGTTCGGACCGCAGGCGATCAGGTAGGGCTGCGTGTCCCCAAAAGGCCGCACGAAGGTGGCAAACTGCCGGTAGAGCGTGCAGTACTCCTCGGCGGTCATGGTGCCGCCGCAACCCCAGTTCTCGTTGCCGACGCCCCAATAACGAACACGGAACGGCTCCGGGCTGCCGTTGGAGGCGCGCTCGTCGGCGAGTGTGCTGCCTGCAGGGTAGTTGCAGTACTCCACCCAGTCGCGCAGTTCCTTGGGCGAGCCGCTGCCCACATTGCCGGCGAAGTACGGTTCGGCGCCGATGGCCCGGCACATGGCGATGAACTCGTGCGTGCCGAAGCTGTTGTCTTCGGTGTAATTACCCCACCAGATATTGACACGCTTGGGCCGGCGCGCCACGGGACCGATGCCGTCCCGCCAATGGTAGTCGTCGGCAAAACACCCGCCGGGCCAGCGCAGAACCGGCACGCCGAGTTCTTTCAAGTACTGAATCGCCTGCCTGCGGAAGCCGTTGGCGTCGGCGAGCGGCGAGTTCTTACCCAACCACAGGCCGCCATAGATGCAACTGCCGAGGTGCTCGGCGAAGTGGCCGTGCAACTCAGGCCTTATTAAGCCGGTTGCGACGTCCGCATGGATCGCGATGCGGCGCGTCTCGGCTGGATATCCATAGGACCTGCGCGCGGTTAACGCGAAGAAACTGGCCGCGGCGCCGGCGGCGAACCGGCGGCGGCTGACGGTAGTGGGCATAGTGCGGGTCCTCGTCCCTCAATACTGTTTATCACAATCCCTCGGCATGGCCGTGAGGTTGCCCGATGGGCTATCTTGAAGGCATGTTCCGCAACGTGAACGATTTCTTCAACGCCTGGGATTATGAAAGCAAAGCCACGCTGAAAGTCTTTCGCGAGTTGACCGATGCTTCGCTCGCTCAGAAAGTGAGCCCCGAAGGGCGCTCCCTCGGCTTTCTGGCCTGGCACATCACGACGACGTTGAGCGAGATGATGAGCGCCGCGGGTCTGGCCGTGCATGCGACCACCGAAAATCAACCGGTTCCGTCCACCGCGGCCGCCATCGCCGCCACTTACGAGAAAGGCGCGAAGGCCGTGGCCGACGCCGTGCGGGCTTCCTGGACCGACGCACAGCTCACCGACACCATTCCGATGTACGGCGAAATGTGGACCAAAGCCGGCGTGCTCGGCGCGCTGATCGGCCACCAGTGCCACCATCGCGGACAAGTGACGGTGCTGATGCGCCAGGCCGGTCTGCGCGTGCCCGGCGTCTACGGCCCTTCGAAGGAAGAGTGGGCCGCCATGGGCATGGCGCCACAGTCGTAAGCGGCCGGCGCGGGCGTCGCTGCCCCGCCCTGTTACAATCGAAGAAAGTCTTCAATTCATATGACTGGCGGATATCAGATAGTCGTCTGCGGCAGCATAGTGCCCGATCCTCTGCAAACCCTGGAGCCTGTTTCGACTCCCACCGGACCGGGGCTCAAGAACGAAATGATGCTGCCCGCCGTGCTCGACCCGTGGGCCGGGCACGCGCTCTATGAAGCCGCGAACCTGGCGAAGAACGTGGCCGGCAGCAAGGTGTGGCTGGTCACGCAGGCTCCCAAGGCGAAGCTGCAGCAGGTGATGACCACCGTCGCGCAGAAAGTGCCGTTCGAACTGGTAGCTATCGATGGCCCGGCCAGCGGTTTTGCGGAGAGCGCGGCCGTGGCACAGGCGCTCGCGGGCGCCATCAAAGCTATCCCCGGCCTGGACATGTCCCGGCTGCTGGTATTCGGCGGTTGGGAATCGGCCTCGCGCGGCGCCAGCACGACCATGCAGATGGTCGGCGAGCTGCTCGGCATCATGGACCAGTTCCAGGGCGTCGACGAGCTGAAAGTGAATCCCGACGGCACGCTGCGCATTCTGGAGCGCGTGGAAGGCGGCAAGCACCAGGTATCGGTGTGCGCCGGTCCGCCCGCGTTGTTCGGCTGGGCCACCGGCAATCTGCCCGAGCCACGCAACAACCCGCAAGTCGGCATGGCCAATATGCGCACGGTGATGCCCGCGCTGCAGCGCGCCAAACCCGCTCCGGCCGCCGCCGGCGGTGCGAAGTTCGAGAGCGTCACGCTGCCCAAACAGCAGCGTGAAACGCGCGTGGTGAAGGACATGCCGGTGGACGAGATCGCCAAAGAGATCGTCGACTGGATCCGCAAAGACTGACCACCGTCGATTAACATAGCTTTCATGCGATGGATTCTCATGCTCGCCGGGGTGTGGTGCGCCCTGGCGCAGACGCCCTATGACCTCGTGCTCAAGGGCGGGCACGTCATCGATCCGAAAAACAAGATCAGCGCCGTGCGCGACGTGGCGATTGCGAAAGGCCGGATCGCGGCGGTCGAGGCCGATATCCCGGCGGCGAAGGCCAAGCGTGTCGTCGACGTCCGCTCGCTGTACGTTACGCCGGGACTGGTCGACATCCATGTGCACGTCTTCGCCGGCTCGTGCGCCGTGGGCGAGCACACCGGCGAGCTGAGCGTCTACCCGGACGATTTCACGCTCCGAAGCGGCGTCACTACGGTGGCGGACGCGGGCAGTTCGGGATGGCGCGGCATGCCGGAATTCTATGAGAAGGTGGCCAAGCGTTCGCGCACGCGGGTCTACGCTTTCGTCAACATCGTCGGGCGCGGCATGAGCGGGAAGCCGGAACAGGACCCGGCGGAGATGGATCCGGCCGCGGCCGCCGAATGCGCACGCAGCTTCAAGGATTTCGTGGTCGGCATCAAGACAGCGCATTACGCGGGACCGGAATGGGTTGCCGTCGACCGCGCCATCCAGGCTGCCGAGCTGGCCGGCTTGCCCGTGATGGTGGATTTCGGTGAGTTCGTCCCCCAGCGGCCCTTCGCGGAGCTGATCACCAGGAAGCTGCGCCCCGGCGACATGTACACGCACCTGTACCTGGAGCGCGTGCCCATGTTCGACTCGAACGGGCGCGTGGCTCCGTACCTTTGGGAGGCACGCAAGCGCGGGGTGCTGTTCGACTTGGGCCATGGCGCCGGCAGCTTCATCTTCCGTTACGCGGTGCCGGCAATGAAGCAGGGCTTCAGGCCGGATTCCATCTCGACCGACCTGCACACCGGCAGCATGAACGCCGGCATGAAAGACATGCTCAACGTGATGTCGAAGATGCTGAACATGGGAATGCCGCTCGATGAGGTGATCCTGCGCTCCACCTGGCAGCCGGCGAAGCAGATCCGCCGCGAGGTTGTGGGGCACTTGTCGGTAGGCGCTCCGGCGGACGTGGCCGTGCTGCGGCTGGCGCATGGCGACTTCGGTTTCGTCGACGTTTACGGCGCGCGCATGAAGGGTACTTCAAAGCTGGTGGCGGAGCTGACCCTGCGCGATGGCGCGGTGGCGTGGGACCTCAACGGGCTGGCCAGCCAGGACTGGCAGAAGCTCGGCAAGTACGGCCCGCCGAAGTAGGCTGGCGGTCGTACGCTGCTATACTGCGGTTTGCAGTGTGTTTTTCTATCTCTCTGTCTCGCTATAGCGTGCTTGGCGCAGACGGCCAAGGTTGACGTATCCACGCCCACCGGACAGGCATTTGTGCGTTTGTACAATACCGACTTCGCCGGAGCGCACGCCACCCTCGACCGGGCCATCGAGCGGGAGCCGGAGGCGCCTCTGTATCGCGCCGTCAAGGGCGCCACTTACTTTTTCGGTGAGCTGGATCGATTGCACATCCTGCAATCGGATTTCTTCTCCGACGACGAGCGGATCATCGACCGCAGGAAAGTCACGCCGGACCCGGCCGTTCGCGCCGAGCTGTTCCGGTCCATCGCGAAGGCCCGTGACCTTGCGGATGTGGGCCTGGCCGCCAATCCGGGGGACCGCGACGCGCTGTTCGCGCAGTGCATCGCGGCGGGACTGGTAACCGACTATGCCGCCCTGATCGAGAAACGCCGCCTGGCGAGCTTTTCGCTGGCTAAACAGACGCAGGCGTGGTCCATCAAGCTGCTGGCGCTCAACCCGCCCTTTTACGATGCACACCTGGCAGTCGGCTCGGTGGAATACGTGCTAGGAAGCCTGCCGTTCTTCATCCGCTGGTTCATTCGCATCGATCAGATCGAGGGCAGCAAGCAGAAGGCGGTGCGGGAGCTGGAGTTGGTGGCGTCGCACGGGCGCTATTACGGACCATTCGCAAGAGTGTTGCTGGCGGTCATCCACCTGCGCGAAAAGCGGCCGTGGGAGGCCGAGAAGCTGCTTGCAGGCCTGGTCGATGAATACCCATCCAATCAACTGCTGCGGAGAGAACTGGGGCGGCTCCGCGGCGCGCGGCGGCGTTGAGCGATCCCCCAATTGAGGGATCGCCGTTTCCGGCTTGATGGTGATGTGCGGCAGACCAGCGCGCCATACACTTGAAACATGCGAACCGGAGAGAGACTGGACGCTCTTGATACGGGGATGATCTTCTTGTGCTACGCCATCGTGGCGGGGCTGGCGGGCGTGCTCCTGATCGCGTGGGGGCCCATCTGGTTCGGTGCCCACTTGCCGGGATTGACCTGAGGCAAAGCTGCGTTGATACGCATCTTAGGAGCGCTGTTCGTGGCTGCGGCATGCTTCGCCGCCGCTATGGTCCGCGTCGATGATCCCGTGGCGCGCTGCCACGCCCTCGCCTGGGCCGCCGCGGCGCATGGTGTATTAGGCGTCGTAGTGGATATGCAGCGCGTTGCGGTCCTCCGAGAGTGGCTTCCGAGCTGGGTGTCAGCTATACCGATGTTGGCTTTCCCAATTCTGTTATTCGCTTGGTGGCAAGCGTGGCAGTTGAGGATTATCGTGTCCAATTGTGGGTGACGGGAGCTGCCGCGGCAGCGTTGACAGCCTTTTCTATCTGGCCCGGTTCTGTCGCTTTGTGGACCGCAGTGGTAATGTCACTTGTCCTGTTTGCTCGTGCGATCACCGGCTATCGCCGCACGCGGGAGCGCCGCGAGGTCTCTCGACGAACAGAACACCTATCGTCATCGTGGATGACCACCGCGTGGTGGCGCGTAGTTTGAAAGCGTACTTGGAATCCTTCGAGGATCTCGAAGTCACCGGCATCGCATCGTCCGGCAAGGAGTTACTCGAGCACCTCGGCGAGTGGCAGCCGCAAATTGTGCTGCAGGACCTGCTGCTGGCCGCGGTGCGCGCGGTGGCGCGCGGGAAGACGTACATCGATCCGGTCGTGGCTTGCGCGGTACTGACAGCCGCCGAACCGCACGAGGAGCTGACGCCGCGTGAAAGGGAAGTCCTGAGGCAACTGGCCCTGGGGCGCGCGAACAAGGAAATCGCCGGGACGCTGTCGATCGGAGAGGAGACGGTGAAGACCCACGTGGCAAGCATCCTCGCAAAGCTCGCGGTGGAGAACCGGGCGCAGGCCATCGTCCAAGCCCTCAAGCGTGGTTTAGTCTCGCTGGAGGAATTGGAGTGAGGCGAAGAGGAGTTCAGGACAATCAGGGCGTTGCCGGATCACGAGCGCCGATGCTGCCATAGAAGGCACGCAGGCGCTCGCGGTAGGCAGTACTCGCCGTTTCGACGATGTCGTTGTGACCGGCTCCGGGCACGGTCCAGAAGCTCTTGGGCGAGGCGGCGGCATCGAACAGGGCGCGGCCCATTTGGAGCGGGATGAGGCCGTCCCGGTCTCCATGGATGATCAGCAACGGCGCCCGCACACGATGGATCCTGACTCGCGAGTCGTAGCTCCAAACGAGCAACGGCCCAATCAGCGGCAGTAACTTTGCCGCGACGTCGCGAGCCGAAGTGAAAGGCGCTTCGAGCACGACGCCGGCCGAGTCGCGGCGCGAGGCAAGATTCACTGCTACCGCGCTGCCCAGTGACTCGCCGTGGATGACGATCTGGCCGGGTTTGCACCCGCGACCGATCAGGTACGCATAACCGGCGTCGGCGTCCTTGTACAGGCCCGCTTCGGTAGGGCGGCCACCGCTTTTGCCGTAGCCGCGATAATCCACCAGCAGCAGCGACGACCCCGCGCCCAGGATTTCGCGCGCATGGGCGGCGCGGTGCGTGATGTTGCCGGCATTGCCGTGCAGGAACAGCGTAACGAGCCGCGAGCCGGGACAGGGAATCCACCACGTGTGGAGCTTCACACGGTCGCTGGTTTCGAGCCAGACGTCCTGGGCGTTGAGGGCACTCTGAACGTGCCACTCTCCCTGCGGGTAGCCGTACGGAAAGTAAATGCTGCGGTTGGCGAACCAGTAGAGCGCGCCGTAGCCTGCGGCGGCGATGAGCGGCAGACCGAGATAGTTCGGAATGCGCGCCATAGCGCTCTAGCGGAAGCGGTAGCGCAGCCAGGCTTCCAGAAAATCCTTGCCGGAGTATTGGATGGTGCGGTCGTCAATCACCTTCGTTCCGGGTGTCAGTGCGGCGTCGGTACCAAGCGAGTTGCGTGTGGTGTGTTCGATCTCGAGCGTAACGGGCCCCGTGATCTTGTACGGGTGTATCTGGCCGATCTTGCTCATGGACCGGCGTGCAGCCTCCCGGATCGTACTGCGCGCGGCTTCGGCCGAAAGGCTGATGCAGGCGTAACGCTGTAGCCCTTCCTTGACCGCGGCGGTCTCCACGTCGGGTACGATGGCTCGCATTTCCTCGACCGCTGCGTTGTCGCCGGTCAACAGGATCACCGGAATGTCGTAGACCCCGGCCAGCGCCGTGGCCGCTTCGATTTCGCCGATCGGCTTCCCGTTGAGCCTCATGTTCTGTATACCCAGCGAATTATAGCTGTGCGACATGATGCCTTTGCGTGTGTTGGCCCTGCTGTGCTGGCCGACGAAGGCAAGAGCGGTGTAATGCCGGTCGAACGTATATCTGGCGCCTATGTAACCGATGACGAGCTTCGCTCGCGGGTGGATGGTGGAAACGGAGAGTGTCGAGCTGCCGCCGTGACCATCCCACACGATGACTTCATCCGCACCACCATCGTAGAAACCCTGGACCGCCGCGTTCACTTCCCCAGCGAGCAACTGACGCAATTCGGGGTCTTTGTTGTCGGTCTGTTCCTGGCGGCAAATGCCGGCGACGCCTTCGGCGTCCGTGATCACAAAGATGGTCTTCTTGCCCTGCGCGCAAAGCGTGAGCGAGCACGCGAGCAGGATAGCGGCGCTGAATCTGATCATGCGGCCAATTTTACACCTTGCGTTGGCTGGCGCGATGCTGTTAGTTTCAATGCGAGAATCATGATCCGGTCAATTTTTGTGACGTTCGCCCTCGCTTTGCTGGCGATGGCACAGACGAACGCCGTACCCGGCCAGGGTCTGGCGGAAGGGTTGTTCCAGCTCCATGAGATGGACATGCATCTGCACGCCGGCATGGAGCGATCTGTGGATATGAAGACGTGGATCGACCTGGCGGTGAAGGACGGGCGCAAGGTCTTCGTTCTGCTCGACCACATCGAGTTGTACCGCAGGACCCAGGCCGATTACGATACCTGGCGCGAGAAGAGCAAGTTCTTCGCACTGTATCCGCTCGGTGCGGCGGGCCATCGCGCCCTGATGACAGATTTCGACAACGTGGCCCGGCGCGGCGACGTGATCGTTTTCAAGGGCTGGGAGGTGTCCGAGCGCGAGCTTGACAGCGGCCTCGAAGACGCGCCGCTCCGCATGGCCGACGTAATAGGTTTCCACATTTCACCTAATAACGGCGGGGCCCCGCCCAACGGGCGGACGCTCATCGGACGGGCCCGGCAGCTACTGGCTGCGCAAAAGAAATACCCTGTGCCGATGATCCTGTTCCACCCCTTTCCGATGCGCTTCGAGAATCTGCAGAGAACCGCCCAGAAGCAGGGTCGTGACGTGAAGACAATCACGGCCGCCGAATACCGCTTCTTCCAACCCGGCGAACAGGAAGAACTGATCGGGCTGCTGAAGGGCCAGTCCATCTACGTCGAAATGAACTGGGACACCGAGGCGTACTGGAAAATCCCGGCCTGCCGCGAAGCGCTTAATGCCGACATCAAACCCCTGGCGGAGGGAGGCGTTCAGTTTACCGTGGGAAGCGACAGCCATTACCTCGGACACATGCGGAAGCCGTTCCGTCCCGCTTCCTGGTGCGAACCGGCCGGAGTGACTGCTCTCAACACGAACACCATCGTAAGGGAGTTGCTCGCAATCCGCGCCAAGCGTTTGATCGAGGGAAAGTAAGGGGGAGCATGGAGCGGGAGACGGGATTCGAACCCGCGACATCAACCTTGGCAAGGTTGCACTCTACCAACTGAGTTACTCCCGCCCTGCCAACAGCTACTATTCTCCCCCGGCGGCGTACCCTCTGTCAATTTGGCCGGGCTCGCAGCCGGGCAATCACTGCGCTGAGACAGCAACGCGCTCCATCTCACGTGCTTGCTGGTTACGGGCGATCACATCCCGTTCAACCTTTGAGACGGGTATCTCAAATCCCCAGCCCTCCGACCCCACCCAGACCTGGGAGAGGAAGTAGTCGCTGCCATACCGCCGGAACAGTACGCGGGTTTTGGCACGCGTCGTCGGGGATTCCGCGGGAGTGGCTAGAATCACCTTCCGAATCGCCCCGTCCTTGGATGTGAGCAAGACGCCTCCACCCGCCCATTTTTCAATTGCGTATTCTCCTGCGGGAAGTTGCACGTCCTTGACACTGAACTGAAATGGGACTTTCACTTTCAGGGCTCCGCGATTCTGGGACAACATCGTGCTTGCTGCCAGCAGGCAAACACCGGCAAAGACTGTCAGGGTCTTTTGTAGCATTGTTTTCCTAAGCGTCCTTTCTTTTGTTGAAGTGCGCTCCAAGCCTTCCCCTCCCGGCGCGGCTGTGCCTATAATCGATGCATACGCAACACTGGGAGACTGGGGTGGACAAAGTTGCACATCACGATACTAGGGGCATTGCCCGGCAAAAGCGCATCAGGAAGTAGTCAGGTCTTGTTAACGAAAACCTAAAGATGCCCGATTATGCAAACACCCACCGTGTCGTATGAGTTTGGCCCTTTCGTCCTGGTGCCAAGCGAACACCGTCTCTGGCATGCAGGTCAGCCGGTTCACCTTTCACCCAAGGCGTTCGACCTGCTGGTGGCTCTGGCGGCTGCGAATAGGCGTCTTGTGGAAAAAGCCGACCTTATGCGATCCATTTGGCCGGACACGCACGTCGAGGAGTCTAACCTGGCGCAGACGGTTTCTCTGATACGCAAGGCGCTTAGCGTGGCGCCAGGCGGAGCTTTGTACGTCGAAACGGTGCCAAAGAAGGGTTACCGGATGGCTGTCGAGGTCAGGACGGTCAGCGGTGAGCCTGCGCTAGGGCAGCCGGCATCTACCCGTAAGCGGTTGCTTCGATGGAGGCCTATCCTGTCCGTTGGAGCGGTGGTGGGTGCCACTCTGGCGGCAATTATCCTGGTTCGGTTCTTTGCAGGTCTGTAGGATTTGCTTTAATTGGGAACAGGAGCGCGAATGATGACAAAGCAAGCAATCCGTTTTACGGACTACTACTTCGAGACTCTGGGAAGGATGCGGGAGGACGGGTTGCTCCTCGTCTCGGCTGACCGCGATGGCAAGCCAAACGTGATGACGATTGGCTGGGGCTCCATAGGCATTATGTGGGGAAGGCCGGTTTTCACAGTCATGGTGCGGCCGACCCGCTTCACCTACAAACTGCTGGAGGAAGTCCCGGAGTTTACCGTCAATGTGCCGCCGGCGGAGTTGGCCGAAGCTGCGAAGCATTGTGGCACGGTTTCAGGAGCCACCCACGATAAGTTCCTGGAGATGAACCTCGATGCGGTCCAGAGTCGCGAGGTGGCCCCGCCGATCATCGGGCAATGTGTGATTCACTACGAATGCCGGATCGTGCATCGATGCGACATGCGCCCCGACCTGGTCATTCCTGAGGTTCGCGATGAGTGCTACCCTGGTGGCAACTTTCACCGCTACTATTTTGGGGAGTTGGTCGCTTGCTATGCCAATGAAGACGCTGGTGCGCGTCTGGTGGGCTCGGCCGGTTAGGTGAAACCGGGGGCGATTCGAAGGGTTAAACGTATTCGGAAGAACTTGTTTTACTACTTTGGTAGTACACTTTCTATTCCAGCTAAAATACAGATAAATAAAGAGATAAAATGTTCTTTGATTGATGGACACACCCCGATGGAAGTGTGTTAGACTATCCTTCCGTTGGACATAGTGAGGCTGACTCGCAGGGGCTGGCCCTCCATAGACGGTCCAAGATTCCGAACAAGCCACCGTCCCCGGGTTGATTTCCACAGATGTGCAAAACCTGTGGGAATCTTGAGCGGTAGCTTTGTTGTGGCGGCATGTTATGAATGCGTGGGATTCGATCAAACAGCGGCTATCGGCTCAGGTGAGTGCCGAGAGCTATCAGAACTGGATTGCGACAACATCCTTGCTCCGGGCGGAACCGTCCCGAATTTGGGTATCGGTTCCCGATGAGGCCACCAAGGAGTGGATGGAGAAGGAATACGCTGGCAAGGTCCGTGCCGTAGTCTCAGAGCTTGGTTTAGGTTTGAAGGACGTCTTCTATCAGGTGAATGGAGCTCACACAGACGCTCCGGCGGTTGCCACAATTAGTGCAACGCCTTCGCGAGAGATTGTTTTCCAGAGCCCTGGAAGCCAACTGAACCCCAAATTCACCTTCGATAACTTCGTTGTCGGTTCGTGCAACCAGTTCGCGCACGCGGCGGCGAAAGCTGTTGCTACAATGCCGTCGCGCTCATACAACCCCCTGTTCATCTATGGTGGTGTGGGAATGGGTAAGACGCACCTAATGCATGCCATCGGGCGAAGCCTGCTGGATAATTTTCCCGGCATGCGCATCGCGTATACCTCGGGTGAGCGCTTCATGAACGAGATGGTAAACTGCATCAAGCTTGACCGTTTACCTCTGTTTCACCAGCACTACCGCCAAGCGGACGTTCTGCTAGTTGACGATGTCCATACTCTTGCAGGGAAGGAACGTACGCAGGAAGAGTTCTTCCATACTTTCAACGAGCTCTACGACCACCAAAAGCAGATTGTGATTTCGAGCGACTCCAGTCCCAAAAACATACCTGGGCTTGTGGAACGCGTCCGCTCGCGTTTCGAGTGGGGTCTGATTGTGGATGTCCAGCCACCGGACCTTGAAACGAAGATGGCAATCCTTGACAAGAAGGCTGATATTGAGGGTATCGAGTTGCCCTCCGATGTCCGTATTTGGATCGCCACGAAGACCAAGTCTAACGTTCGTGAGTTAGAAGGCGCATTGATCAAACTGATTGCCTACGCCTCCGTCACAGGGTCTCCAATTACTTTGGGGATGGCTCAACAGGCGCTGAAGTACCTGATTCATCCCCAGGAGCGAAGGATTACCATTGAAGCCATCCAAAGGGCGGTAGCCGAGAAGTACGGACTTCAATTCTCTCAGCTAAAACAGAAGACCAACGCACATAACATTTCCTTCCCACGGCAAGTAGCTATGTACGTCGTAAAAGAGCTCACCTCGGCATCTTTGCCGGAGATTGGACGGGCCTTCGGAGGCAAGCACCACACCACAGTTCTGCACTCGGTCCAGAAGATTGACAGCATGAGACAGAAAGACCCCGATTTCAACCGTCTCATCCACAACATAATTGATTCATTTAATTAGACTTATTATGTTTTCCACAAAGACGCCCAAAAACGCGCTTTGGAAACCTGTGGATGACTGGAGAGTCCCTGCACTGCACTCCCTGCAGGCAAGCTCCTTCCACATTCGGTAGGGACAGCAATGGCATGGATTTTGTATAATTTAGAGAGATTTCAACATTTCAACAGCTCATCTGATTCTAGTTCTTTAAAAGCTATATAGTACGACGGAACAAGAAGCATGGAGGCGTACCCTGATGGAACTCAGCGTTAGCAAGGTAGACTTGGTTCGGGAACTTAGCCTTTCTCAAGGAGTTGTTGAGAAGAAGACCACGATACCAATCCTGTCGAACGTTCTTTTTGAAGCCTCCGGTGACCGTGTTTTGATGACGGCGACGGACCTGGAATTGGGTATTCGTTGTTCTTGCCCCGCACGTGTGGCAAAGGAAGGAGCGGGGACGATTCCGGCGAAGCGGCTACTGGATTATGTCAGGCTTCTTCCAGATACGGACCTGACGATTAAAATCGCGGATAATCAGTGGGCTAGCTTGCTGTGTGGGCGCTCCAGAACTCGCATAGCGGGGATGTCACGGGACAGTTTCCCCGAGCTTCCCCAAATGCCAAGTGTGCTGGCGGAGATTCCCATCGGGATTCTGTGCTCCATGATTACGAAGACAATCTTCGCAATCTCCATGGAGGAATCTCGCTTTACCTTAAGTGGCTCACTATTGTTGCTTAAGAGTGACGGCTTGACCATGGTGGCGACTGACGGCCACCGCTTGGCGTTGGTAGATGTTCCGGCAGAGATGTCCGGACTCGAGGGGAGCTATCGCGCTCTCCTGCCAAGGAAAGCTATGCTGGAGATCCTCAAACTGGCGCAGGAAGTCGATCCGAAACAGACTGTCCAGTTCTCGGGAGATGACAATCACCTCTTCTTCCGGCTTGGCGAGAGGCTATTGATCAGCCGGAAGCTTACAGGCAATTTCCCGGACTTTGAGCGCGTCCTACCGAAAGAGCAGCCTCATAGCGTTACGTTGCCTCGCGAAGAATTCCGGCTGGCAATCGAGCGTGTTTCTCAGTTCTCCGATGAACGCTCGCGCTCGATTCGGGTCCAGTTCGGCGATGGCGAGGTAAAGGTGTACTCAGTGGTAAGCGAGACAGGAGAGAGCGAAGAGAGCCTTCCAATTGAGTACAACGGGCCCTCGGTGAGCATAGGTTTCAACGCAACGTACCTGGTGGACTTTCTGCGGGTGGTCTCAGAACCGAGTATAAGCTTCCATTTCAAGAGCCACGAGACGGCCGGTGAACTGCGGCCTGCTGGTGAAGGCATCACTTATGAATACCGCTACGTGGTCATGCCAATGAGGGTGTGAGGGCGACAGGCGCGAGAGAACTGAAAGGCAAATAAGAAAAGAATTCTGCATGGGAAGTAAAGAGAACGAAGTCAAGAACGGCGAAGTCTACGATTCCAGTAGCATCAAGGTACTGGAAGGCCTGGAGGCTGTGCGGCTGCGTCCAGCCATGTACATTGGATCGACGGGCGAGATGGGGCTGCACCATCTGGTCTATGAAGTCGTTGACAATTCCGTAGACGAGGCGCTGGCGGGCTATTGCAACGAGATCCGGATCACAATTCAGATCGACAACTCCGTTACTGTAGTCGACAACGGCCGGGGTATCCCTGTGGACCTGCATCCGGAGGAGGGTGTGTCGGCGGCGGAAGTCGTAATGACCAAGCTCCACGCCGGCGGAAAGTTCGATAGCAAGAGCTACAAGGTGTCCGGTGGCCTTCACGGTGTGGGCGTAAGCTGCGTCAATGCGCTTTCGGAAAGCCTGGAGTTGGAAATCTGGCGGGACGGATATACATGGGAACAGCAGTACGAGCGTGGCGTCCCCAAGGCACCCCTGGCCAGAACAGGCAAGGCAGGGCGCAAGACGGGTACAAAAGTCACTTTTAAGCCAGATCCGACCATTATGGATGTGGTCGAGTTCAACTACGATACGCTGGCGCAGCGGCTCCGCGAGATCGCGTTCCTAAACAAGGGCCTTACGATCATTCTTGCCGATGAACGCGTTGAGCCTGTAAAACAGCACGAGTTTCATTACAGCGGCGGTATTGCGGAGTTTGTCAAACACCTCAACCGCGGCAAGAACGTGCTGCACGAAAAGCCCATCTACATGGAAGGTGAGCGCGAGATGGGCAACGGCGCGACGCTGACTATGGAGATCGCGCTGCAATACAACGACGGCTATTCAGAGAACATTTTCAGTTTCGCCAACAACATCAACACGGTGGACGGCGGCACGCACTTGACTGGTTTCCGGAGCGCGCTGACCAGGACGATTAACGCCTACGGCCAGCAAGCCGGGCTATTCAAGGATGTAAAGGAGAATCTTTCGGGGGACGATGTACGCGAGGGCCTAGTGGCGGTAGTGAGCGTGAAGCTGCCGCAGCCGCAATTCGAAGGGCAGACCAAAGGTAAGCTGAATAGCGATGTCACCGGGTACGTGACGCAGTTCGTCAACGAAAAGCTCAGTGAGTTCTTCGACAAGAACCCGGCCGTAATGCGGAAGATCGTCGGCAAGGCGATCGAGGCTTCCCGCGCGCGCGAGGCTGCCCGCAAGGCACGCGATCTCACCCGCCGGAAAGGCGCATTGGAGTCCGGCGGCCTACCGGGGAAGCTGGCGGATTGCCAGGAGCGCGATCCGGAGCGCTGCGAGTTGTTCCTGGTTGAGGGCGAGTCGGCCGGCGGCACGGCCAAAGGCGGGCGCGACCGCCGCTACCAAGCCATTCTGCCGTTGCGCGGCAAGATCCTGAACGTGGAGAAGGCGCGCTACGACAAGATGCTCAGCCACGAGGAAATCCGGGCCATGATCACGGCCATCGGGACCGGCATCGGCGCGGACGACTTCGACATCTCGAAGCTGCGTTACGGCAAAGTGATCATCATGACCGATGCCGACGTAGACGGCTCGCACATCCGCACGCTCCTGCTCACGTTCTTTTTCCGCCATATGCAGGAACTGATTCTGCGCGGCCATGTCTTCGTTGCGCAGCCGCCGCTCTATCGCATCAAGAAGGGCAAGAGCGAGCGGTACATCAAAGATGAGAAGGAATACATGCGCGAGTTGCTTCGCCGGGCGACGGATAACGTTGCCGTAGAAGCGGGAGGAACCCGGTTGGAAGGGGCCGAACTGCGGGCGTTCCTCATGGCTCTGGATGAGTACCAACACATCTTCACGCGTGCAGAGCGGAAGTTGCGGGATTCGCGCGTGGTCGATCTTGTTTCGGACGTCAACCTGCACCTGGACGTCAAGGCGGACTTCACCAATCCGGCCAACCTGGAACCGCTGGTAAAGCGGCTGGAGGCTCTGTCTCTATCTCCGGAATTGAAACCCGACGAAGAGCACGATGCGTGGATGGTCACCTACCGGGATCATTCGAACGCGGAGCGAGTCATCGGTCCGGAGCTGGCTTCGCAGGCCGAGTACAAAAAGCTGCGCTCGCTCGCCAAGCAGATTGCGCGCAACAATCAGCCGCCATTCGTCGTGGCCAAGGACTCAGTCCGTGTAACGTTGGAGAACTGGGAAGCTCTGCTGGCGCACGTCAAGGCGGAAGGCATGAAGGACGCCAGCGTGCAGCGCTACAAAGGCTTGGGCGAGATGAACGCCGAGCAACTCTGGGTAACCACGATGAACGCTGAGAACCGGACGCTGTTGAGGGTGCGGCTCGAGGACGCGGTGGAGTGCGAGGACATCTTTTCGACACTGATGGGAGAGAATGTCGAGAACCGCCGCAAGTTCATCGAAGAGAACGCCTTGGACGTGCGCAACCTCGACCTGTAAGCGCGCGACGGGCTACGCCCGGCGGTTGCACATTTCAGTGAAGAGCTTCTCGTATGCGCCGGTGACGGCGTCCCAGCTATAGCGTTGACGCACGCGGTCGGCGGCACGCCGGCGAAGGTCCGCCCGCTCGATTTCGGGCATGGCCAGAACACGCTTCATGGTTTCGGCGAGGGTGCCGTGCGTAAAAGCGATGCCTGCCCCGCCGGCAACCTCCTCATTCTCCGGAGTGCTGAGGTAGAGCACCAGCGCTCCGCGCCCCATGGCCTCTATGAGGGCAGGGTGCGTGCCGCCGACCTCGGTGGCGTGAATGTAGGCGAAGCAGTGAGATTGCAGCTCGTGGTACCCCTGCCCGTAAATGGCGCCGGGCATTACGACGCGCGGGTCGGTTGTGTCACGCACGCGGCGGATGTAATCGGCCGAATAGGGCGCGTCGCCGACAAGCGCCAGGCGCAGATCCGTATCGACGGTTTCAAATGCCTGGCGGACCTCCAGGGCGTTGTTTTCCGGTTCGAAGCGGCTCACGTACAGGAAATAGCGCCCCGGTTCAAGGTGCAGCCGTCCGAGAGTCTCTTTGGACGGCGCCGGGCCCGTCTCAGCGCCGTACGGAATGAAGTGTGTCTGGCGTCCGTAGCGCTTTTGGTAATAGGCGGCGATTTCCCGGGCGTCGCTCACCACTTCCGTGGGCGCCCAGGTGGCGATCCATTCCGAGACACGGTACCAGGTGCGGCCAGCCCATCCCCACTTGCGGCGCTTGCGCTCCAGGCCGTCCACATTCAATGCGCAGGGGATGCCGGCCAGGCGCGGGACGAAGGTGAACAAAGCGTTGGCGGCGTTGCAGAACAGTGCAGCATCCGGGCGATGGTGGAGCAAGTCTAAACTAGATAAAAAGGTGTGAAAAACAGTATCAAGATACTTATGGCGGATGGTGGGCAGGTAGCGGAGCCGCACGCCGAGGTACTCCGGCCCGGCATAGCGGGAGCGGCAATACACGACGACGTCGTGGCCGCGCGCGGCGAGGCGGCGCGACAATTCTTCGGCGAACGTCTCGAAGCCGCCGTAAGAGGCCGGAATTCCGCGGGTGCCCAGGATGGCGATCTTCATAGGAGGGGTCCGGTTACCGCACCGCAATCGAATAAGGCATCACTCGCATGAGGCCGCCGCGCATCCACAGCGCCGCGTGGACCTGCTTCAGGAGTGCGCCGAGGCGAGGCTCGATGGCGGCCGCGCGCTCGCGTTCGAGCACCCAATCCACGATGGTGCGTTTGCCCGGGTAATCGACCAGCCTGATCTTCTGGTCTTGCGGAATGCGGGCTTTCTGCTTCACCAGCTCGATGGCGCGGTCCAGGCCGCCCAACTCGTCCACCAGGCCGCGTTCGCGGGCCTGGCTGCCCAGCCACACCCGGCCTTGCGCCAGCGGCTCGATTTCTTCGTATTTGCGCCGGCGCGACTCGGCGACGCGCGTAACGAAGCCGTGATAGTTCGCCTCCACACCCCGGCGGATCTTCTCCCTGCCTTCGGGAGTCAGGGGAATGTACTCGCTGTCGATCTGGGCGGACCGGCCTCGCGCCAGGGAATCTTTCGTGATTCCCAGCTTGCCGTAAAGCCCGCGCAAATTCACACGGCCGTAAAGGACGCCGATGGAACCTGTGAGGGTGTTCGCGTAAGCGAGAACGGGGTCGCCGGTCATGGCCATGTAATATCCGCCGCTGGCGGCGAGGTCGGACATGGAGACGACCATCGGTTTCTTCCTGCCGAGGAGGTTCGCTTCGCGCCAGATTTGATCGGAGGCGAGGGCATCGCCGCCCGGCGAATTGATGCGCAGGATGACGCCCTTGGTGGACGGGTCCTCCGCCACCTGGCGGAATAGTTTTGTCATGCCGCCGGGCGTGATAGCCTCGTCGTCAAAGGGGCCGCCGGAGGACTGCAAGATGTCGCCCTCGGCCGCGATCAGCGCGATGCGGTGGGGCCCTTCCAAGCCGACAGACGCGGCGCTCACCTTGGCATAGTCTCGTGCGGCGACTTTCTTGAGGGGCTGGACCTTTATCCGGCGGCCGAGGGCGTCGTAAGTCTGATCCTCATACTCGAGCGCGTCCACGAGGCCTTTGGCTAGGGCGTCGCTCGAAAGAAAGGGGCCTTCGTCGATCACGGCCCGCATTTCGGCGGGACTCATCTTACGGGACTCGGCGAGCGTTGCGGTCATGCGGCCGTAGAGATCGTCCAGGATGGAGTTCAGAACCTCTTTGGATTCGGGACCCATTGAGGTGCGGGCATACTGATCGCCGTAGTCTTTGTACTTGCCGGCGTGCTCAATGTCCACCTGTACGCCCAACTTGTCGAGCGTCCCGCGGAAGTACGTCCGTTCGATGCGCAGGCCTTTCACGTCCAGCAGGTCCTCGGGAGCCATGGCGATGCGGTCCGCGGCGGTCGCCAGATAGTACTCGCGGGTCCCGGCCGAACGCAGGTAAGCGACCAGGGGTTTGCCACTACGGCGGTAGGCGATGAGCGCGCCGCGGATCTCCTCCAGCTTGCCCCAGCCGGCGTCGATCGAGCGGGGCATCAGCACCACGGCCTTGATGCGATCGTCGACCGCGGCTTTGCGCAGCATCTCCCAGACTTCGCGCGTGGTGAAGGGAGACTGGCTCTCGAAAAAGGGCAGAGGAATTTCCGAGGGAGCCCGCTCGGCAATCTCACCGCTGAGCTTCAGGACGAGGGTGGAGCCGTCGGCTACCGCGGGAGGGCGGCTTCCCAGGCGCGCGAGCGCGGCGACTACGATCAGGATGGCCAGGAAAGCGAGAAGGACACCGGAGGCGAGGCCTAAGAGAAACTTCTTCATACCTCGATGGTAACCGCTCGGGCGTGGGTACGCGAGACAACCGGCACGGAAAGCGCCTGTCCCGCGGACCCAAGCCCGAGGGCGCCTCTATGCGCCGGTCAGGATGAGATCGACGCGGCGGCTCACTTCCTTGAGGTAGGCTTCGTCGCCGCCGGGGAGTTCGACCGTGGCGGTGCCCTGGTAGCCGATCTCCTTCAGCGCGCGGTAGACTTCCTGCCAGTCGATAGCGCCTTCGCGCAGAGGAGTGAAGTCGACACGGCCCTTCTCGAACTTGAAATCCTTGAGGTGCAGCTTGGCGATGCGCTTGCCGAGCGTGCGGATCCAGTCCTGGGGATAGCCGTAAAAGACGATGTTGCCGACGTCGAAGTAGGCGCGGACCCAGGGACTCTTGAAGTCGTCTACGTAACGCGCGAATTCGAGCGGGCTCAACAGAAACTTATTCCAAACGTCCTCGACGGCGATGACCACCTTCAGCTTGGCGGCAAGGGGAATCAGTTTCTTAATCTCTTTTTGCGACCGCTCCCAGGCGTCCTTATAACTGGTTTGCGGGTTTACCACTGCCGGGACCAGGAGAACGGCGCTGGCGCCCCACAGCTTGGCGTTATGGAGACTCGCCTCCATGCCTTTGACGCTTTCGGCCACCACGGTCCAGTCGCCCGACGAAAGCGGATACTTCCAGTGCGCCATGTTCATGACGGAATGGATGGGCATCTGGGTGGCTTCGGAGGCTTTCTTGATCTCCTCGGCGTCCTTCTCGCTGGTAACGGTGCCCACCTCCATCTCTTCGAAGCCCACGTCCTTGGCCAGCTTGAAGCGGTCATAGACGCTGAGATTCTTGGGCAGCATACTGTACAACATCCCCTTCTTGATAGGCAGCCGTGTGCCACCGGTTTGGGCGGCGGCCACCGAGGCGGCTGTCACCGCCAGGAATTCACGACGTTGCATGTTTGATTCCTCCTTATGCAAAAGCCAGGCCGAGTTCACGGCCGACCTTGAAGATATAATTGCGCGCCTCATCGTACTCGGCGGCGCCCTTGAGGTGCTCCATCATGAGAGGGGCATCGTTGGGGAGGCCCGCCATGCCGAGAAGGTAAGTTCGATAGTCTATTTCGCCACGCCCGGGGATTACCTCTTTGAAGTGGACATTCAACTCGACCACCCACTCAAGGTCCTTGGCGTGGCAGGAAACGATGTGAGGGCCCAGCTTGCGGAAACACTCCTGGATGAAGGCGGTGTTCGCGTAAAAGCGGGCCGGCGAGTTGATCCCGTTGCAGACGTCCAGGTGGACGCCGAAACCCTTGCGGCCGACGGCCTTGATCAGATCCAGGTACTCATCCGGGCCGCTCGGCAGGGCCCACCCCATCATTTCCAGGGCGAACTTGGCCCGCTTGGGCTTTACCGCGTCAATGATTCGGCGGGCGTTGTCCACCGTTGCGTCGAAAAACTCGCGGGAGAAATTCTTCTTGTGCGGGCCGTACCAGATCTTGGGATTGTAAGAGCCGGCGATGTTCACGGCGCAGCGGGCGCCCACCTCGTCGGCCAGGGCCAGCCGTTCGGTGACGTACTTAAGATTTGCCTCGCGCTTGGCCGGATCCGGATCCAGCATATTGTTCCATGCACCCACCTCCGCGATGGCGACGTTCTGGGCAGCGAACTCTTTTTCAACGGCGCGGATCTTTTCCGTTTCCTGGAGCTTCACTCCGGGGCAAAAGGCGGCGCTGTAACCCAGGCGGCGATGCTCGCGCGCCAGTTCGCCGGGATCGTCGCTCTTGAGGAATATGGGGCCGCCGAAGCGGATGGGCCTTCGGGCGGAGGCGGAGAGAGATGTAACAGTCAAGGCCGCGAGGACACTACGGCGCGTATAGCAGTGGGCCACGGAACGATTCTACATCGAATCCGGAGCGGAAAGTATGCTAGACCAGGTTCGGGATCTTGATGATTTTCTTTTGAATGGCGTATTGGACCAGTTGCGCTTTGTTGTGGATATCGAGTTTGCGCATCAGGTTGAACTTGTGAGCCTCGACGGTCTTCACGCTCAGGTTGAGGTCGCAGGCGATCTCCTTGACCGAGTTACCCTCGGCCAGCATCTTCAGGACTTCCTTTTCGCGCGTAGTGAGCGTGGCGAAACGAGGCAGGCGGTTGGCGGACTTGATCCGGGAGCGGAAGTCGTCCACCAATTGGGCCAGCATGCGGGGACTGAGATAGCTGCCACCGCGGCAGACATCCCGCACCGCGGCCAGCAGTTGGGCGGCGGGGGAGTCTTTCAGTACATAACCGCTGGCACCCGCCTCCATGCCCTCGACCAGGTAATCCTCGTCGTCGTACATGGTGAGGAAGACGACACGCGTTTCGGGACGGTTCTTCTTGATTTGCCGCGTGGCCTCAAAGCTACTGAGGCCTGGCATGCCGATGTCCATCAGCACGACGTCCGGCCGCAGTTCGGCCGCCCGATCAATGGCATCGCCGCCGTTGGAGGCTTCGCCCAGGACTTCCATGTCGGCTTCTGCGGAAATCAGCGTTTTCATACCCTGACGGAATAACGTGTGGTCATCCGCCAAAAGGATTCGAATCTTTGCCATACGTTTACTCGACTTGTCTCAAGATCCCTATTGTCTTGATTCTGTTCTGGCGCGGCCAGCATTTGCTCGACGCGCCGCCGGACCCGCTTCGCGCTTTGCCCGTTGCGGGATCGGCAACTCGATTTTTATCTTCGTCCCGATACCGGGACGGCTACGGATGTCAAATCGTCCGCCGAGAAGCGCCACGCGCTCCCGGATGCCAGCCAGGCCGAAAGAACCCCGTTTGGCAAGTGCTTCCTCGACTCGAAAACCGACACCGTCATCCTCAACATTCAGTCTCAGTACTCCATCGGCTGAACCCACGGAAAGGTTTACATGCGTTGCCGAGGAATGTTTAATGATGTTGTTGCAGCACTCCTGCACAAGCCTATAGACGGTGGCTTCGGTCTTTTCCGGAAGCCGCCCTAGGCGAGACACCTGGAGGCGGACCCGGGCGGAATGCCGCCGCCGGAGCTGGCTGACGAGCTGCCGCAAAGCCGGCGCCAGGCCCAGTTGAGCCAGCACGGCGGGGCTGAGGGCGCCGATGACCCGCCGGATTTCGACGATGTCCTTCTCCAGCAGGTCGCGAATGTCCCCCAGTTGTGCCGCCAACGCCGGATGTGCGCCGGCGACGGCGCGCTCAAGCATCTCCAGTTGCAGGCGAATGTATAGGAGAGATTGTCCGGCTTCGTCATGCAGTTCGCGGCTGACCCTGCGGCGTTCCATCTCCTCGACTTGGATGAGGTGCTCCGCCAGGCCGCGAACCTGTTCCTCGCGTTGGGCCAGTTCTTCCATCAGGCGGGCCTTTTGCGCGGCCAGCGTGCAGCGTTCGGCGGCCACCTCGAGCAGCTCAAGTTCCCGAGGCAGCCACTCGTAGGGTTTGTCGAAAGCAAATTGCATCACACCGAGCGCGCGGCCCTCGGCCGCCAGTGGCACGGACCAGCAGCAGGCGTAGCGCCCGCTCCAATCGGGGAACAGCCAGCAATCCTGGCCGGCGCCGCCTACGCGGAGATAACGGGGGCGGGCCAACCTGTCGAAGCGGCAGTGGCTTTCCGAGCCGGGCCCGGAGGCGGCCGGGGGCGCGGGCACAACCGCTCGTCGCGTCCAGGTGCGGCTCGAGCCGTCACGCAGGAAAAGAGCTCCGGCTTGTGCGCGGCTGAAGCCCGTGAGGATCTCGAGAAAGCGCCGCAGCAACTGGTCGAGGCTGTGCGATTCCACTTCGGCGCGAAAGAGTTCGTAAAATGTCCTGGTTTCGGTTTCGCGCACCTGGTAGAACGCGTTGTTCAAAGTGAGGATGGCGCAGAAGTGCAGTTGATTGCGCGCCCAGCGGAAATTGGCGGCGTCGGCCGGCGTCAGTGGGCCCAGGCCGGAGAGCTGGATGTTATCGTATTCGTGCAGCGCGCGGGTGATTTCAGCCGGCGAGAGGCGAAGCTTAGCCAGGCGGCGGCCGCTGTACTCCACCTGTTCGAAGAAATGCGCCGGAGGACGGCCTTCGGCGAGAATGCGCGCGGCGGCGCCCGGCGTGATGGCGGCCAGCGCTTTGCGCTGCCGGGCGTCGAAGCCCAGACGGGCGAGCCTGGAGAGAAACCGGCGTTCCGCCTGGGCGGCGACGGGTGCAAACAACGACGACCAGCGCTTCAGGTGAGCGCGAAGCTGCGTGCTGAGCACCTCGGCGGCGGCGGCCAGATGCGTGTCGGAACTACGGGCTTTCACCAAGCTAGTACATCGGGAGCGGCAGGGCTATTCTTTAGCACCGCGGTCGCGCAGCAGGGCGGCCAGATCTTCGTGGCCGTTCTTGAGGGCGATAGCCAAGGGCGAGACGCCTGCCCTGTTGCGGGCATTGACGTCCGCGCCTTTGGACACGAGCAGCGCGGCGACATCCATGCGTCCCCAACTTGCGGCGAGGAACAGCGGTGTGGCCCCGGACTCGCTGTCGCGGGCGTCGACGGCCGCGCCGCGCTCGATGAGCAGTTCCACGACGGCGCGATGGCCTCCGAGGGCGGCATCGTGTAGCGGTGTCGCGCCGGAGCCGTTGGACGCTTCGAGGCGGGCGCCCCGGCCGAGCAGGAGTTCGACGATCTCCTTATGCCCCTTGAGCGCGGCATCGTGCAACGGGGTGGAGCCTTGAGCGGTCCTCGTGTTCGGATCGGCGCCCTTTTCAAGGAGCAGCGTCACCAAGTCGATCTGGCCCCGGAGAACGGCCTCCTGCAAGCGGCGCGCGGAGGAGGGATCGGCGCCTTCGATGCGGGCCCCGTGCGACAGGAGCAATTCCACGACCTGGGCATGGCGAAAGCGCAGAGCTTCGTCGAGCGGTGTGGCGCCGCTGAGATCGCGAACGTTCGGGTCGGCGCCGGCAGCGAGCAACGCGGCCACGGCGTCCGTTTGCCCCTTGGCGGCGGCCTCGTGCAGCGGCGTGGCGCCTTCGTCCCGATCCTTCACGTTGATGGCGGCCCCTTTCGAGATGAGGAACTTTACCATGCCGGCGTGCCCTTTCCAGGCGGCTTCGTGCAGAGGCGTGGATCCGGTGGCATCCGCCGCGTTGACGCGGGCGCCGTGGGAAAGCAGGAATTCTGCCAAGCTCAAGTAGCCGCGGTTCGCGGCCAAGTGCAGTGCGGTGATGCCGTTCCGGTAGGGGACGTTGACGTGAGCGCCCTTAGAGACGAGCAACGCCGCCAGATCCGGATGATTGGTGATGATGGCGTAATGCAACGGAGTCGAACCGCCCTCCTCGTGCCTGGAGTCTGGGTCGGCCCCTTGGGCGAGCAGGAGTTCCGCCACGGCGATGTGCCCGGCCCAGGCAGCGTCGTGCAGCGGCGTTCCGCCGAGGATGTCACGCTCGTTGACAGACGCGCCGGCATCGAGCAGGGTGCGGACCCGGGCCACGTCGCCGGCGCGCGCGGCGGCATGCAAGTCGCCGGCCCGGGCGAATATGGCGGTAAGAGCGAGGAGGATGCCGCACCTGAGGTACCGCATGGCTTCAGGGTAGCATCCGACAGCGAGAACTAGCGCTTGGCCCGTACCGCGGCGCGGTAGGTTTCCAGCAGGGCGTGCGTCATCACGCGCATGTCGAACTTGCTCTCCACCAAGGCGCGGGCTTGCCCGGCGAGCCGGACGGCCAAGTCCGGGTCCTCGAAAAGGCGCAGGACGCTGGCGGCGAACTCCTCAGGCGTGTCAGCCACCAAGCAGGTGTCGCCGCCATCGGTTAAGCCCTCGGCTCCTACAGATGTAGATACAACAGGAATGCCCGCGGCGAAGGCCTCCAATAGCTTCACGCGCATTCCGGATCCGCTCAGTATCGGGCAGACGAAGACGGCGCATTCGGCCAGCGGCTGGCGGACTTCTTCGACAAAACCGCGAAACTCCACGTACGATAAGACGCCCTGGGGGAGGAAATGCCGGGGCGGCGAATCCGAACCGACGACGACCAGGCGCGCTTGGGGACACCGCTCGACGACCAGCGACAGCACGCGCTCGACAAACCAACTCAGCGCGGCCTGGTTCGGCAGGTGGCGGAAACTGCCGAGGAAGAGCATGGTAAAGGGGCGGCGGCCGTGCGGCGAGAATTCGTAGCGGGCGGTGTCGATTCCGGCGCGGACGCCGTCGTCGATGCGGTCTTTCACCTGGGGTAGGAAGCTGACGAGGAAGTCTCTGTTCTGGGGGCTGCAGACCTGGATGCGGTCGACGCGCGGGAGCATATTGAGTTCCCAACGCAGCGCGCGGAGGTACTCGAAGCGGCTCGAGAGCTTTGCGGCTAGCCCGCGGGCCTGGGCGAAGCCGCGGGCGATGGACTGGAAGTAGACGTCGTGCTCGAACAGGATGACGGCGATGCGGCTGAAGGCGGCGGCGTATTGGCCGAGCGGGGTGTATTCAAGCTGCACGACGTCGATCCCGTACAAATAGATCTGGCGGTGCAGAAGCCAGGCGAGATCCTGATTGGCGTACTCGCTGACGGCGTGGGGCAGGATGGATCCGAGGGTGTTCCGGCGGCCCTTCATGCGCACGATGAATTCAGCCGAGCCGCAGCGAGCCACCAGCGGGTCGTGGGCGGCCTGTTGCCAGGCTTCGTCGATCAGCACCACCAGGTGGACTTCGGTGAGGCCGACCAGCGTGTCGAGGGTCTGGTACATGAACACGCCGCCGCCGTGAACGGGCGGGCAGATGGAATAGGGCGAGACGAAGAGGACCTTGGGGCGCTGGGGGGCGGGCTCCATTTGGGCGAAGCGGTCCCGGAAGTAGCCGCCCAAGGGACGGCGGAAGGCTTCGGTGTCGTCCACGGCGGAGAGCGAGCGCGCGCGCCAGCGCGAACGGATCAGGCGCGGGAGCGAGAGGAACGCGCCCCACCAGCCGGCCAGGCTGGTACGCTCGTGCGAATTGCCCAGGAACACGCTGAGCAAAGCCGCGGCGTAATTGTACGCGTAGTGGCTGACCATGCGGCGCCATTCATGGATGTTCTTCCACGTCCACAGCAGGCAGTTCTTCTTTACGACGCGGTCTATGTACGCCGGGCTGAAGCGGCGGCCGATGGTGCCCCGGTGCTCGTGGTAGACGACGCTGTGGGGCTGATAGTAGATTTTCCAGCCGCGCTTCCAGGCTTGGTAGCCGAGGTCGGTGTCCTCGTAATAAAAAGGCTCATAGAGCGGATCGAACCCCCCGAGTTCGAGAAACTTCCAGCGGTCGACGGCGCAGGAGCCGCCGCCGGCGTAAAAGCACGGGTAGAGGTCCTTGATTTCGGCGTCGATACGATGGCGCACGCGGAAACTGCCGTGCTCCCACCAGCCCTGTGTCAGGCCGGTCTCTTCTCGCGTCTTTTTCGGGTCGCTGAAGAAGATCTGGCAAGAGACGGCGAAGACGGTCGGGTCGCGGAAGGCTCCGAGCAGAGGGGGGAGGAAGTCCGGCGCGACACGCATGTCGTTATTGAGGAGGATGACGATGTCGTTGCGCGCGGCGCGCACGCCGGCGTTCGCCCCGCCGCCGAAGCCGAGATTGCGTTCGAGGGCAAGCACGCGGACGCCCGGGAAGCGTTCGCGCACCATGGCCGCGCTCCCGTCGGTGGAACCGTTGTCCACCAGCACGATCTCGTTATCGGGGTTGCAGCGAAGGGCTTCAATCAGGGGTGGCAGGTACTTCTCGAGCAGATCGCGCGCATTCCAGCTGGGGATGACGACGCTGGCCGCCTGGTTCGAGATAGGCCGTGGCGCGTGCGGCCGCCTTCGGCCAAACAGGAACCACATCAGATCCGTCGCAGCTACGGCCAGGGCCGAGACAACCACGAGCAACGGAGAGACGACCAGCAACGGAAGCGCGCGCAAGACGCGGGCGAGGAACGCCATCTCAAGCGTCTCCCAACTTGGGACCGAGGCCGAGGGACTTGCCGAGCTTCACCCAACGCGAGGCGCGCACGAGGCCCAGCTGTTGTTCGAGGGCGGACTTCTCCTGTTCCAAGCTGAGCGCCCACTTTGTACGCTCTTCCAGGGCCGCTTCCGTCTTGCGGACCCACTCGAC